>Ga0194061_1000511_pt1 | contig 23608 bp, 17 predicted proteins | sample SepL2221m_MetaG_FD_163423 | JGI IMG/M metagenome (GOLD analysis project Ga0194061, IMG submission 163423) | Anoxic zone freshwater microbial communities from boreal shield lake in IISD Experimental Lakes Area, Ontario, Canada - Sep2016-L224-21m | ecosystem: Environmental > Aquatic > Freshwater >... | reverse complement strand
ACGAAGAAGACGATGAAGAAGACGACGATGAAGAAGACGACGAAGAAGACGATGAAGAAGAAGAGGAAGACGACGACGAAGAAGAATAATTAATCGTCGAGATGGCTTGGGTCCCTGCGCACTTAAACGGTGCGCAGGGCCTTTTTATTGAGTTCCAAAATCTCCTGCCTGACACACTCTGCTCGACTCAACGTTAGAACTGGCTGTTCAATTGCTTTAAATTTAATCAGTGAATGTTAAGCGCACTCGGTTGGCAAAATTTGCGCATAGAAAGGGTTGTTTTTGAAATAATCGCGGAATTTTGATCAGCTTCATGTGCCGTTTGTCGTCACTACTAATGGACGGAGATTTTGGGCGTCGGACTCGAAGGGGTACATCATGAAGAAAGCCATGTTGCTCTCGCTCGTGTTGTTCACTGCCATGTCTGTTCGTGCAGCATCCTTGGAATTGGGTCGCGCCGCTGACCTCACCGCGCTCAAAGACAAACTCAAAGCCGGAGTCGTTCAAACTCTGTATTACACCGACGAGGAACTTTCGCCGACGCTCCTGGCGCTCATTGAAACGCGCGGCAACGATGACGTGCTCATTGATGTGTACCGCTCGCTGGATGACGAAGAAATCTATCTTCGACACACGATTTTGATTGCATTAATCAAGAAACAGCAACGCGATTTGTATAATTCCGGCGACAGCGAGAACGCGCAGGACTTGCTTGTTAGTGCGTTAAAAGACGATCATTTTTGGATCCGCACGGAAGCGGCGTGGGGCTTGCGATTCTTCGGAGAAGCCTCGCTGGTCCGTCCCGTTCTACCGCTGCTGGAAGACGATTCCGATTACGTCCGAAAGGAAGCGCGCGAGACGCTGATGGAATTGTACGAGTTGTATCAGGACCGGAATGACAACGTGTTTTAATGCGCGTCGTCCTGGGGTGTCGCAGGAGATTCTTCGGTTGCTTGAGGCACGGCATCTGGTTGCGGCTCAGATGACACGTCGGGGTCCAGTTGCGGGACCTCTTCTGGGACGGGCGGCGAGTCGTCGTCGCGAACGCGGCCTTCCCGGCTCTGCTCGAATCGCTCGCTGATCGCGTCGGCTGCTGCGAGAATCGCGTCGATGCGGCGACCGATTTCCAATTCTTCCGCGTCGATTTCTTCGACGTCTTCCGGACGAACAAGGCCTTCGAATTTTGGGCGTGTCTGCCCGCGCTTGCGATTGAATTGAACTTTCTCGCCTTCGGGATCAAGTCCCTGCGCGACAAGTTCGTCGTTGCGGGCCTTGGCTTCCAGCACCTCGCGCTCGGCGGATTCGGCGGCTTCGATGTCGAGTTGTGACTCAGCGTCCGGCGCGTTGGGATCACGCGAGTTCACGTCGAAGTTTCCAAACTTTTCAGTTTGAACCACGCGGATTGAACGTCGTCGCACGAGTTCGAGCAGTGCGAAAAATGTAGCTGCGATGTCCGCGCGATTGAACGGGTCGAGCACCAATTCAACGAAGCGCGCGAACGGGCGTGTCCGCAGCATTTTCTCGATGCGCTTGATGCGGTCTTCGATCGATTCGGTGTCGAGAACAATGTTGCGCGGCTGCTGCGCGAGCACAGCTTTCATCACGCGTTCATAGGACGCGAACATGCCGTAGAGATCGACGTTGACGAGGGCCTCGCGGGCGAGCGAGCGCTCAGCTTCGGCGGATTCGGCCAGGGTCGGAACCGGTTCGGGAATGTCGTCAGCCATGCCGCGCGGGTGATGGCATTGCCACCATTCGGCGACCAATTCGAGCGCCCGGGCCTGATCCTTCAAGCGCCGGTATTCGAGCAACTGCCGCACGAGTTCACTGCGCGGGTCTTCGATGATGTCTTCTTCATCTTCCGCCACTTCCTGGACTGGAAGAAGCTCGCGGCTTTTGATTTCCATCAACGTCACGGCCATAACGAGGAATTCGCCGGCGAGCTGCAAATCCCACTGGCCGGCCTGGTCCATGAATTGCAAATACTGGTCGAGCACTTTGGCGATGGAAATGTCCGCGATCTCGACTTCGTTTTCTTTGATCAGATACAAGAGCAAATCGAGCGGGCCATGGAAGGATTCGAGCTGTGCCGAAAAATCGATACGATTGCTTACGGACGTGCGCGATGTGGGCGCAACAGGCGGAGGGATGGCCGCATCCGGCGTGATAGCATTCTGATTCGACTCTTCAGGCATAGCACTAAGATAAACGGTTTAACGAAAACTTCAATGAAAGGGGAAAAGTGACGCAAAAGGTTTATCGGATTGAGTCAGTGGCAGACGGGATGTCATACGCCGAATTGTTTTTGAGACCAGGTTTTCGTGAGCTTCAATTTTCGGAGGAGGCCTTTTGGGAGGGCGCTGAGGGCGCTGAATTCGTCCCAGGACGAGTCGAGGCATTTGAGTTTGAAGGTGAACGAGTAGCGCCATTGACGGTGTTTGTCGGCGCTCCATAATTGTTGGCCACTGAGCGCGTTGAGCAACCAATCGCGGCGCGCGTGCGAGGGTTCGAGGCGCGTCATAAAGTCGGGATTCGTGGGCGCTTTTAAGTGCATGGATGCGAGTGTGAATCCGAGCCACATGCCGGTGCGGACGTGACTGCTTTGGGCGCGGTCTGCCGCTGCGGACCAATCCAATTTCTGTCGTGCGAGCTGCGCGAAATCGGCGACGAGCATCAACGGTTGCGCGGCTTTGCGGGGCATGTTCGCGGCGGCGAGAAGCAGCGTGTCTTCTGCGCTGGGAACGCGAATGCCATTGACGGTCTGGGCGCGAGACAGAATGTCGCAGATTGAAATGCGCACGGGCGCTTGCAAGCCATCGTCGCCAGTGAATGACCAATGTAAATCGATCTGCACCGGAAATCCCGGCAACCGTTCGCGTGCGTAACTGCATTCGATCGGGTTCGACAAGCTCTTTGGATCGCGCTCGTAGCCGTGTGCGCGGAGCACCTCGTCGGCTGCTTTGAGCGCGGCCGGCTCGATCAGGACGTCGAGATCAACGAATGGGCGGAGTGCGGGGCGGGCGTAGACGGTGAGCGCGAGAGCCAAGCCTTTGGCGAAGACGGCGTCAACGCGGGCCGCTTGAAACGCAGCGCTCAATTCGGCTGCGGCTTTGACGTGAACGCCCGCGTTCAACGCGAGATCCATCGCGATGTCGTTCCACTCGTCAGGAATAATGGCATGGTGTTTTTGCAACGCATCGTGGACGAGCGCGATCAGTCCATGATCGCCCGCGAGCGTCAGCAGCGGCTCCAGGCGCTCAGGGGAATAATTCGCGCCCGGAAAGTCGTTCAGGATGTCGAAGAGTAGCGAGACATCGGACGTCGCCATCGTGTCTATTTTCCGGTGCAGCGCGGCGCTTCGAGCGTCACGGTTCCGTTGACGTCCAACACAAAACCGCCGGTTTTGGACATCTTCGGATTGGATGAGTGCGTCGGAACGTTGTTACAAATGTAGTCGATTTGAGTGTCGTCTATGTGAATTGTGAACCGATTTTTCGGATTGGCTTCGCTGATCGGAAACGTTCCCAAATGGCTCACGCCGCCACCTCCAAATTGTCCACCTCCGAAACCGCCTTTACCGCCTTTGCCGCCGCGGTCGGCGTAGGTGTACGTCTTAAAATCTTTGCCACGATAATAAATGCCATAGCCTTGGACGTCACTTTCGGACGGGCCATCACCGCCGGGGCCGCCGCCGCCAAAGAAGCCGCCTTTGCGAGGTGCGTTGGCGTCGGTGCGGACGGTGGCTTTGACGGTGCCGTCGCCACCGGATTTCAGCACCCAAAAATCGATTGCGCCGTTTGTTTTCGGAGCTTCCAATTTCGCGTCAGTGGCCTCATACACGCCGGGGCTTTTCTTGATCCAGACGCCCGTCACCGTGGCCCAGCCCAGCGCCTTCAATTCCTTTTCAACGTCGGGGTCCGTCGCACCTTCTGCTTTCGGGTTTTCCTGCATTCGGCGTTTCTTGCCACCTCCGCCTTCGGGCGGTTGATTGTCGTCACTGTTTTTCTTTGTGGTTGCGGCGACTTTTTTTTCTCGTGCGGCTTGAGCGGCGGCGAAGAATTTCGGTAATTTGTCCGGGGGCAAAACGCTGGGCAATTGCAGATCGTTCACGCGTTCCAGCGCGGAGGCTTCGGTGAGCGGATCGGGCAACTTCTTGACGATCTTGTCGAGGTCCAGTACGTAATCTTCATATGCTGCGGCGAGTTTTGCAGCGGCGGGATTCAAGGCTTTGGCGCGCTTGTCGGCTTCAGTGCGCTTCGTCGCATTGGCCGCTTTGCCTTCTTGAGCGTAAATCAACGCGGCGCGTTGAAAGAGGTCTCCAGCGGTGGCCGAGTCGCCTTCTTTATCGACGATCTTTGCCAATTCAAACAACGCGTCCGGACACGTGTCGTCGTGCGCCAGTGCTTTAAAGAACATGTCTTTGGCCTGGGCTACACCACCTTTAGAGGCCGTCGCAACGCCCGCTGCGGTCAAGCCATCAGCCAATGCGCGTTCGGCTGCGCAGGCAACGGACACACACACGCTCAGCACCAACGTTAAGGCAAGGATCGACATTCGTTTCATTGCTTCGTTCTCCCAAGGTCGTGCGTGGTTCTGTGTGCAAGGCATCAACGAGCAAGGATCGTCATTTTCATGCAAGCATAGCGGAGCATCCCGACTTCTTTGGCACTTTCAGCGACCGAGTCGTCGAGCAGTTTTTCGGATTCGATGCGTGTGAAAATGCTTTCAGCTTTGACGAAGTGTTCGAGCGCCTTCGTGAGGTTTTCCTGATTGCCTTCTACTCCGGGAGTGGCTTTTGCATAGAGTGCTTTACCCGCTTTATGTGCATCGACGAACGCGGTCACTAAACCGTCTTTGGGCATCTTCAACGTGTCTGCATCTGCTGCTTTGGAAAGTGCTTCGACGTCCAAACCAGCCTTCGGTTTCGCATTGGGGGCGGTCGTCGGTATGACGGCTGCGACGCTCGGAGAGCCGGGCGTCTTGGGCGTTTCAGGCGGTTTCGCGCTGGGGTCTTTGAGCTTCTGCGCAAGCTCCGCGACTTCCTCTTTTTTAGGTGCGGCGAAATCGCGTTCGATCAATCCAGCCGCCTCTTTACCCCACTCAGTATCACCGTATTTTTGGGACAATGATTTCGCCAGAGTGACTGCGTCATCCTTTTTGCCGATGCCAATTTTGTACCACGTCTCTGTCAGCATCGCGGCGGCGATTTTAGTCTTGATCGGGTTGCTGCGATCTTTGAGCGCCTTCACTGCTTTTTCGAGTCCATCCTTAGCTTTCGCGTTTTCGGGTTGGATCGCGAGCAACGACGTGAACGCTGACTTGGCGGTGTCGGCGCGTCCGGTGTCGAGCGCGTCGGTGCCGATCTTAATCAACTTGTCCGCGAGCTTTTGGTCGAGGGCGTCGATCTCCATGATCCCCGCGCCGAGTCGTTTCGCTGCGGCGGTCGCTTTGGTGGCGAGCCCCGTGTCTTTCTCTTTTGTGGCCAGCGCGGCGGCGGTTTGATAGGACTTAAACGCGTCGTGAGCCTTGCCGGATTTTTCGAGACACAGGCCAATATAATAGTGGGCCAAGGGGCAATTCTCATCGGACTGTAGCGACCTTTTGCACAAATCTTCGATCGTCTTGTACTCGTTCGCAGCCACCAACGGCGGAACGCCCGCGAGATACGCGTCAGCCGCTGTGCGATCGGCGGCGAGCGAGGCGCTGGCGAGTGTGACGAGAAGAATAAAAGTTGCGTATCGCATCATGGCCCTGAAACAAAAAAAGTCGAGTTCGAAATATGCTAAGAAAATTCATTCTGTCCGCACGGATATACCCCAAGACTGACAGATTATAAGGCGATTATCTTGTTCCGGAGATAGGCCAAAAACTTCCCGGATTCTTGCGGAAAAGTCATACGAGCGAAGTGGGTTGGATATGGCGACCCACGAGTCGAAACAATTCGGTGTCGTTGCGAGAGAAAAATTTTGCCGGGATTTAGATTGTCTTTTTGTAAAATCGGGTTGAAAATAGTCTGTAACCATCACCCACGTCAAAAGGATTCGAAGCCATGAAATCCGTCGCCACGTTTCTCTCTGTGATTCTAATTGTGTTTTCGGGCAGCATGTCGTCCGCGCGTTGCGAGGAGGCGAACGATCGATTGAAGAAAGCGCTTAGCCGAAAAGTCACGTTTGATTTTGCTGACGCGCCGTTTGTCGAAACGATGGAATTTGTGCGCCGATTGAGCAACGCCACGATTGTGGTTTCGCCGCAGGCGTTGGAAGACGCGAAGAAAACGACGATCACGCTGCGTGTCGCGGATATGGAGATGGAGAACGCGTTGCAATGGATTCTAAAACTGGCGGACTTGGAGTACAAGATTCAAGAAGACGCAATTTACATTGTCAGCCATGAGCAGAAAAAGGGGCAGGAGAAGAACGGAAAGAAGGAGAAAGACCCGGACGCGGATGCCGCTGGATTGCTGCGCGTCAAGTTTGCATCAGGCGATACGATAGAAGTCGATTCGGCGATGATGAAACGCAATCCGTTTTTGGCGACGGAGATGCTCGCGATGGCGTTCGATCCGGCCAAAGACGGAATTCTCGTGCTTGTCCCGGGGCGCGATATTCCGCCACAACTGGACGTGCGTGATTTCGTTCAATCGGCTGTCAAAATCGCTCCGGATGTGAAACCGGATTTTGATGAGCGGCTGAAACTGCTCACGTTTCGCGCGAAAGATGACATGGATTTGCGGCGCATCAATGCGATGGCCCGGGCGCTGCGCCGCTCGCCGATGTTTGGGCCACCGCCCAACGCCAAGAACAATGACATGCAAATGCGCTTCGATCCGAATCAGAAGATTTCGTTGAAAGCAACGGATCAAACGTTGAAGCTGGTGATGAACGAACTCGGCGCGATGCTTAAGGTGACGATTCTGGCGGGCGACAAGGAAGCAGGCAAACGCTTCGCCGAGCCGGTGAGTGTTGATATCAATGATGTCGATCCGAAACAAAGTCTGGGCATGATGTCGCAGCTCACAGGGCTGCGTTTTGAAGTGCAGGGCAACACGATCATGTTTTATTCCGGCGTTCCGAACTACAAAGGCGGACCTATGAAGCCGCCGTTTCCGCCCGACGATCCGGACATGAAGGGCAAGAAGAAAAAGACTGACGTGGATTTGCAGTTCTAAGGAGCCGCGAACACTGTACGCTTGTGCTTATGTCAGCCACCGCACCCCTCATATCCCTGTTGCGCCACGGTTTCATTCCGGGAAGCGAACGCATCGTTGACCGCTACGGGCGCACGTTCACGTATCTGCGCGTCTCGGTGACTGACCTGTGCAATCTGCGCTGCGTGTATTGTATGCCGGACGAAGGCATGAAATGGCTACCGCGCGAGGAGATTCTTTCATTTGAAGAGATCGTCACAGTAGTCGAAGCCGCGGCTGTGGCGGGCGTGTACAAAATCCGATTGACCGGCGGCGAGCCGTTGGTGCGCTCGGATATTGCGACGTTGACGGGCATGGTCGCGCGCGTTCCGGGCATCACGGATTTGGCGCTGACGACGAATGGAACGCGCCTTGCAGAACTGGCTCAGCCGCTGGCCGACGCCGGATTGAAGCGCATCAACATTTCGCTCGATACGATGAACGCGGAGAAATTCAAAGCGATTGCGCGGCGGCACGAATTGGGCGAAGTGCTCGATGGAATTCGCGCAGCGCAGGCGGCTGGATTGAATCCGCTTAAAATCAACATGGTGGTGCTGGGCGGCTTGAACGATGATGAAGTCGCTGATTTTGCGGCGATGACGCTCGAGCAAAATCTGGATATTCGCTTCATTGAATACATGCCGCTTGAGGAAGCCAAGGGCTGTGCGATGGGCTCTGGGAATTTTGAATTTATTTCGAATACGGTCACGAAGCAGCGCATTACGGCGCGCTTCGGCGACTTGATTCCGCTCGAAACAGGCGACGGCATGAAGGGGCCGGCGGAAGTATTTCGGATCAACGGCGCCGCCGGAAGATTGGGATTTATCAGCGCGATGAGCGCGCCGTTTTGTAAGAAGTGCGACCGCCTGCGCCTGACCGCGACGGGCGAGATTCGCAGTTGCTTGCTCGATGGCGGCGGGATTTCAATCAAGCCGCTCTTGCGTAACGGTGGGACACGAGCGGACATCATCGCAGCGTTCCGCAACGCGTCGGAGATCAAGCCTGAAGTGCACAAAGATTGGGCCGAAATTCCTGCCGCGAGCATGAGCCGCATCGGCGGGTGACGTATGTAGGACGGGCTTATAGCCCGTCTTTTTCTAAATCTTGAGGCTCACAAAGACGGGCTATAAGCCCGTCCTACTTTTTTACGCGCCGTGATTCTTCACATTTGAAAAATCGATGTATCCATGTTCAACATCCACGCGTTCGAGCCGGACGGTGACACGGTCGCCGACATCCAAGCCGGTTGAGCCGCGCGTCACGCGGCCTTCGACGGGCGGGTGGAAGCTGCGCACGTACGTGCCCTTATCCGACGCGCCGGTGACGATTGCATCGAAGGTCTTGCCGATCTGGTGTTCAAGCAAAAGCGCTGCGCAGGATTTGCGGACTTGACGCTCGACTTTCGACGCTGCGTCTTCCATCTCCGTGCAATGCGCGGCGAGCGTTTTCAGCTCGTCGTCGGAATACGGAACGGGGCGGCCTGCGATGGCAGCTTTCAACAGGCGCTGCGTCAGCACGTCCGGGTAGCGCCGGTTGGGCGCAGTGGAATGCGTGTAATCTTTGACAGCCAATCCGAAATGCCCGGCGATTTCTTCGTCCGGAAGATCGACGGCGTATTCGCCCCGGCCCATGAGTTTGACGACGGTCAGCGAGAGATCGGGGAAGCGCAGCGCGTCGGCTTTTTTGCGCTCAAGGAGGAACGTTTCGAGCGCCAACGCGTCGGGCGTTGTGGGCAGCTTCCCGCCGAATTCAGCCGCGACGGCGACGATGCGTTCCCAGCGTTTCGGATCGCGAACGATGCGGCGCAGGGACGGGAAACGCTTGCTCTTCAAAAATTTTGCAGTGACACCGTTGGCCGCGATCATGAAATCTTCGATCAGTTCTTTGGCGCGGTTGGCTTCTTCGACTTTGATGTCAGTCAATTCACCGCCGACATACACGGCACTCGGCTGAATCGTTTGCAAGCTCAACGCGCCGTGTTCGTGGCGCAACTTGCGGAGGCATTGTGCGGCACCATCCTGGAGCCTGATTTGATCGCCCAAGCCTTTGACTGCGGCCAGCGCGTCCGGCGCGGGAGCTGTTCCGGTGAGCCACGCGGCGACACTGTTGTAGGCCAGCTTGGCATAGTTGTGAACGGCGGCGCGATAGACGTCCGGGTGTGAAATCGTGCCGTCGGCTTGCACGGTCATTTCGATAACAATCGCGAGCCGGTCTTCGCCGGGATTCAGCGAGGTGAGGTCGGTGGAGAGTCGTTCGGGCAGCATCGAAAAAATCGCGGCAGGCGTATAGACGGAGGTGGTGTTGTGGCTGGCGTGGCGGTCGATGGCGCCGGCTTTAAGAACGAGAGCATCCACGTCGGCGACAGCGATGAATATTTTGACCGCATCGTCGGACAAGGCCTCGGCGACCGTGAGTTGGTCCAAATCGCGCGACGAATCGTTGTCGATGGAGCACCACATCAGGCTACGCATATCGCGCACACCGTTTCCGGGCGCACACGGAGCTGATTGAATGGTGGCGAGTTCGGCAAGCGTTTCACGCTCAAAATCGGGAACCAATCCGCGCGCGATCATGGCTCGGTGGGCGATGGCTCGAAGATCGTGAGTGGGGCGCGAGGAGTGCGTTTGCATGGAGTGATTCCTGACTTAAAAAAGTAGTGCAGCCAGCACTGTAAACGCGGAGCGCTGCGAATGCCATGACATGATTTGTGTCACGGGCTTTTAGCCCGTCCTACTTTTTATGAAGCAACACCCACCGGCTGACGAAATGGTCGCTGTATTTTCTTAGTTTGAAGGAAAGGGGGGCAGACGTTTCAGTGGCTTAATAAGGGCTGAAAGCAACGTAGGAAATTACATCGTTGCGGGAGGAGACATACGGACGCATAGCGTTGCGAAAATTGTTATAAACTACAGTTCCAAAAAGAATTCGAGGCGCTTTGAATTGATGTCGATGAGTTTCAGAATTTCATCAACTTCTTTCATACTATGGCCTTCTTTTTGCGCCCAAATAATGATGCCGAGATTTTCACCTTGATGTCCACCCATTTTGACGCGTTCGAAGATGGATTCAACGAGGTTGCGGTTGGGATGAAAATCGCGGTTGATCAAATCGAAGTCTTGCTGATCTAATTCGCTCCAATACTTCGTTCCGGACAGATGTTCAATAAGACGAGCGCGGCACCATGACCACCAATGCTTGCATTTCCAATTGACGATGGCGGTGTGGCCCATGTCGCATCCGGCCTTTTCGGACAAGAACCACTTGTGGCGGTCGAGTTCCAACTGGGCAGCGCGGAACAGTTCGCTTTCACGGCGAATATCGGACGATGACGTGTTCATATTGGCAACCGTGCAACACATGGCGGACATACTCGCCTCCAGAACCCCGTCTTACATTTCTGTTAGACGGGACGTTTTAAGCAATGGTGAACCCAAAGTCAAACAAAAACTTTTGGCCCAACCACGTCTATTAGCATGATAGAGCATTGACTACACTTCATCCGAACAGCCGTGCACGCATTTTTCCGAAAAATGCTTCCTGCTCCTACACCATTAGACGATTCGTACTGTCTGCGTATTCAATTCAACAGGCAACTCGTTTATTTCAAAAGCTTTACACTATCAACAGCGCGAGAGTTCCGTCATTCGCATCCATTCGATCCATCCCGACACTCGCTTACATCCCGCGCGATTGCTGTGCCGAAGCAGTCCGAGCAGAAAGCATCAGTGTCCGATCTTTTTTGAACCGATTGCTCAAATGACGCAAGGTGCGGAAGTTGGATGGATATTTTTTTCGGAGAAATATAAAAAGCAGATGAGGATTGAGTGTCGAATCGGTTTGCCAGACCGCGACACATTCCGGCGAGAGCGCGAGTCAAGATGACACGGAACAAAGAAACCGCGACAGCCCGTGCGGTTGGCGAAACGATGTGGCGCGTATGCGGATGGAGGAGCGCCACTGTCGCGCTCAAGCCGTCCTGATGAGAGTGGACCAAATCGGACATTTTTTTAAGCCTTTTGATCTTTTAGAATAATCGGCGATAAAGGGCAGGGACTTGAACGATCGCCCTTTATAATGGTGAAGTAGAAACGCTTTTGAGGTTGCTGACATGTCCGAACCGACCCTCCCCGCCCCTGCCGTCGCCGCGCTCTTGAACGAGATCGGGCGGCGCATGGAATTGTGCGAGGAATCGCCATTTAAATTCCGGGCGTATTTCACGGCGGCGGAGAACCTGCTCACGCATCCCGTGCCGCTCGCACAAGTCATTGCGCAAGGCAAACTCAAATCCATCTCCGGCGTGGGCGAAGCGATTGCCGAGAAGATCATCAAGCTGCACAAAACCGGGACGCATCCAACGCTCGAGTATCTGCGCGAACAGCACCCGGCGGGAGTGCTTGAATTGATGCGCATTCCAGGACTCGGGCCGAAGAAGGCGGCGGCGCTGTATCAGTCGCAAAAGATCGCCAGCTTCGCCGAACTTGAAGCGGCGTGTCACGCCGGAAAAATCGCGGCTGAAAAAGGATTCGGCGCGAAGCTTCAGGCCAAGATTTTGGAGAGCCTCGCGTTCGAAAAGAAAAACGTGGGGCTGGTCAAAATCGACGCCGGCCACGCGCGCGCCTTCGCTGCGAGCACAGCACTGAAGGATCGCCACCCCTCTATTAAGAGCGTCATTCCAGCCGGAGATGTCCGGCGCGGGTGCGAAGTCTGCGGACCGGTAGAACTCGTCGCGATCATTGATGACGAAGGCTCGGATGCGCCCGTTGAATCGTCGCCTGAATTTCGCGTCACGACCACGCCGTCCCAGCACCTCGGAGCCGCGCTGATTTTTGCGACAGGTTCAGCGGCTCACGTCTCGTCTCTGTGCGATTGGGCGAAGACACTTGGCATGGACTTGACGCCGGAAGGCTTGTGCCGGGGCAACGACGCGTTACCATGCGAGACCGAAGCGGAGATTTACGCTGCGCTGAATCTGCACTTCATCGAACCTGAATTGCGCGAGGGGCGTGGCGAAATTGAACGCGCAAAGACGGGCGTTTGGCCCCAGCTGATTGAACTCAAAGACCTGCGCGGCATTCTGCATTGCCACACCGTTTTTTCAGACGGATCGAACACGCTCGACGAGATGGCCGAAGCAACGCGCAAACTCGGGCAGGAGTATTTCGGCGTCTGCGATCATTCACAAAGCGCTGCGTACGCAGGTGGATTGCGCTACGAAAAAGTGTGCGCTCAACATGCACACGCCGACGAGTTGAATCGCGGCTATGCGGGCACGCGCTTTAAGATTTTCAAAGGCATTGAATCGGACATTCTCGAACACGGCGAACTCGATTACACGGACGAACAACTCGCGTCGTTCGACTTCATCGTCGCGAGTGTGCACAGCCGCTTTCAGCTCGACCGCAAAGCGCAGACAGCGCGGCTCGTCAACGCGGTCAGCAATCCGTTCACGACAATTCTCGGCCACTCCACCGGACGTCTGCTCTTGCAGCGCGAACCGTACGATGTTGACTTGGACGCAGTGTTAAAAGCGTGTGGCGAGCACGGTGTCGCAGTCGAAATCAACGCCGACCCGCACCGCTTGGATCTGGATTGGCGGTTGCATCAACGCGCGCTGGAACTCGGCTGCATGCTGGCGATCAATCCCGACGCGCACGACACGACAGGATTGTTGAATCAGAAATGGGGCGTGCTCTGCGCTCGCAAAGGCGGCGTCGAAGCGAAGCACGTGTTGAATTGTCTGGATCTGGCCGGAATCGAAAAGCATTTTGAGCGACGGAAAAAAGCGGCGCTTAAACAGCAATAAAAACCACAGAGGACACAGAGGGCACAGAGGAACGGCAGAGGAAAAGCGGGGAAAATGAGGGAATGGGTGGATGATTACAATCCCCGTTTATCATTCGTTCTTTTTCCTTTCCGTTGCTGTTCCTCTGCTTTTCCTCTGTGTCCTCTGTGGGTAATACTAATTGGCCGTCACACCCGCACCATTGCCCGGGATTATTTGCATGCTGAACGCTCCAACAATCGACCCGCCCGCGCCGCAGCCGCCCGTGCACCACGGTCCGGCGTATCTGATCAATTGGGAGTTCTGCCACTCGGCGCGGACGCTGAAATTGATGCGCCGATTCATGGCTGATACTGCTCTAGCCTGCCGGGCGAGCGAGTCCACGTTTTGGGTGATCAGCGCGGATGGCAAACGCATCGAGGGCGCAGTCAACGCCGGGCCTGCGCATGACCAGGTCGAAAAGCTCGTTGTACAGGCCAATGACAGCGTCGTCGGCTTGATTGCGACCGCTGGGATTTCGCTTTGCGTCGGCCCCGACGAGTTCATGAACCCCGAGATCAAGAAACAATTCAGTGTGCGCAACATGGTCGTCGCGCCGGTCAAAGTCGATGCGCAAATCTGCGGCGTGGTGTCCGCGATCAACGTGAAGGAAGGCGAGAAATTCAAACCCGAAGACCTCGACGCCCTGCAATGGAAAGCGTACTTGCTGGGGTTGCTGCTTTCAGACGTGCTGAAGGATAACGATGATAATTTCTTACTCTGAAGTCGAGAAAGCGACTGGGGCTGGGGTGCGGGTGCTGGTGATGGATTCCGGTGTCGATCTCGAACATCCAGACCTCGCCGGTGTTCCGATCACCTGCTGGCGTGTCTGTGCTGACGCGTACGGCGTTCCGACGATCCGCGAGGATCCGGGCGGCGACGCCTACGGCCACGGCACAGCGGTCTGCTCAATTCTGCATCAATACGCTCCGGGCATCGAATTGCACAGTCTGCGTGTGCTCGATGAAAATATTCGCGGCTCATCCGAGTTCGTGATCCTGGGATTCAAATGGGCGATCGATGAGAAGTTCGACATCGTCAATTGTTCATTCGGCACCGGTCGCCGCGAGTACGTGGACCGTTACAAGCGAATGGTGGACCGCGCGTTTTGCGACAACGTCTGGCTGGTGTCGGCCTGCAACAATCAGGATTTCAAAACCGAAGAATATCCAGCATTTTTTCCAACGGTTCTATCGACATGCCAGGACGATCTGCCGCCGATGAAAGTGCGGCGCAACGCAGGTGAACTCGTCGAATTCGCGGCGCGTGGCATCAATGTCAAAGTAGCGTGGACAAATAAAGGCCACAAGACAATCACAGGCAGCAGCTTCGCCGCGCCGCATCTGGCCGCACTAGCCGCGCGCATCCGCGAATTGCATCCGGACTGGAACGCGTGCCAGGTCAAAGCGGCGTTGTATGAACTAGCGAAGGAAGCGTGAAGTTCGGCGTGTGCCACTGGCAAGTACCCTTGCCAGTGCCGGTCTCGCAACGCATCGTTGGTTTTCAAATCGCTCCTTCGTTTCGTGCTCACGGGGTTGAACGAGATAGTTTGAAAATCATACGTTCTTCGCGAGTCCGGCACTGGCAGGGGTACCTGCCAGTGGCACACAGTCAGTGGTACACAATGTTTTTTAAAAGCCTAAACCTCACTCTTGAATCGGAGCACTTAATAGGATAGGATGATCCGAGAAGCGGAATGGGCCAGGCGTGTGAAGGGCGGAGGCGAGTGCCTTTGTCGCGAAAAAGTGCTTTGCCAATGCCACGTTCCACAACTTAAAGGAGATTTCGTTATGCCGATGGTGACAATGCGTCAGTTGTGCGATCACGCCGCTGAAAATGGTTACGGCTTGGCTGCGTTCAACGTCAATAACATGGAACAGATTCAGGCCATCATGGAAGCCGCGAAGGAAACCGAATCGCCGGTGATCATTCAGGCCAGCCGCGGTGCGCGCAAGTACACGAACGATGTGTTCCTTCGCAACCTGATGATGGCTGCCGTCGAACTGTATCCGAACATTCCGATCTGCATGCACCAGGATCACGGCAACAGCCCTGACACCTGCGCCAGCGCGATCAAGTACGGCTTCACCAGCGTGATGATGGACGGCTCGCTCCAAGCCGACGGCAAGAGCCACGCGAGCTTCGAATACAACGCCGGCGTGACGAAGGAAGTTGTCGCTTTAGCGCACGCCAAGGGCGTCAGCGTCGAAGGCGAACTCGGCTGCCTCGGTAATCTTGAAACGGGCGAAGGCGAAAAGGAAGACGGTCATGGCGCGGAAGGCAAGTTGACGCGCGACCAGTTGTTGACGAAGCCTGACGAAGCCGCAGAATTTGTGAAGCAGACCGGCGTTGACGCACTGGCCGTCGCCATCGGCACCAGCCATGGCGCGTACAAGTTCTCCCGCAAGCCCGACGGCGCGATTCTCGCGATGGACCGCATCAAGGAAATCCACAAGGCATGTCCGAACACGCATTTGGTCATGCACGGTTCGAGCAGTGTTCCAAAGGAATTGCAGGACATCATCAACGCAGCCGGCGGACACATCAAGCCGACGTGGGGCGTCCCGGTCGAAGAAATCCAGTTGGGTATCAAGCACGGCGTCCGAAAGATCAATGTCGATACCGATTTGCGCATGGCGATGACGGGCTCGATCCGCACGTTCTTCAAGAACGCGCCGGAAAAGTTCGATCCCCGCGAGTACCTCACACCCGCGCGCGCCGCGATGCAACAGGTCTGTAAGGAACGCATGATCTCCTTCGGCCAAGCCGGCAATGCAGGCAAGATCAAGTGCAAGCCGTTGAGCGAGATGGTTCAGTACTACCTTTAATTCATCACCCGTTCGCAGCACGTCAGAGTCTCAAGGCAGGACGGTTGAATTTCGACCGTCCTGCTTTTTTATACGAACGTAGTACACGGGTTTCAAAATATTATTTTTTGGTATTTTTCAAGTCAGTTCTGCCTTCTCATTCGCCAAGCTGTATATAGAGTCAAGGAAAGCGTTTGAAGCGCTTTTAGTACGTGTGAAAACCCCTGATTCGAAACTGAAAAATGCGTATGAAATTAGGTCTCATTAAAAGTGTATCACTAGCCCTTGCCGGCACTTTGTGGAGTGCGTTCGGCGCAGCGACGGGAGAGCCATCAGCCGAAGGTGTCGAATTCTTCGAAAAGCACATCCGGCCCGTTCTGGCCGACAAGTGCTTTACGTGCCACAGTGCGAAGTCGGAGAAAATCAAAGGCGCACTTCTGCTTGATTCGCGTGCATCGTCGTTGAAAGGCGGCGCGACCGGCCCCGCTGTGGTGCCCGGTGATTTGGAAAAAAGTCTGCTCATCAAAGCAGTTCGTTACAAAGACGAAAAATCGCAGATGCCGCCGGACGAACCGTTGACGGACCAGCAGATCGCCGACTTCGAAACCTGGGTCCGCATGGGCGCACCTGATCCGCGATCCGTGGCGACGTCGGTGACGCCAGACTTGGCCAAAGCGAAAGAATTCTGGTCGTTCAAAAAGCCTGTGCTTCCAGCCATTCCCACATTGAACAATAACGATCCCAAGTTGATGCCCATCGATAAATTCGTCCGGGCGAAATTGGAATCAAAGGGCCTCCCCACGTCTCCGCGCGCGGACAACTTGACGCTGATTCGCCGAGCGACATTCGATCTGATCGGCCTTCCGCCGACGCCTGAAGAGATCGACGCGTTCAACGCTGATCCGTCGCCCGATGCCTTCGCTAAAGTGATCGACCGTCTGCTGGCTTCTCCGCGATACGGCGAGCGCTGGGGGCGTTACTGGCTCGATGTCGCGCGTTACGCCGACACGAAGGGCTACGTGTTTCAAGAGGAGCGGCGCTATCCTTATTCGTATGTGTACCGCGATTGGGTCGTGAATGCGATCAACGCCGATGTGCCTTATGATCAATTTTTGATCAAACAAGTCGCGGCTGACAAACTGCCGCCGACACCGGATAATTCAGACCTCGCCGCAATGGGCTTTTTGTTACTGGGGCGGCGCTTCCTGAACAACCAAGCCGACATTATCGACGACCGTCTTGACGTACTTATCCGAGGCACGCAGGGCCTGACCATCGGCTGCGCGCGGTGCCATGATCATAAATTCGACGCGATCACCCAGAAGGACTATTACGGTCTCTACTCCGTCTTCGCATCGTCTACCGAACCCAAGGACCTGCCACTCGTCGGCAAGCCCGAAGCGAATCCGACGTCGCTTCAATACGATAAGGAAGTGAAAGCAAAAGAAGTCGAATTGGAAGCGCTCCGAATCAAGCACCACGAAACGAAACTGGCGGGTTTACGCAGCGAGAAATCCATCGCCGATTATTTGATGGCGGTGCGTGAATTAGGCGACACGCCGTTTGAAAAGTTGAAGCAGAAAGATCTCAACGGATTCGCTTACGCACGCTGGAAAGCATATGTCAAAACAAACGTGAAAGCGACCGATCCCATCTGGGCTCCCTGGGCCGCGCTGTCAGGCTTGAAAGACACTGAATTCGCCGAAAAAGCGCCGGGGCTCGTTGCGAAGTTTGCGGCTAACATAGATGGCAAACTCAACGCGCTCATGGTCAAAGCATTCACAGCGAAAGCGCCTGCGACCATCCGCGAAGTTGCCGAGAAATATGGTGCGCTGATTGCCGCCCAGGTCAAGCCTTCAACAGAAAAAGTCCCGGCAGCCGAAGCAGTACGACAGATTATTACCGATGTAAAATCGCCTTTGAACATTGCCTTCGCGGACCTCTCGCACCTCTTGAACCGCGCCGACACCGACATGGAGCGCAAGATCCACAACGCGATCGACGCACTCGCCGCAACGCATCCGGGCGCACCACCGCGCGCGATGGTGTTGAACGACGGCAATCTGGTCACGCAGCACATCTTTTTGCGCGGCAACGTGGGCCGACCGGGCGACGTCGCACCACGTCAATTCCTCAGTCTGCTCACGTCAACGAATCCGCAGCCCTTTAAGAATGGCAGCGGGCGTCTTGAACTCGCGCAAGCCATCGCCAGCCCTGAAAATCCGCTGACCGCTCGCGTCATGGTCAACCGCGTGTGGCTGCATCATTTCGGCTCGGCACTGGTCCAGACGCCCAGCGATTTCGGCGTCCGCAGCGATGCGCCGATCAATCAGGAACTGCTCGATTATCTCGCGATCAACTTCATGCAAAACGGCTGGTCATTGAAGAAACTGCACCGCGAGATGATGCTGTCTCAGACCTATCAACAGAGCAGCGACGACAATCAAGAAGCGCGCAAAATCGACTCCGAAAACACATACCTCTGGCGCTACAACCGCCAGCGCCTCGACTTCGAAGCGATGCGCGACGCACTGCTCGCCGCGTCCGGCCAACTCGACACCACCATGGGTGGACGTTCAGTCGAATTGACCGCGCAACCGTTCCCGAAACGCCGCTCGATTTATGGCTACATCGACCGCCAGAATCTCCCCGGCATGTTCCGCGCGTTCGACTTCGCCAGCCCTGACACGCACAGCCCGATGCGCTACAACACGACCGTGCCGCAACAGGCGCTGTACATGATGAACAGCCCGTTCGTCATCGATCTGGCGAAGCAGCTCGCTGCGCGCCCGGAGATCGCATCCGAACACGACACGACCGCGAAACTGCAGAAGCTCTACCGCGCCACGCTGGGCCGCCCAGCCTCGCCGGGTGAAGCTGCGTTGGGTGCGAAATTCATTGAACTGGCCGAAGGCGAAAAAATCCAGGCACTCGTCCCACCGCCTGCGCTCTGGCAATACGGCTACGGCTTTTACGATGAGACCAAAAAACGCGTCACGGAGTTCACAGCGTTCAAGCATTTCACCGGAACGACGTGGCAGGCCGGCCCGAAATTGCCGGACCCAAAGATCGGCTACGCAAGTCTTTCGTCAACGGGTGGACATCCCGGCGGCACGCCCCATCTCGCCACCGTTCGCCGCTGGACCGCACCGCGCGACGGAACATTTGCGGTCAGCGGCAAATTGAACCACCCCGCAAAGGCCGGTGACGGCGTCCGAGCGCGCGTCGTATCGAGTGTTGACGGCGGCGTCGGCGAATTCATTGCGTTATCGAACGCAGTCGAAACCAAAGTCGAAAAGGTCGCGCTCAAAAAAGGCGACTCGCTCGACTTCGTGATCGATTGCCGCACCGGCGAGAATTCGGACGGATATTCGTGGACAGTGACGATTCGTATCCTCGATTATGGAGCTTCATTTTCAGACGAGCACGGAGCCATTGAATGGACATCGAACGGCGGCTTCAGCGGCCCGCCTGGAAAACCAGCGACACCACTGGCGCCGTGGGAAAAATATGCGCAAGTCTTGTTGCTATCGAATGAATTTGATTTTGTGGACTGACACTTATGAACGTTGTATTGATCGTCGAAGATGATCTGGTGTTGCGCAACAAAGTGTCGAAAATACTGGCCACTCAGGGATGGGGTATCCTGCTGGCCGGTGACGGTATCGAAGCACTTGAACACCTCCGAAACAACGCCGTGCATCTCATCATCGCAGAACTCCACTCGCCAGCTATCAATGGCCTGGACCTCCTGCGACGAGTGCGCGAAACAGACGCTCGGACGCCGTTCATTGTGCTTCGCGAACCGACGAACATTACAGGCGCTGTTGAAGCGCTTCAGATCGGTGCGGACGACACATGGGTCAAGCCGCTGGCAGTCGACGAAATCCCTCGTAAAGTCGAACGTATTCTGGAACGCGCCAACCTCGTGCTAGAAAACGCACTGCTGAAGCGCGAACGTGAACACCACTCATCGACTTCCGAAATCGTCGGCACGAGTGATGGAATCGACGCCGTTCGAACGTGGACGCGCCACGCCGCGACGACGCGTTCTCCCGCGTTGATCGTCGGCGAAACCGGCACGGGTCGGACATTGGTAGCCCGAACAATTCACGGGCTCAGCAGCGCAACGCCCGGTGCGTTTGCCACGGTCTATTGCGGCGGGATTTCCGAACACGAATTGGAAGCGCACCTCTTCGGACGGACTCGCGGAACCTCTGACAGTGCGTTGCCCGAATCCAACGGATTGCTCCGCAGCGTGCGCTCCGGCACAGTATTTCTCAAGAACATCGACGCCATTCCCATGGCGCTTCAGAGCAAACTCGCCCAAGCGATGGCGACGAATCGAGTGTGCCCAGTCGGCTCAACCGTCGCTCAGCCTTTTAACGCGCGCATCATTGCGAGCGCGTCGCACCGATTGTCACGCGATGTGGATAAGCGCTTGTTCGACGGCGCACTGTATGCTCATTTCCTGCCGCTTGAATGCCTCCTCCCCCCGTTGCGTGATCGTCGTAGCGATGTGCCGCTGCTTGCCGCTTTTTTCATCTCCCATTTAAACTCTGCATTACATCGGGCATTTACTGGCATTGATCGGAGTCTGCTCACTGAATTCAGTACGCTGCCCTGGAAGGGCAATGTCCGCGAATTGCGCGGACGTATCGAACTCGCCATGATCGTCGGGTCAGAACCCTTCCTCAAATCGCCTGACGGTTCTGCACTGGGGCGCATCCCTGCGATGCCGGTGGCCGAAGTCAAAGATTTGAAAGACGCGGCGTCCACATTCGAACGCGACCACATCCGCCGCATCATCGCCGAATGCCAAGGCAATAAACGCGAGGCCGCCCGAGCACTCGGCGTCTCACTTTCATCGCTGTACCGGCATCTCGATTTGAAAGGCCCGGTTTAATAAGATTTCAAAAACGCGTTGGACTTTTCGCGCATCAGTGGCAACGTAAAGGTGGTGGAAGTGGAGTGAGGGGGAGAAGAGGAGCAACTCATGTCCGAAGCGACAGGAACCGGCTCGACTGACATCCAGACAATTGAACAAGATTTTCATCTGACTCCCGACGGGCACGGTCAAAAGACGTTTGTGCTCGATACCAACATTCTGCTCCACAATCCCGGTGCGCTCTTCGCCTTCAAAGACAACCGCGTCGTTCTCGCGCTCGCGGTCATCGAAGAACTCGACCGCTTCAAGCGCAACAACGACGAACTCGGTCGCAATGCACGCCACGTCATCCGTGAAATCGACAAACTCCGCCACCTCGGCCACCTCGCTGACGGCGTACCCATCGGCAACGGCGGCATCCTGCAAGTCGTCCTCCAGCAGGACGTCAAAAACGATCTGACCATGGCCGGCCTGAAGCCCGAAGCCGCCGACAATCAGATCATCGCCGTCGCACTCGAACTAAACCGCAAAGGCCAGCGCGTCATCTTCGTCTCGAAGGACATCAATTGCCGCGTAAAAGCCGACGCCCTCGGCCTCAAGGTCATGGATCTTGAGCAGCAGAAAGTCGATTACGACACGCTCTATACCGGCTGGCGCGAAATTCAGGTTTCAGCCGAGACGATCAACGAATTCTACAGCGGAAAAAAAGTCACGATTCCCGATCTCGATCCCACGTGCTCGCCCAACGAATTCTTCCTTATGAAGAACGAGTCGAATCCGAAGCACACGGCAATGGCCCGCGCGGATATGGTCGGCCACGAACTCGTCCCGCTGATCTCCGAATTCGACCGCGCCTGGAACATTGCTCCGCGAAGCGCATCCCAGCGCTATGCGTTCGAACTCCTGCTCGACGACAGCGTCCAACTCGTTACCCTCGTCGGTCGAGCCGGAACGGGCAAAACGCTGATGGCCCTCGCCGCCGGGTTGCAGCGCGTCATCAAGGACAAGAAATACGAAAAGATTCTCGTCTCCCGCCCGATCATGCCGATGGGCCGCGATATCGGTTTTCTGCCCGGCAACAAAGACGAAAAACTCATGGCGTGGATGGGCCCGATTTTCGACAATTTGAAGATGTTGCTCAACGGTCGTTACTCGCCACACCAGTTGACGCGCGATCAGCTCTTCGAACAAGACCTGCTCGAATTGGAAGCGCTGACGTACATTCGCGGACGCAGCATTACGAACATGTTCGTGATCATCGACGAAGCGCAGAATCTGACGCCGCACGAAGTCAAAACGATCATCAGCCGCGTCGGTGAAGGCACGAAAATGATCCTGACCGGCGACCCGCAGCAGATCGACAATCCGTATCTCGACGCGAGTTCCAACGGGCTGACGTACTGCGTCGAACGCTTGAAAAGCTCCGACCTTTGCGGCCACATCACACTGACAAAATCGGAACGCAGCGCGCTGGCGGATTTGGCGGCGGAACGGTTGTAGAGATGTGAGGCGGGGCTCGACAAAATGAGTCGTCTGTTTCCGAGTACCTCCATTCAAAGTTGGACGCAGGTCAAAAATGGTCGAGGATCCCGCATGAACAGCAAAGACCTGAAAGTTGCCAATCGGAATCGTTGCAATTCTGTCGTGTTATTGTTGATTTTCCTCGCTGGCTTGAACGCGTCTTGTGGTGAGGGAAATCCTGATGTCGTGAAGAAGCAGCCTGTTCCCGATGCGGAAGCGTTAAAAAAGGCTACCAAGCAGGTTCATGACGACTTCGCCGAAGACTATACAAAAAAAGCTTACATTGATTCACGTAAATTTGCGATGAAGCTAATTGTTCAAGCCCGAAATAGTAAAGACGATCCAGCGATGTGCTATACGTTGTTGAGCGAACTCGCGACGTTGCGGGCCAAGCAGTCGAGTTTATGCGAGGTGCTAATCGCCATTCAATTGATGCGCGACCAATTTGAAATTGATAACGTCGCCGTGACCAAAAATGCGTTGACGTCGTTTACCGTTCCAAGGGACGATAAATTAACAGAGAAAGCTCTGGCCGCTCTTCGCGCATTGTTCAGCAAACCAGATGATGCGGTTCAAAATCTCATAGTGGGACGTTACTTGCTTAATGTTTGTTCCACCGAAAGCGCGTTGCCATATCTATCAAAATGTTCCGACGCGACACTGAAAAAGTTGGCAGTCGAGGAAATTTCTGTGGGAACTGCGCCAACCTTGGATGTGATGATGCAACTGGGTGACAGTTGGTGGGATCTCGGCGAGCGCGAAGCAAACAAAAATTACAAAACTAATCTCTGGGGGCGTGCTATACATTGGTACGAAATGCTTTCGCCTATAGCCAATGACGTGACGAAGGCGAAAGCGGAAAAGAGGATTGTTTCTTTTTTTCAGTTTGTCGGTATACCAAGGCCAATTCGTAATCCGCGATAGTGGGCTTACGTTAAGGATGCATACAAAATTTTTTCATACGGCATTTGTAATCAGATTGAATACACATATAGGACTTAAAATATCGTTTTGATAAATGGCGGTCAAAATCGTTGTATGTAGAGAGGTTCGATACCTATATTATATCATATCTTGCAACATCGTTACTCCTCTCGTGAGACATGTTGAGGCACAAGCCTGCTTGTTCCCCACCCGTCTTCGTGCTATTTTCCTGCACGATTTTTTCATCCATTTTTAGGAGTATCCCGCGTGGCCAAACCGCGAACGGCCCTTGAAGCAAACGAAGCGTATCACGACCGGGTCGCGCATCGATACGACGATGTCTACGCCAATTCGCGTTGGGACCGGCTCTTCGATATTGCCTGGGCCGGGATCAAGCCACACATTCCGAGCGACCTGCGCGCACCAGTGGTGGACTTGGGTTGCGGCACGGGGAAGTATGG
>Ga0194061_1000508_pt1 | contig 23696 bp, 20 predicted proteins | sample SepL2221m_MetaG_FD_163423 | JGI IMG/M metagenome (GOLD analysis project Ga0194061, IMG submission 163423) | Anoxic zone freshwater microbial communities from boreal shield lake in IISD Experimental Lakes Area, Ontario, Canada - Sep2016-L224-21m | ecosystem: Environmental > Aquatic > Freshwater >... | reverse complement strand
CGCTAGAGTCTGGAGCGCGCGCTTGGGGGGGTGGGGCGCGTCGCTACCGGGCGGCACGCAGGGCAACGCTTGTTGCCTAAATCCACGTTCTGCATGGGGTTTTTTGGCGATGATGGGGTGCCTGAAGCACAACGCCATCCGCTCGTTGTAGACTGTGGGCCTCCCTGACGGGGGTTTGTACGGGCCACCGCTGGTGGTACTTTTTCGTTACTGGGGTTTGCGATGCTGCAATGGATCAATGATCGGATGAAGGTGCTCGGCTGGATCATCCTGCTGCCGCTGTCTCTCGTGTTTGCGGTGTGGGGAGTGCACGGTATCGTGGACTTCACCGCCAACATGGATCGCGGCATCAAGGTGAACGGGCAGGACGCGAACCTCGAGCAGGTGCGTCAGACCTATCAGCAGCGCTTGGCGGAAGCCACCCGGGCCTATCCGGAGGGCCTGCCGGATGCGGTCAAGAAGTCGCTGCAGCAGGCGGTGGTGGATGATTTCGTCGCCACGGCGCTGATCGATCAGAAGGTCAATGCGTTGCACTACTCGGCCTCGGATGCGGATGTGGTGGCCTCGATCAAGTCCTACGAGGGCTTTCAGGTTGGCGGGGCCTTCAACAAAGATGCGTACTACGCGCTGTTGAAGGCGCGCGGTTACTCGCCCGAGAAGTTCGAAGCCGAACAGCGCGTGTTGCTCAAGGCCAAGGCGCTCGAGGGCAGCCTGTTCGTGTCCTCGTTTGCGACCCCCAAAGAAGCGCAGTGGCTGACTGGGCTGACCGGTGAGACGCGCGATGTGAGTTATGTGACATTGCCGGCTGGCCGCTTCGTGGGCGCCCAGAAACCCGATGCGGCGGCCCTGCAGGCGTACTACGACGCCCATCACGACGACTATATGACGCCGGACGCGGTGCATTTGTCCTACGTCGAACTGTCGGTCGCCGACGTGGCCGCCGAAGTGGCGGTGGATGACGCGGGCCTCAAGAGCTACTACGACACGATCAAAGAGCGGTTTTCGGAACCCGAGAAGCGCCATGCGCGGCACATCTTTTTGGCCACCGGCAGCGACGAAGCCGCCACCAAAAAGAAGGCCGCAGAGATTGCGCAACTCGCGGCCGCGCCGAAAGCGGACTTTGCCGCACTGGCGCAGCAGTATTCGCAGGACACCGAGTCCGCCAGCAAGGGCGGCGATCTCGGTATGCAGGAGAAGGCCTTCTTGCCGGCCGGCGTGCGTGATGCGGTCTACGCGATGGCACCGGGCACGATCAATGGGCCGGTCAAGTCCCCGTTTGGCTATCACATTATTCAGCTCGTCGAGGTCGTCCCCGGCAAGCAGAAGAGTTTTGAGCAGGTGCGGGGGCAACTCGAGCCGGAGTACCGCCGCAGCGAAGCCGAGCGCCGCTTTAGCGAACGCCAGGAGAAGCTCGAGCAGTTGGCTTTCGAAAGCGCCAGTTCGTTGGAGCCGATCGCCAAAGCGCTCAAGCTCAAGGTACGTGATGTGGCCGACTTCCATAAAGGGATGAGCGGTTCGGATCTGGTCACGAATGCGAAGGTGGTCACGGCGGTGTGGTCCTCGGATGTGCTCGGTGGCGCGAACAGCAAGGCCATCGAGCTGTCGGCCGGGCGGGTCGTGGTGCTACGGGCATCCGATCACAAAGTGCCGGCACTCGAGCCCTTGGTGGCGGTGCAGGCGCGGGTCGAGGCGGCGCTCAAGCGGGAACTGGCGGCCAAGGCCGCCAGTGCGGCGGCCAATGCCCTGGCGCAGCGCCTGCTCGCCGGCGAGAGTTGGGATGCGGTCTTGAAGACGGTGGGCGGCTCCACTGCGCCCGTCAAAGGCGCGCCGGCAGCGGATGCGGTGCAGTTCACGCCGGTGAAATCGATCGCGCGCGCTGAAAAAGAGACGCCGCGGGACATCGTGACCGGCGCGTTTGTGCTGACACCGCCGGCGCCTGGGCGGGTCAGCGTCGGGCAGAAGACACTGCCGAGCGGGGACGTGGTGGTGTACACGGTGTCGGCGGTGAAGCCCGGCGAGTACAAGGCGGACGACGTCCAGGCCAACCGCAAATTGGCCCAGAACTACTCGGCCGAAGAAATCGAAGCCTATGTGGCGGGTATGCGCGCCAAGGCGAAGATCTCGATCGGCTCGACGTTGTTTGATTGATCGGGCGCGCCAAGCCCGCTAAGGTCGGAGGCCGCCGCAAGGCGGCCTTCGTCGTTTAGGGCGCGCCGTGCGCTGCGTCAAACCTAAGGGGATGGAATGCGCGTGGACGTGACGATCTATACCGATGGCGCTTGTAAGGGCAATCCAGGCCCGGGCGGCTGGGGTGCGTTGCTGCAGTCGGGCACTGCGCAGAAAGAACTCTGCGGGGGGGAGTCGTTGACGACTAACAATCGCATGGAACTCACGGCCGTCATCGAGGCGCTCGGTGCGCTCACGCGCGGCTGCAAGGTCGCCCTCTACACAGACTCCAAGTATGTGATGGATGGCCTGAACGAGTGGCTGCCGAACTGGAAAAAGCGGGGCTGGAAAACAGCGGGCAAGAAGCCGGTCAAGAATCAGGATCTGTGGCAGTTGTTGGATGCAGCGGTGGAGCGACACGAGATCCAATGGCACTGGGTCAAGGGACACGCCGGGGATCCGGGCAATGAACGCGCGGATGCCTTGGCCAACGCAGGGATTGCGCAGAGCAGCACCGGTTGAGGCGGGATCGGGGTCCTTGGGCCCGTCTGCCGCCGTTCCTTGCACTATTGGTTTACCAACCATCCACCGCTGCGACAGCGCGCACAGCACCGGCAACGGATGGCGGTTAGACGGTCTTGGCCTCGTTGAGGATAATATTTCTTACATATCAATATTTTATCGACGACGGGCAACGTAAGAGCCGCAGTGGCTACGCAATAGGTCGTCTGTCTGGCTCGAGCGGCGGCGCGCTGCGGTGGGGGCCCATGCGCACCTGCTCGTTCAGGATGCTTTTAAAACAGGGAGTGATGCCGCTCGGCAATAGGTCGGTTTTTTTTACAACATATTTGTGTTTCTACCAATAAATATCGTATGGTCTTGTGGCGTTGGTAGTTGCCACGTAGGCAACAGGTGCATGCACCCAATGCCGACTAAAAAGCATTACGCGAATATTCCTTTGCTTGAGGGGGCACGATGAAGAGTTCTAAGTCACAGTTGGCTGTGCGATCGGTATTGGCCGTCGCCGCTATCTCGTTTGCGGGCACTGTTGTTGCGGAAGAAGCTGCCGGGCAATTGGCAGATATCGTCGTAACCGCGCAGAAGCGCGAAGAAAGCATGCAAAAAGTGCCAATCGCCGTGACTGCATTGGATGCGGCTGCGTTGGAGCGCTCCTATGCACGTGACATTCAGGGCGTGGCCCAGTTGGCGCCGAACTTGATCGTGGACCCGACGCTCGGTAATGGTACGGCCTCCATCGCGATCCGCGGTGTGCAGCTCAATGACGTGGAGAAGTCCTTCGACCCGGCCGTGGCGGTCTACCTCGACGGCATTTACTTGGCCAACAACACCGGCGCACTGCTGCAGATCTCGGATGCCTCGGAAGTGGAAGTGCTGCGCGGACCACAAGGCACGCTTTTCGGCCGCAATACGATTGGTGGTCTGATCAATATTCACCGCGCGCTGCCAACGGGCGAGCTGGGCGGTAAGGTCTCGGTCACTTACGGACGCTTTGATGAATTGGATACGGTGGGCGTTCTCAATTTGCCATCGGCGTTGGACGGCCGCTTCAAGACCAAGGTCTCCGTCGTTCGTCAGACGGGTGGTGGTTATTTCAAGAACGTGTCGGCAAGCCCGCTCAATGGACGTCGTGAAGGCGACACCGATTTCACCGGTTTGTCCTGGTCGAGCACGTTGCAGGCCACCGATACGTTCGACTTGGGGCTCATTCTCGATTATTTCGATGACAAGACGCCGACACGGCCTGTGACCTCGATTGCCGGTCCGTTGGAAGTGTTCTGTGGACTTCTTCACGCAAACTGCGGCGCACCCGCGGACGACAGCGCTTATCACAGCAATTCACACACGGTGATCGCGCAGCCTGCCTCATTGAAGACCAAAGCGGCGACGCTCAACGCGAAATGGCAGGCCTCTGCGGGTCAGCGCTTCGTTTCCGTGATGGGCTATCGGGACGTCAACGAAAATGCCGTCGAAGAGTTCGATGGTGCGTCGGTCGTGCCTGGGCCTACCCCCGTGTTCTATGTGCAGCGCCCGACCACCAGCCATCAGTTCAGTGAGGAATTGCGCCTGGAGTCGGATTGGAGCAAGCAGCTGCGTTCAACCGTAGGCCTGTACTACTTTGATGGCTCCTACCACATCCACCAGAACACATATATCTTTGGCGCGTTCAGCAACAGCCCAGACTTCAGCCAGAAGACCACCTCGGAGGCGGCCTTCGGTCAAGTGGATTGGGATCTTGCCCAGGATTGGAGCTTGAGCTTGGGTGGCCGCTACTCCAAGGAAAAGAAAGAGGTCTGCGGTAGCGTGACGTCGGCCGCCAATCCGTTCATCAGTTTTGGTGATTGTGACTTGGGTGGTTATCAGGGGAGCTACGTGGATCCCTCGACCGGCCAGACCGTCGTGAACACCGGCAAGGCAACGTGGTCGAAGTTCACGCCGCGTGTTGGCCTGACCTACAACATCGATCCGAACAAGATTGCGTACCTGACGTACTCGGAAGGGTTCCGGTCTGGTGGTTTCAATGGCCGCTCGACGGGCGCTTCGACCCTCGGCCCGTACCAGCCAGAGAAGCTGAAGACGGTTGAATTGGGTACGAAGACCCAGTGGATGGAAAACCGCCTGCGCTTGAACGCGACCTTGTTCCACACCAAGTACAGCAACAAGCAAGAAGACGTGGTGTTCCCGGATCCAGCGAATGCTGGCAGCACGGTCACCTTGGTACAGAATGCGGCTTCCGCGACGATTCAGGGTGCTGAGTTTGAGTTGACGGCGATTCCGACCCGTGGCTTGACCACGAGCCTGAATATCGGCGTGCTCGATGCCAAGTATGACCAGTGGAACGTGGTCGACCCGACCAATCCGACGGGACCGTTGGTGGACAAGAGCGGCTTTAAGCTCCGTCGTGCGCCAAAGCTCACCGCTGGCCTGAACGTGCAATATGAGCAGTCGCTGTCTAACGGGCATGCACTGGTCTATGGCGCCAATTACGCCTACAAGAGTGACTACTACATTGTGGGTAATACGCTCTCGCCGTATGAAGTCGCACCGCAAGGGGCCTTCAATACCAATCCTGGGCATATCAAGTCATTCGGGGATCTGGATGCCTCGTTGGCCTATGATGCGGGTACCTGGAAGGTGTCGGTCTGGGCTAAGAACCTGACCAACGAGCGTCACTTCCTGCATGTGTTGGACGTCGGTACGCAGTATTCGGCGGGTGCCAATAACCAGCCGGAGCCCGTGCCTTTCAGCACGTTGTGGACCTTTGGAACGATCAACCCGCCCCGCACCTACGGTGTGTCGGCACAGTTGAAGTTCTAAGTCTGTATTGGACTCGTCGGCACCAGAACGGGGGCCATGGGCCCCCGTTTTTTTTAATGTACAGGCGTGCTTTCGTGCGTGTCGTGCCGACATCTATCGCCCCAAAGTGGGATTTGCTGCGGTAGACCGGCAGCGGTAAAGACCGCTGTCATCACCGGCGGCGCCGCCGGTGATGGCGTCCGTTACCGAGGAGGGAATCGTCCGTGCGAGTCCTGATATTAGGCGCCAGTGGTGACCAAGGATTCCCCCAAATTGCTGCGGCCCTGAAAGCGGGGCACCAGGTTCGCGCTGCCGCGCGACAACCCGAGAAGATGATGGCTCGGTGGCCCAGTCCGGACGTCCACTGGGTGACAGTGGACTATGCAAACCCTCAAACCATGGTCCGAGCGATGCAGGACGTGGATGCGGTGTTGGCTAATTATCCCTCGAGTTCCTTCAACGCGGCAGATCCCTTGGTCGCAGCGGCAGAGCAGACCGCGTTGGCCGCTCGATCGGCCGGTGTGCCGTTACTTGTTTTTAATACGAGCCTGCCGGTCATGGACGAGCCGCGCGGCTATGCAGCCCATGATGTGCGCCTGCATATGCGTAAGGCCTTGGGTGCCACGGGCGTGCCACTGATCTGCATACAGCCCGTTGTTTTCATGGATAACCTCCTGCGCGGTTGGGCCTTTCCACATATCGCGGACGAGGACCGCTTTTTATATCCGCACGACCCGGCGCTGCAGGTGTCCTGGCTTTGTCAGGATGATCTGGCCGCTCTGATGGTGGCAGCGGCTGAGCGGCCTAGGCTCGCAGGGCAGCGCTTTGCGGTGGGTGGCCCGCAGCCGATACGGGGCGATGAGGTGGCGGCGGCCTTGACGGCCGCGGCAGGTCGGACGATCCGCTTTGAATCCCAGCCTGTGGAGGCCTTTTGCGCTGCAATGGAGTTGTTGATGCACAGTCGGCTCGGGCCTGAACGGACGCGCATGATTGCGGAGCTGGGCAATATCTACCGGTGGTACAACAGCGGTATTGAGCAGCCATTTTTGATTGATATAGGGCCGGTGCTGCAGCAATTGCCGGTCACCCTAACGCCGTTTTCAGACTGGGCCATGCGGCACCGATGGAGTCGCTGAGCGGCTCCATTTCTGGTAATCGCGATTGGGCACTGATTTGCTATTCTCCTATTTTAACCTTCCAAAAAACCATTAAACGGGTACTCACCGATGGCACTAGACCCAAAATTTCGTGCGATGCTGTCCATGCCGGGGGCGCAATTTGGTCGGCCACCACCGGAAGTGACGCCGGCCATGATGCGGGAGGGGGCGCGGGCGCTTGCCTCGCCGCTGCCGCCAGCAGCGGTGCATGCTGTGACGACGATTCGTGTGGCCAGTCCCGCGGGCGAAATCCAAGTCCGACTGTATTATCCGGTCAGTGAGCGGCCATTGCCCTTAACCTTGTATATGCATGGCGGCGGCTGGGTGCTCTGTGACCTGGAGAGTCACGACAATCTCTGCCGGGATTTGGCGATCGCCTCTCGTTCCGTGATTGCATCCGTTGACTATCGGTTGGCACCGGAAACGAAATTCCCGGGTCCTTTGGAAGACTGCTATGCCGCGCTCACCCATCTGGTTGCCGAGGCGGCCAACTATGGTCTCGATGCCGGGCGCATCGCGGTGAGCGGCGACAGCGCTGGCGCGAATCTCGCCGCTGCGCTTGCGTTATTGACCCGTAGTCGCGGAGGACCTGCGATTTGTTTTCAGGCGCTTTTGTACCCGGCGCTCGACGCCTCCTGCAGCACGGGGTCCTATGCCGAGTTTAGTGCGGGCTACATGCTCTCTGCCGAAGCCATGCGATGGTTCTGGGAGTGTTACTTGTCGAGCCCGGCCGATGCGAAAAATCCTTTAGCGGCACCGTCCTGTGCGACAAACGTCAGCGGACTTCCGCCCGCCAGCATCAGTACCTGCGAGTACGACATCTTGCGTGATGAAGGTGAGGCCTATGCGGATGCATTGCGGGAAGCGGGCATCGATGTGACCAGTCGGCGGTATCTTGGAATGATCCATGGTTTTCCGCAGTTCCCCTACGTGACGGAGGTGGCTAATCGAGCCATCACGGACCTCGGTGGTGATTTGGCCCATGCGTTCTATGGGTCCCGCTAGGGGCTTAGCGTTTCGTTCTTACCGATTAGGATCGCATAGGAGGTCGTATGTCTGATCAAGGTGCTGCACTGATGGCGATCGCGCAACGGTTGTATGGAGCGGCCCTCACCGGCGACTGGGCGACGGCGGGAGAGATCATTCACCCGGACTGCAGGATCGTCGAGGCCACGGCCTTGCCGTTTGCAGGGACCTACGTCGGTCTTGCAGGTCTCAAAGCCTTATTCGCCAAGTTTGCGGAATCAATAGCGGTCAAGGACCTTAAGTTTTTGCCGATGCTCACGGGACCGAATCTCGTTTGCGCGCAGTTGGAAATTATTGTGGAACACAACCGGCAGGATATCGCCTTAAAAGTGGTTGAAATTTTGCGTTTCGAAGAAGGGCGCGTCGTTGAGTTGACGCCTTATTACTTCGACTCCGCGCTCGTCCATGCGATCGCCAAAAAATAGCGCCCGCTAGACCCTATGGATTTTTCAGTGACGTCAATAGACGCGACTACCCGTCGTGGGGTTTGGGAGGGCGCCCACGGTAACCGTATCGCTTGGGAAGCTTTTGACGCGGAATCGACGCTGTCGATTGTATTTGCCCATGGTGGCGGGCAGACGGGTCGGGCGTGGCGGCTGGCGGCGCGCCGCGTGCAGGCCGCCGGCTTTGCTGCACTGACTTTTGACAAAAGGGGGCATGGGGCCAGTGACTGGATCGAGAACGGTGATTACCGCCTCGAGTCGTTCAGTCAGGATCTCAATCACGTGGTTCGCGCCTGGGGTCGGCCTTGCGTCATTGTGGGCGCGTCTTTGGGTGGCCTGTCGGCGCTGATCACGGCAGCAGCGGGATTGCCGGAAGTGCGTGGCATTGTCGCCATTGATACCGCGCCGGAATTGAATGCCACTGAAATTTATCGCCTCATAGAATTTTTATCCGGCGCTGAGGAGGGATTTCCAAGCGTCGAGGCTGCGGTGGGGCATCTACAGCAGTATTTTCCAGCACGCGTGGTCAGCGTCGCGAGCATGCAGGCGAATTTGACGCGAATGCCCAATGGATTCTGGCGTCTGCCTTGGGATGTACGTGTAGTCACAGGCGAACTCAATTCGGTGGCGCTGCCACATGAAAAAATGTTGTATGACTGCGCGCGACGCGTTGCAGTACCGTATCTGTTGGTACGCGCGGGAGATAGCAACCTCGTCAGCGATGGCGCGGTACAGCGTTTGCGCGCGTGTGTCTCGCATCTCGAGGTGGTAACCCTGCCGGACGCGGATCATCTCATTGGCGGCGAGGACGGGGTACGGGTGATGGACATGATCCGCCCCTTTCTGGACCGCATTTCGGTAGGGATTGCATGCGCGTTGGAAATTGGATGACGTGGATCATCTGCCAGAGGAGATCCATCGATGGGCTTTGATTCCAGCCTGACCGTTGCGCGCACCTTGCGCCAAGCCGCGGCGCGATATGGCGCCCAAGAGGCGGTGGTGATCGGTGCCGACCGCTTGACCTACAGCCAGGTTTTAGCGGAGTCCAGCCGGTATGCCGGTGCTTTGCAAAGGATGGGATTAAAAGCAGGGGATCATGTCGGCTTGCTGATGCCAAATTGCCTCGAATACCTTCTGCTTTTTTATGCGTGCTCTCTGGTTGGAATTCGGCCTGTTCATCTGAACTCACGTTACAAAAGTGACGACTTAAGGTACGTCATCAAAGACTCGGATATGCGGGTGTTAATCACTTCCGCAAAACAGCGCGCGTTTTTCGATTACGCAGCGATGCTCACGGAACTCTATCCGGAGTTATCCCGTTGGGAGATGGGCCAGCCGTTACATCTCGCTGCTGCTCCATGCTTGCAAGCGGTTTACTATTTACATGCGTCAGAGGCGCATCGATGGGGAGATGAGCGGCACTTTGCCGGCGTAGATGCCGTGCCGATAGAAGATAATATCGATCCAGAGCAGATCGCATTGATCATGTACACCTCCGGCACCACCGCGCACCCGAAGGCCTGCTTGCTTTCCCATCGCGCCTTGGAATATGCCGGTCACGCGTTGGCAAAGCGCTTTTTGATGTCCCAAAGGGATCGGTTTTGGGATCCCCTGCCATTTTTTCATATGTCCACCATGCTGCCTATGGCGGCCTGTCGCGCCAGTGGTGCGACCTTCATCGCACAGGAACACTTCGAGGCCGCAGCGTCCTTGGCGGAGATTGTTGCCGAACGGGCGACCATTCTCTTCCCGTCTTTTCCTACGATCACCGCAGCGCTTTACGGTCATCCGCAGTTTAGCGCCGATGCGTTCCGTAACGTCCGTTTAGTCAATAACGTGGGGCCGCCTGATTTGCTCAGACGATTTGCGGCCCAACTACCCCATGCCACGCATGTCACGGCCTACGGGCTCACGGAAGCGGGCGGGGTGATCTCCTTTAATGAGCTGACGGACACGCCGGAGCAGTTGACCGAGACGAGTGGTCGTCCTTTTGACGGCATAGAGGTCAAAATCGTCGATGCAGAGACGTTACTAGAACGGCCGATTGGGGCAGTCGGGGAAATTTTAATCCGCGGCCGCTCGATGTTCAGCGGGTATTACAACGATCCAGCGCGCACCGAGGCAGTTTTCTTGAATCGAGAATGGGTCCGTAGTGGAGATTTAGGGGCTCTGACGCCAGAGGGGCGAATTCGCTATCTCGGTCGTTTAAAAGACATGCTCAAAGTGGGCGGAGAGAATGTCGCTGCCATCGAAATCGAAGGTTTCTTGTGTACTCATCCTGCGGTAAAAGTGGCGCAGGTCATCGCGGTATCGGACGATCGTCTACAGGAAGTAGCGGCTGCTTTTGTCGAATTGAAAGACGGCGTCGCCATAGATCCGGAGGACCTGGTTCGATACTGCGTTGGGCGGATTGCAGGTTTCAAAGTACCGCGCTACGTCGAATTCGTCCGTGAGTGGCCGATGAGTGCGACAAAAATACAGAAATTTAAGCTTTTAGAGCGTGTAGATCTTTCCCGCAAAATAGATCCAGCAAAGTTTAAGTGATAATGAAACTGCCTAGTCCGTCGCTGTATTCCTTCGCCGACCAGGAAGGTCCATCGGATCCAAGCGTTTACGGGTCATCTCCGATTTGGCGTTGTGAGCAGTCTGGGATGTACATCGTTGAGAGTTATACGCTTGTAAAAGAAGTGCTCAATAGGCCCGCGCTTTTTTCCAGCAAAGTCTCCTTGGCGTTGATGGATCCTAAATTCCCGGCGGCGGAGGCTGCGGCGATCTTTGCCGAGGGCGGGTGTGCCTGGGCGCGTACCCTGCAGACTAATGATGCGCCAGATCACAAACGCTTCCGCAGCCTCGTCGATAAAGTCTTTACGACTCGGCGGGTGGATCAGTTAGAGCCCGGGATTCGGGTCACCCTACAGAGCATGTTGGCGTCGGTAACCCCCAATCAGGTGTTCGATGCAGTCGAGAGCCTGGCAATGCCTTTTCCACTGCGGATTATTTCCGAGCAGTTAGGCGTCGCACCGGACCATTTCCGTGATTTCAAGCGCTGGTCGGACGCCGCCGTGCGCGCGATTGGGCTTGGCGCGACGCGCGAGCAGCACCTTGCGGCGGCGCGATGTGCGGTTGCGTTTCAACAGTACTTTATCCCGATTTTAGCCGATGGCACACGGCGACCTCGCGGTGCGCTGGTGGCGCTGGTGGCCGATGCGGATGCGGGAGCCGAGAAGCCCTTTACTACGTCGGAGAAACTCTCTTTATTGCATCAGTTGATGATCGCAGGGCACGAGACGACGGCCTCCACGTTGGCGACGCTGCTGCGACTCTTGGCGGAGGATGCCTCGTTGTTGGCGCGTCTTCGCGGCGCTCCGTTGCTGCGCAGGCAGCTGATCGAGAGCGTATTGCGGCTGCATGCGCCGGTGCAGGGCTTGTTTCGGGTCACGACTGCAGCAGCCTCGCTGGGGGGGCTGATGTTGCCGCCCCGGTCTCTATTGGGGCTGCGCTTAGGGTCTGCCAATCGCGATCCGGCTCGCTTTAGCGACAGCGAATTACTATCCGAGTCGACCAAGACTATTGCCCATCTGAGCTTTGGCTTTGGGATGCACCACTGCGTTGGAGCCACTTTGGCGCGCCGGGAGTTGGAAGTGGCGCTCGAGGTGATCTGTGACACATTTTCCCATCTGCGTCTCGCCGTTCCGCCCGACAATTTGGTCTATACGCACAGTGTGATGACCCGTAGTCTGACGGCCCTTCCTTTGATCGGAGTGTTCCATGGCGCCTAGCGCGTTGCAGTCAGCAGATATTGTGTTGTCCTTAGGCAAACGATCCCCGCTTGGAAAATTCGGTGGTGGGCTTGCTGGTATTGCATTGACGGATCTGTCCGCGCAGACGGCCAGAGCGGCGGTGTCGGCGGCAGGGCTAACGCTGCCCGACATTGACCATTTTGTCTTTGCGACCACCATTCCGACAGATCCCGATTCTTTATTCGCGCATCGTGCAATTTGTGTGGCGACGGGCTTTCCTATGGAGACCAGCGCATTGGGTGTGGTGCGTGCCTGTGGATCGGGATTGCAGGCGATTATCTCGGCGGCCCATCAAGTGCTCGATGGTTCGAGTCGCATCGCGCTGGCGGGCGGTGCTGAGATTTTCAGTCGCGTCCCCCACGTGTTAAGCACAGCACGGTGGGGGCAGAAGCGCGGCGCCCAGCGTCTGGAGGATATGCTGGATTGGGCTTATCGCTGCCCGACCACCGCGCTCTATATGGGGGAGACGGCGGAGCATCTGGCCTCGCTACACGGATATACCCGCGAGGCCATGGATGATTGGGCCGTGATGAGTCAAGACCGTGCGGTCTCGGCAGAGGCGGCAGGTTTTTTGGCTGCCCAAATTGCGCCGGTGTCGGTCGGTTCTGGGGCATTGGTGCGCGACGAAAGTATCCGCCGCGGCGTAACCCACGCGACGCTGGGCGCCTTGCAGCCGTCTTTCTCGGCCGGCGGGACGGTGACGGCGGGTAATGCCTCTCCGGTCTCCGATGGTGCCGGTTTTATGGTGGTGGCTGAGCGGGGCGCATTGGTTGCAGCCGGTGGGACGGCCCATGCAAAACTCTTAGGCTGGGCGACCATCGGCGTGGAGCCGCGCTTGATGGGTCACGGCCCGGTGCCGGCCATTGCAAAATTGCTGGATCGGCATGGTCTCAAGGTGGGTGATATTGACTACTGGGAGATCAACGAAGCCTTCGCGGCGGTGGCATTGCATGTAGAGCGGCAGCTCGGCGTGCACAGGGCCTGCACTAATTTGTACGGCGGCGCGATTTCGATTGGTCACCCGCCGGGTGTGACGGGTATTCGGATGACCCATACGGCAATCCAGCACTTGCAGGCACGGGGCGGTGGCCGGGCGGTCATGGCCATGTGTCTGGGGTCTGGCCAAGGTATGGCAGTCCTGATTGAGTCGGCCTAACGTAGAGGGAACGATCATGCGTCTATCGGTCGAGCAGCGGCTGCGTCGGATCGAAGATCGAGAGGCCTTGCGCACGCTGGTGACTCGCTATGGCATCGCGATCGACGGTCGGGATACCGACTTGTTGGCAAGCCTTTTTACGCGCGATGCAATACTAGATTCGGTGGACGGGACGATGGAGGCCGTTGGGCGAGAGGCGATTGTCGATTTCTATCGGGAACGATTCGCGGTGTTGGGTCCCACCTTTCATTTTACGCACGATCATCTCGTGACACTCGATCCGCAGAATTTGGATCATGCAGAAGGGGTCATTACGGCCCATTCGGAATCCGTGCGGGACGGCGTCCCTCTATTGGCGGCTTTGCGCTATCTGGATCGGTATCGGCGCGTCGCGGGGGAGTGGCAGTTTGCCCATAGGCGGCTTAGTTTTTTCTACTTTTTGCCGGTCTGCGACTACCTGACATCCATGGGCGAGGTGCTGCGTAAGCGCGTAGGGGCCATCCCGCGCGCGGCCGACTGGCCCGAGGCCTGGGCCAGCTGGGAAGCCTTTTATCGGGGATCCTGAGGCGCCCCGCGGGCGGATGATAGGGTTTATAGTGGGTCGGCATAGGAGGGGATATGGCGCACGCAAGACTGGCGGGAAAAACAGCATTCGTCACCGGCGGCGGTGCCGGCATTGGCGCGGCGGCGGCTATCGCGTTGGCGGAGCATGGCGCGCAAGTCGTCGTCACAGATATTGATGAGGCCGCGGCTGTGGCCGTGGCCGCTCGGATCATGCAGGCCGGCGGCCAGGCGGTCGGATGGCGCCTCAACGTGACCGATGAAGGTGAATGGGAAGCGCGCATGCAAGCCACCCTAGACCGATTTCAGACCCTGACCGTGCTTTTAAACAACGCCGGCATTGCGCCTACAGCCGATCCTATTGAGGACCTTAAACTCAGTGACTGGCGCCGCAGCTTGGCCGTCAATTTAGACGGCGTATTCTTGGGCGTTAAGCACGGTATCCGGGCGATGAAGGCCAACGTCGGGCGCAATGGCAGCATCATTAACGTGTCTTCGATTTACGGCATGGTGGGCACGACTCGGGCACCTGACTACGTGGCGGCCAAGGGGGCGGTACGGTTGCTGACGAAGGCGGCTGCGTTGGAGTGTGCACAGAGCCGTTACCCCATTCGGGTGAACTCTGTCCACCCAGGCTTCGTCGAGACGCCGATGTTAGAGGCAGGCCTGACGGGCATGGTCCAAAAGGGGTTTTTTTCCAGCGTCGACGTGGCTCATCAAGTGTTGCAGAGCTTGCATCCCGTGGGACGTTTGGGGACACCGTCGGATATTGCTGCTGCGGTGGTCTATCTGGCGAGCGATGAGTCGGCGTTTATGACCGGCAGTGAACTCGTCATTGACGGTGGCTATACCGCGCAGTGAGCGCTACGGCGCCGATCAGGGCGCCGTCTTACCAGGTTGTTCGCGCCTGCTAGCAGATCAGCGCGAGAGCTGAAATCCATCGTAGTTCTTCTGCGCGACCTCACGGCAGATTTGCGCGTAAGCGCCCACGCCGCCGACGTAAGGCATAAAGATTTTCTTCTTGCCCGGAATGTTGGCGCCGGTATACCACGAGTCCGCCTTCGGGAAGAGTGTGGTGTTACCGACATCCATCACGTGCTGTACCCATTTTTCCTGGGCCTCTGCGCTGGCTTCGATGGTGCTGATGCCCTGCGCACGCAGGTGCGCAATGCACTGTGCGATCCACTCAACGTGCTGCTCGATCGACACGACCACGTTGCTGAGCACGGATGGGCTTCCTGGGCCTGTCACGGTAAAAAGGTTTGGGAATCCGTTGACCATCACGCCGAGGTAGGTCTTCGGGCCGTCTTCCCATTGCGTCTTCAGCTTTGCGCCTTGGCGACCCTGTATGTCGATTGCATTGAGTGCGCCAGTCATGGCGTCGAATCCGGTCGCGAAGATGAGTACATCCAGCGCATAACTTGCATCTCTTGTGCGGATGCCGGATTCCGTAATCTCCTCAATGGGGGCCTTACGGACATCCACCAGAGTGACGTTGGGGCGGTTATAGGTGGAGTAATAGTCCGTATCCACACAGATCCGTTTCGTCCCCAAAGGATGGTCTGTTGGGCATAAAAGATCGGCAACGTTCGGGTCTTTCACTGTCGCGCGAATCTTGTCACGGACAAAATCAGAGACGGTTGCGTTGGCATCTTCATTGACCAGGAGGTCTGCATAGGCCAGAAGAATTCGGTTGGCGCCACCGTAGGCCCACGCGGTTTCAAACTTGGCCAGGCGTTCTTCGTCGCTCACTTGCTTCGCCATCAAGGCTGGCATCTCGCAGGGGATGCCGAACATCGACTCTCGACCGGCTTGACGATGCGCCGCGTATCGAGATTTTAGTTCGTTTTCATATACAGGATCGAGGGGTCCATTGTGGGCCGGGATGCTGAAATTCGGCGTCCGCTGAAATACATGCAGGTGCTTTGCCTGCGCGGCCACTTGTGGAATCACCTGAATGCCGGTGGAGCCGGTACCGATGACGCCCACCCGCTTGCCGGTGAAATCAACCGGGGTGTCCGGCCAACGCGCCGTGTGATGCCAAGTGCCCTTGAAGCGCTCGATCCCTGCAAAAGGCGGCACGCGGACCGTCGATAGGTTGCCACTGGCCATGATGCAGTAGGCGCTGGTGTAGTCGCCGCCTTGATCGGTGCGCACGCGCCATGTCTTGCTTGATTCTTGGTAGTGCGCTGATAGAACGCGCGTATTAAGCGCAATCTGCGAGCGCAACTGAAAGCGATCCGCGACATGATTAAGGTATCTGAGAATTTCGGCCTGCTTGGGGTAACGCTCCGTCCACTGCCACTCTTGCTGTAAGGCTTCATCAAAAGAGTAGCAATACTCCATGCTCTCCACGTCGCAACGGGCGCCTGGATAACGGTTCCAGTACCAGGTGCCGCCGACGCCTTCACCGGCCTCAATGACTTTCACCGACAGACCAAGGGCGCGTAACCGATACAGCATGTAGAGACCGGAAAAGCCCGCCCCCACCACAATGGCATCGTAATGCCCACGGGAATCTACGGGGACTGTGCTTTCAGGGGTCATGGCGTCGGCCTCGATCGATGTCAATGGGGTGTCGGTGTTAAGCGGCGGCTTTAGCAGCCTGCAGTGCCGTCCAGATCTTGAGGGGCGTGGCGGGCATGGAGATATCCTGCACGCCAGCCGGTTGCAGGGCATCGACAACGGCGTTGATGACAGCGGGCGTCGCTGCAATAGCGCCGGCTTCGCCGCATCCCTTGACACCTAGCGCGTTATGCGGAGACGGGGTGCATATATAGTCCAGCTTGAAATTGGGGACGTCGTCCGCGCGTGGCAGGCAGTAATCCATCAGGGAACCGGATAATAATTGCGCGGTATCTTCGTCGTACACGCAGTTCTCGAGTAACGCTTGACCAATGCCTTGTACGGTGCCGCCATGCACCTGGCCGTCGACGATCATCGGATTCACAATGTTGCCAAAGTCATCCACAACGGAATAAGCCACGATGTCCGTGGTTCCGGTGTCCGGATCGATTTCCAGTTCGCAGACATGGACACCGGCGGGGAACGTGAAGTTGACTGGGTCGAAGAATGCAGTTTCTTCCAGTCCAGGTTCGATTTCATCGGTCGGAAAGCGCGCCGGTGCATGGGCGGTGAAGGCCAGTTCGCCAAAAGCCAATCCTTTGTCCGTGCCTGCGACTGAGAAGCGGCCGTTTTCGAAGCGAATGTCGCCTTCGGCGGCTTCGAGTACGTGTGCAGTGATTTTCTTGCCCTTGGCAATGATTTTGTCGAGCGCCTTCAATATGGCGGTGCCGCCCAATGCGAGCGAACGGGAGCCATTGGTGCCTAGACCGAAGGGTGACCGTGCGGTGTCGCCATGCACCACTTCAATTTGATCCATTGGGATCGATAGTTTGTCAGCCACCACCTGCGCGAAGGTAGTTTCGTGCCCCTGGCCATGGGAATGCGTGCCGGTCATGACGACCACGCCGCCGGTTGGGTTTACCCGAACAGTGGCGGATTCGAACATGCCGCTGCCGCCGCCATTGGCCATCACGATTTTCGAGGGTGCGGCACCGCAAGCTTCGATGTAGCTGGAGAGTCCAATGCCGCGCAACTTCCCGCGCGCCTTGGCTTCGGCGCGCCGTGCCTCGAAGCCCTTGTAGTCGCTCAGTGCGAGCGCTTTGTCGAGGGCAAGTTCATATTGGCCGGAATCGTACTCAGAGCCCAAAGGAGTCTTGTAGGGAAATGCGTCGACGGGGATCAGATTGTGGCGACGTAGTTCGGCTGGATCGAGCCCAAGATCATCGGCGGCACGGTCCACGATCCGTTCGATGACGTAGGTGGCCTCCGGCCGGCCAGCGCCACGATAGGCATCGACGGGTACAGTGTTGGTGAGCACGCCGGTGACATCGCAATAAATAGCAGGGATAGGGTAGGTGCCAGACAGTAGCGTTGCATAGAAGAAGGTCGGAATCGCCGGGCCGAAGGTGGAGTAATAACCGCCCATGTTGGCGTGCGTGCTGACGCGCAGGCCAATGAATTTATTGTTTTCGTCGAGCGCTAATTCCACGTGCGTCGAATGATCTCGACCGTGACGGTCACTGACGAAGGCTTCGCTACGTTCGGAGGTCCAGCGGACGGGACGTCCCAGTTTACGAGCAGCCCAGCAGGCGATCACTTCTTCGTGATAGTGCATGGCTTTGATACCGAAGCCGCCGCCGACATCGGGCGAAATGACCCGAATCTTGTGTTCGGGGAATCCCAGCGAGGCCGTCGCCAATAGAATGCGTTGCACATGCGGATTTTGCGAGGACAAGTAGAGCGTGAACTCGCCTTTGCCCTTATCAAACTCAGCGCATACCGCGCGCGGTTCCATGGTGTTGCAAATGATGCGGCTATTGATCAGGTCCATTTTCGCGATATGCGCCGCGCGGGCGAACGCCGCAGTGACCGGCGCTTCGGCGCCAATGTGCCAGTGAAAACCTATATTGCCCTTTGCGCCCTCCCACACGATGGGAGCGCCGGGTGCGATCGCTCGCTCGATGGATGCGACGGCAGGTAAATCATCGATTTCGACGTCGATCAGCTCGGCCGCGTCTTTGGCTTGGTGTACCGTCTCTGCGATCACGACCGCGATGGGTTCGCCGACGTAACGGACCCGATCATAGGCAACCACTGGCATGGTGGGAGAGAACATGGGCGTGCCGTCGATGTTCATCGTCATCCAGCCGCAGGGAAGGATGCCAATCTTGTCGGCCTGTAAGTGTTGCCCATTGAACGCCGCGATGACGCCGGGCGCGCTGGCCGCTTTGGAGACGTCTACTTTTTTGATCACGCCATGGGCCGTTGTCGCGCGGACGATGTAGGCATGGGTTTGTCCGGGGCGTTGAATATCGTCCGTATAGGTTCCGCTGCCGGTAATGAAACGCTGATCTTCGACTCTTAGGACCGACTTGCCGATTTCGCTGCCCATCGTGACTATCCCCCCGAGAAAATTACCGCACGAGTGTAAAAGATTAGCGCTGGCGGTAACACTACCGTGCAGCAGTTCCGACCGAATAATCAATCTCCAAAGTCAGCGGATGATCAGGTAGTCTGCGGGACTGAGAAAGGGCATAGGAAGGCGAGCGGGAAGATGGCTATACAGGGCGAGTATCGAATTGCTGCGCCGCAACAAAAGGTATGGGAGGCGTTGAACGACCCCGCCGTACTGCAGGCGTGTGTCCCGGGTTGCGAATCGCTGCAGATGGTGTCCGCCACCGACATTGAGGCGCGGGTTGTGGCCCAGTTGGGCCCTGTCAAGGCCGCTTTCACCACCAAAATCGTCCTATCGGACCTCAATCCTCCCTCGGGCTACACCCTCACGGGCGAAGGCAAGGCGGCCGTCGGGTTTGGCAAGGGCAGCGCGACCGTCCAACTGGTGCAAGACGGCGCCACGACGGTCTTGCGTTATACCGCCACGTTGTCCCTCGGAGGCAAATTGGCGCAAGTCGGATCACGACTGGTCGAGTCGGCGACGCGCCAACTGGCGGACCAATTTTTTGACGCCTTTGCCAAACATATGGACGCCGGCGCAACCGCCATAGCGGCTGAAGAAACGGCTGGCGTTAGGCCTTCAGGTGCGCGACACTTTTCCTGGCGCTCGCGGCTTGCGATCGCGGGGTTAGTTGCGGCTATCGTAGCGGCCTATTGGGTTTGTATTCGCTGAAACCTTCATCCAATTCGGTGGTTGATTGGGCAAGACCGGGGGAGTGCGCTTGATGAGCATATCGGTAGCGATGGAAGTCAATGGACGAAAAATCACGGCGGAAGTCGAATCCACGACGCTGCTGGTGGAGTTTCTGCGCCGCGACTTACGGTTAACAGGAACCCACGTCGGTTGTGATACGAGCCAGTGTGGCGCCTGTGTCGTCCATGTCGATGGCCAAGCCGTCAAAAGTTGCACCATGCTTGCGGTGCAAGCCAATGGCACTGCGGTGACCACCATTGAAGGGTTGGCGAGCGCAAACCAACTGCATGCAGTGCAGGAGGCGTTTCGCAATTGCCACGGGTTGCAGTGTGGTTATTGCACTCCGGGCATGATTATGACGGTGGTCGATTTGTTGAAAAACAATCCAAACCCAACCGAGCATGAGATACGCGAAGGACTCGTTGGTAATATTTGTCGTTGCACGGGCTATCACAACATCGTCAAAGCTGTTGCCTCCGCCGCCAAGGCGTTACAAGCGTAAGGAGCGCCTAGATGTATCCCTTTAACTACGTACGACCCACTTCCGTTGCTGAGGCTGTAGCAGCGCTCGATGGCGGCAATTTTTTGTCTGGCGGTATGACATTGTTGCCATCGCTGAAAATGCGGCTGGCACGCCCTGAAACGCTGGTGGATTTGTCGGGCATAGCCGCATTGACCGGTATCACAGTAGAGGCCGGTAGTATCAGCATCGGTGCGATGACTCGTCACAGCGAAGTGGCGCGTTCCGCTGTGGTGCAGCGTGAAGTGCCAGCGCTGGCGGAACTGGCCGGTGGCATTGGCGACCCACTGGTGCGTAATCGTGGAACGATCGGTGGATCCATCGCCAATAGTGATCCATCGGCTGACTACCCCGCAGCGGTCGTAGGTTTAGGAGCCACGATCGTCACTGATCGCCGTGAAATCAGCGCAGACAAGTTTTTCACGGGCCTATTTTCCACGGCGCTGCAGCCTGGTGAATTGGTGACGCGCATTCGGTTTCCGATCGTGCGTCGTGCCGCCTACGCAAAGTTCCCAAGTCCTGCATCGCGTTACGCCATGGTTGGCGTCATGGTGGTGGATACGGGTAAAGGAGTACGGGTGGCGGTGACAGGTGCCGGGCCTTGTGTGTTCCGCCTTGCCACGTTTGAAGCTGCGCTCGACAAACAGTTCGCGCCGCAGGCCATTGATGGTCTTGCGGTCTCTGCGGATGGCCTGAATCAGGACCTACACGGTACCCCAGAGTACCGGGCTAATTTGATTTCGGTCATGACACGGCGGGCGGTGACGGCGGTGCAGGCGCGCGGATGACGCGAGTGGCCGCACCGGCATCGGTGGATGCCACGCGCGCTCTGTTAGCGGGTGAGAATTATCTAGCCGACCGCAATTTGGCCGTGGTGGTTTTTCTGAGTTTGAAACTCGGCCGGCCACTGTTCCTAGAAGGCGATGCGGGGGTGGGTAAGACGGAAGTTGCCAAGGTCTTGAGCAAGGCCTTGGGCAGGCGTCTCATTCGGTTGCAATGCTATGAAGGCTTGGATGTTTCCTCTGCCGTCTACGAATGGAACTATTTACGGCAGGTGCTCGAAGTGCGCCTTGCGGAAGCCGCCAGTGAGCGTGAGACGCGGGCGGCGCTGACGGCAGAGGTGTTCGACCCGCGCTTTCTGCTCAAGCGTCCTTTATTGCAGGCGCTGGAAGCGCATCCGGAAGGTCCACCGGTGTTGTTGATCGACGAGATCGACCGTGCGGATGAGCCGTTCGAGGCCTTTTTATTGGAAATGTTGGCCGACTTCCAGGTCTCGATCCCAGAGTTGGGTACCGTGCGGGCCGCAGAGCCGCCGATTGTTATCCTGACCTCCAATCGGACGCGTGAAGTGCACGATGCGCTGAAGCGCCGTTGTTTGTACCACTGGCTCGATTATCCCGATGCCGCGCGTGAGCTCGCGATTGTCCGGGCGCGCGCGCCAGAAGCCGGTGAGGCGCTAGCGCAGCAGATCGTCCGGTTTGTTCAAGGGCTACGAGACCGTAAGTTGTTCAAAGCGCCGGGCATCGCGGAGAGTCTTGAATGGGCGCGTGCGATCGTGGCGCTGGGGGAACATGCGCTCTCCATCGATTTGGTCGATGAGACCTTAGGTGTGCTGCTGAAATATGAGGAGGACTTGCATAGTGTGCGGCAGGAGCTGCCGACGCTGATGGCGTTCATTAAGGACAAAGGCTCGGCGCAGTGACGGTAGCGTCCGCGCCTCGATCGGCGGCGGACACGCGGCTGCCGGGCTTGATGACGCTCGCGCAAGCCCTGCGTGCCGGCGGTGTACGTCTAGGTACTGATCGTCTCATTGCCGCCGCAGAAGTATTGGCGGTGATCGACATTCGCGTGCGCCCTGACGCAAAGGCGGGCTTGAGAGCGACCTTGATCAACGATCCCGCCGATTTCGAATTGTTTGATCAATTGTTTGATGCGTTGTACCCACCGTCGACTCGCGTCCCGCCGGGTTCTGATTGGGTGATCCCCCAATCTCCGCAGTCCCTGTCGCCGCCGGCCCTGCGGCGGTTGGCAGAGGCCTTGCGTGCAGCCGGACCGATACACACTACCCGGCGTCCCGACGAACAGCACACCGATGCTCGCGGTACCTACGCGGCCACGGATCAGCTTGTACATAAAGATTTTGAGCAAATGAGCAGTGCCGAGCTTGAACAAGCGCGTCGCTTGTTAACGACGACACCGGCGCTGAGTGCGATGCGACGGACCCGGCGTTATGTGCGGGGTCCTGTCGGTTCCCGCGTCGACGTGCGGCAACTGTTGCGCGCAAGCGCCTCGGGTCGCGAATCCCCGCCCGTACGGCTCACGCCCGTCCGTAAACCGAGAGATTGGGTCTTGTTAATCGATATTTCGGGTTCGATGGCGGTATACGCGAGGATGTTTTTGCACTTTGCCCACGCGTTGTCCCGGCGGATGCGGCCGCTGGAAACCTTTGTTTTTGCGACTCGGTTGACCCGATTAACGCGCCATTTGCGGCCCTTAGATCCTGACGTGGCACTCACGCAGAGCGCGCGGGCCGTTAGCGATTGGGACGGCGGTACCCGAATTGGCGCCTGTCTCAGTGGCTTTAACGAGCAGTGGTCCAGACGCGTGTTGGCGCGCGGTGCGGGCGTCATTTTACTGACCGATGGGCTCGAGCGCGGTGACGCAAATGCAATGGAGCAGGCAGTAAGTCGGCTAAGTCGCAGTGCGCGCGCCCTGGTGTGGCTGAATCCGCTCGAGCGTAGCGCCAGCTATGCGCCGTTGGCCATGGGCGCTAGTATCTTGGCGCGACACGCGACTCGGCATTACTCGGCCCACAACGTGCGCACGCTGCACGATTTAGTCGCCATGCTTGGGCTGTAAGCGGATTAAAATTCGTAGTCCAGGGCAAAGATCTCCGCGTCAACGCGTAGCGCCGTGGAAATGGCAGCGTGATAGGGGTGGGGTAAATACGTGGTGAGCGCTTCCCGGTCCTCCAGTTCTACGACCATGCCATGGGTGTAGCCCAGCGATCGCTGGGTGAAATTTTCCCCGAGCGATAACCGACGTATACCGGGAACATGCGCGCCGAGCGTGGCAAGGGACGCCAGATGCTCCGTAATCCGGTGCGCCGAAGTGCCCTCTTTGAACTTGAAACACACTATGTGGTTAACAGGCATTGGGCCACCTCGGCGCGTTTAAAATCACAAGTTTTTGCGCTGCAAGAGTAGTGCTGCTGTGAAGGTCGGTCAAGGGCTTGTTGCGGCAAATACAGAGCGACCCGTCCCGGGCAATTTATACGTGCAGCAAGTGCGAATTTTGCTGCGGACGGTATATCCTTTGCCTAGTTATAGGGTGAGGTGGCAGGCATGAGCACGGTACGAATTACGGGGTATCAGGAGGCCAATAAAGCCTTGGCTCTCCCGGAATTAAAACAGTCTTTGTACGATGAGGGCGCGGTCCTCATGGACAAAGTGCTCGTGACGTTGCACGGAGAGGAACATCGGGTTCGACGCTTACTGGAAATGCGCATTTTCAAGAAAGACTTTTTTAACTATTACAGTAACCAAGTCTTGCCACCGGTGATTGACCGCGCTGTCGCGTACTACCAACGCCAGGGCCGCGCGGATCTGATGGAATTTGGTCCACGGGCAATGATTGCCCTCACGGCAGACTTCGCCGGAATAGACCGTCCGCTCGGCACGGATGCCGAGGTCGATACCCTGATCGGTATTTTGAAATCACTCGGGCTTGCGGCGACCTTGGGGCAATTCACTGGCGACCGGGAACCGATTAAAGAGACGGTTCGTGCGACGCTGCGTCAGTTCGATGTCGAATTTTTTACGCCAGCGGAAGAGCGCCGC
>Ga0194061_1000506_pt1 | contig 23799 bp, 19 predicted proteins | sample SepL2221m_MetaG_FD_163423 | JGI IMG/M metagenome (GOLD analysis project Ga0194061, IMG submission 163423) | Anoxic zone freshwater microbial communities from boreal shield lake in IISD Experimental Lakes Area, Ontario, Canada - Sep2016-L224-21m | ecosystem: Environmental > Aquatic > Freshwater >... | reverse complement strand
CAACGCTGCCAGGTAACGGTTGACGGTGGCTTCGCTGCGTAGCTTTATGTTCCCTGCTTTGTCGGTGGTATACGGCACCGTGGAGAGCTTTGTTTTACATTCGGTAATCATCGGGCCGCTAATGTCGGCGAGGCTGTAACATCCAAGTTCTGACTTCCACCATTCCAACTGAGTACCACGATCTTCTTTTCCGGCGAGTTTCAGGTATCCATCGGACTTGGTGTATTTGTCGATCAGGTCTTTAAGAGTATGCTTTTTGGCCTCAACTGTCTTGAAGTGCCGTCCGTCACGAATGGCGCTTTCGGTATCGCCAGCCCAAAACTCCGCTTTCTTCTTACTGGTGAAGCTGGCGGTCTGGGTCGGGTATCCTTTCATCCGCACGACTGCTTTATATGTGGATCCCTTCTTTCCTTCAACCTTTACGATGGTAGCCATACCGTCACCTCCTGGTGGTCTTGAACGCTGATAAGAAGGCTACAGTAATCCGCAGTAAATGTCAACAACAGATATATAGTCTGCTGATTATAAACATTAAACAACTGTAAAATAACAATAAATTATTGTATTATTTATTTTTGGTACATTATTGGTACACGGAGCGTGATTTTTGGTTATGGATCGGGGTTGTTTTTATGGCATTACGGGGGGATGTACTGCAAGGTTATGGCGGGTCACTGTACCAAAACTGTACCAAATTGTTTTTAGGCAATAAAAAGGCTTCACCGGAAAAACCCGTAAAGCCTTTATTTATCTATGGTACCGAAGGTCGGACTCGAACCAACATGAGCTTGCGCTCGGCAGATTTTGAGTCTGCTGTGTCTACCATTTCACCACTCCGGCATCGAGGAGAATATAGTTCAGGCGTTTCCGGTCGTCAAGGCTTATTGAAACCAGCAGAAAAAAATGATGTCAGAAAAAAATGATTGACTTGATCGGTATTACCATTACATTTACGCATCACAATAATTCAGGAGGTGGAACAATGTTCAAAAATAGTACGATTGGTAGAAGTCTTGCTGTTTTGGGGCTCATGGCTGCTGCAACGGGGATTGCGTTTGCGACTGCCAGCAGCGGACCGGCAGTTTCTCCGGATGAGGCACTTCAGAAGCTGATGGATGGCAACAAGCGATATGTAGAGAACCAGATGACCGCAGCACAGACGAGTGATGCGGTAACGCGCACCAGTCTTGCCAAATCGCAGAAGCCGTATGCGATCATTCTTACCTGCTCAGATTCCCGATTACCGCCCGAGATCGTCTTCGACAAGGGACTCGGTGAGATTTTCGTCGTGCGGGTAGCCGGCAATATTCCTGATCCGGTGGTTCTTGGCAGTATTGAGTACGCCGCTGAGCATCTCGGCTCGCCGCTGATAATGGTGCTGGGGCACGAGCGCTGCGGTGCGGTTGCTGCAACGGTGGCGTCGAAAGGGAAAACAACCGGCAGCCCGAATATTGACGCAATCGTCAAAACGATTGAACCGAGTATCAAGAATGCCGCCAAGGATTGCGATGGTTGCAAGGGAGAGGCGAAGTGTGGCGAAACCAAAAAAGATGCGTTCGTGGAATGTGTCGTAGATGCCAATGTCAGGACTGTTGCCGCCAGTCTGACAAAAAAATCAAAAATTCTTGAGCATATGGTGGCAGCGAAGAAAGTAAAAATAGTAGCAGCAAAATATGACCTTGATGATGGAACCGTTACACTTTTCAAGTAATTCTCATCACACAGGCAGCAGGGTTGACAGAAAACTATCGTTACTGATAGACTGACAATCAAGTACTGTTTACGGAACATTGATTTTCAAAAGCCCCGGAACCTCGCTGGGGCTTTTTTTGTATGTACTTCACTATAAACGCGGAAAAAAGGAGTTTCATGAAGTTTCAGGATTTCCAGTTTCACTCTGATGTGGCCGAAGGCGCCAGGGCCGCAGGCTATTCTATCCCAACCCCCATCCAGCAGCAGGCTGTCCCGGTAGTCATGCAGGGTCGCGATGTAATCGGTCTGGCCCAGACCGGCACGGGAAAAACCGCCGCCTTTGCCCTGCCGATCCTGCACCGTCTCGCAAGCGGACCACGGGGAAGGGTGCGCGCGCTGATCATTGCCCCCACCAGGGAACTTGCTGAACAGATCAACGAGTCGTTTCTCATGCTCGGACGGCAGACCCGATTGAAGAGCATTACCGTGTACGGCGGTGTGGGCATTAACCCGCAGATAGAGCGACTGAAGCGCGGAGTTGAAATTGTCGTTGCCTGCCCGGGGCGCCTTTTGGACCACATCAGCCAGGGAACCGTTGACCTTTCCCATCTCGAAGTGCTGGTACTGGATGAGGCCGACCGTATGTTCGACATGGGGTTTCTGCCGGATATCCGCCGCATCCTTGCACAACTGCCACCCAGACGGCAGACGCTGCTCTTTTCGGCTACCATGCCTCCGGATATCCGTGTTCTTGCTAATGAGGTGCTGACCGATCCGGCCACTGTACAGGCGGGCACTATCGCCCCACCGGTCACGGTCAGCCATGCGCTCTATCCAGTGCCGCAACACCTGAAAACCGCGCTTCTGCTGGAACTGCTGCGACACCTGGATACGGAATCCGTACTGATCTTTACCCGCACCAAGCACCGCGCCAAACGGCTGGGGGAGCAGCTGGACAAATCGGGTTATACCGCTGCCTCATTGCAGGGCAATCTTTCCCAGAATCGCCGTCAGGCGGCACTGGACGGGTTTCGGGATGGCAGTTTCCAGATACTGGTTGCAACCGACATTGCTGCCCGCGGCATTGACGTGTCCCAGATATCCCACGTCATCAACTACGACATTCCCGATACGCCCGAAGCCTACATTCACCGCATCGGCCGAACCGGGCGGGCCGCGCGAAGCGGCGATGCCTTTACCATGGTGAGCGATGAAGACAGCATTATGGTACGCACTATAGAGAAAAAACTGGAAACAACATTGGAGCGGCGGACTCTGGAAGGCTTTGACTATACGATACCGGCTCCGAACAAAGACCAGGAGTTTGCCCGTCCTCCGCGACAGCCGCAGCAACGGAAAAAACAGCCTGCAGCCAAACTTGCCGCCCCGGAAGCATCTCCACAGAATCCGGACAGGCAGAAAAGAACTTCAGCACAGCAAAAAAACGCTCATGGCCGTCCGTTACCGGCATCGGCTCCTGCATCACGGCACCCGAAACGGGCGCCGCGGGCTCGCTGATTTTTCGTGAGGGACTGATGGCGAAGGTTAGTTGAGGAGATTTGAAAAAATGAACATCGAACCTGCCAGTATCGAGTCGGCCAATAATATTTCGCTGCTCAAGACTCTGAATATACGCCTGGTAGAGATTGGTGAGACTCATGCCATCATGGAAGTGGAGGTAAGCGAGATTCATCGGAACTACTTCGGAGGAGCGCATGGCGGCCTGATCGCGACACTCGTCGATACGGTCTCCTTTTTTCCGAGACCGCTGCTCCCCTCCGGCAGGGCGTGTACGACGACCAATCTGAACGTCAATTATGTTCGCCCGGCGTCAATGGGCGAAAAGCTGACCGCCCAATCAGAAATAGTACACCTCGGAAAACGAACCGCAACGGTAAACGTCAAAATTCACGATTCACACGGCAGGCTGATTGCCCATGGCACAACATCACTGATGTTCCTGCAGTAGCAGAATTGCTCAAAAACCGGCGGCAGTGACCATTGGAATTAAGGCTGACAGTGGTCCCAGGGAGAGCACCTTATTGTCAGAAAGGGGCCCCAGGTAGTAAAGGCTCCCGTTTGAAGTCACAATATAGGAATTATTACCGGGGTAGTTGCGGTAATAATATTCCGATATGGTGGCTGACGGTTGCCCGGCTGGGGAAAAAAACTGAGGAAATTTTGCCTCAAGAAAGTTGAAAAGTCTGTCCGAAAGCCTGTCCGCATCGGGAGAGGGCGAGAGTACGGTTGCGGAGTTTACCAGCACCAGATTGGATTTTGCAATAGAACCTGTGAAATTAATCAGCGGGAAATCCGTGAGTGGAAGGGTTCCTGTCTGCAGCTTGAAGCTGACGGCCTGTGTCTGCAGCTTTGCGATTGCATCCACGATATCCATGCCGTTACCGATAACCATCCCGAATACTGTGAAGCCTCCATTCTGATTGTCAAGGTTTGCCGAATTGTTGCCGAGATTGAAAAACCACTCCGTTGTGGCACTGTCCGGGTTGCCGCCGACCTTAGCCATGGCAACAGTGCCGCGCAGATTTGACCTGTCAGCGCTGAACTCATTCTTAACAGGTTCTCCAGCGGGTACTTTTAGAATGTTCAACGAATTGTCCAGAGCATATCCCCCCCCCTGAACGACAAAGCCGGGCACACTACGATGTATGAACGTGTTGTTATATGCACCACTTTTCAGATACTTGAGAAAATTTGCCACCGTCTGTGGCGCTGCGTTATCGAACAGCATGATGTCGATATTTCCCAGTACCGTCTGCAGGCGCACCGTAGTCGCCTGGGCAGCGGTTGGGATGAGCAGGAGAAGGCAGATAAACATTTGAACCAGTAATGCTGACATGGAACGCAGGGACATGACAGGTACCTCTCTTTATGACAGTGTAATGCCTCTTTTCTATCACCAGTGGCATGGCTTTTGCCAGAAAAAATAATCATACACCCCCGTCTGGTCAGAATTTCAGCAGCAGATACGCCATATCTGGAAGGCCCAATCCGGATGTGTCTTGCAAAACGACTCAATTTAGAGTATCGTTTCGACCCTTAACCTGAATACCTGCCTGACATCAATTGCCGTAGCCAGGGTGTAACGTACAAAGGATAACTTCAGGATTCTCTTGAAAAGGCCGCTTACCATGAAAATGAGAAAATCGCCCGTGAAACAGGGACTCTACGACCCCCGTTTTGAGCATGATGCCTGCGGTGTTGGTTTTGTTGCCAATATTAAAGGCAGGAAGTCCCACGAAATAGTCAGCCAGGCGCTCGAAATCCTTGTTAACCTCGATCACCGTGGGGCTTGCGGTTGCGAGCCGAATACCGGTGACGGTGCCGGCATTCTGATGCAAGTTCCGGATAGCTTCCTTCGTTCCGCCTGCGCGCCTCTTGGCATTGAATTGCCCGAGCAGTTCCACTACGGCGTCGGCATGGTGTTCACCTCGCCACAGGCTACTGAACGCAACGCTGCCCGTCATATCCTGGGAAAAATCCTTGCGGAAGAGGGAGTTGAGCTGATCGGCTGGCGCAACGTACCGACCGATAACTCTTCACTTGGAGAGACCGCCCGTGAAGGGGAGCCGCTGGTACGCCAGCTGTTTCTCAAGCGCCCCGCCACCTGCGCTGATGAGCAGGCCTTCAACCGCAAGCTCTACATCATCAATCAGCGGGCCACCAACGAAATCCGCCGTGCCGGCGTTGATGAACACTGGTACGTCAGCAGCCTCTCCACCCGTACTATCGTCTACAAGGGTATGCTGATGCCGGTGCAGGTGGACCTCTACTTCCCCGAACTGCGCGACCCACTGATGGAAAGCGCCATTGCGCTGGTGCATTCACGCTTCTCCACCAACACCTTCCCCAGCTGGGATCGGGCTCACCCCTACCATTTCCTGGCTCATAACGGTGAAATCAATACCCTGCGCGGCAATGTCAACTGGATGAATGCCCGTCAGAGCCTGTTTTCCAGCAGCCTGTTCGGTGATGACATTGGTAAGATCATGCCGGTCATCAACACCAGAGGGTCGGATTCGGCCATGTTTGACAACTGCCTCGAACTGCTGGTGCTGGGGGGGCGTTCTCTCCCGCATGCCGTGATGATGATGGTGCCGGAGCCGTGGGAAAACCATACCAGCCTGAGCGATGAGAAACGGGCATTCTACGAGTATCATTCCTGTCTGATGGAACCGTGGGATGGCCCTGCTGCCATAACGTTCACCGACGGACGCAGTATCGGAGCGGTGCTTGACCGCAACGGGCTCCGTCCGTCCCGCTTCTACGTCACCAGTGATGATCTGGTTGTTCTGGCCTCGGAAGCGGGCGTACTGAAGATAGCGCCTGAGCGGATCCTGCGGAAGGGACGGCTTCAGCCGGGGCAGATGTTCCTGGTGGACACCGAGCAGGGACGAATTGTGCCGGATGAAGAGATCAAGCGGGAACTGGCATCAGCCAACCCTTACGGCCGCTGGCTGAAAGAGCATCACGTCACACTGGAGGAGCTGCCGGCAGCTCCCGATCAATCGCATCCGGATCATGCAACTATTACCAGTCGCCAGCAGGCGTTCGGTTACACGTTCGAGGATCAGCTGGTCGTTCTCGGGCCGATGGCACGGGAAGGTGTTCAGCCACTCGGTTCCATGGGGACCGATACTCCTCTGGCGGTATTATCCAGCCAGCCCCAGCTTATTTACAACTACTTCAAGCAGCTGTTTGCACAGGTCACTAATCCCCCGATTGACCCGATCCGCGAGGAGATTGTCACCTCGACGGTCACTTTGATCGGATCAGAGGCCAACCTGCTGGAGCCGACTGCTGAAAGTGCCCGTATGATCAGGCTGGAACACCCGCTGCTCAGTAATCAGGAGCTGGGTAAGCTGCGGAGTATCGCTCGTCCCGGTTTTAAAGCGGTTACGCTTTCGCTGCTGTTTCCTGCTGCATCGGGAAGCGACGGCATGGTTAAGGGGCTTGACGGGCTGTTTGCAGCTGCCGATGTTGCTGTGAATGCCGGTTGCAATATCCTGATACTATCGGACCGGGGAGTTGATCGGAATAACGCAGCCATACCGGCCTTGCTGGCATCATCCGGGCTCCATCACCATCTGGTCGGCAGCGGCACACGCACGCGGGTTTCGCTGGTACTCGAATCGGGTGAGCCGCGGGAGGTGCATCATTTTGCCGTGCTCCTTGGGTACGGCATCAATGCCGTCAATCCCTACCTGGCTTTTGAGACCCTGGAAGACATGATACTGCAGGGGATGCTGCCGGAAATTGACTACAAAAAAGCGGTCAAAAACTACATCAAGGCCTCCATCAAAGGGGTTGTCAAAACCATGGCCAAGATGGGCATCTCCACCGTGCAGAGTTACCGTGGCGCCCAGATATTTGAAGCGGTCGGGCTTCATCATTCGGTCATCGACCGCTATTTCACCTGGACACCGTCGCGTATCGGGGGGACCGACATCACCGGTATTGCCCGCGAGCTGCTTGAACGGCACGCCAGTGCCTTTCCGAAGCGGGTGGCTCCGGAAAATACGCTTCCTGCCGGTGGGGTTTACCAGTGGCGCAAAGAGGGCGAAGAGCACCAGTACAATCCACTGACCATAACGTCGCTCCAGAAGGCGACCCGTACCGGTGACTACCGGGAATTCAAGGAATTTTCAAAACTGATCGACCAGCAGAGCAATCGCCATTACACCCTGCGCGGGCTGCTGGAATTTAAGGACAGCATGCCGTCGGTACCGCTTGATGAGGTCGAGCCGGTGGAAACGATCATGAAGCGTTTCAAAACAGGCGCCATGTCGTACGGGTCGATCAGCAAGGAGGCTCACGAAGCGCTGGCCATCGCCATGAACCGCATCGGTGGCAGATCCAACACCGGTGAAGGTGGAGAGGACCCGGAACGCTTTACCTGGACCAACGAGCAGGGGGATTCAAAAAACAGCGTCATCAAGCAGGTGGCCTCGGGACGTTTCGGCGTAACCAGCCATTATCTGGCCAACGCCGGCGAACTGCAGATCAAGATGGCCCAGGGGGCTAAACCGGGCGAAGGGGGCGAGCTTCCCGGCCACAAGGTCTACCCCTGGATCGCCAGGACCCGTCATACCACACCGGGGGTTGGCCTGGTTTCGCCGCCGCCGCATCACGACATCTATTCCATCGAGGATCTGGCCGAGTTGATCCATGATCTGAAAAATGCCAACCGGCGCGCCCGTATCAGTGTCAAGCTGGTGTCCGAGGTGGGGGTCGGCACAATCGCCGCAGGCGTTGCCAAGGCTCATGCTGACGTTGTTCTGATCAGCGGCTACGATGGTGGTACCGGAGCTTCGCCAATTTCGAGCATCAAGCACGCCGGCCTGCCGTGGGAACTTGGTCTGGCCGAGACGCACCAGACCCTGCTGTTGAACAATCTGCGCAGCCGGATCATCATCGAGGCTGACGGCCAGCTGAAGACCGGCCGCGACGTCGCCATCGCCGCCCTGCTGGGGGCCGAGGAATTCGGCTTTGCCACCGCTCCGCTGGTTACACTGGGCTGTGTGATGATGCGGGTCTGCCACAGCAACACCTGTCCAACCGGCGTGGCCACACAGGATCCGCAGCTGCGCAAGAATTTCAGCGGCAAGCCGGAGTACGTGGTCAATTTCATGCGCTTCGTAGCCCAGGAACTGCGAGAGATCATGGCACAGCTTGGTTTCCGCACCCTCAACGAGATGGTTGGCCGCTGCGACGTGCTGGAACCGAAAAAGGCCATCGAGCACTGGAAAGCCCAGGGGCTTGACTTCACGAATATACTGCATCAACCGAAGGTAGCGCTCAACGTCGGCCGCTACTGCACCGAACAGCAGGACCACGGCCTTGATAAATCTATCGACATGACCAGGCTGCTGGAGATCTGCCGGCCGGCCATAGAACGTGGTGAAAAGGTTCATGCCGCATTGCCGGTCACTAACGTTGACCGTGTCGTCGGCACCATAGTCGGCAATGAAATAACCCGCAATCATGGTGCTGACGGACTTCCTGACGAAACGGTGAATCTGACTTTCAGCGGTTCGGCCGGGCAGAGCTTTGGTGCATTCATTCCCCGCGGCATGACCCTCCAATTATCCGGTGATGCCAACGATTATCTGGGTAAAGGGCTTTCCGGCGGCACTATCGTTGTCTACCCGCCGGAAGGTTCTACTTTTAAAGCCGAAGAAAATATTATTGCCGGTAACGTGGCTTTTTACGGCGCTACCAGTGGTACGGCCTACATCTGCGGCATGGCTGGTGAGCGTTTCTGTGTCAGGAACTCAGGCGTCAATGCCGTTGTTGAAGGGGTCGGCGATCATGGCTGCGAATACATGACCGGCGGCAGCGTAGCTGTCCTCGGGGGCACCGGGCGTAACTTCGCAGCTGGCATGAGCGGCGGTGTTGCATACGTCTTTGACGAACTGGGTGATTTTGCCAGCCGCTGCAACACCGAAATGGTCGGCCTGGAACATCTTGATGAGTCTGATGCCCTCGCGCTCAAGACCATGATTAGCGAGCATGCCACCCGAACCGGCAGCGCACGGGCGCAGATGCTGCTGAACGACTGGCAGACAAGCGTCACACGTTTCGTCAAGGTCATGCCGATGGACTACAAACGGGTTCTCCAGGCGCTTGAGCGGGCAAAGGCCGCCGGTCTGAGCGGTGAGGATGCTTTGGCTGCAGCTTTTGAAGAGAATTCTCATATTGCAGGGCATTAGAACTTAAGTTCCTTCTCCCTGGGGGAGAAGGTGGCCGAAGGCCGGATGAGGGGATAGCGATACTGCAATCCGCTTTTCCCCCTCACCCGAGCCCTCTCCCTCATGGAGAGGGGACTTTACATTTTTTACAGGGAAACGATCATGGGAAAACCGACAGGATTCATGGAATATAAGCGTGAGGTACCGGCAGACCGGGCTCCGCTGGAGAGAATCAACGACTGGAATGAATTTCACCTGCACATGCCGGATGATGAGCTGCGCACCCAGGGAGCCCGCTGCATGGATTGCGGCGTGCCATTCTGCCACAGTGGCGTTCTTATCAGCGGTATGGCCAGCGGTTGTCCGATCAACAACCTGATCCCGGAGTGGAACGACCTGATTTATCGGAACCTCTGGCCCCAGGCGCTTGAGCGTCTGCTTAAAACCAACAACTTCCCCGAATTTACCGGCCGGGTCTGCCCGGCTCCCTGCGAGGGTTCCTGCACGCTGGCCAGCATCGATCCGGCGGTGACAATTAAAAACATAGAGGTCAGCATCATCGACCGTGCCTTCGAACAGGGGTGGATTACCCCCAAGCCCCCTGCTACCCGCAGTGGAAAGAACGTTGCGGTCGTCGGTTCCGGTCCGGCCGGGCTCTCCGCTGCCGCGCAGCTCAACAGGGCGGGGCACAGTGTGACGGTTTTCGAGCGGGCTGACCAACCGGGGGGACTTTTGATGTACGGCATCCCCAATATGAAACTCGACAAGCGCGGCGTCGTTCTGCGCCGCATCGAGCTGATGAAGGCAGAAGGTATCACGTTTGTCTGCAACACCGAAATCGGTGGAAGTGAGCACCCGGCGGAAACGTTACTCGGTGAGTTCGACGCCGTCATTATGGCAACCGGGGCAACTCTGCCGCGCGACCTGCCGATAGAAGGGCGCGCTTTGAACGGAATTCATTTTGCGATGGAGTTTCTGACCGCCAACACCAAAGCTCTCTTGAACGGGAGCAATGACTATAGTGCGGCCAAAGGGAAAGATGTCGTAATCATCGGAGGCGGCGACACCGGCACCGACTGCGTCGGAACCTCACTGCGCCACGGCTGCCGCAGCGTTACCCAGCTGGAGATCATGCCCGGTTCGCCTGTCGAGCGCGCTGCCGACAATCCCTGGCCGGAATGGCCCAAAACGCTTAAAGTTGATTACGGCCAGGAAGAGGCGGCGGCGAAATTCGGCGCCGATCCCCGGGTCTACCTGACCACCGCGACACGCTTTGAAGGGGATACGCAGGGTGCTGTAACGGCTGTTCACACCGTTGAAGTTGCCTGGCAGAAAAATGAAAAGGGTCAATTTATCCCCCAGTCGGTCCCCGGTACTGAGCAGGTTCGGCCGGCCCAGCTGGTGCTGCTGGCCATGGGGTTTATGGGGCCGGAACAGCCGCTGATCGACTCACTCGGTCTTGATCGTGATCCGCGCAGCAACATCAGAGCCGAATTTGGAAAGTATGTCACCAACGTTCCCGGCATTTTTGCAGCCGGTGATTGCCGGCGCGGACAGAGCCTGGTGGTCTGGGCTTTCAACGAGGGACGCGGTGCCGCACGAGAGTGCGACCGCTATTTAATGGGAACCAGTGAACTGCCGTAAAATCAGGAGAACATCATGGAACTTATCGGAAATGCGCTGACGCTGAGCGAGCTGGTTGCCTACAACGAAGGATCAATCGTCAGTAAGACGCTGATTGATAAGAAAGTCGGTACGGTGACGATGTTTTCCTTCGGTGCCGGCCAGGGGTTGAGCGAGCATACCGTTCCCTACGACGCCTTTGTGCAGATCGTCGACGGCGAGGCAGAGGTGACCATCAACGGTGAGCCGCACCTGGTTACTGCCGGCCAGATTATTATCATGCCTGCCACCATCCCCCATGAGCTCAAGGCGGTTAAGCCGTTTAAAATGCTGCTGGTCATGATCAGGTCCTGAACATGTCGGCCACAACCGCCGTACTGCTGCTCCAGATGGGCGGGCCCGATTCGCTGGCAGCCATCGAGCCCTTCCTGTACAACCTCTTTTCTGACCGGGACATCATCAGTATCGGTCCCGCGCTGCTTCAACCGTTCATCGCCCGTCAGATCGCCCGCCGCCGTGCAAAAAAAGTCACTGAGTACTACCGGAAGATCGGTGGCAAATCGCCGATCCGCGAACTGACCGAACAGCAGGCGCTCTCGCTGCAACAGGCACTCGGTGAAAATTTCCGCTGCTTCGTTGCGATGCGCTACTCGCAGCCTGATACTGCCTCAGCGCTGGCTACCATCTCCCGCGAAGGGATTGCATCGCTGATAGTCCTTTCGCTTTATCCGCACTATTCCCGTGCAACCACAGGTTCAAGCATCAACCAGCTGGAACGTGATCTGAAAAAAACTGCTGCCCCCCTGAAGGTCTCATACATCCGACAGTTCTACGACCACCCCTCCTATATTTCATCGCTGGCCGGAAAAATTGAGAATGGTCTTGCCGCTTTCTCAGACCGCTCCTCCGTGCAACTGGTCTTTTCGGCCCACGGGTTGCCGCAGTCGTTCATCGATTCGGGTGATCCCTACCTCGACCACATCCAGGCAACTGTTCGGCTTGTAATGGAACGCTTCAGAGATATTTCACACCATCTTGCCTTCCAGTCCCGTGCCGGTCCGGTCAAGTGGCTGGAGCCATCCACTGAAACGAAAATAGCCGAACTGGCGGGTGCAGGCTGCAAACAGCTGTTGATGGTGCCGCTTTCTTTTGTCTCCGATCACATCGAAACACTCTATGAGATCGACATTCAGTACCGGGAAGAGGCGAACGCGCTCGGAATCAAAGATTTCAGGCGCACGGAGGCCCTTAACAGCTCTCCCGAATTTATCTCCTGTCTTGCTGAACTGGTACGGAGCTGTACGGGCTGACGTTGATTTTGCCCGCAGCTTGTCGTATAGTTCGCCACACAAATTTTACGGAGGGTATCATGATTACAAAAATGTTGAGTGCCGTTGCCGTATTCCTTTTGACGACTGGTTTAGCCTGCGCGGAAGTGAAATCCAAGAACCCGGTCGTTACAATGGAGACCAGTCTCGGAGTCATCAAAATCGAGCTTTTCGAAAAGGAAGCGCCGGTCAGCGTCAAGAACTTTCTCGACTACGCAAAAAGCGACTTTTATGCCGGTACCATTTTCCACCGCGTGATTCCCGGTTTTATGGCCCAGGGTGGCGGATTCACCCCGGACCGCAAGCAGAAGACGGTCAATGCCCCCATTAAAAACGAAGCGTCGAATGGCCTGAAAAACGACCGCGGCACGCTTTCGATGGCGCGCACCACTGACCCGAACAGTGCCACCTCACAGTTTTTCATCAACGTCACCAACAACGACATGCTTAACCGTCCCAACCCCGACGGGGCCGGGTATTCGGTCTTCGGCAAGGTAATCGAAGGGATGGAAGTGGTTGATAAAATCGTTTCCGTCAAGACACAGAACATCAACATTGTATTCCAGAATGTCCCTGTGGATCCTGTAATTATCAAATCAGTCAAGGTTGCGAAATAGGGGGAACCATGTCATTGGCCGAAGAGCTTGTCAGCTGGACCCACGAGCAGAAATGCCGCAAGGCGGTCGCATCACTGGAGAAGAACGGCTTTGCGGCCCAATTCTGTCCCACACCCGCTGCTGCTGCGGAATATATCATCGAATCTGCCGCTGATGCCGACTCGATCGGTTTCGGCGGTTCAATGTCGGTTGTATCTCTGGGTGTTGAACAGATTCTGCGCGAACAGGGAAAGCGGATCCTCAATCATGCTTCTCCGGAATTTTCCCGTGATGAAAAAATGGAGATCATGCGTCAACAGCTGACCTGCGACCTGTTTCTGTCCGGCTGCAATGCTCTGACATTGAACGGCGAATTGGTAAATATTGACGCTACCGGAAACCGCGTCGCAGCCATGTTCTTCGGCCCCCGCCGGGTGATCGTCGTTGCCGGCCGCAATAAGCTGGTTGACGGCACGACCCACGATGCCATCAACCGGGTCAGAAACTGGGCAACTCCCCCTAACTCAAAACGTCTCAATTTCAACACTCCCTGCTGCACGACCGGTTTCTGCAGCAACTGCAACTCCCCCGACCGGCTCTGCCGCGTAACCACTATCATCGACCGTAGGCCGCGCTTTACTGACCTCCGCGTGCTGGTCGTCAACGCCGACATGGGTTTTTAGCATGCCGTTCCGGAAAGCGGTTTTTCAGCATTTCTCTGGCGGACGTTTTCATTATTGATGGCATTCCGCAATGAAACCATTTCTGCGAGCAATCCTTGATTTCCTCTCTCCGCCGCTCTGCCACGTCTGCCGCGCATTCATACCGGATGCCGGCGAACTCCACATCTGCCCGGCCTGCCGTGAACAGCTGACGCCGGTAATCACGCCCCTCTGCAGTGTCTGCGGTATCCCTTTTGACGGAAGCGGGCAGGATCATGTCTGCGGTGCATGCCTTACTGACCGTCCCCACTTCGACTCTGCCCGCGCCCCGCTGCTGTACGAAGGGAGCGTCCGCAACCTGATTCACTCTTTCAAATACGACCGACGTACCCATCTGCGCCGGCCGCTGGCCCTGCTGATAATCGAACATCTCGGGACGTTCCTGAATGCTGGTCGCTTCGATATGATCATCCCGGTTCCCCTGCACCGCTCCCGGCTGCGTAGTCGCGGATTCAATCAGGCCATACTCCTCGGATCACTGCTGGCAGAGCGACTTTCACTGCCGATGCCGGTGAACCTGCTGGACAGAATCAGGAAAACCGAGCAGCAAGTCGATCTGACAGCCGCTCAGCGACGTCAGAATGTCAAAGGGGCCTTTGCTGTCATCGTTCCGGAGCGTGTCAGGGAGAAACGGATCATTCTTCTGGATGATGTCATGACCACTGGCAGTACCGTAGACGAGTGTGCGCTGGAGCTCAAAAAATCCGGCTCAGTCGGCGTGTCGGTCGTCACAATTGCCCGTGCCGACCGTTAGTCGCCAGACTTTGCTGCATTTCGGTTTTTTATTGACAGGCTCCTCCTGATTCAGTAATCATCGCCTCACCTTAACCGCCAGCCGGAGGAATCCCATGCGTCTGTCCACAAAAAGTAGGTATGGTCTGCGGGCAATGTTTGACATCGCCTACAACTGTGATACGGAAACCGCTCAGATCCAGGACATTTCTCGACGCCAGCGGATTTCTCCCCGCTATCTGGAGCAAATCTTTCAGAATCTTAAACGTGCCCGGCTGCTCACCAGCAAGCGCGGACCCCAGGGGGGGTATTCTCTGGCACGCCCGGCGGATCAGATTACCGTTCTTGAAATTCTGAATGCAACGGAACAGGACGTTCTTCTGGTTGATTGTGCCGGCGTGACACCGAAAAAGCTGCGGAGAAAGACTGCGGAATGCCCCTTCGAGGGGAAGTGTGTCACCCAGACGGTGTGGGAGGAGGCTAATACGCTGCTGAACGGCCTTTTCGGGGGAATGACGCTGCAGACCCTCTGCGAACGGGCCCGTGACATGGGATTGTCTCCTGAAGAAGACCCTGTCGGCGTATAATGGTGCGGTTTTTTATTGAGATTGAACCAGGCAGACGTTTCAAGTATGCAGGTCAAGAATCATAGCGTTTTCGTCGCAGTCGGGGAATTTGGGGCACTTGATGCAATCCCCCCATACCTTGTGCGGCAGTTCCGATTTATCTACCAGACGGAAGCCGTGCTTGGCAAAAAAATCCGGTTTGTAGGTCAGGCAGAATATCCGCCGTAAGCCGATCTCCCGCGCCTCAGCAATACATGCCTGCACAAGTTGACTGCCAATCCCCTTACGCCCGGCCTCTTCTGCCACTGCCACTGATCGGACTTCAGCCAGATCATCCCAGACGACATGCAGAGCTGCAGCTCCCACCAGGCGGTCATTCTCCGTTATGACATAGAAATCCCGTAACGATTCATACAGTTCGGAAAGCGACCGCGACAGCATATCGCCACGGTTGGCGAAGGTCATCAACAGCTTCTGGATATCTTTAACGTCACTGATCCGCGCTTTTCTGATCATGTATGCTCCTTCTCCGAGGCTATTCCTACCCTGACCGACTGTGGTTTGAGCACCCTGATCAGCTCCGCGGGTTTGATCCCGACCAGATAGCCGCGCTTACCGCCATTTATATAGATTTTTTCTAGTTCCGCAATTGTTGCTTCCATATAGACCGGCATCTGCTTCCGCGTCCCGAAGGGGGAGGTTCCCCCGACCAGATAGCCGCTATGCCTGCCTGCGGTATCTGGTGTGCAGGGGACGATCTGTTTTACCGAAATAATACGGGCCAGTTCCTTCGTTGAGACCTGCATGTCGCCATGCATCAGCACCACGAGCGGCTGACGGTTTTCATCCTCCATCACCAGCGTCTTAATGACGCTATGCTCGTCAACTCCCAGTTCACGAGAAGAGACCGCCGTGCCCCCCTTTTCTTCATAATTGTACAGGTGATCACTGAAGGTCACTCCGGCGGCGCGCAACACACGTACGGCAGCCGTAACCGGTGTCTTTTCCCGCGCCATCTCAGCAGATCCTCGGCAGCTGTTCCCCGGCCAGCATTTCGACCGAGCGCAGACCGCCAATCGAGGTTTCCATCTGCACGCGGCCGGCCGGAGCGTTCTCAACCCTGCCGATAATGGCGGCATTTCCCCCCAGCGGGTGGCGTTTGGCTGCCGAAAGTGCTGCTTCCGCCGCCTCCGCCGCCACAAAAGCCAGCAATTTCCCCTCATTTGCCACAAAGAGCGGATCAAGTCCAAGGATCGAGCAGACACCCCGCACAGCAGGATTTACCGGCAGTGCCTCTTCAAACAGGGTAATGGCAACTCCCGACTGCAGGGCGATTTCTTTAACTGTGGTTGCCACTCCGCCGCGGGTCGGGTCGCGCAGAACATGCAGCGCATCGCCGACAGCGGCTGTAATGTCTGATACCAGGCCGAACAGCGCGGCGGAGTCACTGGCAATGTCGGTGCCAACCTCCAATCCTTCACGCCCCGCCATGACGGCAATGCCGTGGTCACCGATCGTGCCGCTGACGATCACCGCATCACCCGGTTGTGCGTTGCCACCGTGGATGGGAAAGTCATGTTCCAGTACGCCGATGCCGGAAGTTGAAATAAACAGTTTGTCGGCCTTACCGCGCGGCACAACCTTGGTGTCGCCGGTAACGATCGTCACACCTGCCGCATCAGCGGCCCGCCGCATATCCGTTAGGATAGCGGCTAATTCAGCCTTGCTGAATCCCTCTTCAATGATCAGCCCGACACTCAGCCAGAGCGGGCGGGCGCCCATCATCGCCAGATCGTTGACCGTGCCGTGAACCGCCAGGCTGCCGATTGTTCCACCGGCGAATACCAGCGGATCAACGACGAACGTATCGGTAGTGAATGCCAGACGACCGCAGACCTGCTCCAGCAGGGCGGCATCGTTCTGGCCTGCCGACGGTGTGCCGCTGACCAGGGGGATGATAAGCTCATCAAGCAACTGGTGGGAAAGGCGGCCACCGCTACCGTGGCCGAGAAGAATCAGGTCATTGTTCACTTTGCGCAACCATTCTGATTTTTTTGGCACGTTACCATAGATTCCGGGCGATGTCACGGCAGCTTTTTCTGTTCACTTCCCGGGGCGGTTCGTGGTAAACAGTATGGTCTGACGGACTTAAACAGGAGGAATTACAAATGACTGAATATCGGCCGATGCAGCAGTTGCCTGAAACAGCGGGGTACAAGCCGGGTGATGTACTGGTTCTGGTTGGTGAGCTTTTCGGCCGCGGATATGCCAATGGCCTGATCGAGGAGGCCAAACGGATTGGCATGACCGTCATCGGCACCACCGTGGGGCGGCGCGATAGTGACGGCTCGCTGCGGCCGTTGAATGCCGGCGAACTGGCGGATGCAGAAGCTCTTCTGGGGGGAAGTATCATCAACATACCGCTTGAAGCGGGCTTTGACATGGAGAGTGTTGACGGCACTCCTTCGATAGCAGAACAGCTGAAGAAGGCGCGCCCCGATGATTTTGCCACCATCAGCTTTCCTGACGGTTTTGTTGAAAAGGCCCGTGCGGCCGGAACGGCCCGCTTTCGCGCTGCAATCTCGCAGCTGACAGGCGAGCTGGCATCCCGCATCCCGGCCGGTTCAAACGTTCTCATGGCCCACACCATGGCAGGAGGCATACCCCGTGCCAGGGTATTTATGCCACTCCTGAACCGCGTATTCAAAGGAACCGGCGACAAATATCTCTCTTCGGGAGAATTCTGGAAGAGCAACCTGGGGCGTCTGTGTGAGGTCAGCTTCAACGAGGTCACCGCCGACACCTTCCGCTACCTGATCGAAGAAACTGAACCGCTTCGCCGGCGCGCAACGGCAGGCGGGGCACGGGTCTGCTACACCGCCTACGGTTATCATGGCACCGGGGTGCTGGTAGGTGGGGACTACCGCTGGCAATCCTATACCCCCTACGTGCAGGGAATTGCCAAGATGCGGCTGGAAGACATCGCCGGCGAGGCATCTGCACAGGGTGTTACCGCCACAGTTTTCAACTGCCCCGAAATTCAGACCAACTCCAGCGCCCTGTTCCTGGGTGTCGAAATATCGCTCTATCCACTGTTGACCTCAATCCGGCGCGAAGTTGGCACTGCGGGTGCCGAGCCGGTTTTCGCCCGCTGTCAGGCCATGCTCAAAGAGGGTGAAACAGTGGAGCGCCTGCTGGAACGGGCAGATGACTACCTCGCTTCACCGCTGCTGCAGCAGATGGTTGACTTTGCAAGCTGGCCACAGCACAACAGCCGCGAGCAGGCCGAACTGATGCTGGCCAGTTCAGCGGAACTGATGGGGATGCACGCAGATCAGAAAGAGCTGATCTGTGCCGAGTTATCGAGAATTGTTTTTCTCTCCACCGGCAGACTGATGGTTCATGGTTCCTGGAACCCCGCCGCCCATGCTGTCTGGCTCAATCACGACATTATCGGCCGACTGCTGGCGGATCAGCGTGGCACGGGGATCATCTGACTCCCGGCGCGGTAATAATTACTACGATTAAAGGACACGCCCGTATGATATCGTTCAAAAAGACAACTGCAGCCCTGCTCCTTACATTAGCCGCCATGACTGCGGGGTGTGCGGCGCCGAACCTCAACAAACCCTCGGATGTGCTCTTCAAGGAAGGGGAGCAATATTATCAGAGAAAAAACTATGAAGATGCCATCGCCCAGTGGAAAAAAGTCAAGGAGAGCTATCAATCGCCCGAGCTGACCACCCTGGCGGAGATCAACATAGCCGACGCCTATTTCCTCAATAAGGACTACATCGAAGCCGCTGCCGAATATGATAATTTCCGTAAACTGCACCCGAATCATCCCCAGGCGGATTTTGCCCTCTATCGGCAGGGGTTAAGCCATTACAACCAGATCAACAGCATCGACACCGACCAGACTCCGCTTAAAAACTCACTGCAGTTTTTCGAGTCCTATCTCAAGCTTTATCCGACCGGTGCCCATCGTACCGATGTGCAGGAAAAAATCCGCGATTGCCGTGATAAACAGCTGCAGTATGAAATCTACGTGGGTCGCTTCTATCTCACAACTAAAGCCTATAAAGCAGCCATCAGCCGGTTTGAAAGTGCGCTGCTCCAGTTTTCCGAGCAGTCGCGGAAGGATGAAGTGCTCTACCTGCTGGGCAGGTCGTATCTGGAAGATGGCCAGAAGTCAAAGGGGCGAGAATACTTCGGACGCCTGGCAAAAGAATTTCCCGACAGTACTTTTATTTCCAGTGCCAACCGGTCAATGGACTCGTTCTTCTGATGGCGGAGCTGTGATCGATGTTGGGGTATGATCCGACAATTCTGGCGCTGCTGATCGTCGTATCCTATCTGGTGGGGTCGATACCGACTGGACTTCTCCTGGGCAAAGTGTACGGAGTCGACGTTCGCAAGGAGGGGAGCGGTAACATCGGTGCCACCAATCTCTACCGTACGGTCGGTAGAAAGGTCGGCGCTGCGACCCTGCTGGGGGACTGTCTTAAGGGGCTGTTGCCGGTGCTGCTGGTCAAACATGGAGGATTTGCTCCTGACTTTGCCGTGTGGGTAGGGCTGGCTGCTTTCTGCGGACATGTGTTTTCACTGTTTCTGAAGTTCAAAGGGGGGAAGGGGGTTGCAACCGCTCTTGGTGTATTCCTGGGACTGTCCCCGCTGGCGGTACTGCCCGCTGTTGTGGTTTTCGTTCTGCTTATGGCGGTCTGGCGCTACGTTTCGCTTGGTTCAATCGGCGCATCACTTTCAATGCCGGTTTCGGCCGCACTCATCTATAAAAGCGGGAGCCTGACCCTGGCTACCCTGCTGATTGCAGTGATTATTGTTGTCCGCCACTATGAAAACATACAGCGTCTGATTGACGGGAGTGAGAGCAGGTTCAAGGCATAATTCCATTTCCACACCAAAGTTCAATCCTCATCGATTACAATCCTCTCTTCGGTAATTTATCTTTAATTTCAACGGTATCAGTATTTTGATCCTGCAGCTGGGTTGCCTTCGTCGGCAGCTGGATGCAGAACTGCGTGCCGCTTTCCGGAGAGCTGGTGACGGTAATCGAACCGTGGTGTTCTTCGATGATGCGGTGGGTAATCGACAGACCTAACCCGGTGCCGGCTCCCTTGCGGGTAAAGAACGGTTCAAAGAGCAGCGGCAGGTCTTCGTCACTGATGCCCGGACCGGTATCGTGGACGGTGATTGTCATGGTATGGTCGCGATGCCACGCCGATATGGTGATGACGCCGCCGTCAGTGAGGGCTTCGAGTGAATTTTTGACGATGTTGATCAGGGCCTGCTTCATTTTTTCCGGGTCGAAGCTGAATGCGGGGAACTCTTCGAGTCGGGCATCCAGGCGGACACCCTGCTTTTCTGCCGGTCTGCGCATCATCAGCAGTATGTCGTTGATCAGAAGCTGCAGGTCACTCTCTATGAAGTTCGCTCTCAGCGGAGCAGAAAAATTAAGCAGAGCGGTGATCAGCCGTTCCACCCGCTCGATTTCAGCCATCGCCCTGGCAAGCATTCCCTGTTCCTCGCTGCTGAAGGCCTGCTTGTCGTGCAGATCATCAAGCAGCAGGGAAATGCCGGTGAGCGGGTTGCGAACTTCGTGGGCGATTCCGGCAGAAAGTTTTCCTAATGAAGCCAGCCGGTCGAGGCGCACCATCTCCTCCCGCAGTTTTTCCCGTTCAGTTTCGTTGCGGATGGTGACGGTGATGCCGAGGCAGGCATCATCGCCGTTGGGAAACAGACCGATGTCATAGTGCGTCATCTCTCCGCCACCAGGGATCGTCAAAGGTTCACGACCGTAACCATTTTGGACGGCAAGCGAGTGTGCGATTCTTTCCGACACGACCGGCCAGCCTGAGAAAATGCTGCGGTAATCGGTGCCGACGTGAATTTCCCCGCCAAGCATTTCGCGTCCGATCCCGTTAATAGAGGTCAGGGTGCCCGCCGGGGAAAATGTGAGAATGGCGCTCGAAATACTTTCCAGTACCGAAGTTTTAAAATTGCGTTCGTCAAGGATCTCTTTCCGGGAGCGTTTAAGTTCGTCCAGGGTCGCAAGGAGATTAAGTTTTCGGGCGTCGAGCTCGTCGGCCATCATGTTGAACGTACTGGCCAGGTTGCCGATCTCATCGGCCGACGCTACTGCGACCCGGGTGCCGGCATCGCCTCTGGCAAGCCGTTGAGCGCCTTCGGTCAACTGGAGCAGGGGGTGCGTGATGTTTCGTGAGAGTACCCAGGCAGTAACCGCTGCAAGTACCGCCGTCAGGAGCAGGATGGCGGCGCTCTGGTTGCGATGGGCCCCGAGCTGTTGATTTATCAGGCGGCTCCCCTTGCGGGCTGCGTCATGGAATTGATCGACCTGAAAGCCGATGGTTATGCCGCCGAAAATTCCGTGCCTGCCGTAATCGCTGCTGTCGTACAGTATCGGAGCAAAAGCCATGATTTTTTTGGCGCCGCCAACATTGGTGATGTCGACAAAACCACCCTTCTTCTGCCGTACCTCGGCGGCGACCCTGGGGTAATTGGGGTGGATGAATCCGGCATGATCAAGATTGAAGGGGATTCTGCCGCTGTTTATGTCGGCCGGGCTTGATTCGCTGCTGTAGGGAGGTACCAGCTTACCGGCGGCATCAAGGCCACGGATATCCCAATATTTCGGATGGGTAATGATCCAGCCTTCATCGTCAAAGATAAACGCATAGTTGCCGCTTTTGTATGAGGGGAAAATAGTCAGAAAATTGTGGCCGGGGTCAATGTGCTGCGAGAATTCCATCAGGTGCCGGTGGTCAAGCGACAGCACAATCATGCCGTTGAACTCCCCACGATTATCAAACAGGGCCGACGCGAAGCGAATGACGCCGCGGTAGGATTTTCCTCCGTAGGCCATATCCGGTTCTAAGGCGCCGGCCAGCTGCTCCTGCTTGGAAACGTGCAGCCCGGTCAGATGAGCAACATACAGCTTGCCCGGTTGATTTCTGACGCGACTGAAGTAATCCTCGCAGCGAAACTCGGTATCGGCTGGATTGGCGACGTTTCTCAGCTCCCGTTGCGGCAGTACCGACCCATCTTTGATGACGAGCTGCTCCTGCCCCTGTTTATCAATAACGGCAATACTGCGGTACAACGGGGCCATTTCCCGGCTTTCGTCAGGTACGGCGGCACTCCCCGACCGTTCCCACACCTCACCGCGCCTGCTGTCATAAAAATTAAGCAGCATCTGTTGATCATGCCGGGTTCGGGCCAGAAACAGCAGGTCGCTTTCACACTGCTTTAAAAAGTCGGTAATGCTTTCGGCAACCTGGCGGGCACGCATCTGCAGGGATTCCGAGGCCTGACGATCGGACGTTTCGGCAATTTCCGCGGTGAGTTTAAAGCTGGTTGATTCGAGGTTGTAAAACAGTATCAGCGATGACGTCAGAAGCGGCAGGATTGAAAGCAGCAGTGTGAACACGAGAATTTTTTTGAACAGCGTCAGGCGGGTCATGGCGTCTCCGCGAAGTGCAATCCCGATCTGCAATCTTGAATTGTAAATGAGTGATTACAATGTTACCTTCTGCGCGGTCAAGCCATATTTGCGAGTGGGGCGGTTATGGGGTATAGAAACCTTCAGGAGTGTGCTGTCGATCTGGAGCGGCGCGGTATGCTGGTACGCATTGATCAGCCTCTGGATGCTCGTCTGGAAGTTGGTGCACTGCAGCGTCGAGTCTACCGGGCGGGTGGTCCGGCGCTGCTTTTTACGAATGTAGCCGGCTCCTCATTTCCACTGCTGGGAAATCTTTTCGGCACCATCGAAAGAACCCGTTTTCTGTTTCGGGACACGATAGACGATATCCGCCGTCTGGTTGAGCTGAAAATCAACCCGTTTTCGTTCCTCAAAAATCCGCTTGATGCTCTCAAAGCCCCTTTGGCTGCTATCAACCTGCTTCCACAGACCGTCCGGTCAGCTCCGGTTCTTTCCTGTCGTACATCTCTTTCATCCCTGCCTCAGGTTGTATCATGGCCTGATGACGGGGGAGCATTCATAACCCTGCCGCAGGTTTACAGCGAAAGCCTGCTGAGCCCCGGTTTCAGCAGGTCGAACCTCGGAATGTACCGCATCCAGATATCAGGAAACAATTATGTCAAGGACAGCCAGGCGGGTCTGCACTACCAGATTCACCGCGGCATCGGGGCGCATCATGCCGAAGCGATTACGCGGGGAGAGCCGCTCAGGGTCAACATATTTATCGGCGGGCCGCCGGCGATGGCAGTCGCTGCGGTTATGCCGCTGCCGGAAGGGATGCCGGAGATTTCATTCGCCGGGCTGCTGGGGGGGAACCGCATCCGGATGACTCATCTTCCGGGGCAACTGCCGGTGTCTTCCGATGCTGATTTCTGTATCTGCGGCGTGGTGCATCCGGGCAAAACTCTCCCGGAAGGGCCGTTCGGCGACCATCTCGGTTACTACAGCCTGGCTCACGGGTTTCCGTATATCGACGTAGAGGCTGTGTATCATAGGCACGATGCCATCTTTCCCTTCACAACCGTAGGGCGCCCACCTCAGGAGGATACCAGTTTCGGTGCTTTTATCCACGAACTGACCGGACCGCTGATCCCGACGGTGGTGGCCGGCGTAAAGGAAGTCCATGCCGTTGATGCGGCCGGTGTTCATCCGCTGCTGCTGGCGATAGCCCTTGAGCGCTACGTCCCGTACTCTGATGTGCGCAAGCCGCAGGAACTCTTGACGACTGCCAACGCCATTCTGGGGCAGGGGCAGCTTTCGCTGGCAAAATATCTGATTATATCGGCCCACGAAGATGCTCCGCAGCTTCATACCC
>Ga0194061_1000505_pt1 | contig 23799 bp, 19 predicted proteins | sample SepL2221m_MetaG_FD_163423 | JGI IMG/M metagenome (GOLD analysis project Ga0194061, IMG submission 163423) | Anoxic zone freshwater microbial communities from boreal shield lake in IISD Experimental Lakes Area, Ontario, Canada - Sep2016-L224-21m | ecosystem: Environmental > Aquatic > Freshwater >... | reverse complement strand
CATCACGCTCATCATGCAGGCGATGCAGGACGTGCGCGTCGGCACGCGGCAAAGCAGGGCGCAATTTCAGTATGCGCTGCAAAGCGGCGACCTTGCCGAACTCCAACGCTGGGTGCCGAGGATTGTGGAGAAGCTCGGCGAACTCCCCGAACTGAAGGACGTCTCCAGCAATTTGCAGATGCGCGGACTGCAAAGCAGCGTCGTCGTGGATCGCGACGCCGCCGCGCGTCTCGGCGTCTCGCCCGCGGCGATTGACAACACGCTCTACGACGCATTCGGCCAGCGGCAGGTGTCCACGATCTACCGGCGCTACAACCAGCACCACGTCGTGCTCGAAGCCGATCCCGCGTACCAGCTTGAGCCATCGGCATTGCAGAAAATCTACGTGCGCTCGATCACAGGTGCGCAGGTTCCACTCGCGAGCGTGGCGCGCTTCGAGACGCGCAATGCGTCGCTCTCGGTGAACCACCAGGGCCAGTTTCCCGCGGTCACCATTTCGTTTAATCTCACGCCCGGCGTGTCGCTTGGCCGCGCGACCGATCTCGTCGAGGACGCCACGCGCGAACTGAAGATGCCCGCGAGCATCCGCGGCAGCTTTCAGGGCACCGCGCAGGTCTTCCAGGCGTCGTTAAAAAACATGCCTCTGCTCCTCGTGGCCGCGCTCTTTGCCGTGTACATCGTCCTCGGCATCCTTTACGAAAGCCTCCTGCATCCGCTCACGATCATCTCCACGCTGCCGAGCGCAGGCGTGGGGGCACTGCTCGCGCTCATGTTCACGGGCAAGGACCTCTCGCTCGTGTCTTTCATCGGGATCATCCTGCTCATGGGCATCGTGAAGAAGAACGCGATCATGATGATTGATTTCGCGCTCGATGCGCAGCGCTCCGAGGGCATGTCGCCACAGGACGCGATCTTCAAGGCCTGCATCATCCGTTTCCGCCCGATCATGATGACCACGCTCGCCGCGCTCTTCGGCGCGATCCCGCTCGCCATCGGCCACGGCGCGGGCTCGGAACTCCGCCAGCCGCTCGGCATCGCCGTCATCGGCGGGCTCATCGTGTCGCAGATCCTGACGCTCCTAACCACGCCGGTCATCTACCTTGCACTGGAGAAGCTGCGGCCCTCGTCGCGCACTCGGCACCCCGCGATCCTGGTGGAGCCCGCGCCGATGGTGTGAAAGGACTGCTCGTGCGGTCCGTTTTCGCCGGCGATGAGGGGGAGCTATTGCTTAATGAAGGCAGCTTCCTCAGCGGTCATGAAAGACCCATACGCGACCGGTGCGGCGGATGGTATGTCACCGGAAAGCACGGGGCCGAACGTCACATGGGCCACTCCATCGCAGATCGGAAGGGGTCAAAAATCAGCCTCGACCGCGAGGGGGGTGCTAACGTCACCTCGCATGAGCGCATTTTCTCTACCAAGCCCTATCTCGCGACGACCAGCGACATCGTCGCGCTCATGGTGCTGGAGCATCAATGCAGCATGCATAACAAGCTCACCGATGCAGGAAAGAGCACGGGCGAGACCATGGCGCTTCAACACAATTTGCAGAAGGCGAGAAGATACCGGTAACCGATACACCGGACGAGGCCGCGCTCACGGTCATCAACGCGCAGGCCGAAAAGGTCGTGCGGCTTCTCCTTTTCTGCGAGGAATACGCACTGGCCGATGGCATCAAGGCATCAAGGCCTTGCCCACCTTGGTGAAGAAGGGCATCTACCAGCGGCTCCTTGATGTGCTCACCGGAAAGCACACAGACAAGGACTTCGAACACCTCTCCGAATCGGAATGCGAGAACATCCGCGAGATTCTGTGGGAGACTAAGAAGGATCTGCCGGACTATTGGAAATGAAGACAGGTCGCGCCGTAACTATCGTCCCGAATCTTTTGCCGGAACTGGCGATGTTCGCCGTCACTTCTTCGCCACCTTGAGAGGGATGCTAATCACCAGTCCGGCAAGCCTCGGTGATTTGACGGGGCCGGAGAAATGTTTGTCATGGCAGTTGACGCAACTCCCCCGCAGCGGAATGACGCCCGCCCGTTGATACACCCCATTTTCGACCATTTCGTATTCCTCTTTCCCCGCGGAGAGTTCCACTGCGGCCTTCTTTTCAAACGGTGTCTTGGGCGTGTGCTGATTGCTCATGGCCTTGGTGTTCACGGAAATCCACTGCGCCTTGTCTCCCGAAACCTGGGCCATGTCGTCGAACACATCCTCCATGGCGCGGGCCGGCAGCACAGCCCGTTCCGGCCGGAAATAGTGGCGATGGATGACATCTAGCGTGGTCGAGTAAATGTCGTGAAGCAATTTGGCGCGCTCGCGGGCCACCGCGACCGCCGCGAGAATAGCAGGGTCTGTGGGATTCGATGCCGACTGTTGTTCCTTTTGTTCGGCCACACTTTTCACCTCGCCAGCTTCATCTCCGAGCGAGATGCCGACGTTGGAAACTGACAGCAGAATAGTGAGCATAGCAGTCGGAAAATGGCGTGAATTCATTGCCAAGACACTCGGCCCGTAAAGACACGGTCGCCAGTCCGCATTTGGTGAATACGTATCCGATCTTGTGCCCGAAACCGTTCCCTAAACCGGATTGGTCATGACCCCGCTTCGTCGCGCGTACCATCGCCCACGTCATCGAAAACGAGGCACGAGGGAACGAGTCAGTCCGCCAAGTCGGGTTAGACTCACGAGTTGTGGCATGAAAAGTTCTCCCTTCCTACTGGCTGCAGGAATTTGCGTTCGCGCCCGCCGCATCATGGACAGGCGCCGACAGTGAGGTTGATTTCACAGCCCCTGCGACACCTTATTGCACGACGCCGCGCCCGGGTGCCGCGAGATTTGCCATGGCCCTGTGGATCGCATCACGCGCGCCCTGCCATTGCCCCTGCAAAGCCGCCGTCATGCACTGGGGCGCAATCCGATCGAGCAATGCAAGCCGGGCCTTCAACTCCGCGGCATGAGTCTCGGGGTCCGGCATCTGGTAGGCAGGGAGGAATCCCGCGCTCGAAAATCCGGTGCTCACATTTGCCAGCGGTTGCTCCGCGAGGCGCCCGAGAAAATTCGACCTCGCATAGACCTCCATATTCTCGCTGAAAAGCCGCGCCACATTTCCCGCAACTGCCGGGTCCATGTAACTCAATCCCCTCAATATTTTTGGATTACCGGCAATCTGCCTGGCGACATCCGGGTTCGCGAACAACCGCTCCACCGCCGCCCCCCGGACGTCCTGCGGCAGGTCGCCGAGCGCCTGGATAACTTGAATCGCAGATCCCACGTTATTCTGCACGAGTTGTTCCGCCACGGGAATGAGTTCCGGGGCCTTGAAGTGGCGAAGCGCCTCGATGACGATGTTTGCAGCATCGCCCCGTTGCTGTGGCATGGAAGCCAGCTTTTGGATGATTTCGATTGCCTCAGCCTTGAAAGTGCCCGGGGACTTCGACTCCAATTGTTGAATCAAGATCCCTGCGTCTGACAGTCGCGTCGTGGACCCCATCACCTCGCGTGTTATCTGGAGTGATTCGTTTCCCGGCCAGTCACCAAGGGCATTTAGCATCGCATGGCGGAGGGAGGGCGACATCGTGACCTTGCCATTCGCCACCATATATCCGCCGCCAAGGCTCACATCCTGCCCTGCGCGGAGATAGTCACGTACCGCCTGCAATCCAGCCGGGCCTTGCTGGCGGAGCTGGTGAATCAACCGGGTTACAGCGGCGTTCCGCTGATCAGGTTTCATCCCGGAGAAGGATGCGATCGTGTCGTGCATCAACCCGGCTGGAGATTTCTCAGCCGATGCATCCCCTGCCACCTTCCCGCGGGATTCATCACCGGGTGACGCCAGCACGACCGGGCGCCCGGCCCGCCCCGCAACGTCCGATCCTCCTTCACCGTGGTAACCATCGCCCCTCTTGAGCGGGCCCTCGTCGTTCTCATCGAGCGGGATATCCGGCGACATTTGCCAGAAAATGATTGAAGTCACCACCAATACGCCGAGGCATCCGAAGAGAACAGGGACTTTTTTGTGGCTCATTGTTCCATGCAACCCTGCCGTGCGCCCGAATTCAAGCAAAGAACGCGTACGGCCACCCGGGCTGCGGGATTTCTTCGAGCCTCGCTTGACCGGAGTGCGTCAGATGGAGCGTCGCGACGGGGGAGCAGGCGGATGGAGCGGCTTGCGCATACTTTCGAAGTGTCGCCTGTGTCCCGGGTCTCCGCTCACTTCACGGTCTTCACAAACTCCAGCCAGTCGGCTTCAAACTCATCGAGCGTCTTGCCATACACTTTTTCCAAGGTGCGAATCCCCGCGGGGTCAGTCGCATAATTTTCGCAATACTGTGCGTACCAAGGAAACAGAAGTTGCCTGCGTTGCAGAAAGAAGAAGACGTGGCGGGACATTGCATAGGCGACGTTGGCATCCTCCGCGAAGCACCGGTCGCTGTTTTCAAACAGGGTGCGCAATGGAAAAGTTTTTTTGGCGGCCAGGGCGCTTCTCAGGATCGGCAAACGCCAGTTCATCAGGCCTTCGAGCCAGTCTTCCTTTGGATCGGACGCCTCGTAGAGAGACCCCAGTCCTTCGCGCACCCACGCGGGATGCAACTGGCCGCGCGCTTCCATATCCGAAAAATGCAGGGCATGCGTGAACTCATGCGCGACCGTTCCGGAGCCGGTGCCAAGGTTGATGGTGAGGGTTCGATTGGCAGGGTTGTAGAATCCGGCAGATGTCTTTTTTCCGCCCAGCTTCCTCACGAAATCGTCCATGCTGGCAGGAATGACAACAATGAAGGCGCCCGTGGGTTTGTTCTTAAAAAGTGTTTTTCCCAGCAGATCCGAGACTGTGCGACAAACATCAGTCACCTTCGTGGCATTGTCTTTGGCGCCGCCGCCGATCACGATGTATGGGCTATCCGTCTCGGACAACACCTTATACCCCTCTCCCAGCGTCCTCAGAAATGCCGCAGTCGTGTCCCTGATGAAATCGGCTGCGAGCCTGTCCTTGTTCGCAAGCAGCGCCTCGAACGCTTTTTCCCCACGGATGGAGTCCATCGCCTTGTCTGTCGTGAGTTGGAAAAAATTGATGAAGCCGGCGTCCACTGCCCTGCTCAAGAACGAGAGCGCCTCCGCCTTGTCCCCCCGCAGCGCGCATTCGCGGGCATTGAGATAACGGGTGTATGAGTAGCCCAGCGCCGCCGGTTCCCCCCGTCGCGGAACTGCCTGGCCTGCTTTCAACCTCGCAATGAAGTCGCTGCTGGAAGGGTCCAGCTTGTCCATGGAGAGCGTGACAGGGTCGCCCTTCGCAGGCTTCAGCCGTATGCCCTGATCGTTCAGTTCCAGCAACTCGGCGGGGATTTCCTCCCCTTCCCGTGTCTTCCAGTTTCGGAACAGGCCAAACTCGATCTGGCACAGCGCCCTGCTGTTGTTTTGCCTGTGCTTGATGAATGAGGCGAAGGAAATCTCCCAATTCTGCCACCGCCCAGGGTCATGGATGATGAATCGCCCGGAGACGAGATCGTAACCGATCAGCAGGACGATATGATCGAACGACGCAGCAACCGGCTTTGCCTGATAGTGTCCACTCACGCCGAGCAGAACGGGGTGATTCCTCCGCAGGCATGCCAGCAGACGCATTCGCTCCACGAAAAAATCCTCTTCCGTGACGCCTGGCCAGCTATCCTCCGACGCGATCTTCAGATCCAGCGTCTTGATGACGGAAACCAGTTCCTCGGCGTGGCAGCCCCGCTTGCCGCCCAAGCCGGACAGTTCGTTGACCTTGTCCTGCGACACCGGCCTGCCCAGAAATGTGGAAAGCATCTCGATGCAGGCTTCGCCGCAATAGTCCGGTTTCTGCCGCACGTATGGGACGTCCAGGACGTGAAGGGGCTTTGTGACCGGGTAAAGCACGGCTTCCCGGGTATCCGCGAGGGGGAGCGCGACGGGTTTCCCCTCGGTATCCTTTCCCGCAAAGTGAAGGTTCTCAAACGACGATACGACGAGGAAGCTGCTCTTGCCGTCCATGGAGGTCAACCGGGCGCATCGGTCCCCGGTTTGAAAGTCGAGCGTGAAGCCCGTGACGGTGTCCCTGGGCACTCGCCGGGTCTTGCCGTCTTCCTGCAGCACCAGAATGGAATCCGTCGTGAGACGGAGAACCGTTCCCTTGACGGCGGAGCCGGCGGACAGGGCGATGTCGTCCGCCATGCCGATGCGTGCCGCAAACAGAAAAAGCGTCAGACCCCATGCCATCCATTTCATACGTGACCATCCGATTCCGCAGGCGGGCAAGCCAGGCAGCCCGTGTCCTGCATCAAGCGGTGGATTCCGGTCGCGGGCAACAAGTCCTTTTGCCGGCAGGTTCGCTCGAACTGCGGGAGCGGCGTGCGGTAGGCTATTCATTGCGACATTGGCCACGCTGTTAGCGGCGCGGCTGGAAGATGACTTCCGAAAGAGCAGTGAGCGGGAAGCTCATCTCGCCGAGCGCCGCGCTTTGGCAGGTGATGTTTCCGTCCAGGAGCTTGAACGACCGCACGGTGAAGGCGCCGCGGCCTGCCAGGCGCAGGCGGATGCCCTCCGGGCCAGGAGTGGCGGCGCCGGCAAATTCGACCATCACGACACGCGGGAGCGGGAGTTCAAGGTCGCCGACATCGGATTTGAGATGGAGTTCAGCCGAGTCGGCGCTCTCGACGGTCCCCTCCGCCTCGTCCCCATTCAGGAGCGAGACGATATCGGACCGTGCCGGTGCCGGCGCCTCCGCCGGGCCCGGTTCCCCGACTGTGGCCGGGGCGGCTGGTTCCACGGGTTTGGGCTCCACCTTTTCGTCCGCCGGCTCCGGCTCATCGTCCGGGGCCTTGGATCTTGAAAGGCGGGGCATCGGGCCGACCCAGGGCGAGATCCAAAGATTCGACAGTACGCCACCTGCACGGTACGATGCGATCGAGATGTCATTGCCCGTGAGCGGGACGAACTTGTCGGTGCGAGGGCGGTATTGCGCAACGACCTTTCCATCCACAAGCGCGGCGATCTGGCGCGTCTTGCGATCGACGAGAAAGCGGAAATGCCGCGGCCTGCCTTCGGGAACGGCAGGCTCGCCAAATTGAACGACTTGCTGCCCCCGGGGAAATCCAAATCTTTGCGAGCCTTGATCGTAGATACCGATGCCCACTTCGGTGCCGGTAATCATGATCCCGTTGGTCCGCTCCTCTCCAGGGAAGAGCGTCAGCGTGTATCCGAGTTGTCTGTTCGATGACGAGAAGTCGAACGCGACCTCGACTTTGTCCGACACGGCGTTGAGGCTGCGCGCGATGGTCCACGGCTGCCCTGAGTCGCTGGAAAATGCCCCGTCGAGGTTTCGCCAAAAACTTCGTTCGTCCGGGCTGCCGCCGGCAGTGCTTATCCCGCTACTCCACCCGCCGCCCCCGAACCGGATTGTGACGCCTGCGCGGCGCACCGTCCCTGCGGCCGCGTTCGGTTTTGACGCCAGCCCCTGGAGCCACACGTTGCTGTCGCCCCCGTCCCACACCGACGCCTCGCGGCGGGGCGCAAAGTAGAGGTTTTTCAGATGAGCCCGGTCGATTTTCACTTCGCCAGCAAACGATGACTTGAATGTCAACCGCTCGCGGTCGAGCTGGCCCGGGACGCCTGGGAGCCAGTCCCCATTGCGCAGGCGGATCGCCCCGGCCATCGGGGGCGTCTCCGTTTTGGTTCCCGTCGCAAGCTGTACGGCCGCGAGTTCCTGGGTTCCAAATTCCACCTGCCGGGCCCCATTCGCGGTCTTCCATTTCACCACCCCGTCCGGCCCCGCGCTCACGATCGTGCCGCGCATCTCGTCACCATTCTTGAAAATGATCCGCGTGCCGCCGTCGGTCGCGGCCCTTTGCGCCGCAGCGAGGCGGTGGGGAAACTCGATCGAGCCCACCAGCGCGACAGGCAGGGCGAGATCGCCGGCAAAGGAAGTTTTCATCGTGATCTGCCCGTCGTGCATCTCGATGCCTGCCACATCGAATCCGCCCCGTTTCGAAAGTTGCACCCTGGCCACCGCAGGCTGGTCGGAATTCGGCGCGTCGTTCCCGGCCAGCCGGATGAGCAGCGGCTCCCGGCGCGCAAATTCCTTCCCGCCAAAGCGGACCGTATCCTGGCTCACTCCTTCCAAGGCGCCGACTACCCGGCCCTGGCCCCCCGAGGAAAGGATGTCCTTCCCGGCGTCCTCGGGCTTTCCATCGGGCTCCGTGGTCCCGTCCCACGGGAGAATCCGGATCTTTGAAACAGACCATTCGGAAAGAGCCACGGTGCTGTTCCCGAACGGTTGCAGCACGATCGTTCCGGCCGGGCCCACCTCTTTGCTCACCGGCAGGGTCCGTTCATCCACCTTGGCGCCGTTCATCATCACGATGAATTTGCCTGACCGCCTGTCGAGAAGGATCCGATGACGGACCATTTTGGGGTTCTTGATATCCACCTTCTTCGGCTCGTAGAGAGGCGGCCCGAAAGCCGTGCCGTCGAAGGTCCTTACGAAAAGGTTGTTCCTCGAAATTTGAACAGAAACGCCTCCTGCCGTCTGGCTGTTTGCCTGCCCCGCGGTAGCCAGCGCAAACAATATGCCGGCGTTTTGTTGCTTCGGATCGCTGATGGTAAATTCCAAATCCAGCTTCTCCGGCAGCAACTCGAACCGCTTGGCAAACGCGGTGCCCTGAACCTTCTTGAAGAGTGCCCCATCGCGGTATTCCCAGCCATTCGCGCCCTCCCATCCGGCGAGTCCCGTGGCGCTATGAGGGCCATCATAGGTATCCGGCGGGGTGGACGGGCCAACGAGGAGCCACTGAACCTTGCCGCGATCCACTTCCACGGCCGAGTTTGCACCGAGACGGAATTGCAATTTGCCGTTCTCGAAACCGGTGAGATCGCCAGTGAGGGCGGCGCCGCCGGACATCTGCAAGGTGGCATTTGCCTTCATCTCCGGCTTCGCAGAACCGTCGTCCAGGACAATGCGACGGATTTCGCCGATGGGGAAAGTCATCGGCTCCCGGACATCCTTTCGCTGCCAGGTGATTTCGCCTCCGCCGAGCCCTGCCAGGCGCCCGTGAAGGCGGGTGTCATCGGTAAATTCGAGCACCTGCCCGTCCACCGGGTCCGCCTTTGGAGGGTTCTCCGGCTTGCCGCCGACGGGGGGCTTCACGACAAGATTGTCGTTCACGATCTCAAGATTATTCTCCGAGCCGACCAGGGCGCTGTAAGGCGCGCCCAATTTTCCCGGGGCTAGGGGCGATAGATGGCCGAACATCCGCAAAATCCCTCCCTCATCCGTCGGCATTACGCCCGGTTGAAGTCGGGCTGCTGCCTGAACCCTGCCCACTTCGACCCTGCCCACTTCGGCCTTGCCCGCTTCGACCTTGCCCGCTTCGACCTTGCCCGCTTCGACCTTGCCCGCTTCGACCTTGCCCGCTTCGGCCTTGCCTGCTTCGACCTTGCCCGCTTCGACCTTGCCTGCTTCGACCTTGCCCGCTTCGGCCTTGCCCGCTTCGGCCTTGCCCGCTTCGACCTTGCCCGCTTCGACCTTGCCCGCTTCGGCCTTGCCCGCTTCGGCCTTGCCCACTCCGAACTTGCCCACTTCGTCGGCAGAGGCGGCCTGCGTGAAAAGCGCGATAGTGGAAAACGCGCAGGCAATTGCCCGGGCTGTAAAAAACGGAGAGATGATGTTCATGGGATGAAAGGAATCAGAGCGTATTTCACAGACCAACGATCTTCAATAAACTTAGTTCGTTTATTCGATGACTGACCGGACTCCTCATTTACCGACGAATCCACGGGATGTCCCGGGTGAACCAGCGTCTTCTCAATGAAGGCCAGCACCGGCTCGCCCCCATCCACTTGCCGCAACCCGGAGCGAAGCGCATGGAGGCGACGAGGACGAACGTCGAATGACGACTTTTGCATGTCGAACCGACTGAACTTCGGACTTCACACTTCAGCAGTCGCACTTTTCCCCCGCCAGGCTACGACCGGGGGGGCGCTTCATCCCGCATCCGTTCGTGTCATCCGCGGGCCGTTCTCTTCAGCCCCAAAGCAAGCGGGATATTCCAGCCCAGCGGCAAGCGACGCAGGAGCGCAGCCCTGGATCGGGCCGGCGGTGAACAGAATCAGCGACGCGAGCAGCCCGACGAAATGATGGAACACTTGCGGGTGGAATGACGGGAAGGGAGTTGCGCCACAACGGGAATCACCAATTCACCGCGTCCCGCATTTCCTCCGTGCCACGCGCCATCCGTTCGGATAGACGACGCGGGATGAGCAAAGGAAAACGGCTGCAACTTGTAGCACGATGAATCTTCACGACATAATTGAGCAGGCCGCGTTCGCGTGGATAGCGCAGGAGAAAGCGAATGCCCAATCGCTGCCGGGGCAAATCGCCCGGCACATCGAGAATGTCGGGAAGCTCCGCCTGCCGCAGCGCCAGGGCATCGAAATCTATCTCTGGCTCAAGTTCGTCGGGCTGAATCGCTCGCTGGGCGAAATCATTCGTGCGGGCTTGCTGCGCGATCAAATTGATCCGCATCCGGCGCTTTGTGGCAATGCCACCGCCGAATTTCTCTACCGCTTCGCAAAGGAAAACGAACTCAAGGCGCTGGCGGAAAAAGTGAAGGACGATCCGCTCGGCACGAAAGAAAACTGGAACGCCTTCCTCGACGCGATGCTCCACGATTTCATTTACCCGAACTACCTTTTCAGTCTCCCGATGGGCGCGGGGAAAACCTACTTGATGGCCGCGTTCATCTACCTCGATTTGCACTTCGCGCGCCTGCATCCGGGCGACAAACGCTTTGCCCGCAACTTCGTCGTCTTTGCGCCGCAGGCGTCGAAGACAGCCATCCTCCCGTCGCTGCAAACCATTCGGAATTTCGATCCCTCGTGGGTGCTCCCGCAGAGCGACGCCGCCGAGCTTCGCCGCCTCGTTCACTTCGAGATTCTCGACAGCCTCAGCTCCAAGCGCCGCGACAAGCTCCACGGCAACAACCCGAATCTCGAAAAGGTCAACCGCCTCACGCAGACCCGCAACTTCGGCCTCGTCTTCATCACGAATGCCGAGAAGGTCGTCATGGAGAAATTCGAGGATAGCGACGCCACGTACACGGATCCCGACAGCCCGTTCTACGACGCCGAGAAAACTGCTGCGCTCCGCAAGGTGAACGCGCTCCGCGAGCGGCTTTCCCAAATCCCCGGCATCTCCGTCATCCTCGACGAGGCGCACCACTTCTTCAGCAGCACCGGCGACGATGAGAAGAAACTCAAGCTCGCCGTGGACGTGCTCAACCAGCACGGACACGTCTGCACCGTCCTCGGCTTTTCCGGCACGCCGTATCTTCGCCATCACGTCCCGCTCGCCGGGTCGAAGGTGAAGCTCTCGCAAATCCAGCTCATCACCTACCACTACTCACTCGCCGACGGCATCGGGCGTTTCCTCAAAGTCCCGCACGTCACCGGCAAAAACATCACTGCTGGCGAGTTCGTTGCCGATGCGCTTACGCATTTCTTCCGCGACTACGACCGCACGTATCCGACCGGCACCGAGAGCAAAATCGCCTTCTACTGCCCCAGCATCGAAAAGCTGAACACCGAGATCCTTCCCGCAGTCCGCGCGTGGTATGCCGCGCACCGGCCCGGCTGCGACGATGCGGAAATCTTTCGCTTCTATCGCGGCGTGAAGAAGGCGCAGAAGTCGTGGGCATTGCCGAAAGACAGCGATGCCATCTTCAACAACCTGGATCAGCCTCACATCAAAAAGCGCGTCATCCTCCTCGTCGCCATCGGCACGGAAGGCTGGGACTGCAAAAGCCTCACCGCCGTCGCCCTCCCGCGCCGTGAGACGACGAAGAACTTTGTCCTGCAAACCACCTGCCGCTGCCTGCGCGAAGTCGTCAGCGCGAAGGACGAAACCGCGCTCATCGCGCTCGGCGAAGGCAACTACGACACCCTCGATAAGGAGCTGAAGGAAAACTACGCGCTCTCCATCGCCGACCTGCGGATTCACGCCGAGCACTCCATCAATGTCCTCATCCGCAAACCCAAGCTCGGCAAACTTCGCTTCAAGAACGTCCGGCGCCGCTACTCGATCATCCGCGAGGAACGCGACCGCGACGTGTCCGCGCAACTCGCCAGCTTCGACTTCGGGCTGTTCAAGACGCAGCACCCCTTCACGCCTACGCTCACCGAGGCCACCGTCGGCAAACGCGGGCTGACCAACGCCGTGACCCGAATCCTCGCCACGGCCACGGCAAGCCATCGCCTCACCTACGCCGGGATGCTCGCGGCGCTCGCGCGGGCGACGTGGGGCCGCTTTTCCGAGGCAGACTTGGTGCAGGCGCACGAGGCGGCATTGCGTGGCATCCACACTCAGATCGAGGCGCAACTCGGCTGGCTCGCCCTGCATCCCTCGCTCTCGCTGGATGCCGTGATCGCCTTCGCCGCCTCGCTCCTCATGGAAAATATCCGCGTCACCCACGAGGACATCGAAGAGCAGATCGAGATGGAACTCCTCGACTGGCGCATGGACCCGCCTCCCACCATCTCCCATGCGAGCGGGCGATTCCTCCCGCAGTTCACCGCCTCCGAGCTGCCAAAGCTCAACAAGCGGCCCAACTACCTCGAAGACAAAATCGAAGACGACTCGCTCGATCCCGGCGATGTCACCTTCAACTACGCGCCCTACCGTTTCGACTCCCTCTACGAAGTGGACGCGCTCAAGGAACTCAAAAAAATGGCCGAGCTGCGCGGTCTCGAATTTTACTACAACGGCTACCGGAACGGCGCGCTCCAAGCGCTCGTCATCCGCACCCCCTACGGCACCTACACGCCCGACTTCCTCATCCTCAAGCGCAAGCCCGCGGACAAGCCCTATCGCAAGCAGGCGAATTATGCCCACGATTCCGGAGCAGGCTCCATAGACCGCGTTCTTATCCTCGAAACCAAGGGCAGGAAATTTTACGATGCCGACTTCCAGGCGAAGGAGAAGTTCGTCAAAGACGTCTTCCTCAAACATAACCCGCACTTCCAATACCGCTGCTTCGTGGACGAGGACGACAACGACTTCTCCCGCCACCTCGAAGACGTGAAGAAAGAAATCCAAAACTTGTGATGCCGCTTTCCCCGAAGCAATGAACCAGCTATACATGACACCATGAACTACCTCGACCGAATCACCATCAATCCCGCTCAATGCGGCGGGCGCCCCTGTATCCGCGGGATGCGCATCCGCGTCAAGGATGTGCTCGACATGCTCGCCGGCGGCGCGACACAGGAAGAAATCCTTGCGGATTTCCCCGACCTTCAAGCCGAGGACATCCGCGCCAGCATCGCCTACGCGGCGAGCTATCTCGACCATACCATCCTCGTCGCTGCCTGAGCCATGCGCTTTCTTGTGGATGCGCAATTACCGCCCGCCCTCGCCCGCTGGCTCGGCGAGCACGGCCATGCGGCGGCTCCAGTGCGCGAGGTGGGCCTGCGCGAATCCGACGATGGTAGCATCTGGAATTTCGCCACAGCGGGCGGCTGGGTCGTCATCACCAAGGACGAGGACTTCGTCGCGCGCTGCATCGGTGCCCCGTCCGCACCCGCCGTCGTCTGGCTGCGCATCGGCAACTGCACCAATCGCGTTCTCTTCGCCTGGCTTGCGCCCTTCCTGCACGACATCCAACACCGTTTGAGCGACGGGGAAAAACTCATCGAAGTCCGTTAAAAAATGATCACCCAGCCCTACACCCCCTTGCCCTACACCATCTCCCCTGCGCGCGGGCAGGCGCTTCTGAGCTTTGAAGGCCGGCGGATGCCCGAGCACATGCCTCTCTTTGAGGTGGTGAAAGTGGAGGAAGTCCGCGCCGCCCAAGCGGCCACCACGCCCGCTGCTGGGCCGAATCTGCTGCTCCACGGCGACTGCCTCTCCGCTTGCGCCTACCTCAAGGCGAACAACATCAAGGTGGACTTGGTCTATATTGACCCGCCTTTCGCCAGCGGGGCGAACTATGCGAAGAAGATTTTCATTCGTAATGGAGGGAATACAGGAATCGAAGGCGGAAGAAATCCCATTGGTGAGGAAATCATGTATGGCGACATTTGGCAAAAGGAGGACTTCCTCAACTGGCTTTATGAGCGACTGCTCGCGATTCGTGAAGTGATGACCGAAACTGGTTCAATCTACATACATCTCGACTGGCACATTGGCCACTACGTGAAAGTCCTGTGTGATGAGGTTTTTGGAGAAGACAACTTCATCAACGAAATCATTTGGCAACGATTCAACTTTCACGCAGACGCGCAGCGTTTTGGAATCGTCCATGAAAACATTTTTTTCTACAGCAAGGGGGAGGATTATTTGTTCAATAAGCAATTCATCCCTTTTAAAGAATCCTACATCGAAAGTCATTTCACCGGACGCGATCCGGACGGCAGAATTTTCCGTTTGGACAACGCGCTCGCGGAGGGGCAAGGAGACGCGCGGAAGTTTGGCGACAAACTGCTTGAACCGAAACCAGGGACTCACTGGCGTTGGGGGCAGGAGACAATTGATAACCTGATGTCAAAAAAACTGATCGTCTTCACCAGTGAGGGAATGCCGGCAGTCAAAAGGTATCTGGATGAGTTAGAAGGGATGGCAGCTCACACGCTTTGGACTGACCTGAAGCCTATCAATTCGCAGTCGGACGAGCGCGTAGATTACGTTACCCAAAAACCCGAAGACCTTGTGGAACGGGTCGTGAAAACCTCGTCAAACCCCGGCATGACAGTCGCCGACTTTTTCAGCGGCAGCGGGACGACCGCGAACGTCGCGCACAAGCTGGGACGCCGCTTTATCGCAAGTGACATCGGGTTGAACGCCATCCAGACCACGCGCGACCGGCTCACCACTGCGGGCGCATCGTTTGACGTTCTGAAAATCCAGGACGGCATCCGCCTTTTCCGCAATCCCGCGCAGACGATGGCAAAGATTTTCAGCCTCGTGGAAGGCTTCAAGAAGCGCGACGAGCTGGAACTCGGCGAGTTCTGGGATGGCGGTCTGCCCGGCCCGTCGGGGCGCTACATCCCGCTGAAATTCGTGGGCCTGCACGAGCGGCTCACCGCCGGGCTGCTGGACGTGTATCTGGAGGAAATCTACCAGCTCGAAAGCGACGACCGCGCCGAGGGCGTCCGCATCCTCTACGCGCATCGTGAACTGGAAGTGGATCAGGCCTACGTGAACAAACGCCTTCGCGCGAGCGGCAAGACGCAGCTCAAGGTGGAGCTGGTGAGCCTGAACGAACTGCTCGACCGCAAAGCCGCCAGCCTCTTTACCCCGGACAGCGCCGTGCTGGACGTGAAGCCCGGCAAGAAGGGCGAACTGGAAGTGGCCGTGAAGCAATACTTCAGCCCGTATCTGCGGGCGAAGATAGACGACTTCAACGCAAAGCGCGGAAAGAAAAAGGCAGGCGAGCTGATCGAAACGAACAGCAACGGGAACGGGGAAGAAAACGGCAATGGCGAAACAAATGGCAACGGCGAGGAAGCCGCGAAGCCAGCCGTCGCGTTCAAGCCCGTGACCATCAGCGAGGCCGGTCTTGAACTCATCGAAGCCATCCAGTTTGACACGACCCTGCGAAAAGACGGCGTGTGGGTGAGCAGCCCCGCGCTCGAAGACAAAGCCGGGCCGAAGGAAAAAATCAAAGGCCGCTACACCGTCACGGCCAAAGCCTTCAAAGTGAAACTCCGCAACATCGCGGGGGATGAAATTGTGTTGGAATATCCTGTATCCTCGCCTGCCAAATAGACGCCCGCCCGCCTTTCCGCATGGGATCGAGCGCCGGGCTGATTATCCGCAGTTCTCCCCCATTCTCGACGATCCGGCTCTCGCCTGCGAAGTTGCAGGCATGTGCAATCACTCCCGGAAGGACCAGAAGGTCATCGAGTGGGCCGTGAGGCGGGGAGAGACGGGAGCGGCTGGCGAAGCGGATTTGAGCCGTTCAGCAAAAGCCATGGCCGTTTTTTGAGGTTGGCACAGACGGTTGAGAGTCCTGCATCACGGAGGCGCGGAGCGCCGGTGGAGCGTGACCTCCGGGCACGCTTCTTCGGCGTGGCGCAAGCATTCCATCCGGGAAACGCGCCCGGGAGGTCGCGTTCCACCAGCCGCCGCTCCGCGCCGCTCCACTCGGAAGCCGGAACCCGGCTACACTGCTTTTTGCACTGCTCCAATTGCCGGTCGCTTACAGGTGCTCCCTCAGAAAAAGCGGACGGTTTGTGGTGATGCCGTCCACGCCGAGCGCGGAGAGTTTTCTCGCGAGCGCAACTTCGTTGACGGTCCACACGCAAACCTTCAGCCCGGCATCCTTCACCCGCGAGACGAACTCCTCATCCATCGCGAAACGGCGATCCAGATCGAGACCGTCGAGGTTTGCAGACTTCGCCTTCGCAATCAGCGCGTCGGCAGACGGGCGTTTTCCACAGCTCCATCTTCTCGGCGAGGCGATCCAGAAAAGTGGCGAGTGGGGAAAGCGTTCCCGCGCCTGCGTCATCATCGCGAAGTCGAAGCCCATGATGATGTGGCGCTGCGCATTTTTGCCGGCGGCATTGAGGACGCGTTCCATCTCCGGCAGCACTTCGGGGCCGCACTTGATCTCGATGAACAGGCGCTTGCCGTCCGGCACGGTGGCCAGCACTTCCTCGAGCGTCGGGATTTGTTCGCCCTTCCAATGCGCGCCCTTCCATGAGCCGGCATCCAGCGTGCGGAGCTTCTCCAATGTCTGCGCGCTGACCCGCCTGGTCACGCCAGCGGTGCGCCGTGTCGTGCTGTCGTGGATCGCCACGATCTTTCCGTCTTTGGTCAGACGGATGTCCAGTTCGCACGCATCAGCTTTCTGTTCCCAGCCGAGCCGAAATGCGGCGACGGTATTCTCCGGCGCATCGTCCGACGCACCGCGATGGGCGATGATTTCGACGGCGGAAAATGGCATCAGCTAGCGCAGGATGCCGTCCTCGATCCACGACTTCTCGCCGGATAGCAAGCGCTGCGCGAGCTTGTATCCCGCGCGATCGGAGTTGGACGATACGCCTGCGAAAAGCTGCGTGATGCGCGCCCGCGCGAGTCCGCAGAAGTAATCCGCCACGCCGCAGGCATCGTGGTTGCCGAGGCTCTCCGCCCGCGCGCAAGTCGCGGTGATGGCGAAGATTTCCGTGGCGATGTCCACGAAGCGCCCGAGCACCACCTGCTCGCATTCGAGCTTCGGGCCGAAGCGGATTATCGCGTGAAACAGCCTCCGTGCGAGGCGGCACGTTGCGCGTTCCGCCCATCGCACATGGCGCGCGAGCGCGGAATGCAGCGACACTTTTCCGGAATCGCACGCAGGCCCGGCGGGAAAAAAAGCGGCGGCATCGGCGCACCGGCACGCCACGCAGGCCGGTGTCTCCGGCCCCTTGCCCGTTCCACGCCGTGAAATCGCCGCAGTCCGACGGCTACACGTGCGCCGGCAGATAGCCCGCGTCGTCGAATGGCAGCGCACGAGGCTCGCACAGCACTTCGAGGTCGGAACGTTGGCGCGCCGCTTCCAAATACGCTTCGGAACATTCGACTTCCTCGGCGTGTAGCGTGTTGCGGATCCACTGCAGCTTCGCGTGCGCGGGCTCAACGAGGCCGATGGTGCCGAGCGCGACATGGATCACCTCGCGGTCGGTGTCGAAGTGCGGCGGGATCATGGCGACAGCGGGGTAGCCGGAGGTGATGGAGTTGATCCACGTGGTCTTCATGTCCATCGCCGTCACCACGCGGGTGAGGCAGAATTCCGAGTAGCCGATTCCGCTCGCGTTCCCGTGCGTCTGCTCAGTGAGGCTGCGGACGATGATCCGTTTGATTTTCGGGAACTCCGCCGGCCCGGATTCGTGGATGTACATTTTCCGTCCCACGACGTTCGTGTCCATGCCGCACCCGCTGATCTCCTTCCCGATCTCGTCCACGAGCAAAATGTCCGCGTGATCGAATGGCAGGCGCGGGAGCCAGCGGCGCGCGAGGGTGAGAAGCTCCTTCTCCTGCCCTTCGAGATCCTGCGGCAGCGCGCCGCGGAGGAGTGCGGTCTCGTCATACGCATTTTCCACGATGCCGAGGCCGCCGAGCACTCGGCCATTTTCGATCACGCTCTGCGCGACACTGCGGACGATCTGATCGAACGAGTAGTCCGTGAACGCGCGGTGATAGACTTTCGCGCCCTCGTGCTTGCCGAGGCCGATGAGCATCATCTTCATCAGCCCGCTCTGGAGTTCACCTTCGAGGCGCGTGTGCGGCTTCACGCGGTTCACCACGAACACATGATCCGCCTCCGACGCGTCGCGCGCGAAATGCACCGGAATGCCCTCCGCGGTCGTGCCGAGGATGATCGTCTCCATGCTCGATCGAATCGGGCATCCGCAAAATTCCTCCGTGATCCCATAGTCCGCGAGGATGCGCCGCTGGCCCTCCGAAGTGCCGCCTCCGTGGCTGCCCATCGCCGCGACGATGAACGGCCGCGCGCCGATCGTTTTGAAATGATCCACCACCGCCTTGATGATGAAGCGGATGTTCGCAATGCCACGGCTGCCCGCGGTGATGGCGACGGTCTGTCCGGGCCGGACGCGATCCCGGAGGCTGAGCCGCGCCAGTTCGCGAGCGGTCTCGGCTGAAACGTCGGCGACGCGCGTCCGTTCAAACGTCTGGCGGACTCGGAATGTGCGGGGAAAAATCACAGGCCCGCCATGGTGCCCGCTTCGGCAGCCATTGCAAGAAAGCGGCGGCAGTTGATGCCACGGGCACCGGGGTGTCGGGGAACACCCTCATCCGCGCAAGACTTCCGCGGGAGGCTTCGGGCTCGCGCAGGGGATCGAGTTCACGGAAGAGCACGCCCTTTTCCGTTTCCGGCAATTCCTTCACCGCTTCGATGCTTTCGGCGACGGTGCTCATGGCCCGAAACTCTGGCACGCGCCTGCCGTGAGCGGCACGGGGATGAAAAAGGGGCGTTACAAGTTCTACTCCGGGTCGAGGGGTGAAATCACTTTCGAGGGGAACTTTAACATGGTGTCGGTGCGCGGAATGCGTGCTGCGATGAGTCTTGCATCGCGTCGCCAAATTGGAATGGATGGCGCGATGTCTGTCCCTCCGCAGCCAAATGAAATCCAACCGCGCATCCCGGGCGCGCTGAAGGGGCTCCTTGTCCTCATGGTCGCGTCGGTGGCGATCAATTACATTGACCGCACCGGGCTCTCGACGGCTGCGCCGTTGCTGGAACGCCCGGACGAACTCGCAATTCCGCCCGCGAAGATGGGCGTGCTGCTGTCGGCGTTTTTCTGGACGTATTCTTTCCTGCAACTCGTCGCGGGCTGGCTCGTGGATCGGCACGGCGTGCGGTGGGTGATGGCGGGCGGGTTCATCATCTGGTCGGCGGCGACTGCGGCGACGGGGCTGGCGTCGAGCTTCGGCGTGCTGCTCGCGCTGCGGCTGCTGCTCGGCGCGGGCGAGGCGGTCGCGTATCCGTGCTATTCGAAAATCATCGCAGGGAATTTTGCGGAGCATCAGCGCGGGCTGGCGAACTCGCTGATTGATGCGGGGACGAAGTTCGGCCCGGCGCTGGGAATTCTCGCAGGCGGGATTCTCATGGAACGCTTCGGCTGGCGGCCGGTGTTCATCGTGCTCGGAGTCGGGAGCCTGCTGTGGCTGCCGGCGTGGTTCATGCGGATGCCGCGTGATCATGCGGCGGCACAGGTGACGGATGACACGGGGCCGGGCTTCGCGGAAATCTGCGCGAAGCCGCAGGCGTGGGCAACCATCGCGGGACATTTCAGCGGGAACTACCTGTGGTATTTTCTCATCACTTGGCTGCCGTCGTATCTCGTGAAGGAGCGCGGCTTTTCCATGAGCGAGATGGCATACATCGGCGCGCTCGCATTTTGCGTGACGGGGGTCACGACCATCATCACGGGCACCGTGGCCGACCGTGCAATCGCGTCGGGCGCGACGCCGACGAAGGTGCGCAAGACCTGCGTGATCCTCGGGCTGGGACTCGCGACCTCGATGGTGACGGTGGTGCTCGTGCACGGGCGCGTGGCTTCCGTGGCGTGCCTGCTGTTCGCATGCATGGCCTACGGGATTTTTGCGTCAAGCCACTGGGCGATTCCGCAGACGATCGCGGGGCCGCTGGCGGCGGGGAAATGGACGGGGCTGCAAAACTGCCTCGCGAACACGGCGGGTGTGATCGCCCCGGCGGTCACTGGATTCGTGGTAGGGAAGACCGGGCACTTTTTCTGGGCGTTCGCCGTGTGCTCGGCGGTGGTGCTGGCGGGCGCGGCGAGCTACGCGTTTTTGCTGGGGCGCGTGGAGCCGGTGAAGTGGGACAAGTGAGCTGAATTTCACCCGCAGATTGCGGGCATTATTTCCAGGCCAGCGTCGTGCCCTCGGGCAACATCCGGACAGCCCGGGCAATGTCCCAATTGGTCAGTCGCAGTCCGCCAATGCTTTCCTGGGTCTTCATGCGGCCGGGAATGCTGGTGCCGTGCAGCCCATACGGCAGCGGTGTCGTGCTGTTGGCCTTCGCCAGATCGATCCAATAGACGCCGACCGGATTTCTCGGTCCGGCTGCGAGAATTTGTTCCGCAGCCGGTGGCGTCGCGGGTGGTGTAGGAACGGCCACGCCCGGCTCGGTGGTCACCTTGGGGGTGGTCGTCGGCTCCTGGCGGGTGGCGAACCGCGGCCCCGGGATGGCACCCAAAATCGTCCAGCTTCCGCGTCCATGCAGACCGGGTCTGGCTCTCGACAGCGGCATTGTCGCGACCAACTGCCCGCTTTGACGAATCTCCAAGCGTGAGAGATCCACAATCGCCGCCGTGATGGGTTTCTCCGGATCAGCCTTCGGTCTTAACGGCGAGTCAAAACACTTTTCGATTTCAAATGGCGTCACATTGGGAACCTTGAAGGCGGTCTCAGCCGTGGGCGCATTCTTAATCTGGGGGTTGAGACGGCGCAAGAATGCCTCATCACAATGGAATCTTTCGGCCACAAACTCCCACGGCGTGCGATAGGCGGAATACTTGGCCGCCAGCAGTTCTTCGTAAGTCACCGGCGGCCGGGGAGTCGGCTTCGGAACCGGCGCGGACTTTTTGGAATGCGGAGCCACCGGCGGGCCGGTCACCGGCGAAGGCGATATGAAACGGAAATCGGATCGTTTCAAATTATAGGTGGAAAAGGGTGCTGCCACGACCGTGAGCGCCTTGGCCCGCAGTGCCTCGGGAGTCTGCAATTCCTGATGAATGCTGCGATAGGTCACTAACAACGTCTGCCAAGCAGCGCTATCGGATCCATCAATGGAACCATTCGAAAAATTCTCCCGGTCCAGGAAAACCTGAAGCAGCGTGGCCTCGGCGAGGTAGTCAATCTCAGGTTCCGCCGGCGCTGGCGTCGGGGGTTTCTTGCGCTTTCCTGAAGTCGGCGGAGCCGGATGCGCTGGAGCGACCGCAGCGGGGACCGGGGGAGCGAGGGCAATCAATTCGGACGGGGTTGGAATCTTGAGGACCTGCCCATCGCGGATGATGTCGTTGGCCAGCGCATTAAAGCGTTTAAGCTGGCCGACCGAGACTCCCGATTTCCGGGCGATGATTTCGAGCGCGTCACCGCGTTTCACCTCGTAGGGTCCCGGTGCAATCGAGATCTCCGCTTGAGCCGGCCGTTTCTTCTTCTCAGGGGTCGGCCCGTTGGCTGGGACCACAGCGGGCGTTTCGACCGGCTCGGTGACGGGGAAGCCCCAGTTCTTTTCCTCCGAGGGCAATACCCACCATTTCCATTTCACGGCGGACTCCAATCCGGGTTGCACGGATTGAGCGTGCAGGCGAACCGAGAAAAGTCCGGCCAGCACGAGCAGGATGCGCAGGTTGGCGAATACCATGTCTGCACCATTATCCGTGATCACGCCGGGAGCAAATCGCAAAACGATCCGGGCAACCGTGTGTGCCAGTGGTCTGTCAGCCGTGGATTGATGGCATTTGGACGAAGTGCCCAGAACAGACTCACAAATCGTTCTCCACTGGGCAGTGAGCAGACGTGGGCGCAAATGCCCCGCGTTGTTTCGTCTCTTAATCCTAATCGTAATCTTCATCGTAATCCCCCTCTGTCGAGCGAGTGCGGATTAGGATTAAGTGTAAGATTAAGAAAAAACCGCCGTTGAGACTTTTTGCGCTCACATCTGAGCACTGAGCACTTTCAGACGACGGCATTGCACGAGTGACAGGACACGAGGCTGCCCAGTTCTGTCCGCCTTCTATTTCCCGAGCAGCAGCCGGAGATATTCGCTGTCGGAAAATTTTCCGCCGAGACCCTGCCGCACGACGACGAGGCTCATGGACGGGATGACGAAGAGGCGCTGGTAGCCCGAGCCGATGGAAGCCATGAGGTCGGCGGGCGCCCCGCGGGAGATGGCGGTGGAGCGCCAGTCCTGCCTGAACCATTTCGGCTCCAGCATGTCCTCGATGTCGAACTCGCGGCCACCCGGTGCGGCGCGGTTGTTCCACCAGCCGAAGGCGAAGGCGCGATTCACCGGTGAGCCGCGAAGGCTGATAGACAAAGGAACGCGGGACAACACGGGCGCGCCGCCATTGAGCGCGACCTGGCCCATCTTCGCCCACTCTCGCGCGGTGAGCTTCCAGCCGGATGCGAGCAGCGGATTGCCGGCACTGTCTGCCATGTAGCGCTGCGCGCCGAGCCCGAGCGGGCGCAGCACGCGGCCCTCGAGGTACCCGGTGGGAGTCTGACCGCGCGCGGAGAGCTTGCGCTTCAGCACTTCGTGAAAAACCTGAAGCGCGCTGGGGCCGTAGATGAAGGCCTGGCCGGGGCTGGCGACCAGCGGAAGCTGGAGCGCGATGCGGTTGCGATCGCCGGGATCGTCGCGATGAAGCGGAAAGCCTGGGTCGAGTCCGCACGAGAAATCGAGGAGCTGCCGCACGGTGATGCGCGACTTGCGTGCGTCGGCATTCCACTCGGGCACCGAATCGCCCACGCGCTCATCGAGGCTCAGCAGTCCGTCCTCGGTCGCGGCGAGTGCGCACAAATTCCAAAACGCCTTCGTGCCGCTGTAGATCTTGTGCGGCTCGTCGGCGCTGTGGCCGTTCGGGTAGTCCTCGAAGACTCTGCGGCCATTCTGCATCACGAGCATGGAGACGCCGCGGTGCGCGGCGGAATATGCCGCCGCGGCGCGGAGACTCGTCAGATCGAGCGCGGACGCGGGCAAACCTGCGATGATGCAGGAGAGGGTATGCAGGAGAGGGCGATGGCGAGAGTGCGGAGTTTCATGTGTTTTTCGCGGAAGCCGGACGGCGAGGCACCCGCACGACGGCGGTACAGCAATAGCGGAGCGGGGGATATTTTCAACCTGCGCGGCTGCTCACGCCACTGCCGCCCGGCACCCTACCTTTTCGGCTAACGGAACGACGGCAACAGAACGACGGCAACATGAAGTGAAATGCGGCTGTCCGGATATGGCGCATCCAATGCCATCGCGATCACCGACGAGCCGCCGGAAGCCGACGTCCAATTTCCCAACACCGCAGGAGCACTGGCGACGCAGGGCATGGGAGCGCAGCCTTCGGTTCCGAGGCCATTTCTCGAAATGGCGGGACCTACGGGGCTCGAATCCGCCGCGGAGATTTCGCGTTGCTTCGCAATCGTGCGTAACCCTTCGCGTGCTCTGTCACTTACGCGCAAGCGCTGTTTTTGACCTCAGCGCAGGAAAGCGCACTGAAACGAAGTTTTGCTGTCAGTTTTTGTCAGCAAAAACCTGCGCTTATCTTTG
>Ga0194061_1000503_pt1 | contig 23846 bp, 20 predicted proteins | sample SepL2221m_MetaG_FD_163423 | JGI IMG/M metagenome (GOLD analysis project Ga0194061, IMG submission 163423) | Anoxic zone freshwater microbial communities from boreal shield lake in IISD Experimental Lakes Area, Ontario, Canada - Sep2016-L224-21m | ecosystem: Environmental > Aquatic > Freshwater >... | reverse complement strand
CTGAACAAGTCCGTCATTCCCGCGAAAGCGGGAATCCACCTTGACGTAAAGGGTGGATTCAAAGAGTCAAAATGGATCCCCGCTTTCGCGGGGATGACGAAGCGGAGACTTATTCAGTGTTTCCCTAAGCCTGTAGTTCGGGGCGGTTGCGGAAGTGTTCCAGCGCCTCCGGATTGGCCAGGGCGTCAAGATTCTTCACCTCCCGGCCGTGCACCACATGGCGCACCGCCAGTTCGACGATCTTGTTGGTCCTGGTGCGCGGAATGTCGGCGACCTGCACAACTCTTGCAGGGACATGGCGCGGCGTGGTGTTGGCGCGGATCTGCTGCTTGATTTTGTCAATGAGCGCGGGAGCAAGCACAAGGCCGTCACGCAGGCGCACGAACAACACCACGCGCACATCACCGTGCCTGCCCGGCGGCCAGTCCTGCCCGATGGCGAGGGACTCCAGCACCTCGGGCACGCGTTCCACCTGGCGGTAGATTTCCGCCGTACCTATGCGCACACCGCCGGGGTTGAGCACCGCGTCCGAGCGCCCGTAAATGACCATGCCGCCGTGTTCGGTGATTTCGCACCAGTCGCCGTGCGCCCAGACATTGGGAAATTTTTCGTAGTACGCGGCGTGGTAGGCCTTGCCATCAGGGTCGTTCCAGAAACCAACCGGCATGGAAGGAAACGGCCGACTGCAGACGAGCTCGCCCTTTTTCCCAGGCGGCAGCGGCCTGCCGTCCTCGTCGTAGACCTCGACTTTCATGCCCGGCATGAGGCATTGGATCTCGCCCCGCCACACCGGCATGATCGGGTTCTCCCCGGCAAAGGCCCCCATCAGGTCGGTGCCGCCCGACATCGAGGCGAGACTGACGTCGGCCTTGATGTGCTCGTAGACATAATCAAAGCTCTCCGCGGCGAGCGGCGAGCCGGTTGAGAGGATCAGGCGCAGGCTGGCCAGCTTGTGCGTGCGACGCGGCGACAGCGGCAACTGGCGCAGGCTGTCGATAAACCGGGCGGAGGTGCCAAACAGGGTCATGCCCTCGGCTTCGGCCAGATCAAACAGGATGTTGCTGTTGCGCAGGAACGGCGACCCGTCGTAGAGCAGCAATGTCGCCCCGCTCGCCAGCGCCGAAGCGTTCCAGTTCCACATGATCCAGCCGCAGGTGGTGAAATAAAACAGCCTGTCACCCGGTTTGATGTCGCAGCACAACAGGTGCTCTTGCAGGTGCTTGAGCAGGGTGCCGCCGGCGCCGTGGACGATGCATTTGGGCACGCCGGTGGTGCCCGAGGAATAAACGATGCACAGCGGATGGTTGAAGGGCAGTTGCCGGAACGTGAGTTCGCGCGGCCAGTAACCCGCGGTGAAATCGCCATAGCCGACTCCCCCGGCAATGCCGCTGATGTCCGCCTGCGCATCGACATAGGACACGATCACCGTCTTTTTCAGCGACGGCAGGCCCGCGGCAATGGCTTTTACCTTGTCAAGGCAGTGGATGGTCTTGCCGTTGTAGCAATAGCCGTCGACGGCAAACAACACCATCGGTTCGATCTGGCCGAAACGATCGAGCACGCCCTGCACGCCAAAGTCGGGCGAACAGGAGGACCAGATCGCCCCCATGCTCGAGGCCGCGAGCATGGCGACAATCGCCTCGGGCATGTTGGGCAGGTAGGCGGCGACGCGATCGCCCTCCTTCACTCCGGCGTCGGCAAGCGCCTGCGCCACGCGCGACACCTGCTGGTTGAGTGCGGCATACGTAACCTGCCGCTTGACGCGATCCTCGCCCCAGAACACCAGGGCTGTCCCGTCATCGCGCCGACGCAGCAGGTTTTGCGCAAAATTGAGTTTTGCATCGGGGAAAAATCTGGCCCCCGGCATCTTGTCGCCGTGGGCGATGACACGTTCGCCACGCTGCGAGGCGATGACGCCGCCAAAATCCCACAGGGATTGCCAGAACTGCTCCGGTGCATCGACGCTCCAGCGGTGGAACGCCGGCCAGGAATTGAATTTCAAGCCCCAGCGGGTGATCGCCTCACGCGCAAAACGCGTGATGTTGGCGCCGGCGATGCGTGCCTGGTCCGGCTCCCACAGCGGCCGCGCCGGCGGCATTGCGGTTTTTTTTGCGACCTTCGCCATCTAGTCCTCCGCAGCCTGCCTTATTTTGGCCGGCAATTCCTGCGATTTCCCCAGCGCGTAATTGACCCAGACGATTTTGGCGCCGCCCTCGGCATAGACCGTAGCGGCGTCATAACTGGGGCGCATTTCTATCCAGGTTTCCACGCTGGAGCGCCCGACCTTGCCGGCGAAGGTCTTGACCTCGACGTCACCGGGGTAGTTGATCTGCTTGATAAAGGTACAGCTGGCATTGACGATGACCGGACCCTCGTCGCGCGAACCGACCGGGAAGCCCAGGCTCGCAAACCAGTCGATGCGCGCCTGCTCCATGTAACGAAAATAAATGGTGTTGTTGACGTGGCCCACCGAATCGAGATCACCCCAGCGAATGGAAATGAGATCGATATGCACCAGCTTGCGCTTATGGGTCATGGACCGTCCAGTTTAAAGGCGCTGCACCAAAAACGGCTGATATCCCGCTGATATGGCTGGCAACCTGGCCGGCACGCATGGATCACAATCACCGGCAAAAGCCCGTCACGGGCATTATATAATCGTTACAGCCACTGCCACTGAAAGACGCCATGACTCAAGACGCCGCAAGCCAGCGCGAATCCATGCAATACGATGTGCTCATCGTCGGTGGCGGCCCCGCCGGCCTGGCCACGGCCATCCGCCTGAAACAGCAAGCCGCGGAACACAGTGTGGAGATCCGCGTCTGCGTCATAGAAAAAGGCTCGGAAATCGGCACGCATATCCTGTCCGGTGCGGTGATGGACCCGCGTGCCATCAGCGAACTTATTCCCGACTGGAAAGCCGCCGGGGCGCCGCTCAACACCGCAGTCAGCGAAGACCGCTTCCTGCTGCTGACGGAAACGGGCTACAGCCAGATGCCCGAGATGCTGCTGCCGGGCTGCTTCAAGAACCACGGCAATTATGTCGTCAGTCTTGCCAACGTCTGCCGCTGGCTGGGCGGCAAGGCCGATGAACTTGGCGTTGAAATCTACGCCGGGTTTGCCGGCGCCGAAGTGCTGTTCAACGCCGACGGCAGCGTGCGCGGCGTGGCCACCGGCGACATGGGCGTGGGCCGCGACGGACAGCCCACCGAGCAGTACCAGCAGGGCATGGAATTGCACGCCAAGTACACGGTGTTTGCCGAGGGCTGCCGCGGCCATCTCGGCAAGCAGTTGATGGCGCGCTTCGACTTGAACAAGAACGCCGACCCGCAGGTCTATGGCATCGGCTTCAAGGAATTGTGGGAAATCGATCCGGCCAAACACCAACCGGGGCTGGTGGTGCACACCGCCGGCTGGCCGCTGGCCGCCGACACCTACGGCGGCTCCTACCTGTATCACATGCAAGACAACCTGGTGTCGGTGGGCTTTGTGGTGGGACTCGCCTACCAGAACCCCTGGCTGTCGCCATTCGGGGAGTTCCAGCGCTACAAGACCCATCCGGCGATTCGCGGCTTTTTTGAAGGCGCCAAGCGCGTCTCCTACGGTGCGCGTGCCATCACCGCCGGCGGCATCATGTCCCTGCCACGGTTGGTGTTTCCCGGCGGCTGCCTGGTCGGCGACGACGCCGGCTTTCTTAATGCTTCGCGCATCAAGGGCAGCCATACCGCGATCAAGTCGGGCATGCTCGCCGCCGAGGCCGCCTTTGCCGCCTTGCAGGCCGGTCGCGCGCACGACACCCTCGATGCCTACCCGGCGGCATTCAAGCAATCCTGGCTTTACGACGAGCTGTGGCAGGCGCGCAATTTCAAGCAATGGATGAGCAAAGGTCTTTACCTTGGCTCGCTGATGGTGGGCATAGAACAATGGCTGCTGCGCGGCCGCTTTCCCTGGACACTGCACCACAAGCACGCCGACCACGAGTGCCTGCGTCCGGCGGCGCAGTTTGAACCGATTGCCTATCCCAAGTCCGACGGCAAGTTGACGTTCGACCGGCTCTCCTCGGTGTTCATCTCCAACACCAACCATGAGGAAAATCAGCCGCTACACCTCACGCTCAAGGATGCCAGCGTGCCGGTCACGGTCAACCTCGCCATCTACGCCGGACCGGAGGCGCGGTACTGCCCGGCCGGGGTGTACGAATTCGTCAAAAACGACGACAACTCGGACCGGCTGCAGATCAACGCGCAAAACTGCGTGCACTGCAAGACCTGCGACATCAAGGACCCGACGCAGAATATCGTCTGGGTGGTGCCGCAAGGCGGCGGCGGTCCGAATTACCCGAACATGTAGACATGACCCGCCGTCTGCATCGCCCGGGAATAAAGGCCGCCTGGCCTGACAAGCGGCCTTCGGGAGGGATGTGATGACAACGGACAAAAAATCACTGCCGGCCGGCTCCATGGCCGACCTTGGTGCCGACCTCTGGGCCGGCCTTGCGGCGATGCTGGTCGCCCTGCCCTCGGCCATCGCCTTTGGCGTGAGCATTTTTTCCCCGCTCGGCAGCAGCTACGCCGCGCAAGGCGCACTGGCCGGGATTCTGGGCGCCACCGCCATCGGCCTTTTCGCCGCGGCCTTCGGCGGCACCAAGCGCCTGATCTCGGCGCCCTGCGCACCGGCTGCGGCGGTGTTATCAGCCATGGCGATAGAACTGTCCCAACGAGGCACGGCGCCCGGCCAGATTGTTCTTGGACTGGCGCTGGTGGGGCTGACCGCGGGGGCCTTGCAGGTGCTGTTCGGCCTGTTGCGGCTGGGCCAGATGATCAAGTACATGCCCTACCCGGTGGTCAGCGGTTACCTCAGCGGCGTGGGACTGCTGATCATACTGAGCCAGGTTCCCAAGGTTCTGGGCGCACCCAAGGGCATGGACGTGTGGGCCGCGCTGGCCGCGCCCGGCGCGTGGAACTGGCAGGCCATGAGCATAGGACTGGCCACGGTGCTGGTGATGGTATTGGCGCCGCGCGCAACCAAACTTATACCCGCTGTCATCCTTGGCCTCGCCGCCGGGATACTGACTTATTTCCTGCTCGCCCTGTTCGATACATCACTGCTGGTACTCACCGGCAACGCGCTGGTGGTCGGACCGCTGGGTGATGCGTCGGTGGGATTTTTTGACGGCATGCGCAGCCTCGGCCGCTCCCTCACCCAGGACGGCTTGCCGCCGTTGGCGCAGTTGCTGGTGCCGGCCCTCACGCTGGCAGTGCTGCTGTCCATCGACACACTCAAGACCTGCCTTATCGTCGATTCGCTGACGCACAACCGCCACAACTCCAATCGCGAACTGGTCGCGCAAGGGCTGGGCAACATCGCCTCCAATGTCCTGGGCGGCATTCCCGGTGCCGGCACCATGGGTGCGACGCTGGTGAATATCTCCAGCGGTGCGCAAACCCGCCGCTCCAGCCTGGCCGAGGGCGCGCTGTCCCTGGTGGCGTTTCTGCTGCTCGGATCGCTTGTTGCCTGGGTTCCCGTGGCCGCGCTGGCGGCGATACTCATCGTCATCGGCGTGCGCATGTTTGACCGCAACAGCCTGCAGTTGCTGCGCTCGCGCTCGACCGTGCTCGATTTCGCCGTCATCGTCGTCGTGGTCCTCGTCGCCGAGACGGTCAGTTTGATAGCCGCCTCTGCGGCCGGCGTCGGGCTTGCCATCATCCTGTTCATTCGCGAGCAAATGCGCGGCTCCAGCGTCCGCCGCCTGACGCATGGCACGCAAATGTTCTCCAAGCAAATCCGCCTGCCCGAGCAGCGCGCCCTGCTCGAGGCCAATGGCGGGCGCACCGCCATCATTGAATTGCAGGGCAGCCTGTTTTTCGGCACCACCGACGAGTTGTACACCGTCCTGGAACCGCAGATCACTGCACGGACTTACATCATCCTGGACATGCGGCGCGTCAGCTCGGTTGATGTCACCGCCGCCCACATGATCGGGCAGATCGAAGACCGCATGGCCGAGCGCGACGCCTTCCTGATATTCAGCGGCCTGCCGCGCAACGTGGTGAGCGGCATGGATATGCAGCGGTATTTCGACGAGGCCGGGCTGGTCCGGCCGGAACAGAACGCCCACGTCTTCGACGAACTGGACGATGCGCTGCAATGGGTCGAGGACCGCATCATTGCAGAAGCGAGCATGATGCCGCAGCGTGAAGCACCGCTCGAGTTGCGTGAAATTTCGCTATTCAGCGGCCGCAAGGACAAAACCCTCGCCGCGCTCGAACAACGCATGTCGCAGCGTTCGCTCAAGAACGGTGAACGCGCGTTCAGTCGCGGCGAAACCGGCGACGAGTTGTTCCTGATCCGCAGCGGGGCGGTGCGCATCGAACTTATCCTGGAACACGGCCAACGCCACCATGTTTCCACATTTGGCCGTGGTGACTTTTTTGGTGAAATGGCCTTTCTTGACCGCCAGCCGCGCTCGGCCGATGCGGTGGCGGAGGGCGACACCGAGTTGTTCGTGCTGTCACGGCATGAATTCGACGCCCTCGTGCTCGAGCACCGCATGCTGGTGATCAACCTGCTCGAAGGCCTGGCCAAAGCCCTTGCCGACCGTCTGCGCCAGGCCAACACCGAATTGCGCGTGCTGCAGGATTCCTAGCCGGTAATTGCTAGTACTCGAGCACCCGGTCGACCTTGAGCACCCAGCCGGCCTCGCCCTTGGCCAGCTTGTACTGCAACTGGCGCACCCCGTCGGTGGGGGTGGCGTTGCTGTCGCCGGGCCTGTAGACAGGAAAGCGGCGCACCAGGGTCGATTCGACCACGGCAAACTGGTCGTGCCCCATATAGCCCGCGGCTGCGGCGGGGGCCAGGGGTGGCAGGTAAATCTCGCTCAGCGATTTGCGATTGTTGGCGCCAAAGGCCAGCACGGAACCGTAGGAGCCCGAACCGGCCGAAGTGATATAGACATACAACTCGGGTGAACCGTCAGCGTTCAGGTCGGCCACTTCCACGCCGGTTACCGTGCCGTCAATCCTGTTGCGGATCGGACTGTTGTCTATGGACAGCCCCGACGGCGTGATCTCGAGCATGTTCTGCGACGAATCGTTCTTGCTGACCACGCGGAACTTGATGCCTCGCAGCCCGAGCGTGGTGTCGAAGGGCCCGCTTGGCACGGCCGTCTTGGGCAGGACCGTCGGCGTCGCGGGGACGGGCGCCGCGGCGCCGGCCTTGCCCGGCAATCCGGCGGTATCCCAGTAGACAAAGACCGACTCACGCGCAAGCCGGTAAATCTGGCCGCTCTTGCCCAGCCCGCGCGTGCGGTAAGCCGGCTTTCCATCTTGGTCGATATAGCTTCCGGCGCCGCCTTTGGGACTCAGTTCATGGCGTACGCCGTCGGAACGGTCGATGGCCACATAACCCTGGCGCTGCGAAAAGGTGCACGCCAGCATGGCCGAAGCCTTGTCCGAACCCTTGGGATAAATGTCGCAGCGGGCGTCGACGGTATCGGCGCGCGCGCCGCCCGCGGCGATAAAAAACAACCCCGCCACACCCGCCACAAGAGCCTTGGCGATCAATTTGACTTTCATGTAATTGCGGAACCTGCTCAGGAAACGAAAAACGACGCAATAGTGGGCGAGCCACAACTGTCGCAGTATCCACGAGCCCTGCAATCGCCGTCAATCACCAACGCAAGCGCCGGACAGGCCGGCATGGCCCCTTTAGACCTTCCCCTGAGTCCTGTGGTGCACTGCGCTTTGCTCTATCATCTTCACCTGCCGTATCAGTGCGGCACGATGACAAGGAGGAGCGCAGCGTGGCAGACAACTATTTTGTCAGACAGCAAGATGTCCCCGGCTATCACCCGGCCAACCACACCGGCACGCTGAACAAGCGCTTGATCGGCAGCGCGAACGGCGCAAAGCACATCGAACTGGTGCTCGGGCACATCCAAAAGGGCAAGGGCGCCCTGCCCCACGCCCACCAGGGCATTGAGCAGGTCTGCTACATGCTTGAGGGTCGTGCGCTGGCCGAGGTCGGCGGAGAATCATGCGAACTGGGCCCCGGCGACAGCTGCTTTTTCCCGGCGGACGTGATGCACACCTTTACGGTCATCAGCGAAGAACCTGTCAGGTTGCTGGTGGTATATTCGCCCCCCTATGAAGAATCACCGGATCGGGTCATTCGTCCGGCGACATAAAAGCCCTGCCCCAAGGAGAATTCATGCAATTGCTCGTACGCCTGATTTGCGCAGCACTCGCCCTGGTTTGCTCCGGCGCCTTTGCCCAGGACACATGGCCGTCAAAACCCATTAGCCTGGTCATTCCCTTTGCCGCGGGCAGCGGAACGGACTCAGTGGGCCGCGTCATCGCGCAAAAACTTTCCGAACGCCTGAAGCAGCAGGTCATCGTCGACAACAAGGCCGGCGCCAGCGCGCAAATCGGCGCGGAATACGTCGCCAAAGCCAGGGCCGACGGCTACACACTGCTCATGACCACCAACACCTCGCACTCGGCCAACCCCAGCTTGTTCAAGACCCTGCGCTACGACCCGATCCGCGATTTCACGCCCATCGTGCGTACCGGCGACCTGCCCTTTGCGCTGGTAGTGAGCGCGGCTTCCCCGGTCAAGACCGTAAAGGACCTGGTCGACTTCGCCCGCGCCAATCCGGGCAAGGTTTCCTATGCCACGCCCAACAGTACTTCGCTCGTCGCCTCGGAAACGATCCGCGTCATGGCGAAAATCGACATTGTCGGCATTCCCTACAAGTCCAGCCCGCAGGCGCTCACCGATTTGATGGGCGGGCAGTTGCAGATGTATGTCGTCGACTTCGGCTCGGGCCTGCCCTCTATCAAGGGCGGCAAGGTGCGCGCACTGGCCGTGATGGCGGCGCGCCGCTCCAGCATCCTGCCCGATACGCCGCCCATGGCGGACAGCCTGCCCGGGTTCGACATCATTTCCTGGAACGGCATTTTCGGCCCCGCCAACCTGCCGCGGCCCATCGTCGAGCGCCTGTCAAATGAAGTACAGGCCATTCTTGCCGAAAAAGACGTGCAGGAAAAACTCAGCAACATCGGTTTCGAAGTGTCGCCATCCAGGTCACCAGAAGAATTCACCAAATACGTCGGCGACCAGCTTGCGCTGTGGACGCGCCTGATCAAGCAGGCCAATATCCAGCCCGAATGAGCCTGCCCATGAGCCTGCCCTCGTGAGCGACACCCCGGCCGGACCGCTGCAAGGCGTACGCGTCCTCGATCTCACCGCGGTGGTGATGGGCCCCTACGCCACACAGATCCTCGCCGACCTCGGTGCCGATGTGGTCAAGGTCGAATCACCGCAGGGTGACAACATGCGTGAAGTCGGCCCGATGCGCAATCCGGGCATGGGCCACATCTACCTGCACGCCAACCGCAACAAGCGCTCCATCGTGCTCGACCTGAAACAGCCCGCCGGACGCGACGCGGCGCTGCGCCTGGCCGAAAAAAGCGACGTACTGGTGTTCAATGTGCGGCCGCAGGCGATGGCACGGCTGGGCCTTTCCTACGAGGATGTAAAAAAGGTCAATCCGCGCATTATTTACGCCGGTGCGGTCGGCTACGGCGAGGGCGGCCCCTACTCCGGCAAACCGGCCTACGACGACCTGATCCAGGGCGCGGCGGCGGTGCCGGCATTGACGCAAATGTCCGGCGCCGACCTGCCGCGCTACGCGCCGGTCACGCTCGCCGACCGCAGCGTCGGGCTCAACGTCGCCATCGCCATCAACGCGGCGCTCTATTACCGCGAAAAAAACGGCCGCGGCCAGTCGATAGAAGTGCCGATGTTCGAATCGCTGGTGCAACTGGTGCTGGGCGATCACCTTGGAGGCCTGTCCTTCGAGCCGCCGATCGGCGAAGCCGGCTACGCCCGCCTCCTCGCCGAACACCGCCGCCCCTATGCCACCAGTGACGGTTACGTCTGTGTGCTCATTTACAACGACAAGCACTGGAAGAGTTTTTTCGACCTGATAGGCAAGCCGGAACTGAAGACCGATCCGCGCTTTCGCAGCCATACCGAACGCGCCGCCAATATTCACGCGGTCTATGCCTTCGTCGCCGAAATCATGCAAACGCACAGCACCGCACACTGGCTGCAGGCGCTCGAGGGCGCCGACATCCCGGTAATGCCCATGCACACGCCGGACAGCCTGGTCCACGATGCGCATCTGGAAGCAACCGGTTTTTTCCAGACCGTCGATCACCCCACCGAAGGCCGCCTGCGCATGATGCGCCCGCCGCTCAGGTGGTCGGAAGGCCCGCTTGCGATACGCAGCCTGCCGCCCACGCTGGGACAGCACAGCGCCGAGGTGCTGCGCAGCGCCGGCTATAGCGACGCCGACATTGCCACAATGGTGAAAAGCGGTGTGACACGGGTGGCGGACGAATGAATTTCGACCTTTCGGAAGACCAGCGCGCCATCATCGATGCGGTGCAAAAGACCTGCAGCGGGTTTGGCGCGGATTACTGGGGCGGACACGACGCCGACCACAAGTTCCCGCACGAATTCCACAAAGCCATGGCCGATGCCGGCTGGTTGGGCATCGCCATGCCCGAAGCGCAGGGGGGTGCCGGACTTGGCATCACCGAAGCGGCACTGATGTTGCAGGCGGTGAGCGCCTCGGGCGCGGGATTCTCCGGCGCCTCGGCCATACACATTAATATTTTCGGTCTCAACCCGGTGGTGGTGTTCGGCAGCGAGGCGCAGCGCAAACGCTTCCTGCCGCCGCTGATCGCCGGCCGCGACAAGGCCTGCTTTGCCGTGACCGAGCCCGATGCCGGCCTGGACACCACGCAACTGAAGACCCAGGCAGTACGGGACGGCGACCATTACATCCTCGACGGCCGCAAAATCTGGATTTCCACGGCACAAGTGGCGAACAAGATGCTGATACTCGCCCGCACCACGCCGCTCGACAAAGTGGACAAGCCGACGCGCGGCCTGTCGCTGTTTTACACCGATCTTGACCGCGAACGTATCGAGGTGCGCGAAATCGACAAAATGGGTCGCGGCGCAGTGGATTCGAACATGCTGTTCATCGACAAACTGCGCGTGCCTGTGGCCGACCGCATCGGCGAGGAAGGCCGCGGCTTCGAATGCATCCTGCACGGCCTCAATCCCGAGCGCATCCTCATTGCCGCCGAAGCCGTCGGCCTGGGAAGAGTCGCACTGGAGCATGCAACGCGCTATGCCAAGGAACGTGTCGTCTTTGGCCGCCCCATAGGCCAGAACCAGGGCATACAGCACCCGCTGGCGCAATGCTGGATGCAGCTTGAGGCGGCCGACCTGATGACCATGAAAGCAGCGGCGCTCTACGATGCAGGCAAGCCCTGCGGCGCCGAAGCCAACGCCGCCAAATACCTCGCCGCCGAAGCCGGGCACAACGCCTGCCAGACCGCGGTGCTGACCCTGGGGGGCATGGGCTATGCGCGCGAATACAGCGTCGAACGTTTTTTGCGCGAGTCCTATATCCCGCGCATCGCACCGGTCAGCCCGCACCTGATCCTGTGTTTTATCGCAGAAAAAGTGCTGGGACTGCCCCGCTCCTACTAGGCACATCCGCCCCGACACACGCCAGTCATGCATCGCACCATCTTTGACACCCCGGTGGTCAACACCCTGTTGCGCGCCCTGTCGGTCGGTTTTCTCAAACTGGCCGGCTGGACGGTCGAGGGTGCGCTGCCCCCCGGTGCCGCCAAGTGCGTGCTGATCGCCGCGCCGCATACCAGCAATTGGGACCTGCCCTTTACGCTGATGGTGGCGTTTCAGCTGCGCCTGCATGTGTACTGGATGGGCAAGGCGTCGATTTTCCGCTTTCCGTTTCACGGCCTGATGATGTGGCTGGGCGGGATTCCGGTGCAACGGGAAAAATCCAACAACCTGGTGGCGGCCTCGGTTGAGGCGATCCGGGCCGCGACACCGCCCCTCGCCCTGGTGGTGCCGCCGGAGGGAACGCGCAGCAAGACCAGTTACTGGAAAACCGGCTTTTACTTTATCGCCGTCGGCGCCGGTGTGCCCATAGTCATGGCCTACATGGACTATGCCCGCAAGCGCAGCGGGCTTGGCCCGGTGTTCGTACCCAGCGGCGACCTCGACCAGGACATGCAAGCCATCAAGGCCTTCTACGCGCCCTTTCGCGGCAAGAACGCAGAGCAGTTTGACGCGGAGTAAGTGCGAATTCCCAAACAGCGCGTGCGGAAAACCTTATCCGTCCCCCGCTTCTTTACCCGGACATAGGCTGGAAACCCGCGCCAGGCGGGCCTTTCCAGCCTGTGTGGCACTCAGTCCGGCTTGATACCGGCGGTATCCACCACCTGCTTCCAGCGCGCCAGTTCGCCCTTGAGGAACTCGGTGAATTGCTCCGAGGAATTGGCCACCACCTCAAAACCCTGTGCATCGAGCCTGGCCTTGTTGTCTGGCGCGTTAAGCGCGGCAACGATACCGGCTTGCAACTTGGCCATGACGTCCTTGGGCAGGCCCTTGGGCGCCACAACGGCCTGCCAGGAGTAGACCTCGAATCCGGAAATGCCGGCTTCGGCCATGGTCGGCACGTTGGGGAATTGCGGAACGCGCTTGTCGCTGGTCACGGCAATGGCCTTGAGGCGGCCGCCATTGATATGGCCCGACGCCGCCCCGAGGTTCTGGAAGGACACGTCAACACCGCCGCCGATGAGGTCGGTCATCGCCGCCGAGCCACCCTTGTAGGGAACGTGGATGCCGGTGGTGCCGGTGCGCTGCCAGAACAACTCCGCGGACAGATGGTCGGACGAGCCGGTGCCCGAGGACACGAACGAGGTCTTGCCCGGATTCTTTTTTGAATATTCGATCAGCTCGGCCACGGTGTTGGCCGGAAACTTCGGCGTTGCGATGAGAATGTTGGGATTCCTCACCGCGACCGAGAGCAGGTCAAAATCGCGCAAGGGCTGGTACGGCAGTGATTTGAACAGCGCCGGGTTGATGGCGAACACGCCGATGGATCCGACCAGGATGGTGTAACCGTCGGCCGGGGCCTTGGCCGTCATCTCCGCGGCAATCGCGCCGTTGGCGCCGGCGCGGTTCTCGACCACCACGGGCTGGCCCATGATTTCGGCAAGCTTGATGCCGATGGAGCGTGCAATGATGTCCGACGACCCGCCCGCGGTAAAGGGCACGAGGATCTTGATCGGCTTGCTCGGGTAGGCTTGTGCCAGCACGACCTGCGGCAGCAGCGCGAAAACAAGGCACAGCAGGAATTTACGCAGCATCATTCACTCCTTGGTTATTTTTTCTGGCTTTTTTAAGCGTGTCGGAAAATTCAACGCGCATAGATGATTGCGCGAAAGCCGGGGCATGGCAAGCACATCCGTCCGTCGCACGAAGGATCTTCATACGGTGGTACGACATCGCAACACCGCCCCGCATGGGAAGAAGCCCCGCTAGAACTGCGCTTCGCTCAGCGCCATTACACCCGTGGCACCCTGCACAATGCTGTCGCGAATACCGGGAACCTGGGACATGAAGTGGTCGGCAAAGAAGCGTGCGGTGGAGATTTTTGCCTTGAGGAATCCGGCATCGCCCTTGCCCGCCTTGAGCTGTGCTTCGGCAACCAGCGCGGCGCGCGCCATTTGCCAGCCACCACAGGTGATGCCGGTCATCTTCAGGAAAGGCACGGCGCCGGCATAGACCGCCTTGATGTCGCTGCCATTGGTGGCGACTATCCAGTCCACGGTTTCGGCAAAAGCATCAATGGCGGCGGCAAAACGCTTTCTAATCGCCGCAAGATCATCACCCGCAGCCTTGCCAAGTTCCGCTTCAACCGCCTCCATCACCTTGATCACCGCCTTGGCTGTGACACCGCCCTCGCGTGCAATCTTGCGACCGACGAGGTCATTGGCCTGAATGCCGGTGGTGCCTTCATAAATGGTGGTGATGCGGGCGTCCCGCAGGTACTGCGCCGCGCCGGTCTCCTCGATGAAGCCCATGCCGCCGTGCACTTGTATGCCCAGCGAGGCGACATCAATGCCCGTCTCCGTGCTCCAGCCCTTGACCACCGGAATCATCAGGTCGGCAAAGGCCTGGCTGCGCGCAACGGCCTCCTTGTCGGCACTGTGATGGACCGTGTCGAGTGCCGCGGCAACCACATAAGCGAGCGCGCGCGTCGCCTCGGTCTGCGCCTTCATGCTCATCAACATGCGCCGCACATCGGGATGGTTGATGATGCTCACTGACGCGCGACCGCCGCCCAGGTCGCGGCTCTGGATGCGTTCCTTGGCAAAGTCACGCGCGCGCTGGTAGGCGCGCTCGCTCAGTGCGACACCCTCAAGGCCGACGGCAAAGCGCGCCGCGTTCATCATGATGAACATGTACTCGAGACCGCGGTTCTCCTCACCCACCAGGTAACCGATGGCGCCGTCTTTTTCGCCGTAGACCATCACCGCGGTGGGGCTGGCGTGTATGCCCAGCTTGTGCTCGATGGACACGCACTTGGCGTCGTTGCGCGCGCCCAGGCTGCCGTCCTTGTTGACGAGGAACTTGGGCACCACGAACAGGGAAATGCCCTTGACGCCCTCGGGCGCATCGGGCGTGCGCGCCAGCACCAGGTGGATGATGTTCTCGGCGAGGTCGTGCTCGCCGTAGGTGATGAATATTTTCTGGCCAAAAATGCGGTAGTGATCGCCCTGCGACTGGGGCACGGCGCGCGACTTGATCAGCGCGAGGTCGGAACCGGCCTGCGGCTCGGTCAGGTTCATGGTGCCGGTCCAGGTGCCCTCTATCATCTTGGGCAGGTAGACGGTCTTTTGCTCGTCGGTACCGCGCAGCATCAAGGCTTCGATGGCACCGAAGGTGAGCAGCGGGCAGAGCGAAAACGACATATTGGCCGCTTTCCACATTTCCTGGACCGGTGTGGACACCAGTTTGGGCAGGCCTTGCCCGCCAAGTTCTACCGGGAAATGCAGCGCATTCCAGCCGCCTTCGACAAACTGGCGGTAGGCCTGCTGGAAGCCCTTGGGCGTGGTGACGGCGCCGTCCTTCCACTGCGCGCCTTCCTGGTCGCCCGGCCAGTTGAGCGGCGAGAGCACGCCGGAGGAGAACCTGCCGCACTCCTCCAGCACCTGCTCCACCAGGTCAGGCGTGGCGTCCTCGCAACCGGGGAGCTTCGCAATCTCGCCCAATCCGGCCAGTTCGTTCAGCACGAACATCATGTCCTTCAACGGTGCGACGTATTCGCTCATGGCGGCTTCTCCAAGTGGAACAGATCAACAATCACGTCATTCCCGCGCAAGCGGGAATCCATGGGTTTGATCGAATCGCGAACATCCGAACCCCATGGGTTCCACACGCGGCCCCGGAATGACGAATCCGGGGTGTGTATCCGGTACTTCCTACCCCAATTCCTTCACCAGTTCCGGAACAACCTGGAACAGGTCACCCACTATGCCGTAGTCGGCCACCTGGAATATCGGCGCCTCCTCATCCTTGTTGATGGCGACAATGACGCGGCTGTCTTTCATGCCGGCCAGGTGCTGGATGGCGCCGGAAATGCCCACGGCGATATACAGTTCGGGCGCGACGATCTTGCCGGTCTGCCCGACCTGCCAGTCGTTGGGCACAAAACCGGCGTCCACCGCGGCGCGCGAGGCGCCCATGCCTGCCTTGAGCTTGTCCGCGAGCGGTTCGAGCAGCTTGAAGTTCTCGCCCGAGCCCATGCCGCGGCCGCCGGAAACGATGATTTTCGCCGAGGTCAGTTCCGGGCGGTCGGACTTGGACAACTCGCGTCCGACCAGGCTGGTTTGCGCGGCATCGGCGGGCACGGCGATATTTTCCACCGCCGCACTGCCACCAGTTGCCGCTGCGGCGTCAAAACCGGTGGTGCGCACCGTGATCACCTTGATCTTGTCTTTAGATTGCACCGTGGCAAGGGCGCTGCCGGCGTAGATGGGCCGCACAAAGGTATCCGGCGAATTGACGGCGATGATTTCAGAAATCTGCGCGACATCGAGCAGGGCGGCGACACGCGGCAGGAAGTTTTTCCCCGAGGTGGTGGCCGGCGCGAGTATATGGCCGTAATTCCCGGCCAATGAGACCACCAGTGCGGCCATGCTCTCGGCCAGGTGGTCCTTGTACTGGGCGGCGTCGGCCAGCAACACCTTGCTGACACCGGCAATCTGCGCCGCCGCCTGGGCGACGGCGGCGCATGCGCTCCCGGCAATCAGCACATGTATATCGCCGCCGATTTTCGCCGCCGCGGCGACGGTGTTGAGGGTTGCACCCTTGAGCGACTGGTTGTCGTGTTCGGCTATGACAAGAACGCTCATGAAATCACCTTGGCTTCGTTTCTGAGTTTTTCGACCAGCGCCTTGGCATCGGCGACCTTGGTGCCGGCCTTGCGCTTGGGCGGCTCCTCGACCTTGAGGGTCGCCAGCCGCGGCGCGACATCAACGCCCAGCGCATCGGGCTTGAGCACTTCCATCGGTTTCTTTTTCGCCTTCATGATATTGGGCAGCGTGACGTAACGCGGCTCATTGAGGCGCAGGTCGGTGGTGATCACCGCCGGCAGTGACATGGCGATGGTCTCCAGGCCCCCGTCCACTTCACGCGTCACCTGCATCGCCTGGCCGTCGATCGTCACCTTCGAGGCAAACGTCGCCTGCGGCCAGCCCATCAAGGCGGCAAACATCTGCCCGGTCTGGCTGGCGTCATCGTCGATCGCCTGCTTGCCGAAAATGGCGAGCCCGGGCGACTCCTTCTTGGCGATGGCCTGTATCAGCTTGGCCACGGCCAGCGGCTGCAGATCGACATCGGTCTCGACCAGGATGGCACGGTCGGCGCCTATCGCCAGAGCGGTGCGCAGCGTTTCCTGGCAGGCCGTGAGGCCGCAGGACACGGCGATGATTTCGGTGACAATGCCGGCTTCCTTGAGGCGCACCGCCTCCTCCAGCGCAATTTCGTCAAACGGATTCATCGACATCTTGACGTTGGCCGTCTCGACGCCGCTGCCATCCGCCCTGACGCGGACCTTGACGTTATAGTCGACCACGCGCTTGACGGGAACCAGGACTTTCATCACTACTCCGGCTGGACCAAAGGGGGTCAATTATAAACGATGGGCGCGGCCGTCCATTGTCCGCTTGCGGACAGTTTGCCCGCCCGTTACCCTGTCAAAACCGTCCTAAATCCACGCCTCCCAGACCGAAGAAAGCACCATGCCCCGTCCGCTCTCGCATATCCGCGTCCTCGACCTCACCCGCATCCTCGCCGGGCCCTGGGCGACACAGAATCTTGCCGACCTTGGCGCCGAAGTCATCAAGATCGAGCGCCCCGGCGGCGGCGACGATACGCGCGCCTGGGGCCCGCCCTTTCTCAAGAACAAGGACGGCAGCAGCAGCGGCGAATCGGCTTATTACCTGTCGGTCAATCGCGGCAAGAAGTCGGTGACGCTGGACATTGCAACCGCCGAAGGACAGCGTATTGCACGCGACCTCGCGGCCAAGTGCGACGTGCTGGTGGAGAACTACAAAGTCGGCGGCCTGAAAAAATACGGGCTTGATTATGCCTCGCTGCACAAGGCCAATCCCGGCCTCATCTATTGCTCGGTGACTGGCTTCGGCCAGGACGGGCCCTATTGCGCCCGACCAGGCTATGACTTCATTTTCCAGGGCATGGGCGGCCTGATGAGCATCACCGGCGAGCGTGACGATCTGCCCGGGGGCGGACCGCAAAAAGTCGGTATCGCCGTCACCGACGTGCTCACCGGCCTTTATGCCTGCATCGCCATCAATGCCGCCATCGTGCACCGTGAACGCACCGGCCAGGGCCAGCATATCGACATGGCCTTGATGGACACGCTGGTGGCCTTTAACGCCAACCAGATCCTCAATTACTGGTGCTCGGACAATATCCCCAAACGCTGGGGCAACGCCCATATCAACATCTGCCCCTACCAGGTGTTCGCCGTCAGCGACGGCCACCTCATCCTCGCAGTCGGCAACGACAGCCAGTTTCGCAGCTTTTGCAAAGCCGCCGCACGTGACGAGCTGGCCGATGACCCGCGCTTTCGCACCAACCCGGACCGCCTCGGCCATCGCAAAGAACTGGTGCAGATCGTGCAGGAAATCATGCTCATGCGCAGCAAGCATGACTGGATCGTCGCGCTCGAATCAGCCGGCGTGCCCTGCGGCCCGATCAACAACATGCAGGAAGTGTTCGAAAACCCGCAGGTGCAGCACCGCGGCATGCGGGTGGAGATACCCCATCCGGCCGGCAGCGTACCCACCGTCGCCAGCCCGATGCGCTTTTCCGAAACGCCGGTAACTTATGAGGTGCCGCCACCACTGCTCGGCCAGCACACCGACGAGGTACTGCAGGGCCTGCTCGGCATGCCGGCGCAGGAGGTGGCCGGTTTGCGCGCGCGCGGCGTCGCCTGAGCTATTTTTTTGCGCTGATCAGGGCAGCGAGTTCGCCGACGATGCCGCGCCGGAAGGCCAGCACACAGACGACGAAAATGACGCCGGTGGCGATAGTGCTCCACGAGCCGATGCCGGCGAGGTATTTTTCCAGGCCAATGACAACACCGGCGCCCACCAGAGGGCCGAATAAGGTGCCCATGCCGCCCAGCAGCGTCATCAGCACGACCTGCCCAGACATGTGCCAATGCACATCGGTGAGCGTGGCCAGCTGGAACACCAGCGACTTGGTCGAGCCGGCAAGCCCCGACAAACCGCAGGAGAGCATGAAGGCGATCAGCTTGAATCGTTCGACGTCATAGCCGAGCGAAATGGCCCGCGGCTCGTTCTCGCGTATCGACTTGAGCACCTGGCCAAAGGGTGAATGAATGGTGCGATAGACCAGCGCGAACCCGAAAACAAACACCGCGAAGGTAAAGTAGTACATCGCGACATCGCCGGACAGATCGACAAGCCCGAAGAGCTTGCCGCGGGGCACGCCTTGTATGCCGTCCTCGCCGTGGGTGAACGGGAACTGCAGCGCCAGGAAAAACACCATTTGCGACAGCGCCAGCGTGATCATGGCAAAGTAAATTCCCTGGCGGCGAATGGCCAGACTGCCGACCAGCCAGCCCAGTACCGTCGCCACGGCGACACCGGCGAGCACGCCGATTTCCGGCGTCCAGCCCCACTCCTTGCAGACATAGGAAGTGATGTAGCCGGCGCTGCCGAAAAAGGCGGCATGGCCGAATGACAGCAAGCCGGTAAACCCCAGCAGCAGGTTGAAGGCGCAGGCAAACAGCGCAAAACACAGCAACTGCATCGCAAACACCAGGTAAATAACGTCCTGGAATGGCAGCAGCAGGCCGGCAACGAACAGCAGCGCGAAAGCGATCCTGGTCCGGTCCATGGCTACTTCTCCCTGCCGAACAGCCCGGCCGGGCGCAGCAACAGCACGATCGCCATGATCACGAATATGACCACCGCCGAGCCCTCGGGATAAAACACCTTGGTCAGGCCTTCTATCAACCCCAGCCCCAGGCCGGTGAGAATCGAGCCGAGGATGGAGCCCATGCCGCCTATCACCACCACCGCGAACACCACGATAATGAGGTTCGAGCCCATGATCGGATTGACCTGCAAAATGGGCGCGGCGAGCACGCCGGCAAACCCGGCCAGCGCCACGCCATAGCCGTAGGTAAGCGTTATCATCAGCGGCACATTGATGCCGAAAGCCTGCAGCAGCTTGGGGTTTTCGGTGCCGGCACGCAGGTAGGCGCCCAGCCGCGTGCGTTCGATGACGTACCAGGTGCCAAAGCACACCACCAAGGAAGCGAACACCACCCAGATACGGTACTTGGGCAGGATGATGCCGATTTCCTCAAGCCGGATGGCCCCCTGCAGTAGCTCGGGTACCTCGTAACTTTCGCCGGAAATGCCGTACCAGTGGCGGAACATGCCCTCGATGATCAGTGCCAGGCCGAAAGTCAGCAGCAGCCCGTACAGGTGGTCAAGGTGGTAGAGGCGTTTGAGCATGGTGCGTTCGATCAGGACGCCGAAGGCGCCCACCAGCAGCGGAGACAACACGAGGGCGAACCAGTAATTGACAACAAGATCGGGCTGGCCAATCCAAGGCCCGAACTGGGTCAGGCCCAGCCAGGCGACAAAGGCGCCGAGCATGTACTGGGCGCCATGGGTGAAATTGATGATGTTGAGCAGGCCGAAAATAATCGCCAGGCCGAGGCTCAGGATTGCGTAAAACGAGCCGTTGATCAGGCCGACCAGCAATTGGGCCAGCAGAGCCTGCGGCGTGATGCCTAACATCTCGAACATCGGAATTGCCTTTGCTAGCCCCGCCGCCGACCGGCACCGCCGGTCGGTTTTGCGGCATCAAACTGTACCGGGAACAGCCAGCCGCATTCGCGCATGCGAGCCGCCCCGCCTTTGCGGCAAGGGACGGGATTGCTCCCTATCCCCCCGCACCTTTTGGCAGCGCTTACTTTTTCAGCAGCTTGCAAGTCGATTGCGACAACGGCTGGGTGGCAATGTCGGCCGGGATGACCGTGATGTTCTTGTAGTAATCCCACGGCGATTTCGACTCGGCCGGCGACTTGATTTGCGCCTGGATCATGTCGTGCTTGAACTTGCCGTTGGCAAGAATATTGCCCTTGAACAGGCCGTCATCGATCGGCGTGCTCTTTAGCTTGGCCATGACCATTGCGGTGTCATCCGACTTGGCCGCCTGGACCGCCTTGAGGTAGTTCAGCACCGAGGAATAAACGCCGGCGTGCACCATCGTCGGCATGCGCTTGTGCTTTTCGAAAAAGCGCTTCGACCAGGCGCGGGTCTTGTCATTCTGGTCCCAGTAAAAACCCTCGGTCACGAACATGCCCTGAGTCGTCTTGAGGCTCAGGCTGTGGATGTCGGAGATAAAAATCAGGAGCGGCACCACCGACTGCTTGCCACCCATGATGCCAAACTCGGCAGCCTGCTTGACCGAGTTGATGGTGTCCGCTCCGGCGTTAGCGAGGGCGATGACATCGGCCTTGGAGCCTTGCGCGCGCAGCAGGAAGGACGAAAAATCGCTGTTCGGGAACGGATGTTTTACCGAGCCGACGACGGTGCCGCCGTTGGCCTTGACCACGGCGGTCGCGTCACGCTCGAGCGCGGCGCCAAACGCATAGTCGGCGGTGAGGAAGAACCAGGTCTTTTTGCCCTGCTTGACCAGCGACTGCGCGGTGCCGACCGACAGCGCGTAGGTGTCGTAGACCCAATGCACGGTACCCGCCGTGCATTTTTCGTTGGTGATGGGCAGCGATGCGGCGCCCGACACCAGCGTGATCTTGTTTTTTTGCTCGGCCACTTCCATGGCGGCGAGCGCGGTGTTGGTCGACACAAGGTCGACGATGGTGTCAACCTTGTCCTTGTCGAACCATTCGCGCGCAATATTGGCGGCGATATCTGCCTTGTTCTGGTGGTCGGCCGAGATGATTTCTATTTTCTTGCCCAGCACCATTCCGTCCTTGGCAAAGTCCTCGACCGCCATGCGAGCGGCGATCACCGACCCCTGCCCCGCCACGTCGGAATAAATATTGGAAAGGTCGGTCAAGACACCGATCTTGACCACGTTGTCGCTGACCTGGGCCTGCGCCGAACCCCACGCGCCGAACGCCGCCGCCACAAAACCTGCCATCAGTTTGCGTTGAATTGCCATGTTGCGATCTCCTCTTTTTAGAATCGAAAAATTCTTCCCCGTCCTGCCATACCAAAAACCAGACCTCAGACGCCGAGATACTCGTTCAGCAATTCCGTCTTAGTCGACAACTCCGCACTGGTCACCGTCTCGACCACCTCGCCGTGCTCGACGACGTAATGACGGTCCGCCAACGGCGCGGCAAAATGAAAATTCTGCTCCACCAGAATGATCGTATAGCCCTTTTGCCTCAATTCGCGGATGACTTCGGCAAGCTTTTGCACAATGACCGGCGCAAGGCCTTCGGTGATTTCATCGAGCAGCAGCAGTTTTGCACCGGTGCGCAGGATTCTGGCCACGGCGAGCATTTGCTGCTCGCCACCGGAGAGCTTCGTGCCCGGACTGCCCGCGCGTTCCTTTAAATTCGGGAACATCGAGTAGATTTCCTCAAGCGGCATGCCGCCGGGCCCCACCTCGGGCAAAAGCAGCAGGTTTTCCTCCGCAGTCAGGCTGGCAAAAATACCCCTCTCTTCGGGGCAGTAGCCGATGCCAAGCCGGGCGATGCGGTGCGGCGGCATCGCCACCGTCTCGACGCCATCGACCGTGACCGATCCGGTGCGCCGCCCGGTAAGCCCCAGTATTGCCTTGAGCATGGTTGTGCGGCCGGCGCCATTGCGACCGAGCAGGGTCACCACCTCACCCTGCCGAACCTCGAAATTCATGCCGTGCAGAATGTGCGACTCACCGTACCATGCGTGAAGGTCGCGCACGGCGAGCACCACCGGACGCCCGTTGTCTGGCGGCTGGCTCAATGTGCGGTTCCCATATAGGCTTCGATAACCTGCGGATTGGCCGACACCTCGGCATAGGACCCTTCGGCGAGTACGCTACCGCGCTGCAGCACCGTAATGGTGTCGGCGATACTGGCTACGACATTCATGTTGTGCTCGACCATCAGCACCGTGCGCCTGGCTGCGACTTTTTTTATGAGTTCGGTGACACGATGCACATCCTCGTGCCCCATACCCTGCGTCGGCTCATCGAGCAGCATCAATTCCGGATCGAGAGCGAGGGTCGTGGCGATCTCCAGCGCGCGTTTGCGGCCATAGGGCAAGGACACCGTTACGGTATCGGCATAAGCCTCGAGACCGACCTCGCCCAGGAGGCGCATCGCCTCGTCGTTAAGGGAGAGCAAAACGCGCTCTGACTTCCAGAAATGGTAGGAAATGCCCGTTTTGCGCTGCAGTCCGATGCGCACGTTTTCCAGCACGGTGAGGTGAGGAAAAACCGCCGAAATCTGGAAGGAGCGGATAATGCCCCGCCGCGCAATCTGCGCCGGCCGCTCGACTGTGATGTCGGCGCCATTAAATAAAATCTGCCCGGTGGTCGGTATGAGAAATTTGGTGAGCAGGTTGAAGACCGTGGTCTTGCCCGCCCCGTTCGGCCCGATCAAGGCGTGAATCTGCCCGCGCCTGACCTTGAGATCGACTTTGCTGACGGCAAGAAAGCCCTTGAACTCCTTGGTCAGTTTGTGCGTTTCAAGAATGCTGTCTTCAGCCACTGGGAATCCGTCAGGTTTGATTTGCTTGATGGTCGGTGTGCGGCGCCGGTTGCCCCGCTGCCGCCCCGGCCATGGGACTTGGGGCGTATTTTATCCGGTTCGATACACAATGGTGCCGCAACCGGCCCCGCTCAGTGCTTTGGCCATTCTGGGGTGCGTTTTTCCAAAAACGCACTCATGCCCTCCCGGCCCTCGGGTCCGGCGGCATTGCAGGCGATCACCTCGCTCGCCAGCGCATAGGCCGGTACCAGGCCCATCTCGAGCTGCTGATAGAAAAGCCGCTTACCGGCCGCCACCGCGCCCTGCGGCTTGGCCGCAATCAGCGCGGCGAGGCGGTCCACCTCGGTATCCAGCCCGGCCGCGGGAACGACGCGATTGACCAGGCCGTAGCTCCTTGCCGTGGCCGCATCGATGAATTCTCCGGTCAGCAGCATCTCCATCGCCTGCTTGCGTCCGAGGTTGCGCGCCAGCGCGACGCTGGGCGTGGAGCAAAAAAGGCCGAAATTGACACCGCTCACGGCAAAGCGGGCGCTGTCGGCGCAAACGGCGAGGTCGCACTGCGCCACCAATTGGCAACCGGCCGCCGTGGCCGTCGCATGCACCTTGGCAATAACCGGCTGCGGCATGGCCACCAGGCTTGTCATCACCCGGC
>Ga0194061_1000502_pt1 | contig 23916 bp, 24 predicted proteins | sample SepL2221m_MetaG_FD_163423 | JGI IMG/M metagenome (GOLD analysis project Ga0194061, IMG submission 163423) | Anoxic zone freshwater microbial communities from boreal shield lake in IISD Experimental Lakes Area, Ontario, Canada - Sep2016-L224-21m | ecosystem: Environmental > Aquatic > Freshwater >... | reverse complement strand
GCAACGATGAGTAACAATGATCGTTTTGCCTTGGCCCATGAGCTCGTTCGCGAATATGCCGAACTTGAAGCACAAATGGCTGATCCCGATATTCATAATGACCAAGGCAAGGCCCGACAACTAGGTCGTCGATACGCCCAGCTTGGTCCCGTCGTTGCCGGATTTCGACAATGGAAAAGCGCCGAAGATGATCTAGCCGCTGCAAAAGAGTTGGCTGAAGTTGATGAGGATTTTGCCTCAGAGATTCCTGGATTGGAAGTAGCTCGCGATGAAGCGGCCACCAAGTTAGAGGAGTTACTGCTGCCACGCGACCCTAACGATGATCGTGATGTAATCCTGGAAATTAAAGCAGGTGCTGGAGGAGATGAATCAGCTCTCTTTGCTGGAGATCTTTTGCGCATGTACCTTCGATATGCAGAAAAGAATGGCTGGAAAACTGAAATTCTCGATGCAACCGAAAGCGATCTCGGTGGATACAAAGATATTTCGGTAGCCGTGAAATCCAAAGGAATTGCTGAACCTGGTAAATCCCCCTATGCCCGATTGAAGTTTGAGGGCGGCGTGCACCGTGTGCAGAGAGTTCCTGAGACAGAATCTCAAGGACGCATTCATACATCCGCCGCTGGAGTGATGGTCTTGCCAGAGGCTGAAGAAGTAGATGTTGAGATCAATATGCAGGATTTACGCATCGACGTCTTTCGCTCGAGTGGCCCCGGTGGTCAAAGTGTTAACACAACAGATTCAGCAGTGCGCATAACCCACATCCCAACGGGAATTGTTGTTTCGTGCCAGAACGAAAAGAGTCAGTTGCAGAATAAGGAATCAGCGCTGCGTATTTTGCGTGCTCGTATGTTGCTTGCTGCCCAAGAAGCCGCCCAAGAGGCAGCATCAGCAGAGCGTAAAAGCCAGGTACGTACTGTGGACCGAAGCGAGCGAATTCGAACCTATAACTATCCAGAGAATCGCATCAGTGATCACCGAGTTAACTTCAAGTCAAATAACCTAGATGCCGTTCTCAATGGAGAGCTTGATCCCATGATTCAAGCCTTGCTTGATGCTGACAAAGCCGCGAAGTTAGCTTCTACAAACTAAAACTATGTCAATCAATGTTCGCGAAATTCTTGCCCCAGCCAAGAAAGATTTACGTGACGCGGGATTTGAAGAGGTGGATGCCGAACACTTATTCGCGCATTTATTAGGAATCAGCCGGATGGATTTACATCACCCGATTCGCGTTGAGAGTGCGGTCGCAGGGCTAGAGGACCCCTCACAACTCATTGAACATTTTTCTCAATTGATTACTCGCCGCCTTGCTAATGAGCCCGTGCAATACATAACGGGGCTCGCGTATTTTGGTGATCTCACTTTGCAGGTAGGTCCAGGGGTGTTAATCCCTCGTCCAGAAACTGAATTGATGATTGATCGCATTGTTGCCCACCTCAAGAGTTTCGATGGTCCAGCGAGCGTTATTGATCTAGGAGCGGGCGCGGGTTCATTGGCTTTGGCGATTGCTACACAGTCACCGCATGCTCATGTGATTGCCGTCGAAATTGCCCCCGAGGCTGTTTATTGGTTACGTAAGAATATTGAGGCAATTGGTGCCGATGTTCGTGTTGTAGCAGAAGATGTTTCTACTGCGCTGATGGGTGTGAAAGCAGATCTTATTATCGCCAATCCACCTTATGTTCCAAGCGGTGAAGTTTTGCCATCGGAAGTCGTGGATTACGAACCACATGTAGCACTTTTTGGTGGGCCAGATGGAATGGATGTACCCCGACGTTTTTACGAGGCTGCTGCGCGCTTATTGAAATCCGGCGGGCTTTTTATCTCCGAGCACGGAGAAGAACAAGGCCCAGCCGTTGCTCAAGCATTGCAGTCAAATTTCGAAGATATCAAACTGCACAATGATCTCAACGATCGCCCGCGATGGACCAGTGCAATAAGGAAATCTCATGGCTGAGGTAATTGACCTTCATTCTGGCGATACGGAATCTCATTTAAATCAAGCCTTGGAATGGATTCGCGCCGGTTATGTGATCGCGGCTCCACTTGAAAATGGATATGTACTACTAGCAGATGCATTCGTTCATGATGCGGTACGAACAATTCATGCGATTCGCGGCGATGATTTGGGAGTTGCATCGCAAGTGCTCGTTGGAAGTGTTGATGTCCTTGATGGCATTGCTCGTGATATTTCAGAATCTGCACGTACGCTGATGTCGAAGTTTTGGCCGGGGCAAATATCTTTTAACGTCCTTCCATCTCATGGACTCTCATGGGATTTGGGGGATGAGGCACGGCTGGGATATATCTGCGTACGCGTTCCATCACAAGGATTTGTTCTTGATCTTGTGCGCAAAAGTGGCCCACTTGCTGTTGCAAGTGTTGCATCTGCTGGATCGCCTCCGATTCTCAAAAGTGAAGATATCCATGTCAGCGCCGGAGCTGTACAAGGTATTTTTAGTATCGGTGAGGTGGCACCAGCCCCATTTTCGACCTTGGTCGCGGCCAACCGATCCACCCTTGCTGTTCTGCGTGAAGGGGCAATATCCCTTATGGAACTGCAGCACGTCACACCTGAGATTTCGGGGCCAAAGTCTGCGATTTGAGCCTGACGGCATAGGCTAGGCACCATGTCAGATACTCCTTTTTATGGCCCAGATTTCGATCTTCTTTCACAGCAAGATCCAGATATTGCCGCGATATTGCTCTCTGAGCTGAGTCGCCAACAGACAACCCTGCAACTGATTGCCAGTGAGAATTTCACATCACGCGCAGTTCTTGCAGCTTTGGGATCAACACTTTCCAATAAATATGCGGAGGGTTATCCAGGCAAGCGATATTACGGTGGGTGCGAGGAAGTAGATAAAGCTGAAATTCTTGCAATTGATCGGGCCAAGTCTCTCTTTGGCGCAGACCATGCAAATGTGCAGCCTCATTCTGGCGCCAGTGCCAATATCGCTGTCTATGCCGCTTTCACAAAACCCGGAGATACGGTTCTTGCGATGTCGCTCCCTCATGGCGGCCACTTAACCCACGGTTCGAAAGTGAATTTCTCTGGCAAGTGGTTCAACATTGTTTCTTACGGCGTTCGGCAAGAGGATGAACTCATCGATTATGACGAATTGCGCTCGCTCGCTATTGCTAACAAACCAAAAATGATTTGCACGGGCGCCACCGCTTATCCAAGTTTGATTGACTTTAAAAAGGTACGTGAGATCTGCGATGAAGTCGGTGCGATCATGTGGGTTGATGCAGCGCACTTTATTGGCTTGGTTGCGGGCAAGGCCATCCCTTCGCCAGTGCCATATGCCGATGTAGTCTCCTTCACTACGCATAAAGTTTTGCGTGGGCCTCGCGGCGGAATGATTTTGTCTAAAGCAGAACATGCAGCGGCAATAGATAAAGCAGTGTTCCCTGGATTGCAAGGTGGACCGATCATGTCCGCAGTTGCCGGAAAAGCAGTTGCACTTAAGGAATGCGCAACGCCCGAGTATCAGAACTACGCCAAGAATGTAATTTCAAATTGCCAGGTTCTCGCCGCTTCTCTTGAAGACGAAGGCATGCGCGCCGTTTCTGGAGGAACACAGACACACTTGGCGCTGATCGATATTCGCAGTACTGGAGTGAACGGAAAGATTGCTGATGAGCGCTGCGGCCTTGCAGGAATTGTTCTGAATAAAAATGCCATTCCTTTCGATCCAGAATCTCCTGCAGTGACAAGCGGTATCCGCGTTGGATCGGCAGCAACCACAACCCAAGGTATGGGTCCGGGTGAAATGAAGTCGATTGCATCCATGATTTCGCGTGCAATTGCCACTGATGACGCCAAAGTGTTGTCAGGAATTCGCAGTGAGATCAAAGATCTCACCTCACGTTTCCCAATTTATTCAGCTTAAAGAAAGAAAACTTATGCGTGAATACTTGATCACAACACTTCTAAGTGCTGTGCTCTGTTACGTAGTCACGCCAGGTGTCAAAGTCCTCGCTGAGAAATTTGGAGCCGTTGCTCAAATTCGAAGTCGCGATGTCCACGCACTTCCAACCGCACGCTGGGGTGGACTTGCGATGTGGATCTCCATGGCGCTCACTTTGTTGATCGTCCGACACCTTTCACTTGTCGGAAAGTCATTTGGGCATGAACTGCAAGGAGTTTTCTTGGCCGCAACATTTGTCATTATTCTTGGCATGGCTGATGATCGTTTTCAACTCGATGCAATTACCAAGTTAGCCGGACAAGCTTTAGCTGCTGGCATTTTACTTCTCTACGGAATTCAAATTCTTTGGCTTCCGATCAATGGCATTACGACTTTGCCTCCGAGTATCGGACAAGCGTTAACGGTGCTCATCGTTCTCGTTACCGTAAATGCTGTGAACTTTATCGATGGCCTTGATGGCCTTGCAGCGGGGATCGTTGCTATTTCTGGCGCATCATTTTTTGCTTTCGCTTACCTGCTGGCCGTTGTTTATGGCTTCAGTCGAGCAGGATCACCATCACTTATTACTGCAATAATTATTGGAGTGTGCATCGGATTCCTGCCACATAATTCACATCCTGCGAAAATATTTATGGGCGATTCTGGATCAATGTTTCTTGGCCTTCTTCTTGCTGCCGCAGCAATCACTCTTACGGGTCAAATTGATGCCAATGCAATTTCAGCTGAAAATAAGGGACCGACCTTATTGCCGCTACTGCTACCTTTCGCGGTGCTTGCTATTCCTCTAGCTGATCTCTTGCTCGCCGTGTTTCGCCGATTGCTTTCAGGGCGTTCTCCATTTGCCCCAGATAAAGAACATCTGCATCATCGTTTGCTTGGTGGTGGAAATTCACATCAGCGAACCGCCGTCATTATGTATTTCTGGACTGCAACAGTGGCCATTCCTGTAACCGTTATGGCATTTGAACCGCTATGGGTTGCAGTTGCGACATTCCTGGTATTGGCGTTGGTCAGTACCTCTATTTCTCGTCATTGGATTGCCGCTCGACGCATTAAGGTCGATTCATGAGCACTCCTGCCAGCAATGAACGCGAAATGGCTCGCGGGGCACTGATTCCCTCATTTGCGGTCGGAGTTGTTGGAATTCTCATCGCCACGTTGGTCCGCGCAAAGCCAGGACTCCTTGGAGCCCTTTTAGCTCAGTTCGTAGTCGTCATGTTTTTCGCCGTTCATTTGGGTGTATCAGCCATCTCGAGAAAGCTCGACCCGCTGACTACCTTCGCCTTGGCTATTTTTTCCTACTTCGCCAAAATTGCCGTTCTCGGGCTCTTTCTCTGGCTCCTGACCAATTTCACTGATAAATCCAGCATCGATCGGCCGAGTTTTGGAATTGTCGCCATTGCCTTGACGGTGGCATGGTTGGGCGGAGAAATCCGCAGTTTCCTCAAGCTGCGCATACACCTACCATTACCGCAAAAGCCGAATCCCCCCACTCACGAGGAGACCCCATGAAACAAGATGAAGGCGCCGCGTGGTCGATATTTGGATACCTTTTATCTGGACTTCTCTTTTGGGGAGGGGCGGGCTGGTTGGCTGATCATTGGCTTCATACCCATTACTTCTTGCTGGGCGGCCTGCTTCTGGGAATGGGCGCCTCCATCTATCTGGTCTGGCTGAGATTCGGTCGGGAATAGGGCCACGAGTTTTCCGGAGTCTGGACAGGGTAAGCCCAAAGTAAGCAAGGTAACTTCTGTTGGATTTCACAGGTTTGAACCCTAGGCAATAAGGTTGCCCCGCAAGCGCAGAAGAAAAGGCTTGCAAGAATTTCTCTCGAATTTTGACCGATTAGGAGTGAGCGCGTGCCTCTAGTGCACTTGTTGCGAACTGGCGAAGGATTCGTCCCGCCTAGTACGAACGACTTCAATCTCCCTCCCGTTATTGCTGGCAATGAATACACAACGAAACCGATTCTTTTGGTTTTTCTTTCTGTACTTTTAATTTCTGTCTTTTTTATTCTGGCATCTCGCAAGGCCGCAATCGTGCCATCAAAGTTGCAATTCGCGGGAGAAAGCATTTACGGCTTCGTTCGCAACGACCTTGCACGCGACAACATTGGTCATGATTTCATGCGTTTTGTGCCGTATTTGTTTACGCTTTTTACTTTCATTTTGACGAATAATATTTTCGGAATTATCCCGCTATTGCAATTTCCTGCAATGTCGCATGTGAGTTTTCCTTACGTTTTAGCAATTTTCACGTTTATTACTTTTCACTACATCGGCATTCGCAAGCAAGGCATTCGCAAGTACATGAAGGACATTATGTTTATGCCTGGAGTTCCTAAGGCTGCTTACATATTGCTCACTCCTCTAGAACTTGCCACATTCTTTATTGTGCGCCCGTTAACACTTTCACTTCGTCTTTTTGCCAACATGTTCGCGGGGCACTTGCTCCTTCTCGTTTTCATCTTGGGTGGAGATCATCTACTCAAGGGGGTCATCGGTTTGAAGTTGATCAGTCCATTTGCCTTTGCATTCGGCATCGGACTGACCTTCTTTGAATTTATGGTCCAATGTTTGCAGGCGTATATCTTTACTCTGCTGACAGCTCTCTACATCGCCGGCGCCCTTGCCGACGAGCACTAAACAACTGGAAAGGTAAGAACTATGAAAGGCACGCTCAACCTGGTCGGTTATGGCCTCTCAGCAATCGGACCTGCGATTGCTACCGGAATGATCTTCGCTGCTTACATCAGCGGTGTTGCACGTCAGCCAGAAGCACGTAGCGTTCTTCAGCCAATCGCGTTCCTTGGATTCGCACTTGCTGAAGCTCTTGCTCTCTTCGGTCTCGTTCTCGCATTCGTTCTCTAATTCATTTAACTTCTTAGAGACTCTAGAAAGAGGACAGTGATGCATGTAGGTAATGTGGTTAATCTCGCAGCGGAGAGCGCTAACCCGCTGATTCCGCATACAGCAGAATTAATCGTGGGCGCAGTCGCGTTCACACTTCTCTTCCTTGTGTTGCGCTCGAAGGTAGTGCCAATGTTTGAAAAAGCATTCACTGCCCGAACAGAGGCAATCCAAGGTGGCATTGAACGTGCCGAGAAAGCGCAACTGGAAGCTCAGCGTGCGTTGGCTCAGTACAACGAACAACTCTCAAAGGCTCGTGAAGAATCCCAGACAATGCGCGAGGAAGCTCGCACACAGGGAGTTGCGATCATTGAAGAACTTCGTGCCAAGGCTCAAGAAGAAGCTGCCCGCATTACTGCATCAGCCCACGCCTCCATTGAAGCCGAACGTCAACAAGCAATCACATCACTTCGAAATGAAGTTGGAACGATCGCTATTGAATTGGCTTCCAAGATTGTTGGAGAAGCACTTGATGACCAGGCCAGACAATCACGAGTCGTGGATCGTTTTCTAGACGATCTCGAAAAATCAAAGTAATCATAAGAAATAATTAGGAGAAGAGTCAGATGAGAGCGCATTTTGGTGGCAGTAGCCGGCAATCTTTACAGGTTGCCCGCGCCACTTTGGACGCAGCGGTAAAGGGTGCAACATCCCAAGCCGCTTCTGCGCTCTGCTCTGAACTCTTCTTTGCGGGAGATGTGCTTGCTGGGAATATTTCATTGCGCAGAGCGCTGACTGATCCTTCACGTACCGAATCTGCAAAAGATACGTTGGTTTCCGATCTCTTCGGTAAGACACTTGGCGTAGCATCCCTAGCTGTTGTAACAAATATTTCATCACTTCGTTGGTCATCTTCTGGTGACTTGGTCTTGGTGATTGAGCAACTTGCTATCGAAGCCGAAGCATCAGCTGCCAATATCGCAAACGAACTTGATCGTGTTGAAGAAGAATTCTTTACTACTTCATTAGCTATTGGTGAATCCTTTGAATTGCGTAAGGCACTTATTACCGCCGGAGCAGTTGAAGCAAAGAGCGCACTGGTTGCGCAGTTGTTGGGTAAGGCCGGCTCGTCCTCCACGACAAAGTTAGTGACGCACCTCGTCAATAACTTACGCGGGCGCAGCATTGAATCTGCTTTTGCCGATTACTTCTATGCCCTTGCCGCACGCAGGGATCGAGTTATTGCTCATGTTCGCGTTGTAGCCGAAATAACTAGCGCTCAGCGCGATCGTTTGGTAGCCGCCCTCACCAAGCAGGTTGGGCAGCCAGTACGTGTAAATATCGAAATCGATCCATCAGTTATTGGTGGAGCGTCAGTCAAGTTTGCCGATGAAGTAGTCGATGGATCAATTAGCCATCGTTTAGCAGGGGCCGGACGATCACTCGTTGGCCAACAGAATTAATTAAGAGATAACTAAGGGAGATAAAGATGGCCGAGCTACAGATCCGACCAGAAGAAATTCGCGATGCCCTTGCGAACTTCGTAAAGTCGTACGATCCAGGTGTCGCAGCGCGAGACGAGGTGGGTACGGTCACGCAAGCAGGTGACGGTATTGCACGCGTTGAAGGCTTGCCATCCACTATGGCTAACGAGTTGCTGCAGTTCGAGAACGGCACACTTGGTCTTGCTCTTAACCTCGACGTTCGTGAAATCGGCGTTGTTATCTTGGGCGATTACGCAGGCATTGAAGAAGGCACATCCGTTCGTCGTACAGGCGAAATTCTTTCGGTACCAGTGGGAGACGCATTCCTAGGTCGCGTTGTCGATCCACTTGGACGTCCGATTGATGGCAAGGGCGAAATCAAGGCCGACGCACGTCGCGCACTTGAATTGCAGGCACCATCAGTAGTTCAGCGCCAACCTGTTAAAGAGCCACTTGCTACAGGTATCAAGGCCATCGATGCAATGACTGCTATCGGTCGCGGACAGCGCCAGCTCATCATTGGTGATCGTCAGACCGGTAAGACTGCCGTAGCTGTTGACACAATTATTAACCAGCTTGAAAACTGGAAGTCCGGAGATCCAAAGAAGCAAGTGAAATGTATCTATGTTGCTATTGGTCAAAAGGGCTCGACCATCGCATCTGTTAAGGCATCTCTTGAAGAGGCCGGCGCCATGGAATACACAACAATCGTTGCATCCCCTGCATCAGATCCAGCAGGCTTTAAGTATCTTGCCCCTTACACAGGTTCATCTATTGGACAGCACTGGATGTATAACGGCGAGCATGTACTGATCGTATTCGACGATCTTTCCAAGCAAGCAGAGGCATATCGTTCAGTCTCACTATTGCTTCGACGCCCACCAGGCCGCGAGGCATACCCTGGAGACGTCTTCTACTTACACTCCCGTCTTCTCGAGCGTTGCGCAAAGCTTTCCGATGAACTCGGTGGCGGATCAATGACTGGATTGCCGATCATTGAGACAAAGGGAAATGACGTTTCTGCATTTATCCCTACCAACGTAATTTCTATTACTGATGGTCAGTGCTTCTTGGAGACCGACCTCTTCAACGCAGGTGTTCGTCCAGCTATCAACGTCGGTGTTTCGGTATCGCGTGTTGGTGGTTCTGCTCAGACAAAGGCTATGAAGAAGATCGCAGGCCGTTTGCGTCTTGACTTGGCTCAGTTCCGCGAGCTTGAAGCTTTCGCAGCCTTCGGTTCCGACCTTGACGCTGCATCAAAGGCACAACTCGAGCGGGGTGCTCGCATGGTTGAACTCTTGAAGCAGGGTCAATACTCACCATATTCACTCGAAAGCCAGATCGTTTCAATCTGGGCAGGTACTTCGGGTCAACTCGATGATGTTCCTGTTGCAGATATTCGCCGATTTGAAACCGAACTCATCGAGTTCATCGGCCGTGAACGCAAAGCAATCTTTGACGTTATCTCTGAGACTAAAGAACTCAAAGATGACACCGTTGCATCTATGGTTGAAGCAGTTACTGCATTCAAGACACGCTTTGTTACGAGCGCTGCAAAGGCACTCAATGAAGCTCCAGCTGAAGCTCTCGATAGCGAAGGCAATGAGCAGATAACAAAGCATGTCCCTCCGGCGGTGAAGAAGTAAAAAATGGGTGCCCAACTACGCGTCTATCGCCGACGAATGCGCTCGGTTAAAGCGACCAAGAAGATTACGAAGGCTATGGAATTAATTTCCGCCTCACGTATCGTCAAGGCGCAGCAACGAGTCGCTGCGTCAACTCCCTATGCAAATGAGTTGACCCGTGCGGTAAGTGCCGTAGCTACGTATTCATCAACTAACCACCCTTTGACCACTCCATCGGAGAACCCAAAGCGTGCAGCAGTTCTGATTATTTCAGCAGATCGCGGTATGGCTGGGGCTTACTCCAACAACGCAGTCAAGGAAGGTGAGCAATTAGCTGCCCTTCTTAAAGAGCGCGGTTTGGAAACATCTTCATACCTTGTCGGACGCAAAGCTCTGAGTTATTACCGCTTCCGCAACCGAGCAATTGCTGGATCATGGACAGGATTTTCAGATAGCCCAACATATGAAAATGCAAAAGAAGTGGCTGATGCACTTATCAAAGCCTTCCTTGCAGATGCTCACAGCGAAGATCATGGCGTGGACGAGATTCACATCATCTTTACTGAGTTCAAATCAATGTTGACCCAAAATGCGATGGCGAAGAGGATGCTTCCTCTGGAAGTTGTCGAGAGTTCAGAGCCAATTCCAACCGGACTTCTACCTATGTATGAGTTCGAACCAGATGCAGGAACAGTTCTCAATGCACTGCTTCCTCGATATATCGAAGCCCGAGTCTTCAACGCAATGTTGCAATCAGCTGCTTCCGAGCATGCTGCACGCCGTCGCGCTATGAAGTCAGCAACTGACAATGCTGATGATTTGATCAAGTCGCTCACACGACTTGCGAATGCGGCCCGTCAAGCCGAAATTACACAAGAGATCAGTGAAATCGTCGGCGGCGCAGACGCGCTCGCCTCAGCCAGTGCAGGGAGTGAATGATGTCTACAGAGACAACAGGTAAAGGTCGCGTTGCTCGAGTAATCGGGCCGGTGGTGGATATTGAATTCCCAGCCGATGCAATGCCATCGATCTTCAACGCGTTACACGTTGAAGTGAGCATGAGCGGTACGACTCGTACTCTGACCATGGAAGTAGCCCAGCACATTGGCGATAACCTCGTGCGCGCTATCTCGATGCAGCCAACTGACGGCATGGTCCGTGGCGCAATCGTTAGCGACACTGGCTCGGCAATCTCTGTGCCCGTTGGCGACGTTACTAAGGGACACGTGTTCAACACCCTTGGCGAGTCACTCGATGTTCCAACATCGTCACTTGATATTAAAGAACGCTGGCCAATCCACCGTAATGCACCTGCATTCGATCAACTTGAGTCAAAGACCGAGATGTTTGAAACAGGTATCAAAGTTATCGACCTTCTCACTCCTTACGTAAAGGGTGGAAAGATCGGACTCTTCGGCGGCGCGGGTGTAGGTAAGACTGTTCTTATTCAGGAAATGATCTACCGCGTAGCTGAAAACTTCGGCGGTGTTTCTGTATTTGCTGGTGTTGGTGAGCGTACTCGTGAAGGTAACGACCTTTTCTTGGAAATGACCGAGACCGGCGTTATCAATAAGACCGCCTTAGTGTTCGGCCAAATGGATGAGCCACCTGGGACCCGACTTCGCGTTGCACTTTCAGCGCTAACAATGGCGGAGTACTTCCGCGATGTTCAAAAGCAGGACGTGTTGCTCTTCATTGACAACATCTTCCGCTTTACACAAGCAGGTTCTGAAGTATCAACTCTTCTGGGACGTATGCCATCTGCTGTTGGATATCAGCCAACACTTGCCGATGAAATGGGTCAATTGCAAGAGCGAATTACTTCAACACGTGGTCACTCGATCACATCGATGCAGGCCATTTATGTTCCTGCCGATGACATCACCGACCCAGCTCCACACACAACTTTCGCTCACCTTGATGCAACAACAGTTCTATCGCGTCCGATTTCAGAGCTTGGTATCTACCCAGCTGTGGATCCACTCGATTCAACTTCTCGCATCTTGGATCCTCGCTACATCGGCGAGCATCACTTCCGTGTTGCTAACCGCATTAAGCAGATTCTTCAGCGCTACAAGGACTTGCAGGACATCATTGCAATTCTTGGTATTGATGAACTCTCCGAAGAGGATCGCATTCTTGTGGGTCGCGCGCGTCGTATTCAGCGTTTCTTGTCGCAGAACACATTCGTTGCAAAGGTCTTCACGGGTCTGGACGGTTCCTTCGTTCCCCTCGTAGACACAATTGCTGCGTTTGAGGCTCTAGCCGATGGCAAGTACGACCATGTTCCAGAACAAGCATTCTTCATGTGCGGTGGTCTCGATGATGTCGAGCGTCGCGCGGCTGAATTGGCCAAGGGTTAAGAAGGCTAAGCAATGTCATTAAACGTCGAACTAGTATCGCCAGTGCAGCGGGTATGGTCCGGGCAAGCACAGATGGTTTCTGCCCGAACCGTAGAGGGTGATTTGGGAATTCTTCCAGGTCACGCACCGCTCTTTGGCGTTCTAGTTGACGGCAAGGTTTCCATTAAGACCGATAGCGGCGAGATTGCTGAATTCAATGTTCAGGGTGGATTTCTTTCGGTTTCTAATAACCGAGTATCGATTTTGACCGAAAGTGTTAGTTAATCCCGAATATTGTGTTCGGTTTCAATAATACGCACGGTCTTTGATTTCCCGCGCATCACTATTGAATGACTAATTGCTCCATGTGGCGTTAAACGTATTCCGCGAAGCAGTTCTCCATCAGTGATTCCTGTTGCTGAAAGAAACACATCCTCTGAATCTACTAAATCCCGGGTAGATAAAATGCGGGAAAGATCATGACCGGCCGCAATTGCTGCAGCGCGTTCGATATCATCTTTTGGATGAAGTTGGCCTTGAATGACGCCACCCAAACACGTCATGGCGGCAGCTGTTATTACACCCTCTGGTGTTCCACCGATTCCCATAAGTAAATCCACACCAGTGCCAGGACGCGCCGCATGAATGGCTGCAGCAACATCTCCATCTTGAATCAGCCGAATACGAGCCCCGGCTTCACGCAACTCTTTGAGTAACTGCGCATGTCGTGGTCGGTTAAGGACGACGACCGTTACATCGTTTACAGAAATTTTCTTCGCCTTGGCTACTCGACGTACATTCTCGGCTGCAGGAATCGAAATATCGATAACGTCCGCTGCTTCGTGGCCCGTGACGATCTTGTTCATGTAGAAGACTGCAGATGGGTCATACATCGTTCCGCGAGGTGAAAGTGCGATGACGCTTATGGCGCCATTCATTCCATTTGCAGTGAGTGAGGTTCCATCAATCGGATCAACTGCAACGTCGCACTTTGGCCCCATTCCATTACCGACGCTTTCGCCATTGTGAAGCATGGGGGCGTTATCTTTTTCGCCCTCACCGATGACGACGATTCCATCCATATCAACGGTATTTATCATGCCCCGCATGGCTTCTACGGCCGCATGGTCTGCTAAATCTTTGTCTCCTCGACCTACCCAAGCAGATCCCGCATAGGCGGCGGTCTCTGTTACGCGAACTAATTCGAGGGCTAAATTGCGATCTGGCTGTGACATTACTCTGAAGCCTCTCTCGTAACATCGGCGCCCAGGACACGCAGTTGCTCTGCGAAATGTGGATAGCCGCGATCGATATGGAATGCATCTTCTACGAGCGTAGTTCCTTCACTAACTAACCCAGCAAGTACAAGGCCAGCTCCTGCGCGAATATCAGTGGCGGCAACAGGAGCACCAGAGAGTTGTGGAATTCCGCTTATAGATGCGTGGTGACCGTCAACGCTTATTTGTGCGCCAAGGCGAATCAATTCATTGACGAACATAAATCGACCTTCGAAAACATTCTCCGTGACGATGGCATCACCTGAGGCAATGGCGTTCAGTGAAATAACCATCGGTTGCAAATCCGTAGGAAATCCAGGGTAGGGAAGGGTTGAAACGTCTATTGATTGAGGGCGGGTATCCATACGAACACGGATTCCATTTTCGACTGAAGTGATGATTGCACCTGCAGAGGCTAGTTTTTCTAGAGGTAGTTCTAAGTCCTGGGGACGTGCACCGTGAATCGTGATATCACCTAATGTCATCGCAGCTGCGAAAGCCCATGTGCCTGCAACGATGCGATCTGCAATGGTGGTGTGATCGGTAGGATGTAAAACGCTAACGCCATGAATCGTGAGTTTTGGCGTCCCAAGCCCCTCAATGTGCGCACCCATACTTATAAGGAATTCTCCAAGATCTACTAGATCTGGTTCCCGAGCAGCGTTATCAATCGTGGTGATGCCTTTAGCTAGTACGGCCGCAGTAAGGATATTCTCAGTCGCTCCAACGCTAGGGAAATCAAGAAATATTTCTGCCCCAACTAATCCGTTGGGCGCAGTGGCAATCACATATCCATGTTCATTGTGTGCCTTAGCACCGAGAGATTCAAGACCTTTGATGTGGAAATCAAGTCCTCGGGATCCAATTGCATCTCCACCAGGAAGTGCAACCTCGGCTTCACCAATTCGGGCAACCAAGGGTCCTAAGACATTGATTGATGCTCGCATTTTTCGGACTAAGTCATAATCGGCGCGATGACCAGGATTTTCTGGAACATCAATGGTGACCCAATCTTTCTCTCTAACAACGGTGCAACCTAGACGGGTGAGGAGTTCAGCCATAATGCCGATGTCGGCGATGTCTGGAACATTACGGATGGTTGTTTTACCTGTAGCCAACAAAGCCGCCGCCATTAACTTGAGGGCGGAATTTTTTGCCCCAGAAACCCGGACTTCTCCGATGAGGCGTGCGCCGCCAACGATGCGAAATCTGCTGGTCATGTGCGCTCCCTCCTGCTTGTCCGGACGCTTCCGAGTGGTCTCATCGTAACTGCCCTAATAGGCTTGCCCCATGGTTCATTTAACGCGTATCTACACAAAAACAGGCGATGACGGCACAACCTCCTTGGGAGATATGTCCCGAACATCTAAGAATGATCCAAGGCTCGAAGCATATGCCACTGTTGATGAAGCCAATTCATCCATTGGTGTGGTCTTGGCCCTAGGCCAGTTATCCGAGGAGATGCGTGCCCTGCTGATACGGATTCAAAATGATCTCTTTGATGTGGGTGCCGATCTTTGTACCCCAGTCTCGGACTCACCTGCATTTGAGCCACTTCGAGTGCTTGAAAGTCAGATCACATACATAGAAGAGCACATTGATAAGTACAACGATGATTTGCAACCACTTCGCTCTTTTGTTTTACCATCAGGAACTCCAGCTGCTGCGTTATTGCATGTAGCCAGAACTGTTACTCGTCGGGCCGAGCGGCGAACATGGGCGGCAATCCACGCATTCGGCGGGGGAGTTAATCCTTTGACGGCGAAATATCTGAACAGACTTTCGGATTTGTTATTTGTACTAGCGCGTAGTTCCAATAAAGAAGTGGGCGACCAACTGTGGGTACCCGGAGCTAATCGCTAACTGCTGGTTGTTGGAGATGGCGTTGGAGTTGGTGTGGGTGTTGGTACGACATAGGTAGATGTGTAACTTGTTGTCGGAACTAATTCCGTACGCGGAGAGTGATAACAAGTGATGTTGATATTTTTAACAATGGTTTTAGGTTTCAGTGGTTCTGTAGAAACAAGCAAAACGGTCACTACTTGCTTGGCTTTAGTTGGGGCAACGGTCGTGCGCAAATTTCCATACGGAACACTTGTCGCATCGGTGTCGGATGTTGGGCCATAAACATTTGCCGTGATTTCCCACCAGGTGCATCCAGGGTATGAAGCGATTTGAACGGCGCCACAGGCATACCGTGAGCAAGACTTCATTTGTTTTGAAAGATTTGGATTGGCCGAGAGCACTCCCAGCAACTCTTTAGTTGTGGGCAATTTTGCATAAATTTCGTCAGTATTACCATCAGGCAAGAAACCTTTCGGTGGCCAACCCGGCGATGGAGATGGAGAAACCTTTACGACTTTTCGTTTATACACCGCTCGCTTTTTCACGATGGGCTTCTTGGTGACCTTGGGTTTGGCAGTCGCTTTGGCCGTGGCCTTAGTGGTTACTTTTGGTGCAGGCTTTGTCGTTGCGGCGAAACTAGGAAGCGCACTTAAGGAAAGAATGAACGCAAGAGAAAGCGTGAGAGTGCGGCGAATTATGAGCGCTCCCATTTAAATGTTCGTATCGCAAGACCAAGCCCTACGACCAGCCAGACCAGCAAAATGATCGCAGTTTTCCCGGTTTCCCAAGAATGGGCAACCTCATGACTGGCGAAAGTGTCGGGGAGAAAGACCGATCGCATACCTTGGCAGAGCCATTTGAGAGGGAATATTGCTGCGACTTGCTGCATCCAAAAAGGTAGTTGCGTGAAGATAAAAAAGACTCCGCTAAAGAATTGAAGAATGATGACGACGGGGGAGACCACTGCAGATGCACCTCTGCCGCTTTTTGGAACGGCGGCAAAAGCAATACCCAGTGCCGTTGATGAAGCAGTACCCAAAATAATAAGCCATGTGAAAGTAAGCCATTTAGCAGGTGCAGTGGGAAGGTGAACACCGAAGAAAAGAACGCCTCCTGCTAAGAGGAGAATCAATTGCACGAACATTCCAGCGAGGACAAGTATTGTCTTACCAATAAAATAACTTGCAACAGGCATCGGTGTACCGCGCAGGCGCTTCAGCGAACCGAAATCACGCTCCATAGGGATGATGATGGCAAGCTGTTGGAAGCCGCTATTGATCAAACCAGATGCGATCATGCCAGCAACAAAATATTGGCTAAAGGTCACACCAGGTGCAATGGTGTCTTTGAAGACAGAACCAAATATTGCCATGAGCATGACAGGGAAGAGAAGGGTAAAGACCACAGATTCACGCTGGCGCATAAATTGACGAATCTCAATATTCCCACGCCTTAGCCCGAGGGTGAGCGTGCTTGGCAAATTCTTCATTCAGCTGAACCCTCCGCTATTCCGATCATTCCTAGGTAGATATCCTCAAGAGTTGGACGAGACACAATGAGTTTAGGAATCTCGCCCTTGAATTGCGAAGAAAGACGCTGCACAACTGAAGTCGGCTCGTCAGTAAATTCTTCATTCATATGTCCATCCGATTCCCATTGAACCCGGGCCAAAGAGGTGGATCGACCTCCAATATTTGCTGGAGTCGAGATTTCAAGAATTTTGCCATGATTGATAACAGCCACACGATCGGCAAGGGCTTCTGCTTCATCCAAGTAATGCGTTGTCAGCAAAATTGTTGTTCCAGTATCGCGGAGAGAATTAATGAGCTCCCAAAAAGACCTGCGAGCCTCAGGATCAAATCCTGTTGTTGGCTCATCGAGGAAAAGTAGTTCTGGAGATCCAATAATTCCGAGCCCCACATCAAGCCTTCTTCGTTGCCCTCCCGAAAGAGTTCTAATCAGCGAACCACTCTTTTCTCCCAGCCCTACCGAATGGATTACTTCATCAGCATTCCTGGGGTTCGCGTAGTACCCACTGAAGTGATGCATGGTTTCGGCCACAGTGAGATCGCCAGCATCTGAAGTGGACTGCAAGACGATGCCAATGCGATCGCGAAACTCGCGTGCATCATGCCCTCGTACTTGCGGATCCATACCAAGAACGCTTACTTCACCAGAATCTCGAGGGCGGAATCCCTCCAAAATTTCAACGGTCGTCGTCTTTCCGGCGCCATTTGGGCCAAGAAGAGCGAAAATTTCGCCCTGGGCGATGGATAGGTCAATGCCATCTACGGCCACGGTATCTGTGTAACTCTTTCGTAGACCCCGTACCTCGATGACGCTCACGGAGCCATCTTGCCACCAGAGGTGAAAAAATGCGAAAAGATAGCCCTATGAGTCCCCGCAGAAACCACCCAAAAGGTCGAAAACCCAAGCAAGAGGATCGCGAGATTGGCACTTCGCAGGATGCGATTGAAGAACACGCCGAAGGAATATTTATTGTGCGGAAAATTACGGGATCAAGTTCTACAAAACCCTATCGATGCCCGGGGTGTGATCAGATGATTCCGATGGCAACACCACATACGGTGGCATGGCTTGAATACGATGTCGAAACTCGACGTCATTGGCATAACGCATGTTGGGCAAAGCGAACGCATCGAACGAGAAATACAGAGCGAACGAGAAACGCGCCGAGATATTAAAGTTTTAGCCGATACTTCTTCCGTGAAGAAATTTCACAAGCCCAACTATTAATCGATCCGCAAATGCGTTTCTACCAAAACTTGTGAAAGAAATAGGTATCTGGAATCGTGCCCGCACAACAGTGCGGGGGTAAGTAAATTCCAATAAACCTTCAGGGCCATGAATGCGACCGTAACCACTGTCTTTCACTCCACCGAACGGTACTGATGCAACGGCAGCAAAAGAAATGGTTGAGTTGATGGCGACCATTCCACATTCTAGCTGAGATGCGATCTTAGGACCCTGAGCCTTTGACCAAACAGAGGCACCAAGCCCATACCGAGATGCATTGGAAAGGGAAACCGCCTCTGCCATATCTTTGACACGATTAATGATGATTGTTGGTCCAAAGGTTTCCTCCTGCATTGCGATTGAATCCTCAGGGACGTTAACCAAGATCACTGGATCAACAAATGGTCGCTTAACAGAATCAATACCACCTAAAAGTGCCTGCCCACCACGCGCAATTGCATCGCGTATGTGGGCATCAATAATGTCTAGTTGTTTAGGCATAGTTGCGGGCCCGTAATTTCCAACTCCAGGCGCACCTGCTTGGATCTTCTTACCCATACCCACAATCATTTCAATGAATGCATCCGCTACTTTTTCGTGAACGTAAACGCGCTCTGCCCCAATGCATGTCTGACCTGCATTAGACATTGCAGACCAAAGCGTGAACTCTGCAGCTTTGGCGATATTGGCATCTGCGGCGATGATTACAGGGTCTTTTCCGCCACATTCAAGGAGAACGGGAGTCATAGTTTTTGCGCATGTTGCCGCGACAACTTTGGCAGTTTTTGTTGAACCAGTGAATGCCAGTTTATTAACGCCACTTTCGCACAGCGCCCGTCCCGTATCTCCCAGACCTGTTACGACTCTAAACACGTCGTGGCTGGGTGATACTTCTGCAAAAGTATTTGCTAGCCACACCCCAACGCCTGGCGTGTATTCGCTCGGTTTAAAGACCACAGTATTTCCTGCAGCCAACGCGTAAGAGATTGAGCCCATCGGCGTAAAGATCGGGTAGTTCCAAGGACCGATTACTCCCACTACACCCACGGGTGATCTCTCGACAGTCGCCGACATGTTGGCCATAAGTAATCCTGGTTTGCGATATTGCTTGCGCATGACTTCTCGTGCATTGCGTGCCGCCCATGCCAAGTGACCAATTGCGAGAGTGGCTTCCAGCTTGGCATCACTTATTGGCTTACCAGTTTCACGTGAGATCAATTGCGCACATTCATCGATTCGGTCAATCAGGATTTTGCTCCAGGACAGTAAAACTTTGCGCCGTCCATCAAAACCGAGACCATGCCATAAATGCGATACATCTCTCGCGGCACTGACCGCTTCTTGCACCTGCGAATCAGTAAATATTGGGTAGGAGGCCAGCACCTCGTTGGTGACGGGAAAATGAGAGTCAAATGTCTTATCTGCGTGAATAACCATGTGAAATAGCCTATCCGCGTCTGGCGCCTTCGGCATAGATACACTTACGCACATGTCGGAAGTTATTCGAGCCAATACGGTTCTACCCTCTCTTCGCACTGAATTCCGCGTCAAAACAGCAGATGGTCATTTTCTCATTGGCGAAATTGCCAGGCCCCTTGGCGACTACACGGGAGCGATTCTGTGCCTACATCCGCTTCCTACAGCTGGGGGCATGATGGACAGCCACATCTTTAAGAAGTCAGCAAATCGTTTGCCGGAATTAGCAGGCATTGCCGTGGTGCGTTTTAATACTCGCGGAACTACTAGCGATGCTGGAACAAGCGAAGGTGAATTCGATAATGGAATCAGTGAGCGTCATGATGTCGAAGCGATGCTTGCTTATTGCTTTGACGAATTACACCTGACAAATCTTTGGGTCGTGGGTTGGTCATTTGGGACAGATATGGCTTTGCAGCACGCTAAAGACCCGCGTCATAAAGGTTTGCTTTTGCTGAGCCCGCCTCTTCGAACGACAACACCAGAGCAGTTGGCTTATTGGAATACTGACCCGCGCCCTGTCGTAGCGCTGGTTCCCGAGTTAGACGAATTCCTCAACCCAGCCCAGGCAGTTGAGCGGTTTACATCGTTACATTCCATTGAAATCATCCCTGTTATGGAAGCGAAGCATCTCTGGGTAGGTGAGCCTTCGGTCTCTCGAGTCCTCAATGAAATAGTTGCGCGAGTGGCTCCATTGCGTGGACCACTTCCAACCACCTACTCTTTTGAGGCAAGTTCATGAAACTCTTTAAACGCGTCATTCGTTTGTTTACCGATCGCAGAGCCTGGGTTCAGCAAGTCGTTGTCACGGCAGCCGCCGCTGCAACGGCGTGGCAAGTTGGAGATATCGCTTTTAAAAATGGTGGGCTAGTTGCTGCCATCGTCGCCAGTTTGACTGTTCGAATCTCTTTGCATAAATCTACCCGTGAGGGATTTGGTCAAATTCTTGGTACGGCCATCGGCGCAGGAACTGCGTTGCTTAGTGTGAACCTTTTCGGTTTTGGTGCAATAACGGTTGGAGTCACGGTCGTAATGTGCTCCGTTGCAGCGCGAGCATTACACCTTGGTGAAGTTGCCTCAATCAACGTTCCAGTGACAGCGCTGATTGTGATTGGTCCTGGTATTAGCGAGAACAACGCACAAAACAGGATGATCTCTACTCTAATTGGTGCAAGTATTGCGATTTTGTTTTCCTATTTTGCTCACCCAAAAACACCTGCTGGTCGCACTGTGGATCAGATTGCCTCCCTTGGAAAAAAAGCGGCAGAGTTACTTGGAACAATGTCTGAAGGAGTTGCAGCGGGTTTCACTCAAAGAGAAGCAGGGAACTGGTTAGCGTCGGCTCGATTGCTTATTGAGGAAATTCCGCGCGTGCGCGCTCAGGCGCTTGAGGCTCGGACATATGCAAAGTGGTTTCCTACTGCCGAAAAAGATGAAGCCGAGGATTTGTATTCTCGGGGCGTTGCCATCGAGCACACAGTTGTTCAAGTTCGAACCATTGCCAGAACGCTTTTTGATTCTGCAGTGGAGGGAGGAATTCCCGACTCCACTCAGCGCAAGATTGCCGAAGCTCTTTCTGCTGCTAGTTTCGCAATCACCTCCGACGTTGATGAACTTCTCAAGGATGGTGTAGCCGGGGATAACCCACAACTCACGGCAGATATGCGAATCGTGGGTGCTGAATTAGCGGATTTACTCATTAACGAATCACCACGCGAAGATCAAGAACAAATTGCTCGGAGCATGTCGCTAGTAACCAATTTAGATCGGATCGCCGATTCTCTAGATCAGGCATCCCCTGCAATGTTCGCTGTTGAAACGCCAGCTGAGCCAACGGGGCATAAAGTTCTGTCCCTATCTCCGCTGGAGCAAGGCAGAAAGTGGAGGCGTTCTTTTCGAAAGGTTCTTCCTAAGAAGTTGCGAAAGTATTTCTAATTACGTTGCATCAGAACGTGGGTAGACAACTTCTTCAAGAATAAGAATGACAGCAGCAGCTAATGGCACAGCAAGAAGTGCCCCTACTAATCCAAGCAGTGAGGACCCGAGTAGTGCAGCGATGATTGTTACCGCGCCAGGAACCGAGAGTGATTTCTTCATTATTTTGGGAGTGATTACGTAGTTCTCGATTTGGACGTAGAGAACATATGTAACAAAGGCGATTAACCCAGTAGGAAGAGATTGCGTTAAGGCAATGATAGTTACGATCGAACAGCCGATGAAGTGACCGATGAGTGGAATGAGTCCGCAGACAAGGATGATCATGGCTAATGCGATCGGTGAAGGCAGTCCAAGGATCGAGGCCAGGATAAGAACGAAGACACTTGCAAGGAAGGAGACCGTGATCTGACTTCCCACGAAGGCTCCGATTCGAGCGATGATGGCATTTGCTAAGCGAGATACACGATCACGCCGTGTTGCTGGAACTAGTCGTAGACCAAGTTCGGTCATGGTGGGAAGAGATATCAAGAAATAGAGAGTCAATACTAAAACGGTTAGCGTTGAAAAAGTTCCTGATAAGACAGTCTTGCCAACGCCTACAACTCCACCAAATGCTGAAACGATAAGAGTCCCATCTTTGGTAATGGCCTTAAGTTTGATTTGAAGAGTGTCAACGATCCCGTAATGATCGTTAAGTGAGGCAATTGATGAGTTGTGTTTCAGATCATTCAAAAGAGTTGGCGCTCGATTGATGAGTTCGGTCCCCTGCGTAACTACCGGTGGAATAACGAGCCATGCAAAAAGTCCCACGAAAATAATCACGAGCAAAAAGATTGCAGTCACAGCTTTTGCTCGATTGAGTCCTCGGGAGCGCAGTGCTTCAACTGCCGGATTCAGACCCATGGCAAGAAACAAGGCAATGATGATGAGAACAAATGTCTGGCTAGCAGCGGCAAGTGAGCGCATCACGACAAGTGCCAGCAATCCACCTGCCGTGGCTAGAAAGCCGAAATAAAAGGGGTGAGAGTGGTTGATTGGATCACCTGGCAATCCATAATCCACGGGGGTTTCCTCTTGTTTGCCTGCACTCTTCTTAAAACGATCTGAGATTGCCATGTCGCTAGTGTAAACGGTGGGAACTATCACTTTGAAGATGACTCTTCTATTTACATTCGATTAACCTAAGTAAGAGAGAATGCCCTCATGACATTGCAAATAACTGGGCTGGGCGAGGAGATCGCCGCTCTTTCCAGTTTGCCATGGGATCAACCACTAGAGGATTGGCCTGAAGATCCCTCCTTGGCGGAAAAGCGTGGAATCTCCCGACATGTTGTTCGCCTAGTTCGTGCCAGTGAGTCGGTAGATAGCGAAATCTACGCCGTCAAAGAGACGGTTTCTGAATTTGCTAACCGCGAATACCGACTTCTGCGACAACTTTCGCATTTGGGTGCACCCAGCGTGGATCCAATTGCTGTTATTGAGGGCAGAACAGATTCCAATGGAGAAGAGTTGCCTTGCGCGCTAGCAACGCGATTCTTGCCATATTCACTCCCGTATCGGGTGCTTTTGTCGGGGGATGTCACAGCTCATGACGTTATGACGATGGCGAATGCTTTGGCCTTACTTCTCGTTCGAATGCACCTCCTTGGATTTTGGTGGGGCGACTGCTCTCTTTCTAACACCCTCTTCCGACGAGATGCTGAAGGATTTGCGGCATATTTGGTAGACGCTGAAACAGGCGAATTCCAAAAGATGTTGAGTGACGGCCAACGAGAACATGATCTAGATATCGTGCATTTCAATGTTGCAGCAGAGTTAGAGGACTTAGCAATATCAGGAGTCCTATTTCCGGGCATGGATCCCATCCGCGCAAGCGACGGACTCATACGTCGATATCGAAGATTATGGAAGGCGCTTAAGGAACCACAGTTGCTCGATGCATCAGATCGCCATGCAGTTGAACGCGCGATGCGCGAACTGCAAGATTTAGGTTTTGCCGTTGAAGAAGTATCGGTTTCACTTGATGGCGCAAGTCAAGCACTTTCATTTCAACCCAAACTTGTCTCTGCTGGATATCACCAACAACGTTTGCGCGAATTAACGGGACTTGAGACGGAAGAATTACAAGCCAAACGATTGCTTGCATCTTTTGATCGCTATCGAGGTCGAGAGGAGAAGCCACGCGGCCCCATCGAAGTAAGTGCTCAACGTTGGCTACGAGAGGTCTTTGAACCAGTTACAGGGTTGGTGCCACGTTCTTTGCAGGGGCGTATTGAGCCCGCGCAGTTCTTTCATGAGACTCTGGAGCATCGTTGGTATCTCAGCGAGAAAGCAGGCCACGATGTTGGTTTAGATTTCGCTGCTCACTCCTATATTTCTGAGATT
>Ga0194061_1000501_pt1 | contig 23961 bp, 25 predicted proteins | sample SepL2221m_MetaG_FD_163423 | JGI IMG/M metagenome (GOLD analysis project Ga0194061, IMG submission 163423) | Anoxic zone freshwater microbial communities from boreal shield lake in IISD Experimental Lakes Area, Ontario, Canada - Sep2016-L224-21m | ecosystem: Environmental > Aquatic > Freshwater >... | reverse complement strand
GCATGAACACCGACGACGCCCCCCAACCCCCGCCCATCGCAGCCGTGCCGGAGGAAAAGCCCGAGGAGTTCCGCGAGGGCGACGTGGCGGCGATCGAGTATTTCAAGGAGGCGCACTCACTCCTGCGTCACCAGATCGGAAAAGTGATCGTCGGGCAGGATCTCGTGATTGAAGAACTGCTGATCGCCATTTTCACAAGGTCGCACGCACTGCTCGTCGGCGTGCCGGGGCTCGCGAAAACGCTGCTCATCTCGACGCTCGCGCAGGCGCTGAATTTGCAGTTCAAGCGCATCCAGTTCACGCCCGATCTCATGCCGAGCGACATCACGGGCACCGAGGTAATCCATCAGGATCAGGCGACCGGCCAGCGGGCGTTCAAGTTCCTGCCAGGGCCGATTTTTGCGAACGTGATCCTCGCGGACGAGATCAACCGCACGCCGCCGAAGACGCAGGCAGCGATGCTCGAGGCGATGCAGGAAAGGAAGATCACCGTCGGTGGTGCGGATCACAAATTACCCGAGCCGTTCTTCGTGCTCGCGACGCAGAATCCCGTCGAGCAGGAGGGCACCTATCCGCTGCCTGAGGCGCAGCTCGACCGCTTCATGTTCATGATTTACGTGGACTACCCGAGCGCGGAGGAGGAACTCGAAATCATGCGCCGCGGCACCGGCGGCAAATCCGCGACGGTGCGGCAGATTCTCGGCAGCGATCACATCCTCTACCTGCAAGGCACCGTGCGGCGGATGCCGGTCGCGGAGCATGTGCTGCGATATGCGCAGAAGATCGTCGCCGCGACGCGCGCAAAGAGCGAGCAGGCGCTCGACTTCTGCAAGAAGTGGCTCTCGTGGGGCGCAGGCCCACGCGCCTCGATGAATCTCATCCTCGCAGCGAAAGCGCACGCGATTCTGCGCGGGCAGGTCTATGTCGCGTGCGAGGATGTCGCGGCCGTCGCGCCGAGCATCATGCGCCATCGCATCATCCCGAATTTCGCAGCGCAGAGCGAGGGCGTGACGAGCGACATCATCACGCGGATGATCCTCGACAAGATTCCGAAGGACGAGTGATCCGTAGCCGCGCTTGTGAAAGCGCGGGCCGATCCCTTTCTCGCGACGGGCGGGAGAGAAGTGCCCGCGCTTTCACAAGCGCGGCTACGAGGGGCAGGCTACACGCCGAACGTCTTCCGCAGATACTCGCGACTGCGCGTGGCGATCGCCTCCGGGCCTTCGTCGAAATTGAACACCTCGACCGACACGGTGCCGTCGTAGCCCGCATCGCGCAGCGCGGCGGCGATGGGCGCAAAGTCCATGTCGCCGAAGCCGGGCCCCTTGAGGTTCGGATCGTTTGCGTGGAAATATTCGAACATCCCCGCACTCTCGCGGATGATCTGCGGAATCGGCGTGCCCTCGGAACTCATCGCCTTCACATCGAGAATAATGCTCATCGCCTTGCTCGCAAACTGCGCCGCGAAGCGCCGCCCCTCGGCGGCCGTGTTCACAAAGTTCGTCTCGCTCGGCGCGAGCGGCTCGAAGCACAGCACGACTCCTCGTTCCTCCGCACGCTTCACCGCGGCGCGGAAAACCTCCGTCGCCCACGCCCACGCCTGCTCATAAGTCACGCCATCCATCAGGTTCCTCTGCTTCGGCGAGCCCACCACGATGCGCGTGCCGCCGAGATCCGCGCAGCAGTCCACCAGCGCGACAAAATAATCCGAAGTCCGCGCACGCACCGCCGCGTCGGGATGCGTGAGGTAAATCCCTTCCGTCTGCACGAGCACCCAATGCAGCCCGCTGATGCCGATGCCGATCTTCGCCGCCAGCGCCCGGATGCGCGCCCGCTCCTCCGCGGAAATCTCCGTCACATTCCTCGCGATGGTGAACGGCGCGATCTCCACAAAGTCATACCCCGCCTTCTTCGCGAACGCGAAAGTGTCCTCAAGCGACCAGTCTTTGAAAATCTCGTTGCAGATTCCGAATTTCATCCGCGCACATTGCCGTGCGTATTGCGCCATGGGGAAGCGGAAAGTCGAGACGCTGCGCCGTCGGTAGCCGGGGCTTTCCAGTCCCGGCACTCATCGGATGAAACCGCGCAACCAAGTGCGGAAAAGTCTCCGGCTGCTGCGAGCGCCGGGGCTGGAAAGCCCCGGCTACCGATGCGCCTACCGGATTCCGCGGGCGATGTATTCGCGCGAGAGCGTGACGTAGCGGTCTGCCCACGTGCGGATGCCGGACTGCTCTTCGAGCGTGAGCGTGCGGACGACTTTTGCGGGCGTGCCGAGGATGAGCGAGCCGGGAGGGAACACTTTTCCGCCGGTGACGATGGCGCCCGCGCCGACGATCGAGCGCGCGCCGATTTTCGCGCCGTCGAGGACGATGGCGCCCATGCCCACTAGGACTTCATCGCCGATCTTGCACGCGTGAAGGATGGCCTTGTGGCCGACGGTGACGAGTTCGCCAAGCTCGGTCCCGAAATCGTCGGAGAGATGCACGACCGCACCGTCCTGGATGTTCGAGCGCGGGCCGATGACGATGCGGTGGATGTCCGCACGCAGGACGCACTGGAACCACACGCTCGACTCCTCGCCGAGCGTCACGTCGCCGATGACGGTGGCATTTGCCGCAGTGAATGCCGTGGGGTGAATGCGCGGCGAACTGTCGAGGTGCTGCGCGATGCGCTGTGGAAAATCCATGCCGGGAAGCTGCCCAGCGCGGCGTGAAAAATCAACGGCAGATGACCGTGATTCAATTTGAACCACGAATGGACACGAATGGATTCCAGAGGACGGAGCGACAGGAAACGCCGCCTGCCTCGTTCCATTCGTGTCTCTTCGTGTCCATTCGTGGTTTCCGTCCAGTTGCCGCACCCCCGGCGGATGCAGCCCGTGTTCACCGCGATTCCGGCACGGTTCCTGAACCGGCGACGCACGCGCACGCGCACGGCGGAAGGTTTTTTGAAAACCCATTGACTCGCCGATTTTCGGGTGACACACAGCGATCCGAATCCGACCGGCGGATTCGCCTCGCAATACCACTCACCCCACCAGAACCCATCATCCCATGAACAAGGCAGAACTCGTTTGCAGCGTGCAGAAAAACCTCGGCAAAGAAGTGAGCAAGGCCGCCGCCGAGAAGGCGGTGAACGCGGTCATCGAATCCATCGCGGCAACGCTGCGGAAGGGGAAGAACGTGCAGCTCATCGGCTTCGGCACGTTCAAGGTCGTACACCGCAAGGCGCGCATGGGCGTGAATCCGAAATCCCTCGAGCCGCTGAAGATCAAGGCATCGAAGTCGGTGAAATTTGCAGTCGGAAAAGAGCTGAAGTCGAAGCTCTGAGGCGCACAGATGCAGCCTGCGCAGAGGCGCGGTGAAAACCGTGGCTGCGACGCCCTCGCTGCAACATGTCTCTGCGGCGCCCTCGCCGCAGGATTCGCCGGGAACCAAACGGTGAGCCGCTTGATTGCCGCGACGAGGCGTCGCGGAAACATGTTGCGACGAGGGCGTCGCAGCCACTCAAGCAGCCGCACACGCTGCCGGACCTCCGCTTGGCCTGCATCGCTCCGCCTGAGCTGTGCCGCAGGAATCACTTCTTGTAAGCCGCGCTCGTGAGAGCGCGGGCTGACTTTTCGCAATGCCAGAGGATCAGCCCGCGCCTTGATAAGCGCGGCTACGGGTATCGTTCCGACTAAGAACCACCGCCCCTCGCAGTTCCCCTCCACTACGATGAACTTCTCCCTTTTCCGCAGCCTGTCCGCATTCGCCGCGCTTTGCGTCGGCGCGTCCGTTTCGTTTTCCGCCGCGCCGCCGAAGAAGGAGGAGGTGGAGGACCCGAATGCGCCGGTGAGCTATTTCAAAAAGGTGCGGCCCATTTTGCAGGCGAATTGCCAGGGGTGCCATCAGCCCGCGAAGGCGAAGGGCGGGTATGTGATGACGGATTTTGCGAAGCTGCTGCACGGCGGCGACGATGCGGAGAAGGAAGGCGCGGCCATCGTGCCGAGGCAGCCGGACAAGTCGCACCTCATGCGGCAAATCACGCCGGTGAAGGGCGAGGCGGAGATGCCGCCGAAGAAGGCGCCGCTGCACGAAATCGAGATCGCGCTCATCAAACGCTGGATCGCCGAGGGCGCAAAGGACGACACGCCGGAGAATGCCAAGCAGCGCTTCGACGCCGAGCATCCGCCGATTTACTCGCGCCCCCCGGTGATCGCGTCGCTCGATTTTTCACCCGACGGATCGCTGCTCGCGGTCGCGGGATTCCACGAGGTGATCCTGTGGAAAAGCGACGGCAGCGCGCCGCTCGCGCGTCTCGTGGGGCTCTCGGAACGCGTGCAGTCGGTGCGCTTTTCACCCGATGGAAAAAAGCTCGCCGTCGCGGGCGGACGCCCGGCGCAGATGGGCGAGGTGCAGATCTGGGACGTGGAGAAGCGCAAGCTGTTGCTCAGCGCGCCGCAGGGATTCGACACCGTGTATGGCGTGAGCTGGTCGCCGGACGGGAAGCTCGTCGCGTTCGGCACCGCCGCCGACAAGGTCGTGCTCGCCATCGAGGCCGACACCGGCAAGCAGGTGCTCCAGCAGCGCTCGCACGACGACTGGGTGCTCGGCACCGTCTTCACGCAGAAAGGCGACAAGCTCGTGAGCGTCGGCCGCGACATGACGGCGAAGCTCACCGAAGTCGCCTCACAGCGGTTCATTGACAACATCACGAGCATCACTCCCGGAGCACTGCGTGGCGGCCTCCACTCCGTAGTGCGGCACCCGAAGCGCGACGAATTCCTCGTCGGCGGCTCGGACGGCGTCCCGCAGGTCTATCGCATCGAGCGGAAGGAGCAGCGGCGCATCGGCGACAACGCACTCTCCATCGGCAAATGGCCCGCGATGGAAGGCCGCATCTACGCCGTGGACTTCGCGCCCGACGGCCTCGGCTTCGCCGCCGGCAGCTCGCTCGACGGAAAAGCCACCATCAACTTCTACAACTACGACTTCAACGCCGAGATGCCCGCTGACATCGCAGCCATCGAGAAGAAGCCCGCCCCCAAGCGCACCGAGGAAGAAAAGAAGAAACTGGAGAAATACACCGCCCCCATGACGAAACTGCTCGTCGGCGCGACGTTCGACAGCGGCATCTACGCGGTGAGTTACAAGCCCGACGGCACCGTCCTCGCCGCCGCCGGCGAAGACGGCCGCATCCGCCTCATCAATCCCAAGGACGCCAAGGTCGTGAAGGAATTCATGCCAGTGACGGTGAGTGCGAATGCGGCGAATGGAAGATAGGCGGCATTGCACGCTCCCTGTAAACGAATACTGTCCTTCTATGTCTCTACTCACTCCATCTGACTGCAATTTCTTCGCTCTCGCCCAGCAGCTACAGCTCGGTATCTCCGAACGGTTCGAGGACGTTCCAGCATCGCCAGGAGCTTACATGCTCTTTTCTGGCTCTGGACACTTTGTCTATTCCGGCAAAGCTTCTGACCTGCGCCAGCGCATCACCGACCATTTCTCGCCGCGCGAGGAGAACCCGCTCATCCGCGTTTTGGCTCGCTACTTTATTTGGCGTGTCACGGCCACCGAGGCGGCAGGAGCAGTTCTTGAAGGAGAGCTTTACGACCTTTGGCTCGAAACTACAGGCACCCCACCCCTCGCCAACCGGAACGCGCCACCCGAATCGAAGGCGCAGTACCCCAAGCTTGCGCTCTCCAAACTGCAAATTCTCGCCAATTATTTGAAAACAAAATGACCAACGAAGAACGCGATGGTCGTGAGGGAATTCATGCCGCTGACCGTGAATGCAACTGCGGCGGATCGACACTAAAGTCTGTCATGCACTCGCGGTATGACAGAAAAACAGCGACCAAAAGCCCGCAGCCACGCGGCGCAATCTTTGTCGAGATTTGACTCCTGTCCCCCTTTCCATAAATGCGCTTCCACACCTCTTTCATGAACGGAGTATTTTCTTTCCAAACTGCCGGCGGACCATCCTCGGTGACATCCGCGCAGTTGCAGGATTTTGCGGCACATATTGGGTTGGAGCGCGTATGCCCGAATAGGTATAGCTATCTTCTCGCGCTCGACGTATTCATCGAATTTCATCATGGGACATTATCTCCAGAAGAAGTGGTCCGAGAGATTGGATTTCTCGAAACCGACCCAAATAAGAGCCGCACGAAGCATGCAGAGCAGTTTGAGGACAAACCGTTGCAAGGGCTATGGCACAAGCACTATTTCACAGCAGCCCATGTCGCTCAGAATCTTCTGAACCAACTTGCTGGGAAGAAGGGGCTGATGCGGATGTTGAACAGGATATGCCCTCCCGACCGCCGAGAAGTGTTCACTCAGGAGATGGCAGATGAAACAACTTTTTCTACAACACAAGGCGCATTTTCCGAGCGTCTTAATGCGAACGAACTTACAGGAGAGTGGATCGTGTTTACGCAGCACGGCGGGAGCAATTATTACTTATGTCTTGCTAAGCACCCCAATCGCTCCAAGCGCTCCGATGACGACAATCGGTTGTTTGCTCGCATCATGGATTGTTGCTTGGAACAGTTTCCATTTCTCAGCGAGAACTTACTCTAACTATACTCAAACCTAAGCCTGAACGTGAAAGAGGGTCAGTCTGATAATCGTTTCCAACGAATTTGTGCGTGCCGGTCTGCATGCGGGCGGTGCAAATGGCGACGTGCAACAAGCTGCCCCTTGTTTTCCTCCCATGCTCGCTGGCTGACACCGGATTTCGTGCTATCTGTTCCTGGTTCCGGCAGATGAACTCCGTGCAACGAGGATGTTTTTCATAGAGCATTACGGCGTCAGATTGGTAAATCTGCCTCGGTCAGAGTAGCGAGTGATTCGCGATCTTTCACGCCAGTTTTCTTGACGCGTGTCGCGTGCTTCTCCACCGCTTCCTCGAAAATCCTTCTCACGTAGCGTCCGTTGCCGAAGTCACGTCCTCTCTTCGCGTGCGCGGCTGTGAAGTGCGCGAGTAGAGCCGAGTATCCCGTTTCATTAAGCGTGTAGTCGTTGTCCCCGGCGAGCTTGGTGAATATCTGAGCAAGTTCATGTGGGGAGTAATCCTCAAACTCGATGTAACGTGTGAATCGAGAGTTGAGCCCAGGATTCATATTGATGAAGTCCTTCATTTCCTCCGGGTAGCCTGCCACGATCACGGCAATCCTGTCGCGATTGTCCTCCATCTGCGCAACGAGCGTGGAAACCGCCTCCTTGCCAAAGTCTTCACCCGTCGTGTGTCGAACATCCAAGGAATAGGCCTCGTCAATGAACAGGATCCCATCCAGCGCTTCCATTGTCTTCGCTTTGGTCTTTATCGCTGTCTGGCCAATGTAAGCGGCAACCAAATCCTCACGGTGCGCCTCGACCATATGCCCCTTCGCCAAAAGGCCCAGTGCCGCGTAAATCTCCCCAACATAGCGGGCCACCGTTGTCTTTCCTGTCCCGGGATTTCCTGTGAATACGAGGTGCAATGATATTTCCGCAGACTTCAGACCAGCGGCACTTCGTTTCCGCTGCATTTCCACGAATTCGGTCAGGCGTCGGATTTGGGCCTTGACGTTTTCCAAGCCGATCATTCGTTCGAGTCCTTGCATTGCTTCGGCTAGTGCCGCAGCGTTTAACGGCTCCAATAGTTTTCGTGCTATGGCGGCGTTTTTCCTTCCTATTTCGGATTGCGCATCGGCGGAATTGAGCGCTGCGAGCAGCCAGTGTCTGGCGACCTTCGAGTCTCTTGGCACGCCCCGCCCATTCTTATACTTCAATCCAAGCGCGAGCTGTGCCCGAATATTTCCTTGTTCTGCCGATTGGCGGTAAAATGCAATTGCCTGAATGACGTCTTTCTCTACACCCCTTCCGGTTTCATAAAAACGTCCAAGTCTATACTGTGCCAGGGCATGTCCCAATTCTGCCGCACGGCGGTATCGCATGACTGCTTGAGTTTCATCTTTCGCCACACCGCGTCCGGTCCAATATGCGTCGCCAAGACCATATGCTGCGCGATCGTGACCTTGCTCTGCCGCACGACGCCACCAGATGACTGCTTGGGCGTCATCTCTCGTCACGCCGCGTCCGGTCCAATATGCGTGACCCAGATTATGCTCCCCCCAGTCATCGCCTTGCTCTGCCGCACGACGGTACCACGTGACTGCTTGAGCTTCATCTCTCGCCACGCCGCGTCCGGTCGAATATGCGTAGCCAAGACACACCTGCGCCGAAGCATGCCCTTGCTCTGCCGCACGGCGGTACCACATGACTGCTTGAGCCGCATCTTTTTCAATCCCATCTCCGTCCCAGTATGCGCGGCCAAGCTGGTATTGCCCCCAAGCATCTCCTCGCTGTGCCGACCGCCGGAACCACGCGACCCCTTGGACAGCATCTTTCTCCACACCCCATCCGTGAAAGTACGCGTGCCCAAGGTTGCACTGCGCCGCAGCGTCACCTTGCTCTGCCGCATGGCGGTACCAGATTGCTGCCTGAGCATCGTCTTTGATCACGCCCCGTCCGAAATGGTATGCGTTGCCAAGTTGGAGCTGCGCCCAAGCCTTCCCCTCTTTGGCCGCGCAAAAGATTTCATCGATATCGGGAGTCTCGGACATTTTTCAGTCCCGCGATCAACGCCGGTAAAAAACGAAGCTGTCAATCCGCATCATCCGCCCGAACCAAAAAAAGACCGGAAACAAGGGACTCACTATTGCCTCCGCACTTCTGCCCTTGTCGTGGAACCTGCACGGCGAATTTTCCGCTCATGAGCTACGAGTACATCATCACGGTGAAACCCGACAAGCGCAGCGGCAAGCCGTGCATCCGGGGGATGCGCACCACCGTCCAGGATGTCCTGGAGTCTCTCGCTTCCGGGATGACTGAGGACGAGATTCCCGCCGATTTCTCCGAGCTGACCCGTGAGGACATCAAGGCGTGCCTCCCGTTCGCCGCCGACCGGGAACGCAAGCGGTTCACCGCCGCCGCGTGAAGTTCCTGCCGGGCCACAGAACCGGCGTGACGAAGCCTCTTCGCGTGCTACCGTTCATCCCATGAGTGCCGCACAGATCATTGACGAACTCCCGAAGCTGACTCCTGCCGACCTGCTGGCCGTCCGACACAAGCTCATCGAAATCAGCGAGGAGAACGAAGGCGTGGCACTTTGCGACGCCGCGGCATCGGAAGGCGCGCAAGATCCTCGACCAAATGGAAACTGGCGACGGTGCGCGCTCATCCAGCGACGGGTTTGCGTTTCTCGCCGACCGCGCCGAGGACATCTACACTGTCACCGACGGAGATCCGTTCCACGAAGCCCGATAGTTATTGTTCATGCCTGAACTCTCACGCTTTTATGGCATCATCATTCGGATGTTCTCCGAGCCTTCCGAGAGGCATCACGTCCCGCACTTTCACGCATACTATGGCGAGCATGTCGCCGTGTTTTCCATTGCGCCAGTTGCTCTCATCATCGGCTTTGTTCCGCAGCGGCAGCAGCGCCTCATCGAGGCGTGGGCGGAGCTTCACGAGGAGGAACTGCTTTCCGACTGGCAGCTTTTGGAGCAAGGCCGCAAGCCTTCCCAAATCGCGCCTTTGCAGTAAACTAACGCCATGAATCACCCCATTTACCGCATTACGTCCGTCGAGTGCATTTCGCCTCACTCGCTGCGGCTGCGTTTTAACGATGGGCTGACTCGCACCATTGATTTGGAGCCGATTCTTGAGGGCGAACTTTATGGTCCGCTCCGCGACCCGGCAGTTTTTGCGCAGGTCGCACTCGACCAGGAGATCCATACGGTCGTCTGGCCATGCGGGGCCGACTTCGATCCGGCCACGCTGCACGACTGGCCGGAACACGAGGCTGCTTTTCGCGCTGCGGCAGAGCGGTGGAAGCACTCCGCTGCGAGCGTCTGAGCATCCATATTCGCCGCCACCTCTGAATGAGCGCCACCCGGCACCCGTTCCTATAATTCAATCTCCACCCGCGCGCCGTTCTTTGTCAGCTTTGCCGGGACAGACTTAGTCTTTGATCCCGAGCGCACTTCGATCGTGTAGTCGCCGAGGAAGCCGCGCACTTTTGCCACACCCCCGCGTCCGGTCCAAGTGCTGGTGTTGGTCCACCACTTCTTAAACACGAGGTCGTACCACACCTTCCCGTGCCCGCGCGGCTGCCAATCGGCGGTCCACTGCGCCGCATTGGGAATCCAGTGGCGCTTTTCCCAAAATCCCCATGTGATGAAGCCGCTCGTCGCCGGGTGCGCGAAGACCGCGGTCATGAAGTCGCGCGTGTAATCGGCCATCACCTCGTCGTCCCACACGTTGATGTCGTGCCCCGTGATCTCGATGGGCAGCCCTAGCGCGCCGAAGCGGTTCAATATCTCCCATACCTTGGTGATGGGAGTCAGTTGCTCGTTGAAGTGGCCCTGCATTCCTATCCCCTGCACCGGCGCCTTGGCATCGAGCAGTTCCTTGATGCCCCGGAAATAGCCATCCTGATGCTCGGTGTCCGCCCCCCCGTGGGACAGGATGCTGTAGTCATTGATGAAAAGCTTTGCCTGCGGGTCAGTTTCACGCGCGGCGCGAAATGCCTCGGCAAGGATGCCTTTGCCCAATGCGCGCTGCACATCGGTATTCGTCACCGGCTCGTTCACGACATCCCATTCGAGTATCTGGCCCTTGAAGGCACTTACCTCGTCGCGGACGTGATCGAGGATTCGCTTTTTCAGCGCATCCGGCTTGTCCTGCAATGCCGCCACGTCCTTCGGGAGCCGCGTCCAGCCGGGCCAGAGCAAGTTATGCCCACGCACGGCGATGCCGGCGTCGCGCAGCCACTTCACGGTGTCGAGGGCACGCTGCCGGTTGCGCTCAAATTCCGGCCACTTCATGTCGTTCTCGATCGTTACCCGGTTGAATGAGTTTTTGACGAGTTCACGGTAAGTGTCCGCATCTGCCCCTTCATCGAGCAATGGCGACGCCCCTACCGCGCTGCCGAATCCATAGGCATGACGCACCTGCCGGACTAGGACCTGCGCACCCGGCAGCGACTTGCCCGAGATGCTATGCACGATGACCGTCAGTTGCGCCTTGCGCATCTTTTCGATGCTCTCCGCCGCCTCCTTGCGCCAGGTGGCATCCGCCGCACGGCCCTTGTAAGTAATCGGAGTGTAAGGCAGCCCGCCCAATGCCATGCCTTTGCCATAACTAATGACCCTCAGCCCCCCTATCTCCATCGCCTGCTTCGCGCTTCCGGTCTGAAAATGCAGCGCGATGTCTTCCTCGCCGTAGTCCATCGCAGCGACGAAAGGCACATAGTATTTCGACCACGCCTTCCCGCACTCAAAGCGGAATGCCGACGACTTGGTGTAAGGCGGACGCGCCAACTCGAAGACAAACGTTCCCTCTGCTTCGTCGCTTGCACCCGCGGCGCGCGCCCAGAACACCGCGAGCATCACCTCGCCCTTCGCCACCTTCGCCGAGCATTTCGTATTTGTCTGGAAGCCCCACGCATTTTCCGACGCCTTGCGCACGGTCATGCGCAGCGCCTTCTCGAAGCCCGGAGCGCCCTTCACGTCCGCATATTCCGCGACGCCGTGCTTGTTCGTCTTTGCCAGTGCGAGCGCCATGCCTTCGAGCGCGCGCGGCGGGCTGATCTCGCGCCCGGCGGGCAGCTTCTTGAAACGGGCATCCTGCGCAGCCATGTCCGCGAAAGCGGGCACGGCCAGGGCGAGAAAAAGGAGGATGCAGCGCAGCACGCTCGCGCTTCTACGACATTGCAACGATGACGCAAGCAGGACTCCGCGCAGCGGGCGGAAATACGGAAGCGCTGGAAACTTCCCGCACCTTGCGTCATCTTCGCCGCACATGAGACGCGTCTTCGGAATCGAAACCGAGTATGGAATCACCGTGGACGGTATGGCCGATGTTGACGTGGTGCGCGAGAGCATCGCCATCGTGCGCAGCTACACCGAGCACGGCGCGCTGATGAAGTGGGACTACTCGACCGAGAATCCGCATCAGGACGCGCGCGGCTTCCTCGCGCCGGAACTGCGGCAGGACACGGATGAGGCCGCATACTTCGAACTCGATCGGGGGCGCAACCTCTCGCACGCCGAGATCAAAAGCGATCTCGTGCTCTCGAATGGCGCGCGCTTTTACAACGACCACGCGCACCCCGAATATTCCACGCCTGAGTGTGCCACTCTCACCGACATCGTCGCGCAGGACAAAGCCGGCGAGCGCGTGCTCGAGGAATGCATGCGCCGCCGCAACGCGCACCTCCCCGCGGGCCAGCGCTGCCGGCTCTACAAAAACAACACCGACTTCCAGGGCCACAGCTACGGATGCCACGACAATTTCCTCATGCGCCGCGAAGTCCCGTGGGACCGCATCGTGCGCGACAGCGTGTCGTTTCTCGCCACGCGGCAGCTCTTCGCGGGCGCGGGAAAACTGGGCGTCGAGGGCGAAGATGAATGCGCTCGGCCCGGGTCGTTCCAGCTCGCACAGCGCAGCGATTTCTTCGAGGTGCTCACGAGCATCGACACGATGAACCGCCGCCCCATCGTGAACACCCGCGACGAACCGCACGCCGATGGCGACCTCTACCGGCGCTTCCACATCATCGTGGGCGACGCGAACATGTCCGAGTGGGCCACCGCGATGAAGATCGGCACCACCGCGCTCGTGCTCGAACTCATCGAAAAGGATCATGCCCCGCGCATCGCGCTCGCCGATCCGATTTCCGCCACGCGCCAAATCAGCCGCGACGAGAGTTGGAAATGGATGCTCACATTCTCCGACGGACGCATCGCGAGCGCGCTCGACGTGCAGCGCGAATGGCTCGACGCCGCGCGCACGCTTTGCGACCGTGACGACGACACCGCATGGGTGCTCGCCGAATGGGAAAGCGTGCTCGCCGATCTCGCGCGCGATCCGATGAGCACGCGCGACCGCTGCGACTGGGCCGCGAAACGCTTCCTCCTCGATACCTTCCGCGAAGCCGAGAAGCTCGACTGGTCGCACCCATGGCTCCAGGCGCTGGATCTCGAATACCACGACGTCTCGCTCGACGCCGGGCTCTACTACGAACTCGCGCGCACCGGGCAGATGCGCCGCACCGTCACCGAGGAGCAGATTCGCCACGCAATCTTTTATCCGCCTGAGGGCACACGTGCATTTTTTCGCGGACGCGCCGTCGCGCGGTTCAATGCCGACATCACCTCGCTGCAATGGGACGCGCTCACCTTCCGCGAAGGCCCCGACGCGCAAACGTTCGCCTTCCCCCACCCCGCTTTCGACCCGGCGCTCGATCATCTCAATTCGCTGATCCGCAACGCGACCTCCATCGAGTCCCTGCGCTGATTTCCGCGCCTCTGTCTTCGCGGCGGAGAGAAAGTTCCCCGGTTTACTCCCGCGCAACCATCGCTAGCTTGCGCGCCCACGTTGCAAACTCCGACGCCAAATCTACCGCTGCGCATCCACTACCCGCCCGAGCTTCCCGTCTCGGGAAAGCGGGAGGAGATCCTCGCCGCGCTCGCGCAGCACCAAGTCGTGATCGTCGAGGGCGAGACGGGCTCCGGCAAGACGACGCAGCTTCCGAAGATGTGCCTTGAGCGGCTGCTCGTGACGAAGGCGCGCGGTCGCATCGGCTGCACGCAGCCGCGGCGGATGGCGGCGACCAGCGTGTCGCGCCGCGTGGCCGAGGAGCTGAATGTGCAGTGGGGCCGCGAGGTCGGGTGCAAGGTGCGTTTCGGCGACGACACCAGCCGCGAGACGCTCGTGAAATTCATGACGGACGGCATCCTGCTCGCGGAGATCCAGAGCGACCCGATGCTGCGCGCCTACTCGATCCTCATCGTGGACGAGGCGCACGAGCGTTCGCTGAACATTGATTTCCTCCTCGGCCACCTGCGCGGCCTGCTGAAGCGTCGTTCGGATCTGCAAGTCGTGATCACATCAGCGACGATTGACACGCAGGCGTTCTCGGCGGCGTTTGCCAATGCGCCGATCATCGAGGCGAGCGGGCGGCTCTTTCCCGTCGAGGTGCGCTACAAGGACACGTCGGACGAGGAGGGCGAAGGGCTCGTGGAGGATGTGGTCAGCACGGTCGAGGAGGCGCTCATCGAGTCGGACGACGGCGACATCCTCGTCTTCCTCGCGACCGAGCGCGACATCCGCGACACCTGCGATGCGCTCGAAGGCACGCTCGGAAAAAATTTCGAGGTGCTCGGACTTTTCGGGCGCATGGCGTCAGCGGATCAGCAGCGGATTTTTTCGCCAGGGCAAAGGCGACGCGTGATCGTGTCCACGAATGTCGCCGAGACTTCGCTCACGATTCCGCGCATCCGCTACGTGATTGATTCCGGCCTCGCGCGAATCAGCCGCTACAATCCGCGCACGCGCACGAAACGCCTGCCCGTCGAGCCCGTCGCGCAGAGCAGCGCAAACCAGCGCGCGGGCCGTGCGGGTCGCGTGCGGGACGGTGTGTGCGTGCGGCTCTACGCCCAGGAGGATTTTTTCGCGCGCCCGCCGTTCACGCAGCCGGAGATTCAGCGTGCGAATCTCGCCGAGGTGATCCTGCGGATGAAGGCATTCCGCCTCGGCGAAGTGGAGACGTTTCCCTTTCTGAATCCGCCGTCGAACGCCGCGATGCAGGCGGGCTACACGCTGCTCCACGAACTCGGCGCGCTGAACGACGAGCACGAGATGACACCGCTCGGCCATGAACTCGCGCGGCTGCCGATCGATCCCACGCTCGGGCGCATGATGCTCCAGGCGCAAAAGGAGGGTGTGCTCCCCGAAGTGCTCGTCATCGCCGCGGGCCTGAGCATTCCCGATCCGCGCGAGCGCCCCGAGGACGCGAAGGAAGCTGCGACGGCAGCACATCGCGCGATGGCCGATCCGGAGTCGGACTTTCTCACGCTGCTCCGTATCTGGCGCGCGATGCCGCCCGCCGAGAGCAGGAACGCGCTGCGCCGCTGGGCGAAGGGAAATTTTTTCAACGCAAGCCGGCTGCGCGAATGGCGCGACCTGCACCGCCAGCTCGCCGACGCGATGGGCGTGAGACCCTCGCTGCCGGATCGCGACATTCACTACGAGTGCATCCACCGCTCGGTGCTCACGGGCCTGCTCGGCCACGTCGCACGCCGCGAGGAGCGCAACACCTACAAGGCCACCGGCAACCGGCTCACGACGATCTTCCCCGGCAGCGGACTTTTCGCCCGGGGGAAGAAGCCCGCATCGGGAGCGAAAAAAGCGCCGGAGGAAAAAGGCAAGGCTCCCTCGCAGCCGCAGTGGATCATGGCCGCGGAGATCGTCGAGACCTCCGCGCTCTATGCGCGCACCGCCGCGCGCATCCTGCCCGAGTGGATCGCGGATCTCGGCGCGCACCTCTGCTCGAAGCGCTACGGTGATCCGTACTGGGATGCCAAGGCTGGCCGCGTGCTCGCGACCGAACGCACAATTCTCAGTGGCCTCGAAGTCGCGCGCGGGCTCGTGGACTACGGGCGCATCGAGCCGAAGGAGGCCACGGAGATTTTCATCCGCGGCGCGCTCATCGAGGCGCAGACGCCAGTGCAGCTCCGCTTTTTCTCCGAAAACCAACGCCTGCGCGTGAAGATGGAAACCGCGCTGACCCGCGTGCGGAACCACCGCGCGCTGGTGCTCGACGAGATGCTCTACCGGTTCTACGCCGCGCGCATCGAGGGCGTTTCGTCGCTCCACGATCTCCAGCGGTTCGTGAAAGCGCGCATCGCGGCAGAGCCGGATTTTCTCTGCGCGACCGAGGAGGATTTGCTCGGTGACTCCGGCGCGGACTACGACCGCGACGCATTCCCCGAGCAAGTGCGCCTCGCGAACACCGTCCTGCCGCTCTCCTACGAATACAATCCCGGCGACGAAAAGGACGGCGTGACCGTGAACGTCCCGCTGCCCGTCGCGCGCGCTCTCACCGCGGGACAACTGCAATGGATGGTGCCAGGCATGCGAGCCGAGCAAATCAGCACGCTGCTGCGCGCGCTGCCAAAGACGATCCGGAAAACGTTGCAGCCCCTCGAGCCGAAGATACGCGAGATCACCACGGCCTTCGATCCGGGAAAAGACGAGTTTCTCTCCGCGCTCGCCGGACACATTCAGCGCACGTACCGCGTCCCGCTGAAGGCTGGGGACTGGCCGCCGGACAGCCTGCCCGCGCATCTCATGCCGCGCATCCACATCGTGGACGACCGCAAGCGCGTGATCGCCTCGGGCCGCGATCTCTCCGCGCTGCACGACGAGATCGGCACCGCGCGCACGCCTGCGTGGGATCGCGCCGTGCGCGAGTGGGAGCGCCCGGTCGGCAAGTCGTGGAGCTTCGGCGACCTGCCGGAAAAGATCACCATCGAGCAAATCGCCGGCACTCCACACTATGCGTGGCCCTCGCTCGTCTTCACGGAAGCCGGCGCATCCATCCGGCTCTGCCACACGCGCGAGGAGGCGGAAGGTCTCGCCGTCCCCGCATTGCGCTGCCTCGCAGAGATCGCCGCGGAGAAGGACCTCGCGTGGCTCGCGCGCGAATTCCGCCAGCTCGGCCTCGTCTCAGTGCGCACCGCAGGCCCCGCAAATTTGCGCGATGCATTCACCGTCGCCACGGCGAAGCTTGCCGGCACCTCGACGCCGTGGGGCACGCCCGAGTCGCTCTCACGCGGCGCGATCGCGATGCTCACCGCGCACGCGCTGCGCCTCTCACCCGCCCTGCCGCTCACCGAGGCGCGCTTCCACGAGCTGCTCGCCACGTTCCACCGCGACCTGCCCGCCCTCGCGCGAAAGGTGAGCGACATCATCACGCAGATCGTCACGCTGCGCCACGCGCTCGTCTCCTCGCCGCGCCGCTACGCCGGCTTCGACACCGACCTCGCGCGCCTGCTCCCTGCGGATTTTCCCGCGGGCATTCCGTTCGCGCAATTCGTCCACATCCCGCGCTACCTCCGCGCCATGCAGCTCCGCGCCGAACGCGCCGCTCTCGCGCCCGCGAAGGACTCAGAGAAGGCGCGTCAACTCGCGCCATTTCACGACTGGGAAAAACGCGTCGCACCCGCGCGCCACGCAGAGTTCCGCTGGATGCTGGAGGAATTCCACGTCTCCCTTTTCGCGCAGGAACTCGGCACGCCCGCGCCCGTCTCCGCGCAACGCCTCGCCACGCTCGGCGGGCTGTAGCATCGCGCCTTTTCCATCGCCCCAGCGCGCATCGCCGCTAGGCTGCGCGGCAACGTGATGCTCCCCATGAAACGTCTTTCGCTCGGAAAACTTCTCATCCTCGCGGGCGCGTTCTGCCTCACAAATGGCAGCACTTCTGCGCAGAGCACGGACGCGAAGCCTTCCGCCGAGCTTGTGGCGAACACGCCGGCTCGCGCGCAGTTTGTCGGCGCGAAGCGCTGCTCGGAATGCCACGCCGCCCAGTTCGACGGATGGCAGGGCACCGCGCACAACAAGATGATCCGCCCGCCCGTGAGCGGCGGCGCGAATGCGACGGTGCTCGCGGATTTCACCGTGCCGAGCGAGCACCGGAAGTTCGAACTCAAGGACGTGAAGTGGGTCATCGGCAGCCGGTGGAAGCAGCGCTTCATCGGCGAAGTGGACGGCAGCGAAGTCGTCTTCCCCGCGCAATGGAGCGTGCGCGACAAAAAGTGGATGTCCTACACCGCGAAGACCGACTGGTGGTGGAAGGATCACCAGGACTGGAAGACGCGCTCGAACTTCCAGCTCTGCGCGGGCTGCCACAGCACGGGTCTCGACGTGAAGACGGAGACGTGGGCCGAGCCGAACATCACCTGCGAAAACTGCCACGGCGCGGGCCGCGAACATTCCGCCACGCCCAAGGCCGACAACATCGTGAACCCCGCGCGCCTCAGCACCGCGCGCTCCATGGACATCTGCCTCTCGTGCCATCAGTCCGGCAAACCCACCGACACCAAATACGCGTGGCCTGTCGGCTACACGCCGGGCGCGGAGCTGGCGAAATTTTGGAACGGCTTCAAACCCGAGGCGGGCAAGGAGGACGCGGAGTTCTGGCCGAACGGCACCGCGCACAAGAACCGCGTGCAGGGAAATGTGTTCAAGCAAAGCGTCATGCACGAGCATGGCATCCAGTGCACAAACTGCCACGACATGCACAGCTCGCAGCACGTCGCGATGACGCTCAAGGACTCCTCGAGCAACGCGCTCTGTCTCACCTGCCACGGCCCCGGCAAGGACCACGGCCCGGCAGAAAAATCCCTCACTGGCCACACGCATCATCTCCCGCTCAGCAAGGGCAGCAGTTGCATCGAATGCCACATGCCGAAGACCGGCTCGAACGCCGTCCCCAGCGAAGCGCGCAACCATACCTTCGACTTCATCTCGCCCGCCGACACGCTCAAGCACGGTGCGCCGAACAGTTGCAACACCTGCCACGCCGACCACACGCCGCAGTGGGCGCTCGATGCCGTGGAGAAATGGTGGCCGAAGAAGAAGTGACCGGACCGCCTATCTGCGCAGCACGGTGATCAGCTCATTCAGCTTCGTGCGCAGCAGTTCGATGTTCGAGAGCGTTGGCGGATCATTGGTAAAGGGAATGTCCAGCGTGCCCACACCGTTGGAGTTCGCGGAGGAAATGCCCGTCGCGAACATCAGCGCGCTGCTGATGGCCGGATTCAGCGCCACGACCACCGTCTACACAGTCCCTTCAGCCCTTCCGGGCTGCGAGGCAACACACGAGCGCGGAGACGGGGAAGATGCGGCCATCGATGCCCATGTCGCCCACCTGGGTCTGCCCGAAAATAGCCGAGCGATTCATCGCTGGGATCATCGAACAACAAACACCCCAAAGTCCCGCAGGGACGGCAGAGCCTCACTCCAACACCCCCGGCCCCGCATCGAATCCATGCTTCTTGAGAAACGCCTCCACCTCCTCGCGGAAGCTCCGTTGCCGGTGATACTCCTCCTGCGTGCGAATGTATTCCACGGTGTCCTTCACCCCCGACACCCCGATGCTGAAAGCCCCGAATCCCTCCTGCCATGCAAACCCATCCCTGCGCAGCTCGGAAAACGTCTCCCGCAGCCACTTCGAGGATTTGCCTTTCAAAAGCTGCATCGCCTTCGACACCGCGAGCGTGGCCGGCAGGCTCAAAAGCACATACAGATGATCCGCCACACCGCCAATGGCCAGCGTGTTACCCAGCGATGATCGCTGGGCTATTGTCAGGAGTTCGGCAAGGGCGGTGAATCCACCGCGCAATAATGGTGATGGAGATAGGCGAAGCACGAAAAGGAGTTCGCGGACGCAGTAACCGCCGATTTGATGTCTTCCTCCGTGATGGCGCGGGTGCTCTCGTGGCGGTCCTCAAAGGCGCGCTTCTCCTCGGTCTCACCCCAAAAGACCTCGTAGTTGCGGTTCGAGTTGAACGGCGGGTCTATGGTGATGAGGTCCACGCAGGCGGGCGGGAGCTTCTGGAGCTGCTCCAGAGATGGAAACCGGCTGCGCCGGGCGCCGCAATAGATGACGCGCGTGTCCACGAGCGCGAAGGGTTTTGCCGATGCCATAATGGGGGCGGAGGCTGCCCGGACGGAACGGCGAAAGCAAGCGGGGCCTCTGCCGGGGCGCGGTGCGGAGGGCGGAAAGGACAGGGGCGCGTCCGCTTTCGCAGACGCGCCCCCGGTGAAGATGATGGGAGTCCGGTTACTTCTTGGCCTGGGGCTTGTGCTCGCTGTGGCATGCCTTGCAGTTCACCGCGGCCTTGTAGTTCGCGGCTGCGCCTTCCTTCTTGGCGAGGACTTCCTCGGTCGCGCCGATGAGCTTCGCGACCTTTTCCTTGAATGCGGCCTGCTCGCCGCGCGCGGGCTTGCAGTTTTCCATCGCCTTGTAGGCGTCCAGCGTGGATTTCACCTCGGCCTCACTGGCAGTTCCCTCGACGATCTTCTCGCCGATTTTCTTCTCACCCTGCGGCGCCTTGTGGGCATACTGCATGGCCTTCTTGATCGGGTTTTCCTCGGCGGCAAAGACGAGGGATGCGGCGACGATGAATGCGGACGGGATGAGGAGTCTTGGGAGTTTCATGATAAGAGCAGCGGCGCGTAAAGAAGATCGCCCTTTCACGCAAGCCGGATTTTTTCCACAACCAATCCCGAACCAACCCAATGCTCGAATTTTTCTACAAAGGCGGCCCGATCATGTGGCCGCTGCTCGTCCTCTCCATCGTGGCGCTCACAGTGGTGCTGGAGCGGCTCGTTTTCATCGCGCGGGAAAAGTCGCGCCGCTCGGAGGCGGATGTGGACGAGATGCTCACGCAGGTGGAGCGCGGCGACCTCGATGCGGCGGCAAACATGGGCATCACGTCGCGCGACTTTGTGGCGCGCGCGCTCGCGTATGCGCTCACGCACCGCGAGCGGTCGTTCAGCGAGGCGATGCTGCGCGCGGCGAACTGGGAGCTGAAGCGCTTCAACCGCGGCCTGACGATCCTCGACACGACCATCACACTCGCGCCGCTGCTCGGCCTGCTCGGGACGGTGACGGGGATGATCCGCAGCTTCGGCATGCTCGGCGGCGCGGAACTCGGCGCGCCCGCGGCGATCACCGGCGGCATCGCGGAGGCGCTCATTGCGACGGCATTCGGTCTCGGCATCGCAATCACCGCGCTGCTGCCTTTCAACTACCTGAACGCGCGGCTCGAAGAGGCCCGCCTGGAAATGCAGGACGCGGCGAGCCACACGGAGATCCATCTGAAGAAGTAGCGCATGAAAATCCATCCCGAAACCATGCAGGAGAGATTGAATTTGGAAGCCAGGAAGCCAGGAAGATTCGATCACGGCGCTGTCTTTCCTGGCTTCCTGGCTTCCAAATTCGACTCCTCTTTCTCGTTCAAGAACCCGTAGTGCATGACCATCCCCAGCATCCGCCCGAGCAAGCGCGCGCGCATCGAGATCATCCCGCTGATTGACATCATGTTCTTCCTGCTGGCGACGTTCGTGATGGTGTCGCTCTCGATGGTGAAGAACCGCGGCATCCCCGTGATCCTCCCCGCCGCAAGTACGTCCGCAGCGCAGGAGCACAAGGACCACGTGACAGTGAGCATCGCCGAGACGGGCCAGCTTTACCTCGACCAGCGGGAACTGTCGCAGGAGCAGCTCGTCGCCGAATTGCGCGCGCTGCACGAGGCAAACGCAGAGCTGCGGGTCTTCATCCGCGGAGATGAAAGCGCGCGCCTCGGCCTCGCCATCGCGGTGCTCGACGAGACGCGCAAGCTGGGCATCAGCAAGGTGGCCTTCGAGACGCGCGCGAAGCCGTAGAAAGATGATCGCCGTCCGCGAATCGCAGCCGCCCGCCACTAGCAGTGCCTTGCTCTGGCTGTGCGCGGCGCTCGCCGTCGCCGTTCATGGCGCGCTGCTCTTCGCGTGGAAGTATGCGCCGGAGGAAAGCGCGCCCGCGGCCATCGAGGGCGACAGCGTGGAGGTCGCGCTGGTCGAATCCGCGCCTGCCGCCGCAACTGCAACCGTAGAGCCCGTGCCTGTGCCGGAATCCACGCCCGTGCCTCCACCCGAACCGCCGAAGAAGGAGCCGGAGATGACTTTGCCCGAGCCTCCCAAGCCCACGCCGCCACCGCGCGCCGCGAGCACCGCGACACCTTCGCCGAAGGCAACTCCGCAGCCTGCCAGCGCGCGGAAAAACTCCACACCGCGCAATTCCACTGCGCCGGGTGCCACCGGCGGCATTAGCGCGCCAACGGGAAACCCCGCAGGCGGCGCAGGCAGCGGGAAAATCGCGAAAGCAAGCTACGTCGTGCGCCCCATAGCCGCGTATCCGCCGGAGTCGCGCGCCGCGGGTGAGCAAGGCTTGGTGATCCTGCGGCTCACGGTGGACGCCAACGGACGCCCCACTGCGGTCAGCGTCGCAAAGAGCAGCGGTTTCCCGCGCCTCGATCGCGCCGCAGTCGAAGCCGGCTGGCGCTGCCGCGTGCGCGACGCCGCCGCAGGCTCACACCTCAAAGCGCCCGTGCGATTCAATCTCGGCGACCGATGAGCATGCGCGCCGTGAACTTCCTTTGCATCCTCTGCGGATTCGTCGCATCGCTCCCCGGCTTTGCGCCACACAGCAACGCTGCGGATGTCGCAACGCCGCGGCCGATCTCGCTGCCCGGCATCCACAATGCCTTCTGCGTCACCGGGCGCATCCTCGGCGGTTCGCAGCCGGAGGGCGACGCCGCCTTCGCCGCGCTCGCGAAGGCGGGAGTGAAGACGATCATCAGCGTGGACGGCGCGCGGCCCGATGCGGAGGCGGCGAAAAAACACGGCATGCGCTACGTCCACCTGCCATTCGGCTACGACGGCATTTCCACGCAGCGCATCGCGGAACTCACGAAGGCCGCCGCGCCCGAAGCGGGGACGATTTTCATCCACTGCCACCACGGCAAACATCGCGGCCCCGCAGCAGCCGGTGTCATCTGCGAAGCTGTCGCCGGCTGGACTCCCGCGCAGGCGGACGCATGGATGAAGCAGGCGGGCACCGCGCCCGACTATCCCGGCCTCTATCGCGCCGTGCGGGAATTTCATGCACCGTCGCCGGAGGAAATGGCGCGCATCGGCGCACTGCCCGAAACAGCAAAGACTCCCGCGCTCGTGGACGCGATGGTGGCGATTGACGAACGCTTCGACGCGCTCAAATCCGCGCAAACCGCAGGCTGGAAAACACCGGCGGCGGAAGCCGACACCGCACCCGGGCACCAAGCCACGCTGCTGTGCGAACAGCTCCGCGAACTCACGCGCACCGAAGACACGGCAAAACGCCCTGATGATTTTCGCAAACTGCTCACCCACTCGGAACACGCCGCCGCCGCGCTGCGCGACACCCTCCGCACTTCACCCGGCGACACCGCGAAACTCGACCCCGCACTGAAGCAGACGACGCAAAGCTACACCGCCTGTCACAAGGCCTATCGCAACGAACGCAACGAAAAGCCGTAGCCGTTTTTCACGATGTCCTTCAGCCCCGAACGATTGCGCGCGCGCCGCGCAGCCGGACAGCAAGGGCGCGTGCTGGTGCGTGAAGGAAACCCTCCCCCCGGAACTGTGCGCCCGCGTACCCGAGAAAGCCGCAGCGGCGTCGCGCGATCCGCATCGGGATTCGGCACGATGCCCGCGGCTTCGAGTTTCGCGAGGATGAAAACGTCCGTGCCGTCGCGCAGCCATGCGGCATTTTTCACCGTGGGGATGGCGGGTTTGCGCACCGGGAGGAACGACCAGTGGGGCGTGTCGGCTGCCGGTGCAGCAGCGTCGCATTGAGGTCATGCACATGCACCGGAACGTCCGCGACATTGAAGCCAAACTCATCCGTGCGCCCGTGGCTAATGCCGCCCTTCACGCCGCCGCCCGCAAGCCACACGGTGAATGCGATCGTTGTGATGATCGCGTCCCGGCTTCGTCTTCTCGCCGTCGCCGCCGATGCTCTGTTCGAGCGGCGTGCGTCCAAATTCACCGGCCCAGATCACCAGCGTGTCGTCGAGCATCCCGCGCTCCTTCAGATCGGAAATCAGCGCCGACATCGGCATATCCACGTCCTTGCATTTTCGCGGCAGCGAATTCGCGAGATGCATATCGTACATTATTCCTTCACGACTTTTCCCGGAACACTATTGGCGTCGCGCCTGCCTGCGCGCTCAAGGCGGAGGCGTTGCGCAACGGCAAACGTGGACGTTTGCGTTACACGCACGCTGTGCGCATTTGCCTTGCGTGCGTGCGGACAGTTGCAACAGGGAGCACTTCGCGTCCGGCGCTGGCGGCGTTAGCTAAGATCCGTCGGCTGAGGCGAAGTCGGCGTGGGGCTGGGTGAGCTTGCTGAGACTGGGGGTTGCGGCTGCACGACGGGCGCGGAAGGAGCGGGGCCGCCGACGGGAGGCCCAATGATGGTCTGCTCGCGGTGCGAACGCCAGACCTGCTCGCCGAGGCGCTCGCGGAATTCGCGGCGCTTGCCGAATTTGAGCGCGTC
>Ga0194061_1000500_pt1 | contig 23966 bp, 17 predicted proteins | sample SepL2221m_MetaG_FD_163423 | JGI IMG/M metagenome (GOLD analysis project Ga0194061, IMG submission 163423) | Anoxic zone freshwater microbial communities from boreal shield lake in IISD Experimental Lakes Area, Ontario, Canada - Sep2016-L224-21m | ecosystem: Environmental > Aquatic > Freshwater >... | reverse complement strand
GAGCGTCTCGGTGTGATCCACAAGGCCGCGCTTGTCCATGATGAGCTGGAGCATCGGCGAGATGTACTCGTTCGGGATCATGATGAAGCAGCGCACGATGGGCTCGCGCGTCTCGGCGATGACGGACGGGTCGGGGAGGTTTTCGGGATTGTCCACGCGCAGCACTTCGCCGTTCGTCTTCACGATTTCGTAAATAACGGAGGGATACGTGGCGATGATGTCCATGCCATACTCGCGCCGCAGCCGCTCGATGATGATCTCCATGTGCAGCAGGCCTAGGAATCCGCAGCGGAAACCGAAGCCGAGCGCGACGGACGATTCCGCCATGAAGTGAAACGCGGCGTCGTTGAGCTGGAGCTTGCCCATCGCGGCCTTGAGGTGCTCGAAGTCCGCCGTGTTGATCGGGTAGATGCCGCTGAAGACCATCGGCTGGAGTTCCTGGAATCCCTCGAGCGGCTCGGTCGCCGGCAGGCGCGTGCCCGTGAGCGTGTCGCCGACTTTCACCTCGGTGACGGTCTTCATGTTCGCGATGACGTAGCCGACATCGCCGGGCCCGAGTTCATCCTGCGGCACAAATTTGGGAGTCTGCGGGCGGAAGATGCCGACCTCTTTTACCTCGTAGGAACTGTTCGTCGCCATGAGGCGCACCATGTCGCCAGCCTTGATCGCGCCGTCCACCACGCGCACGTACACGACCACGCCGCGATACGTGTCGAAGGTCGAATCGAACACGAGTGCGCGCAGGCGTTGGTTGCGGTTATTCGGCGGCGCTGGGATGCGTGCGATGACGGCCTCGAGGATGTCCTCGATGCCGATGCCCTGCTTCGCGCTCGCGAGGATCGCCTCCTCGGCGGGTATGGCCAGAATTTCCTCAAGCTGCCGCATCACGGACGGGAGATCGGAATTTGGAAGGTCAATCTTGTTGATCACCGGGATCAGCTTGAGCTTCTGCTTCTCCGCGAGGTGGACATTCGCCACGGTCTGCGCCTCCACGCCCTGCGCGGCGTCCACGATGAGCAGCGCGCCCTCGCACGCGGCGAGCGAGCGCGAGACTTCATACGCGAAGTCCACGTGGCCCGGCGTGTCCATGAGGTTGAGCTTGTACTCTTTTCCGTCGCGCGCCTTGTACATCATGCGCACGGGGTGCGCCTTGATCGTGATGCCGCGCTCGCGTTCGAGATCCATCGCGTCGAGGAGCTGCTCCTGCGATTCACGCTTCTGAATCGTCCCGGTGAATTCGAGCAGACGATCCGACAGCGTCGTCTTGCCGTGGTCAATGTGGGCGATGATGCAGAAATTGCGTGTGTTGCTCGGCATGGAGTGTCTTTCGGAAAAAAGGGGGCGGAATATGCGCGGCCTTGCGGGTTGCGTCAACGACTCGCGGGCCGGTCATTTTTTCCGGATTCTGCGGCGATCACAAATTTGCTCCGGTGCCTCGCGCCGCCCACGCGCGGAGATCGGATTGCGAACGGGGGAAATTTGGGCGCAAGCCACGCAGCCGCAAGCCCGCGCGATCGGAAGGCAGCGGGCCTAGCGGATTGCCTCCGCAGGCTGCATCACGGCTGCGCGGGCGGGCTTGCGGCTCCAGTGGATGCACGCGAGGAAGAGCGCGGTGAAGAGCAGGTCGCTCACGAGCGTGTTGCGGTAGAAGGTCCACGTGGGCGCGTAGCCGGGGAGGCCCGTGGTGAGCGCCTGGAGCCAGCCAGCCGCGGTCTTTGCGTAGCCGGGCTCGTAGAGCCAGGAGGCAGTGTTCGTCGTGAGGTAAAAGAAGAACGAGCCGCCGAGCACTGCGGGCAGAATGACGGACGGGCGTGCATTTTTGCGGAGCATGCAGCCGAGGCCGGCGACTGCGGCGAAGGCGATGGTCTTGCCGAGGAATTCCACGGTGAAGAGCGGGAAGCCGAAGTAGGAATTCAGAATGATGTCGGTGCCGAACAGCGCGACCAGCGGCAGCGCGACGGCGATGCGGCGGGGCAGGAATGCGGCGCCGCAGAGGCAGAGCGCGGCCATCGGGGAAAAATTCGGGAGCCACTCGGGCTGCTGCTGCTTCACATGGAGCAGCACAGGCAGGAGGCGATACACGAAGGCAGCAGCAAAGAGGACGAGTCCGGCGATCATTTCGCACACGGTGTAGCGGGGGTTCGCAGATCACGCAACCGGGAAACACCGCGCACTGATTTTTTCAAGAATGTGCGCGCTCTGGATCACGAGCGGTGACATGCGCGCGGCGCGGCGATACAAGGTGCAGATGACGAAAAAAGCGAAAACTCAAGGACCGACCCACACGACGCGCGTTCTTGTGCTGGTGGATGAATCGAATGTCGTCAGTTCCGCATGGGCTGTGACGCGGAGTATGGACTGGATCAGGTTGCGCGATTTTCTGTGCGACGCGGAGCGCGGGCGCACGCTGATCGAGATGGTCGTGTATGTCGGCCTCCCGCCGGTGATGCCGGTGTGGCAGACGGAGCGGGAAAAGAAGAGCAAGTTCGTCCACTGGCTGCGCTCGAACGGTTTTCTCGTCGTGACGAAGGACGGCTCTCCTGCGGACGAGGGTCACTACAAGTCGAATGTGGACGTGATGATGGCGATTGATGCGATCGAGCTTTCCACGGCGATGCAGCCGGACGTGGTGACGCTCGTGACGGGGGACGCGGACTTCGCCTACCTCGCGCTTCAGCTCAGGCGGCGGGGCATCCGGGTGGAAGTGGCTTCGGTCGCGTCAAACCTCGGAAGCGGGCTGAAATCATCGGCAAACGATGTGACCGATCTGGCCCCGCTGCTGGGAACCTTCGAGACGATGAAGGCCCAAGATAAGTGATCTTTGCAGCCGCTCCAGACTGCTTTTCAGACTACGGGTTGGTCCGAGGATTGATGACGTCCCTCCCGTCTGCTCTGCGGACAGGATTGTCCGCATTACGGCTTACGGGCTGGTCAGAGGATTGATGACGTTGCTGGCACCCGAGAGCGAGACGGACTTGGCGATGACTTCGCCGTAGATCGCCGAGTTGCCTGTCTCCTTCACAGCGCGTGTCGTGGCGAGGATGATGCCGTGCGCCTCGGAAGCGCCGCTCAAGGTCACATCATACTGGGTCGGGTTGCTCTTCACGTTGTAGAGCACGTTTGCATCTGTGAGACCGCCACTGAGCAGAATCTTTGCACCGCCGGCCAAGGACATGTTACGGCTGATATTGAAGACGTAGTTGGTCGTGGCTGTTCCGTGCAGTGTTAGGACGGCGCTCGTTCCCTGAAGGATCAGGTCGGCGAGATTCAGGACATACGTCTGTCCCGCCTGACCCCCGGCGGCGATGCCGAGATCGACTTCGCTCTTTGCCGACGTATAGACTACGGTCGTTACTGCGGTACCCCCTCCTGAACCGACGTTGACTCCGAGTGCTGCAGCAGCAGCAGACGCATTGATAGCATCGGTGACACCCTGTGAAATATAGGCGGAATTGAGTCCGATGGTTCCATTGTAGTACGGATTCGAATTATTCCCTGCGAAGACATTCGACCCGAGCTGGCCGGAGCTTGTTTCGGTCACGGTGCCGTCAATGTAAGAATTCGACATGCTCAGCCTTCCGGAGCCTGAGATGCCGACATTGCCGATCACGTCGTAACTCGGGACGCTTCCGGGCGTGTAGGGAGACGGATCGGTGATGGTCACGTTTCCGCCGAGCGTGAAAATCGCCCAGTTTTTATACGTCGCTCCGGTGTTATCGTAGGCTCCGCTGGCGTTGCCGAGATTTACGGTGCCACCGATCGTGTTGTAGAAAAAATCAGCCGCTTTGACGGAGGCGGTGCCGGCAAGTGCGAGTGCGGCGGCGAGGAGCGCACGGGAGAGGCGGGAAATCTTGGAGACGATGTCAGTTTTCATGGTGGGGTGGGTTCGGTTTGCGAAGGTCGGTTTGAGACGTATTTTGTGGAAAATGGTGGAGTCGGAAGGAGTTGTCAATATGCATTTTTCGGTGGGACGAGCAATTGCCAGGCCGTCCGCGCGATGATCGAGAGATCGAGCGCGAGCCGCCAGTTTTCGAGGTAGGAGATGTCGCTTTCCAGACGCTTGGCGATCTCGGCCTCGGAGCGGGCCTCGCCGCGGAAGCCGCGCACTTGGGCGAGGCCGGTGATGCCGGGCTTCACGAAGGTGCGGATGTGGTAGTTCGCCATCTGCTGGGCGAACTGCGCGTTGTGCTCGATCATGTGGGGCCGCGGCCCGGTCACGCTCATGTCGCCCTTGAGCACGTTGATGAACTGCGGCAGCTCGTCAATGCTGAGCCTGCGCATCCAGCGCCCGAAGCGGAAGACCCGCACGTCGCCCCGCACGGCCTGGCGGGCCTCGTCGGGGTTGTTTTCACCCATCGTGCGGAACTTGATGATCTTGAATTCGCGGTTCTGGATTCCCGCGCGCTTCTGCAGGAAGAAGAGCGAGCCGGGCGACTGGAATCGCTGCACGATCCAGATCACGAGCATGAGCGGCGGGAGGATGAAAAGGACGACGGGCAGTGCGACCGCGAGATCCAGCGCGCGCTTGGCGAAGCGGTTCACGGGGTTTTCCAGCGGCTCCTCGCGCAGCGTGATGAAGCGCATCCCCTCGTCCTCGATATGCACGACGGGGTGATCCAGCAGCTCCTCAAGATTGCTCAGGATGAGCAGGCGGATTCCCATTTTCTCGAGCACCCGGACGATATCCCGGTGCATCTCGCGCTCCTGCGGAAGCTCGAGGATGATGACCTGTGTGATTTCTTCGCGCCGGATGACGGCCTCCAAATCGGCGACCCCGCCGAGGCACGGCATGCCGTTGAATTCCGGGCCGGACGGGTCATCGGTGCGCAAAATGCCGATGGCGCGCAGGCCGTATGCCTCCTTGTTGCGCAACCATCCGCGGATGCGCCCGGCATGTTCGGCCTTGCCGACGAGGAGGGTGCGCTCGACCCATTTTCCGTGAAAAATCCGCCGCGCGAGGACGCCCGGCAGCCAGTAGTTCGCCAAGAGCAGCCCGCCATAAAGGCTCACGGCGAAAATCGCGAGGAACCAGCGCGAGATGGCCTGGTCCTTGGTCGCGGCAAGATAGACGAGCAGCGTTCCGAGCGCGAAGACGACCTGCCGCACGGTGACGCGGTGCTGGGTGAGAAAACTGTGCTGCCAGAGGTTCATCCGGACACGCGCGCGGTCACGGCTCATGGACTCGAGGAGCATGCCGATCATCACGGCGAGCGCGTACATCGGATAATGTGCGATGAGCGAGCCCTCAATGCTGGTGACCGAGGTGAACACCATCAGCCCCGACAGGAACAGGATCAACGGCACCAGCAAGAGCTGGCACAAGAGCAGGGTGCTTTGTAAACCGCGTGTGCGTTGACCGATCATTGGGGGACTGCACTGTTCGGTATCTTGCTCCAAAATGCAAGGTCAGTTTTGTCTTTTTATCATCAGAGGCTCTTGCAAAACCCTCCGAAATCTCCACCCGCAGAACACGTCATCAGAGAGCGCTGCGATTTTTTGAATCCCTGCGGAGGGGTTTTGCAAGAGCCTCATCAGTTCCGCTTTTATCAGACGGAGGCCGGTGAAGCGGCGGCGCTCCCGGTAGCCGATGAGGGCCGTGGTTGCGCGCTCCGGCACGGGGACCATCTCGAATCCTGTTCCAAACGCCACTTCCGTTGCGCCCGCACCGAAGCCGTCGAAGCTGATATTGGGGATGTAGCTGCCGACACCGAATACGTCGCTGCCAAAGATCAGGCGGTTGGTATTGTCGCCGAAGTTCCCAGAATCCGTTGCCGATGTATTCCCGAGTGAGTTCGCGTAGTCCAATCCGGATCCGTTATCCATTTAATGAGCGTGGCCGCCGTTGTCCGCACGATCTGGGCGATGCGCCGGTAGCCGTCCTGCCCTTCCATGGCCAGACGGATGCCTTGCAGCCGCTGAATCTTCCAAGGAATTTTCTTCAAGCTTTCTCTTTCGATCACTTCGGCGGCTTGGCCGTGGACATCGATCGGACGGCGGCGGGCTGGCATGAGTCAGGCCTCGTCATATGATGTTGTAATTGCAATAAGGAACTGGTCTGACACGTCCTACTCATCGTCCACCGCGCCCGGAATCTCCTCGTGGACTTGGAATCGAAACTCTCGCAGCGCCGTGCGAGGGATGCTCATCCGACCGAAATTTTCGCTGCTGCCGATGAGGTTTTTTTCGTCGATCGCCTCCAGGTCCAGGGTCACTTGGGTGCCATCATGGCAAGTCACAAAGACATCGCCCGCCATCCGCCGGGCGCGACCACGGGAGCCCTCGGCGAGATCCATCTGGGCGACACGGGCGATGGGAAGCTCCAGGTCCGTTCCCAATGCAAACACGGAGACCTTGCCGGCCTCCAGTTTCTTGATCCGGCCTGCGGTGCTGTCGAGATTGGCAAGCCGGAGCACATCCTCCTCGGGATTTTCGGCCGCGGGCGCGTCTTCCGCGTCACTGACCATGTTGTATTTGGCGATCCGGATCTTGCCGAGCACCATCCCGGGGCACCGCGAATCAAACGCAACCGTGTATTTTGCCGGCTCGAAATCACCATTGACACGCCAGACGCCCCATTTCTTCCGATTGATGAAGAACGCGATGGTCTTCGTTCCCGGATCGATGATCATGTTGAAATGGGCACGCGCATTTGGCTTGGCGATGCTGTAGCTTGGGCGGGCGCCAAGCATCCCGGGTAGCATCTTGGGTTGCTCTATCCATCCGGCGCGTCCGCCGGATGCCACGGTAACGCCGCCGATACCGACCCGGCCGGAGTTGATATCCAGTGTCAGGCTGCACTTCGAATTGCAAGTGAGCTGCATCTTCAGGGATGGCAGGTCGCGCCATGCGAGGTCAAATTCGATTCCCATCGGCATGTCGGACCACGCAAGGTCGCGCTGGATCGAACCGGAACCGGACGAGACGAACGCGCCGTCCTTGTAATTCCAACCTTCGCGCCCGGAGAATTTCCATTCGGAGGCGCGAAGCGGACCCGTGTAGCCCGCGCTCCGCTCGGAGTCCGGCAGGATCGAGACGACCATCGGCCGTTTCACGTTCACCGGACCGGCATACGCGGTATCGAGCGCAACTTGATCATCGGTCAATGCAACGAGGCGCCCGTGCAGCTCGTCTCCGTTCGTGAGCCGGACGATGGCCTGCGCAACACCCGGCTTCGGCGGTGTTGTTCCGGTCAGTTTGACGCCGGCTACATTCACCCGGGGAAGATCCATTGCAGCCGCGGCATCCCCGGTTTTCCACTTCAGCTTTGCTTCGTTGGACGGCGCGGCAAGAAACCGGCCTCCAACCGTCTCACCGTTGCGCAGGAGCAGCTCGTCCCGGGCACCGTCAGGCGCCGAGGGAGTCGGCGCGGGGCTGCCGGGATTGGGGCCGGCGGGCGGTACCTTGCTCCGGACTTCCTCGCGGGCAACGCCGGGCCCGGCCACAGGTTTGTCCGAGGGGAAGGGCTTTTTCTCAGCAACAAACGTGTTCCATTGCCGGAGGGCCGCAGTGCGTTTCGTTTCGTCCTCGAAGCCCAGCGAAAGCGGTGCGTAGAGCCTGGCGGGATCCAGCTTCCGGTCGGCAAATCCAAATGTCTGCGGATCCTGCCCCGCGAGGTGAATGACGGCGGCGAGGGCCACATCACGGACTTGCAGTTCGATCTCCCTGCCGTTGAAAACGTAGGTGTCGATGACGGTGCGATCGTCCAGCAGCGGTAGCATGAGGCTTCGATCCCCTGCCTGCCCGCCCTTTGCCAGGAAAAGCAGGGCGTCCTGTTTCCCGGAGGCGGGGGCGGCTGCGTCCTGAAGGATGCGGCCGACGTTTTCCAGCGCTTTTGGCGATTGGAAACGGATGGCCGGCGACAGACCGTTGACGAGAGGGTTTCGCTCGACCCATGCAGCCACGAGGCGCCGTAACGGTTCGCTCTTTTCCATGTCAGACTTGAGATTGGTGGACTCGATCAGAATGGCCAGCGCGGTGTTGCCCTCGGGAGAGATCGTCCGCCCGGCATTGAGTCCCGCATAAAGGAGGGCTGCGGCGGCACCGGTCGCCACCACGGCTGGATCTTCGCCGGCACGGGCTCCTTTCTCGAGGCGCGCGCTCCGTCTCCCGATGACGACTTCCAGCCAGTTGGAGCCGGCGTCTCCGTCCTTCTTGGCGCCCTCTCCCGATTGCCGGGAAAGAGCGACCAGCAGTTCCGGTTCCGCGCGATGCATGGAGGCAAACAACTCCCGCGCTTCCTTTGTCTCGCCCAGCAGTTTGCGATAGCGCGGCCACTCCGCCAGACCGCAAGCGCGGCTGGCATCCCACGCAGCCACAAATTCCTGCAGGTAGCGTTCCTCCACCTCCGACCACAGGCGGCGGCATTGCCACCGAATTTCCGGATCGGAAACCAGGAGACCGGCGAGCACCTGCTCCCGCACCTCCCAGGCCCGCTCCCGAAGCCCGCGGGCCGCCCTGTCCCTCACTGTGAACGATGCATCTCCAAGCTGCGCCATGAGCGTATCCAACTCCGGAGCGGGAGCCGGTTCGGCCTGCCCACCGCACGCCAGCAGCAGGCTGAGGAGAAGCCCGGCCACGAATGGAAACTGTCGGTTGGAACTCATCGGGAATGTGAATGGTGAATCCGGCAATGCACGTTTCAACCTACCGTACGATAAAAATAAAATTAGGCTGGCGAGAGTCATCGGGCATTCGAACCTTGGAACTCTTCAGGATTTCCAACACTTCCCGTGTCGCAGCACGGAGACTATAGAGGGCCACCTCCTGCGTTTTTGATCTCACGAGCGCCTGTGCCGCCGCGGGCGAGTCGAGCACCTTCAGCCCCAATCCCAGCATCGGACCGGAATACGCACTGAGCGCGGCGGCTGACTCCGGCGAGATCTCCCTGGGTCCATTCAACCCCAGTCCCCCTTGATACTTCGCGAGTTCGGCCGCCAACTCCGGCGTAAGTCTTGGACTGCTCGAAGCGTCGGAGTCGTTACGGCCAAAGGAGAGCTGAGGTGACTTGGTCCGCCCATCCTTGTAATTTCCACGGGTCAGGGATTTCACAAGGATGCTAGCCGCTTCCGGAGAAAGGTCGTTCAGGTAGGGGAAAGACAATCCTCCCCCGCCCAAGTAGTCCTCTGGGTGCTCCGGCCTCCTCCCGCCGAAAAACGGGGCTCCTTTCAATTCGCCGAATACCGGGGCGAGTTTCGGAGGCATTGAACTGATGCCGAGGTTCAGAACGGAGGTCTGCTTCACCAAACTGCGCACGGTCTCCAGGGAAACGTTACGCAGGGCCGGGAGCGAAATGCCTTCCCAGCTCCGCCTCATCATCAGTTCCGCCGTCTCCGGGGCAAGCTCCTCCAGGCTGGGGAATGACAATCGGTAGTCTCCTTTCAACCCGCCCAGCGCCCGGGCAGCCTCGGGGGAGATCTCGGTGACGCTGTCAAATCTGGAGCCACTCCTGAATAGCGTCTCGGCAAGCAGCGCCGAGTCGAGCTTCTTCAACTTGGGCGCACTGAACTTTCCACCAAAAAAAGACTGCCCGGGTGGACGCACCTTGCCGCCCTTCAACGCGTCATCCAATATCCGCACCTGCTTGGGAGAGATCGCCTCCACATCCGTCAGTTCGAGGTACCAGGGAGACTTCACAAGAGTCTCAAAGGCCGTTGCGGAAATCGGCCCCAATCCGGCCAGTGCAAGCGCATTACCAAACGGATTTTCGGCAAACACGGTCGCGACTTCCGGCGTCATCGCCGCAAGGGACAACAGGTTCCCTAAAATCAGAGGCCGTTTGGTGGCGGCAATCAACTTTGCCTGTTCGACGGATAATCGTTCGACACGCGGCAGAAAGATGGTTCCAGCCGAGGCCAGTTTCCTGGTCAGGGGCATCGAGTCGAGCGACCTCAAGTTCGGGAGGGCCAGATATCCCACTGCTTCTGCCAGCTTGTCCTGAACTTCCGGCGGGATGTCGGCCAGGCCGGTGAGCGCCAGGCCGCGCTCGTTCCTGCCGAGCGCCGCCGCGATTTCCGGATTGATCTGCTTCAGGTATGGCAACGACAACGTGCCCGGCCGCTTGGCGAGCTTCTCCGCCAGCGGCACGGAATCGAGTTTCGCCAGCCCGGTCATCAATAGTTTGCCCGGCAGCCTGGCGATGATCTCCGCGGCCTCCGGGGAAACCGAGGTGACAGAATGCAGCCAGAGCGTGTTTGCCTGACTCTTGGCGAGAGCCTGGGCCACTTCGGGGGACAATGATTTCAAGCCTAGGATCAGCATCTCTCCCCGGAACTCGGCGAGGGCCCCGGCTGCTTCCGGGCTCAGCTCATAAGTCCTGCTCAGTTGCAGTATCTTGAAAATATCGGATTCCGCCCCGGCCTTTTGAACCAGTTCGCGGGCACGCTCGACGGTGACATTCTCGGAAGGCTTCGCCGGAATCTTTCGGCCCGGCGGAAGATCGGCGCCAGCAGGGGGAGCAGGGAGAAGGCCTTGCGCAATCAAGTCGCCAAAGGTCGGCGAATCGGGCAGCGCAGGATCCGCGGGGATGTCACTGACCCGTCGCCCCGCCTCAAATTTTCTGGCAGGGCTGAAGCGATCAGCACCCGTCAGCAGCACGTTTATCGCATTGCCGTACTCAGTGCGGGGTCCGGAACGTCCCGCAACATGACACACCACGCATGAAGCGCCTCCGCCTTGTTCAAACCGCTGCGACCATGCCCGTGCAGCCTCCGGGTCCTTCACGCTCCCAATCTGTTCGAGGACCGCCTCATTCAGGCCACAGAGGGCATAAGAAAGGGCTGGCATGCAAAGCCATGCCAGGACTGTCAAAAGTCCGGAACCCGCCCGGAGCCACGCCCGCATCGCCCTGAAAACACCGGGGACCTTGCCCGCTTCGCTTGCGCAACGGACGAAACGGGGGCGGGAATGTGATGGCAGACGCATGACGGGAAGGATGGCTCCCCTGCCCCACGGCCTCAAGCGCCATGTCGCGTGCGGGCTTAGGAGAACCGATGCACGCGTTGACTGCATGCTGGCTGGGAGATGACTGCGGGAAACTGTGTTCATTGCGAATTGTCTGTTCGCGCTGGATTGAGTTTCGGATTCATTTTCTTGCACGGCCCCGGCGGTCGCATTGCCGCTGCCGAAGATGTTGCCGGAATTTGTGCTGCTGTTTACGAGCAGCGTGCCGCCGCCGTTCACGTTCACGGCGGTCGTGCCGCTCAGGCTGCCAGTCACGGCCAGCGTGCCGGCCCCGGCCTTGTTCAGTCCTGCGCCCGTGCTGCTGATGATGCCGGTGATGGCGAGCGTCGGCGGCTTCACCCCAGCCTTCGCGTCCTTGGCCGGAAGCTCGCAACCGCCGCGAGACGCGGATGCGACGAAGAGAAGCACGGCGCATCGCGCGCGGAGAATGGCGGGCCTGTGCATTCCGCAAAAATGGGTTTGTTTGGCAAAATTCATCTTTGCCATCCCCGATCGGAGACTTCCACCGAAAGCGGCGGCGCTCATGGCTTCGGGTTCTCCTTCGGTTCTGCTGCCGGCTTGTCCATTTCCATCTCCATCTTCCCGAAAATCCCGCCGCACGCATCCACGAGCGCATCCATCGCGGCTTTCACCTTTGGGTCTTTCTTCGACAAAGACATCAGCGTCTCCAGCCCCACGATGGTCCGCCGCTTGAACCGCCCCATGCCAAAGTGCTTTTGCAACGACACCCGCTCCCCGTCGAACTCCAGCCGCTTCCAGTCCATCGCCACCCGCTCCCGCTCCATGCGCAACCGCTCCGCCTGATGCTCGCCACGGCGCAACGCAACGATATCCCCGCACACCTGCCGCAACATGCGGATGTCCGGCCCGCCGCCCGCCTCCTCGCCGGTCTGCCCCCGCAGCGCCGCCATCAGCCGCGCGAGAATCCACACCGCCATGTCCTCCACGAGGGCACCCCCATTTTCCCCGTCTTTCCCGCGCAGTTCGCCGGCCTCCTCCCGGAACCTCCCGGCGCACTCCATCGCCTCCTGCTGCCGCAGCCACTCCCGGTAGCCGCCCTGCTTCCATTCGGAAAGGTTCTGCTCCCGGATCGGCCTGCCTGCAAACTCCCTTGCAAGGGCGATGTGGACCTCCGGCAGCCTGTTCAGCCACTTCACGAGGGCCTTTCCCTGCGCTCCATCGTGCAGACGCCGGTTCAGTTGCTCCCGCACTGCATGCGGAAGCCGGGCGATTTTTCCTCTTCTCGTCGCTTTCATGGTCGGATTAGGTCGGATCAAATCGGATCAGGTCGGATTTCATGGTTCACAGCAGGCGTGCGGATTTTTCGATTTCCTCAAGGGTCTCCGCTGAAATGCCCCGCTTCACGGGCTCCGCGAGGCCGAAGATTTCCCGGATTCTCTTCTGACGCTCTTCCAAGCTCAGCTTTGGCCCGAACGCCTTCTTCTGGTTCGCGGGATCTTTCGCCCATTCCTTAAAGCGCTTCCGCATCCGCTCCTCGCTCTTCCCCCGCTCCAGTTCCAACCAATCCTCCTCCTGCCTCAGCCGGGCAGCACTGTGATCGCCTTTCCGGAGCAGCGCCCAATCCTGCGCAAAGGTCCGCAGCAATTTCAGCCGCTCCGGGCCTTCGAGTCCTTCGAGCTGCTCTCGTGCCGCCTGCGCATAGCGCGGCGCGAGCCATCCCGCCACGGCGTCCGTCACCGAACCGCCGACGGCTTCCTGCATCTCCTTCGCCTCTTCGGTCATGGCCACGAGCGCGGCCTTGGTCTCGGTGCGGATGGAGTCCGAATCGCTCATCGGGTTCGGTTGCTCACCGATACCTCCCGCGGATGTTCCGTGCGTAGTAGCTGCCCTTGGACGATGCGCCCATCAGTGCTCGAAACACGGATTCCGGTACGCCGGGGTGATCGTAGATGCCCCCGTGGCGAAACTCCACAGTGAGCGTGTAGCCGTCGTAGCCGACGGCGCGGATGGCGGATGAACGAACTTGAATCATAGTCATGCGCGTGAGGCTAGGGGCTCTTGGGCGCGCCGTCATTCCGAGCGAGAGTCCGGCTACTTCCGATTTCTTCCGATTGCTCCGCGCAATGAAATGAACCCGCGTTTTCGGGTATCGAAAAGCCGTTTGTACTCGGCGCGGCGTTTCAGATCATCAAACGCCTTGCACGGATTTCGATACCCTCCGCATGACCTCACGAGTTCGTCGTCTTTCGTGTTCAGTCCGTTCAACCCCTTTTCATGCGCCTTGTGAACCAGCCGCACAATATCCGGCAGCACGCCTGCCAAGACGATCACTTCCAGTTCGTCAGCTTTGACTCGCGTAAAACCGTCGTCATGAGTCCATCCGCAAACAGCGCACGCATCACCGGCCGGCCGGCCCGCTTCTATTTCGGCAGACTGCACGCTAATCCCCACCAATTCGCCCGAAACTGAATTCGCATCCGAGATTTGTTTGATGAGGGTGCTCCGGTTTTCAGCTCGCCACAGGCTGAGAGGCACCTTGATTTGGGCGTTCACGGAAAGAATGACCGAATCCTCCCTCTCCGCTTTCGGAATCAGCAGATTCGTCAGTTTGCCAATCTCACCGAGGATAGCATCCCACAGGGCATTCCGATCTTTCTTCGGCCACTCCGCTGGCGTTCGTGTGATGATCTCCTGTCCAACGATCTCCGGTTCAGTGAACAACCCAACCGTGAGCCGATGATATGCCTGCCGCACATCGTAGTCCGCGATCATGGGATGGACTTGGAAGACCAGCGACATTGCGATCTTGCGGCCATTGATGTCCCCGCTCACCCGGATGTCGGGGATGCCCTGCGCGCTGAACTTCGCCAACTGCCGGGCTGCTTTCTTCGGAACCTTTGCCCCATCCCTGAAATCCATGCGCTCGAGGCTCTTGCAAAACCCTCCGAAATCTCCACCCGCAGAACACGTGATCAGAGAGCGCTGCGATTTTTTGAATCCCTGCGGAGGGGTTTTGCAAGAGCCTCGCTCGTAATCAATGGACACCGCCCCGAATGAAAGTGGCTCGAAGATCATCTCGCAATACTCCCTGCGTTCCCGTTTGCCCTTGATGGCACCTAACGCCGCCCCATGTTCTGGAAGCAGGCAGGGCAGGTAGTGGTTCTTCCGCTTGAGAAACCACGCCCAGTTCGTGAAATCCGCCAGCGCCATGGCGTTGAACTGATTCGCCATGATGGCGGTGAGTGTCTTGATGGCTTTGGCCTTCGTCGCGGAATTCTTCTGCGTGATCTGCCCGAAGATGTGCCCCCCACAGGGCTCACCGTCGTCGTGACATCGCTCCCAGTCCCACTCCACGGGATACCGCAGTTCGACGAAAGGCTGCTCCCATGTGATTTCGGAATCGCGTGTGTCTTCAACGTAGTGCCGAAGCCCCATGAGCGCGCGTCGCATTAGCGACACCAGCACTTCGATCCGCCAGTGCGGGTGTTTCTTCTCGTAGGATTCCGTCGCGGCGCGGAAAGCAGCGACCGTTTTCTCAATGACTTTTTTCGGACGTGGCATGGCAGAAGATAGGGCGGAAACATTCCTTTCACATCATCCACTCTGCGCACAGCAGTTCCGCCAGCATGAGCAGGGTCTTCACATCCGGCAGGTCAGACCCCTCCGGCTCCTCCTATTTTCGACGAATGAGGACCGTGCGATGGCAACAGAGGCAACAGGGACTTGCCCAGTTCTTTCAGAAATTCATTGTGTTTCCACGTCGCGGTCTTGATTGCGTCCTCGATTTCCACCAGCCGAGCATTCGTCTCCTCCAAGCTGATCTCCTCCTCCCCCACCGCCGTGCTGATGTAGCGGGAGATGTTCAGGTTGAAGTCGTTCTTTTCGATCTCCTCCATCTCCACCCGGCGGGAGTAGCGGGGCTCTTCCTTTCGGAACTGGTAGGTGGCGATGATCTTGGCGATGTGCTCTGGCGTCAGTTGGTTCTGGCGTTTGCCTTTTACGAAGTGCTCGGCGGCGTTGATGAAGAGCACGTCGTCGGGCTTCTTGCATTTCTTGAGCACGAGGATGCAGACGGGGATGCCGGTGGAATAGAAGAGATTGGCGGGCAGGCCGATGACGGTGTCAATGTGGCCGTCCTTTAGCAGCTTGGTGCGAATGCGTTCCTCGGCACCGCCACGGAAGAGCACACCATGCGGGAGGATGATGGCCATCACGCCTTCGTCGCTCAGGAAGTGGAAGCCGTGCAGCAGGAAGGCGAAGTCGGCGGCGGACTTGGGGGCAAGGCCGTAATTCTTGAAGCGCACGTCGTCGGCCAGCGCGTCGGTGGGTTCCCAGCGGTAGCTGAAGGGTGGATTGGCGACGATGGCGACGAAGCGCGGCTTCTTGGCCGGGTTCTGCTCCCGCATCATGTCCCACTCGTTGAGCAGGGTGTCGCCGTGGAAGATTTCAAACTCGGTGTCCTTCACCCCGTGCAGCAGCATGTTCATGCGGGCCAGGTTGTAGGTGGTGATGTTCTTCTCCTGCCCGAAGATCTTGCCAATGGTGCCGCCCGCCTTGTTCATCTTCTTGCGGATATTCAGGAGCAGGGAGGCGGAGCCGCAGGCGAAGTCCAGCACGCTTTCCAGGCTCTTCTTCGGGCCGGTTTTCGGCTCTTGGCTGTCCAGCGTCACGATGGCGGAGAGGATTTCAGAAATCTGCTGCGGGCTGAAGAACTCGCCTGCTTTCTTACCTGAACCGGCGGCGAACTGGCCTATAAGGTAGATGTAGGCATCGCCTAGGGCATCGATATCGGAAGGGAACTCCGCCAATCCTTCGGCGATCTTCTGGATGATGCTGCAGAGCTTGGCGTTCCGGTCCTCATACTTCTTGCCCAGCTTGGGGGAACTCAGGTCGATCTCGGAGAACAGGCCTTGGAAGGTGCTCTCAAAGGATTCCGTCTCGATGTATTTGAAGCCCGCTTGCAGCGTGTTCAGCAGCTCCGCGTTCTGGGTGCGGGCCAGGTTGGCGATGCTGTTCCAGAGGTGCGCGGGTTGGATGACGTAATGCACCTTGCGCCGCATCTGCTTCTCGAACTCCGGGATGTCGTCCACGTTGTTCGCATACCAGAGCGCCAGCGGCACCTTGCGGGCATCGCCGCCCACATCGGGGTAATCCCGCCCCAGCCCCTTCTTCGCCGCCGTCTCGTAGTTGTCGGAGAGGTAGCGCAGGAAGAGGAAGGACAGCATGTAGTCGCGGAAGTCGTCCGCATCCATGGCCCCGCGCAGTTGGTCGGCGATGCTCCAGAGGGTGTTGCCCAGTTGTTTTTGGTTGGTGTCGGTCATCTGGAAAAGGCGGTGGTCGTCAAATTTGTTTTGCGGTTCTGGAAGGTTCTTGGTAGTCTCATCGCGTCGGAAGGTGAAATTCGGCTCCATGCCGTGTGATTGTCGGTTCGCCGCTCAATCCTCTACCTTCCGACTTTTTTGTGCGTTCATGGTCCGCCCCAACGGGGCACCGCATACCAGCCCAGGGTGAAACCCTGGGATTCGCGTGTGTCAGCCATGCGTTCTGAAGGAACGCCGCATCGTTGGTCTCAGTCCCACACATAGCGTTCGTCATAGTCGATGCCGTATTTCTTCAGGAATTCGCGGTATTCATCCTGAAAGGTCCGCGTCCGGTGATGCTCCTCCTGCGTGTCGATGTAGTGAAGCAGCGTCTCCTTCTGGCTCATCCCCACGGAGAAGGCCCCATAGCCGAGCTGCCAGTAAAAGCCGGTGAAGGCCGAGTCTTGTTCCTTCAGCCATTTGCTGGAGGCGGTTTTGACCTCCTTCACCAAGTCCGCCACGGACAAAGTGCGGGAAAGCCGCACCGCCAGATGCACATGATCCGCCACGCCGCCGACGCGATAAGCCTCGCAATCACATTGCCGCACCGCGCCAGCGAGAAAGGCGTGGGTCTTTTCACGAATGCCGGGTGCCAGCCACGGGTGACGGTCCTTCGTGCTCCAGATCAAGTGGATGAGGATGTTGGAGAGTGATTGCGGCATGGCTGGTTCAATCAACGGGGGTTTTGGCTCCAACGGAGCCATGCATACCAGCCCAGGGCAACGCCCTGGGTAATTCGGACCGCCGATTCCCGCGTTCTGAAGGAACGCCGCATATCGCCGCATCGCCACCCAACGCCCGACCTATGCGGCGTTCCTTCAGAACGCATCCATATCCACTGTCCCATTCCCAGGGTTTCACCCTGGGCTGGTATGCCTTGCCCCGTTGGGGCAAACGGACCACCGCGCTCATGCCGCCACCTCCTCCGGGGATGGGAAAAGCTGCTGCATCAGGCCTTTCTTGTGGGTCTTGAGGGCTTCGTGCTTTTGGGTTTTCGCGGCGATGAGGTCGTCGAGGCTGGTGAGGCAGTCGGCGATGCGTTGTTGTTCATCGGGTTCGGTAGGCATGGTGAAACCGTATTCTGTAATGTCCCCCCCACTCAGATTGCCCTGGGCTCCACCGGCTGCCTTCAACTGCATCGTATTTCGAAACTCGTCGCGTTGAAGTAACTGGTAGAAAAACGCATCGTTAATCGCGGTCGGGGTTAGTTTTCCGACCCGTTGGTTGAGCAATAAGCCTTCGGCATTGACGCGGCAAATGCGGCCAACGTTCCCGGTCATCGAAATCAGGATGTCTCCGAGGCCGAGGACTTGGTGTTGCTGAATATCGGGTGGCAGCGCCGCAAGTTTTTTGGTCGTCTCAATTGCAAGCGTGCCTTGCTGGACGTTCGCGATGGTGATGATTTGATATGGGCCTTCTTCGACATACTCAGCGCTTTTGAATGCGTAGCCATTTCGCAGGCGTGCCACGCCCCCGAGACTGTTCTCCACCCACTCCCCGGCGTTTTGGAATTCGGGGAAGCGGAGGCGGGGTTGGGTTTCGCCTTCGCGGGGGAAAAGCTGCTGCATCAGCCCTTTTTTATGGGTCTTGAGCGCGTCCAGTTTCCGCGCTTGCGCGGCGATCAGCTCGTCCACCGAACTCAGGCACTCGGCGATTTTTTGTTGTTCAGCGGGCTGCGTCGGAAGCGGCAAACAGCCAGACAGGAAAGTCGTGTTGGTGATCTGGAGCGTATTCTTCGCACCCTTTTGGCAAAGCGGTGAAAGGAAGTCCTTCGACCGATTTGGCGATTCAAAATACGCCTCGATCATCAAACCCAGATGCGGGTTGGGTGGCGTGAAGACGCCGTAAAGTGGCGAGAGTGCGACTTCTCCGTCGAACTTGCATTGCTTCACGATGCCAAAAGGGAAGGCTTTCAGGGGGCTCTTTGTGTAAACGACGTCGTAGCGCCGCCCGATGGTGTAGTGCGAAGGGTCAGCGGCTGCGTAACTGCGGCCCAAGAGTTCGATCTGGTTGACGATGCCGTATTCCATCGAGACCGAGAAGACATCACGTCCGTCGGTGTTCTTGAGTTTGTGTTCCTTTAGAACCTTCGAGAGCGGTTCAAACACCCACGGAGCGTTGAATCCCGGAAACCGCAGCTTCGGAACCAGCGCGGGCGTTGCCTCTTCCATCGTGGCGGTGGTTTTGGTCTTACTGCTCATAAGCGCTGAGTCCTGAGATGTCGCGGCCACCGGCGCGTTTGGTGAGGAGGGGGTGGAGGTCGGCCATGAGGGCGAGTTCGGCCTGGGTGCGGGCTTTCCAGCCGAGGTCGAGCGGGGCCATGAGGTCGCTGAGGTGCTCGCCATCGAAGATCATGCGGTCGAGGATGCCGTCCACGAAGGTTTGCAGGGCTAAGGGTGTGAGGCTGTGCTGGCTGGCGATGGTGGCGAGTTCCTTGGCGTCCTTCTCCGCCTTGAAGCGGCTGTAGCCCTCGCGGATGGCGGTTTCGCTGAGGCCCTCGCCGGCTTTGAGCGTGCCGATGTATTCGGCGATGTCGTCGCGCTCGTTCATGAACTTGGCATCGGAGCTGATGAGGCCGATGAGTTCCTCGCGGGTCATCTTCGACTTGCCGGGGCCTTTGGCGGAGAACTTGGCGATGAGGCCCATGATGTAGTCGTAATCAATGACGGCGGAGGCGAAGAGCACGAACTCGAAGTCAATCTGATCCACGTCGTCAGGCTCGGTCTTGCCGCTGGTCTTGCCGCGCTGCTCCTTGAGCTTTTGGGCGGTCTCCAGATACGCACCGCGGAAGCCGCGATGGGTTTCCTCCGGCAGGACGTGCTGGATGCTGCCTTTGTTTTCCTCGGTGAGGTCGGTGTATTGGTCGAGCTGGGTCTTGAGGCGCTGGACTTCCTTGAAGCGCTCGATGAAGACGGCCTTGGCGGCATCTCCCTTCAGATTGGCGACGGCGGACGGGGCGGTGTCGAGGCCCTGGGACTTCATGAAGGCATCGAGCTTCTGCACGGCGGCCTCCAGCTTCTGGATGACCACGGGCGCCTTGTCCACGAGCCAGATTTCCCGTGCCTGCTCGCCGGTCTTTTCGCCGGAGAAGAGAGCGATGGCGGCATCCACGGCGTCCTGCTGCTGGCGGAAGTCGAGGATGTTCCCATAGGGCTTGGTGCCGTTGAGCACGCGATTGGTGCGGGAGAAGGCCTGGATCAAGCCGTGATGCTTGAGGTTCTTGTCCACGTAGAGGGTGTTCAGGAACTTGGAATCGAAGCCGGTGAGCAGCATGTCCACCACGATGGTAATGTCGATCTTGTGGTGGGGGACGTTGGGGTAAGCCTTGCGCAAATCCGCGTCGGGCCACTGCTGGTCCTTGATGCGCTTTTGCACATCCTGGTAGTAGAGATCAAACTCGCTGAGGCGGTGATTGGTGCCGTAGCGTGCGTTGTAGTCGGCCATGATGGCCTTGAGGGCGTCCTTTTTCTTGTCGGGCTCCACTTCGTTGTCCGCCTGCTCCTGCGGCAGGTCTTCCTGGATCTGCTTCACGTCGGCATTTCCCTCCGCAGGCGGGGAGAAGACGCAGGCGATATTCAGCGGCGTGTAGTCGGGCTCGGCCTCTGCCTTGGCCTTCTGGATTTCGGCGAACAACTGGAAGTATTCGATGGCGTCATTGATGGACGCGGTGGCGAGGATGGCATTGAAGCGGCGCCCGCCCGTGGCGGCGTCATGCTTGGAGAGGATGGCGTCGATGACGGCGCGCTTCGCGATGGCCTCGCCGGGTTTCGGCACGTTTTTGCCCTTTTCTTCCTTTACCTTGAAGTAGTCGATGTGGAAGCGGAGGACGTTCCCATCATCAATCGCGTGGGTGATGGTGTAGGCGTGGAGCTGCTTCTGGAAGAGGTCCACGGTGGTGCGCATGGAGGCCTGGGTGTCCTCAATCTTCTGCAAGGAGGCATTCGCCTCAAAGATGGGGGTGCCGGTGAAGCCGAAGAGCTGGGCGCGGGGGAAGAACTCTTTAATGGCCTGATGATTCTCCCCGAACTGGGAGCGGTGGCACTCATCAAAGATGAAGACGATGCGTTTGTCCTTCAGGACTTCCAGCAGCTCCTTGTAGGTAGGCTGGTCGTTCTTCTTCCGCTGCTTGTTGCGCTTGCTGGTTTCATCCAGTGCGAGGCCGAGCTTCTGGATGGTGGTGACGATGACCTTGTCGGCGTAGTCCTCGGAGAGCAGGCGGCGGACGAGGGCGGCGGTGTTGGTGTTTTCCTCGACGCAGCCTTCCTGGAAGCGGTTGAACTCCTCGCGCGTCTGCCGGTCGAGGTCCTTGCGGTCCATGACAAAGACGCATTTGTGGATGTCGGGGTTGTCCTTCAGCAGCGTGGAGGCCTTGAAGGAGGTGAGCGTCTTGCCGCTGCCGGTGGTGTGCCAGACAAAGCCGTTGCCGTTGTCATCGTCAATGCACTTCACCATGTGCTGCACGGCATAGACCTGGTAGGGCCGCATGATCATGAGCTTCTGCTCGGTGGCGATGAGCACCATGTAGCGGCTGATGGTTCTGCCGAGGTCACACTTTTTCAGGAAGTGGTCGGCGAACTCAGTGAGATGGCGAATCTTCCGGTTGGCTTCATCCGCGAACTCATAGACGGGCAGAAAGCGCTCATCCGCATTGAAGGCGAAGTGGCGGGCGTTGTTGTTGGCGAAGTAGAAGGTCTGGTCGCGATTGCTGACGATGAAGAGCTGGAGGAAGCAGAGGAGGGTCTTGGTGTAGCCGTTGCCGGGATCGTTCTTGTATTCGACGATCTGCTCCATGGCCCGGCGGGGATTCACGCCGAGGGTTTTCAGCTCAATCTGGGTGACAGGCACGCCATTGATGAGGATGAGCACATCGAAGCGGTGGTGGCTGTTGTCCGTGTTGATGCGGAGCTGGTTGATGACCTCGAAAGTGTTTTTGCACCAGTCCTTGATGTTGACGAGGGTGTAGTTCAGCGGCGTGCCGTCATCGCGGGTGAAGGCGTTGATCTGGCGGAGGGTCTTCGCAGCGGTGAAGACATCGGGCGTGACGATCTCGTCGAGCAGCTTGGCGAACTCGGAGTCGGTGAGGCGGACGCGGTTCAGCGCCTCGAATTTCTCACGGAAGTTCTGCTCCAGCGAGGCGCGGTTGGTGATGTCGGGGCGGTATTCGTATTTGAGCCCCTGGAGCGTGCCGATGAAGCCGGATTCAACGCCGTCTTCCCGGAGCACCGAACTCGGGAAGTCGGACGGCGGGTCGTAGGTGAACTTGGACGGAGGCATGGCTAGCTAGCTATAGATCGACGTCACCGGATTTGTGCTGCGCGACAGAGTTCGACCGCTGTTATGGAGCTTTGACCTTACCAAGTAATCCCTCCTCGGGGCCGTGCCGCAGAATCCGACTGGCAAAGCAAACATGCCGGAGCCGCAGGCGAGATCGCAGAGGCGGCCCTTGTCGGCGGCGAGCGAGAGCGTCGCTTCGAAGCCGAGATTGGCCGTGGAGTCTTTGGGAGTCTTGGGATGTGCCGCCATGAGATTCGTTAAGCCTGCCGTTGGGGAATTGTGCCGCGCATCAGGCAGAGACAGCACTTTCCCCCATCGCACTCAAGCCGAGATTCGGAGTGTGCCATCCTTCGTGACAGCAGGGACTCAACAATCCCGCAGGCAGACCCGCACGCCGACGCGCAGCCATTCGGACTGCCGGGACTTGGATTCGAGCTTTGCAAAGAGCAGCTTGCCGGCGTCCATCAGGCGGGCGAGGGCCTCGTTCTTTGCGCGGATTTCCTTGTTGAGGTCGTCGCCGGAATCCTTCGCCTCCCAATGACCGTGCTGGAGCCGGAAGAGATCCATGAGCGTGCCATCGGGCTGGATGCGCCTGCCGCCCTTGCCGCGCATGGAATGCTCGGAGACGAGTTTCCAGCCGAAGGGCTTCGCCGCCGTTTCGAGCAGCGTGGCGAAGGCCGTCTTCACCGCGAGTTCATGCGTCGCGCCGAGAGTGCGGAAGGCGTCGAGCGATTCGTAGTACGCGAGGACGGCCTTATGACTTGGGCGGAGAGTCAGGCTCGGCATTGGTGCGGCGTTTGTAAGCGGGAGCGCGGCGGCGTGGCAATGCGCGCGAGGCTCTTGCAAAACCCCTCCGCAGGGATTCAAAAAATCGCAGCGCTCTCTGATGACGTGTTCTGCGGGTGGAGATTTCGGAGGGTTTTGCAAGAGCCTCGCGCGTTAGATTTTACCGCGGCCTTTCGGGACCGGTGATGATTTTGAAAGGGAACTCGAAGGTGCAGCCGTCGGCGTGATCGTTGCCGGGGAGCGGAGAGCCGCGGAGAGCCGCGGAGAGCCGTCAGGTCGGTGAGGAAGAGCTGCGCATTCGCAAGCTCGCTTGCCTCGGCATTGGACCAGCGCGCGATGAAGGCGTCCAGGGGAGGATTGCCGTTCAGCCGTGGCCACGCGCGGAGAGCGTCAGGGATGCCTCCGTTTCCTCTGCGAGCCTCCCCGGTTCCCTCTGCGCCTCGGCGTATTGAGCAGTTTAAATCAAAGTGTGACCGTTTGCGCGGCGCGGAAAATGTGGTGCCGACAATCTGTTGGCTCGGCTCGGCGGGCATGTGAGAGGCGGATGCGAAACCCACTCGCTCCGCGCCATCCCGCCACCTATGCCCATCCTGCCAGCCGACAGGATTGTCAGCTCCACACTGGCCGGCTCCACACCGCGCGGCTCGAGGCCCGCGATCCGAAAGGCGTCCAACATCCAACCGCTGACACCTACAGGCCCGTCACGCGGCTCTTGTCGCGGAAGGCGATCACCTGCGGGCGCGTGCCGAGTTCGGTGAGGCGCTTGTCGAGATACGTGGCGGATTGCGTGGCGGCCTTGCCGAGTTCGGTCGTGGCGCCGAGTTCGCCGGCGAGCGTGCGGAGGATCGGCAGGGCCTCGGGGCGCTGCGTGTCGCCGAGCGCCTGCACGGCGGCGAGGCGATAGACGGGGTGCGTTCCGGTTTCGCGCGCCCATTTCGGCAGCATCTCGAGGGCGACATCGGGGTAGAAACGCGCGATGCCATAGAGCGCGTAGTGGCGCGTGCTCGGGCTGCCCTCGAGCAGCTCGTGCTTCCAGAAATCCCACTCATTTCCCTCGGTGATTCCGTAGTAGCGTTTCGCGGCCTCGCGGCTGAGCGGCTCGATCATGGACTCGATGCGGAGCTGCGGGTCATTGGCGACGGTGAAAGTGTCCATCTTCGCGCCGCAGTCGCGCAGCGCGGTGAGCGCGGCGAGGAGGTCGGCGGTCTCGGCGCGGAAGGCGTCGGTGTTGTGTTCGCCGGGCTTGCTGGCGGAAAATTTCGCGAGCGCCTGCAGCGGGAGGTTCTCGGTGAGCGCGAGGACGACGACCTGCATCGCCGGTGCCGAGAGGCCGCCGTGCTCGGAGGCCCATTTCAGGAATCCATCCACGCGCTCGGCATTGTGATACGAGAGCTTGTAGGGCGCGTCGCCGACCATGTTCGCGGAATGCAGCGCGGCGGTGACGAGCTTCAGCTCGACGGTGCGCGCGGGCAGCAGCTCGGCGGTCGCGCTGCGGGTGACGACGACGCGGTTGCGCCCGCCCTCGAGGAGCTGGCCGAGGGTGACGGAAATGCGGAGCGGCGTGGGGCTGTTGTTGCGAAGCTGCGCGGTCATGCGGTCGCGGCCATTGCCACGGATCGTGGCCTG
>Ga0194061_1000499_pt1 | contig 23972 bp, 37 predicted proteins | sample SepL2221m_MetaG_FD_163423 | JGI IMG/M metagenome (GOLD analysis project Ga0194061, IMG submission 163423) | Anoxic zone freshwater microbial communities from boreal shield lake in IISD Experimental Lakes Area, Ontario, Canada - Sep2016-L224-21m | ecosystem: Environmental > Aquatic > Freshwater >... | reverse complement strand
TGACGATCAACCTGATTACCCCGATAGCCATGGACGAAGGTCTGCGCTTCGCGATTCGCGAAGGCGGCCGCACGGTAGGCGCCGGCGTCGTCAGCTCCATTATCGCTTAAATACTGACAGGTAACGAGGATATCAATGCAGAGTCAGAAAATCAGAATTCGTCTTAAGGCGTACGATCATAAACTGCTGGATGTATCAGTGGGTGAGATAGTGGATACCGCAAAGAGGACCGGTGCTCGTGTTGCCGGACCGATTCCGCTGCCAACCGTAATCAACAAGTACTGCGTTCTGCGCGGACCGCATGTTGACAAGAAATCTCGTGACCAGTTTGAGATCAGAACACACAAGCGTCTGATTGACATACTGGATCCGACCCAGCAGACCGTCGATGCACTGATGAAGCTGGATTTGTCTGCCGGTGTTGATGTTGAGATAAAACTGTAAACGCTACTACGACTGAATAGGATTGATCTATGAAGAACGGTATCATCGGAAAAAAACTGGGTATGACTCAGCTGTTTCTGGAAGACGGGTCATGTGTACCGGTGACGGTAGTCCAGGCTGGACCCTGTTATGTTGTGCAGAAGAAGACGGCAGCGACGGACGGTTACAACTCTGTTCAGCTCGGCTTCGAATCGGTAGAGGCTGCTCGCGCTAACAAGCCGACCCTTGGTCACAGCACAAAATCCGGGCATGGCGTTTTCGCCCATCTGCGGGAGTTTAAGTTCGAGCAGTCAGCTGATTTCAATGTCGGTGATAAATTGTCGGTTGATCAGTTTACCAGCGGTGACTTGATCGATGTAACCGGTATTAGTATCGGCAAAGGTTTCCAGGGTGTTATCAAGCGCTGGAATTTCAAGGGTGGACGGGCGTCACACGGTTCGAGATTTCATCGTGCGCCAGGTTCCATCGGTGCATCGGCGACGCCCTCCCATGTTTTCAAGAACAAGAAAATGCCAGGTCAGCTCGGCAATGAGCGTGTTACCATTCAGCGCCTTAAGGTTATTCGAGTTGATGCAGCTGACAACCTCCTGTTGATCAAGGGGGCCGTTCCTGGCCACAAAAATTCAATCCTGCTTATCAAGCAGAGCGTCAAAGCCTAATTAGATATTTCGGGAGTTTGAGTATGCCTTCTGTAGCGCTCTATAATATGAACAGACAGCAGATCGGTGATGTCCAGCTGTCAGATGATGTCTTTGGAGTTGAGGTTCGTGAAAGCCTTATTCACCAGGCACTTCGTATCCAGCTCGCAAATCGCAGAGCCGGAACAGTGGCTGTAAAGAATCGTTCAGCGGTATCCGGTGGCGGCAAGAAACCTTTCAAGCAGAAGGGAACTGGAAGTGCTCGCCAGGGATGCAGCCGCGCTCCCCAGTACCCTGGCGGTGGCGTTGCTTTCGGCCCCCAGAAGAAGACCTACAATCTGAGCATGAACAAGAAAGCCCGCTCTGCTGCACTCTGCTCGGTGCTTACCCACAAATTGCAGAACAATGCGATTACGGTTCTGGACAAAATTGAGTTCGACAAGGTATCTACCCGTGATTTTGTCGGGTTTATGAAGAAATTCGATCTTGAGCGCTCTTTGATCGTTACTGATGAGCTGAATACGAATCTTTACCTGTCGGCCCGTAATGTCAAACATGTAAAGATGCTGAAACATGATGCCCTGAATGTACATGATATGTTGAAATACCGTCATATCATATTTACCAAAGGAGCCGTCGAGTCAGCGGAAGGAGCGCTTCACAAATGAACATCTATTCCGTAATCAAGAAACCTCATGTTACCGAGAAGACATCACTCGGTGCTGATTCCACAAATACAGTGGCTGTAGTAGTTGACAGAGACGCGAACAAGATCGAGATTAAACAGGCGGTTGAAACGCTCTTTAAAGTCAAGGTTTCTGATGTGCGTACCGTGACAGTAGCCGGTAAGGTCAAGCGATTCGGCAAGTCATATGGTAAGCGGTCGAACTGGAAAAAAGCGTATGTTACGCTCCAGGAAGGTCAATCAATAGATTTCTTTGAAGTCTAACTCACAAGTTTGGGGTTCACAATGGCAATTAAAAGCTACAATCCTACTTCAGCAGGTCGCAGACATCAGACATGTTCTGCATTTGATGAGATAACGACGTCAACGCCTGAGAAATCTCTACTCGTCGCCTTGAAAAAGACCGGCGGAAGAAACTCGAACGGTCGTATAACTTCACGTCATCAGGGTGGCGGACACAAGCAGAAATACCGCATCATTGACTTTCGTCGTGACAAGCGCAGTATACCTGCAACGGTTGCTACGATTGAGTACGATCCGAATCGCAGTGCCAGGATTGCTCTGCTGAATTACGTGGATGGCGAGAAGCGCTATATACTTGCTCCTCTCGATCTCAAGGTTGGTGATGTTGTTATCAGCGGACCTGAGGCCGACATTAAACCTGGAAATTCGCTCCCTTTGCGGGCAATTCCGCTGGGTACAATCATCCACAATATCGAGCTCAAGATAGGCAAAGGTGCTCAGTTGGCCAGAAGCGCCGGTACCTTTGCTCAGTTGATGTCGAAAGAGGGCAAATATTCACAGGTAAAACTACCTTCCGGCGAAGTACGGCTCGTGTTGCAGGACTGCTACGCGACTATCGGCCAGGTGGGTAATACTGACCATGAAAATGTCAACATCGGCAAAGCGGGTCGTTCTCGCTGGCTTGGTAAACGCCCGAAAGTAAGGGGTGTAGCCATGAACCCGGTTGACCATCCGCACGGTGGCGGCGAAGGGCGTACATCTGGGGGTCGTCACCCGGTAACTCCGTGGGGTATTCCGACCAAAGGCTACAAGACACGTACCAATAAGACATCAGACCGCTTCATAATCAAGAAGCGCAGTAAATAATCGTTGAGAGGCTGACAAACCATGGCGCGTTCGATAAAAAAAGGTCCTTTTATTGATGATCATCTGATCAAAAAAGTTCTGGCAGAAGGTCCGAATTCCAAAAAAATTATTAAGACCTGGTCCCGCCGATCAACTATCAGTCCTGATTTCATCGGGTGTAGTTTTGCGGTTCACAACGGGCGCAAATTTATTCCGGTTTTTGTAACTGAAAACATGGTTGGCCACAAAATGGGCGAGTTTTCACCCACCAGGACGTTTCACGGCCACGCTGCCGATAAAAAGAGCAAAGTCAAAAAGTAGTAGGGGAGTTTTCTATGGAATCCAGTGCCAAACTTTCATCAGTGCGTCTCTCGCCGCGTAAAACCAGACTGGTTGCAGACCTTGTTCGTGGTAAGGGAATTCAGGACGCGCTCAATACATTGCAGTTTATGCCGCAGCCTTCTGCAAAGTTGGTTTCTAAGCTGCTGAAATCTGCAGTCGCCAATGCCGAGCAAAAAGGTGTATCTGATGTTGATCGCCTGGTCGTCAAGACTATTTTTGTCGATGGCGGACCGGTACTCAAGCGCTTTGTGCCGCGGGCCATGGGACGTGCAAGCAAGATCCGCAAGCCGACCAGTCATATCGCCGTTACTCTTTCTGATACGAAATAGTTATAACTCTTGGAGGTGTAGTTTGGGACAAAAAGTAAATCCAATAGGCTTCAGGCTTGGCGTAACGAAGACATGGGACTCAAAGTGGTATGCTGAGGCCGATTATGCGAAGTTGCTTCATGAAGACCTGGCGATCCGTAAATTTTTGAAAAAGCGTCTCTACAGCTCGGGAGTTTCGAAAATCGAGATTGAACGTGCAGCCAATAAATGCAAAATCAGTATCTTCACCGCCCGACCTGGTCTGATCATCGGCAAAAAAGGGTCGGAAGTTGAGACTATTAAAAAAGAACTGGCGCTCCTTACGACTAAGGAAGTCTTTATTACCATAAATGAAGTCCGCAAGCCGGAACTGGACGCGCAGCTGGTTGCCGAAAATGTCGCTTTGCAGCTTGAACGCCGCATAGCGTTTCGCAGGGCTATGAAGAAGAGCGTAACGTCAACGCTTAAATTCGGTGCCAAGGGAATCAGGATAACGTGCTCCGGTCGTCTGGGTGGCGCCGAAATGTCCCGTACAGAGTGGTACCGTGAAGGTCGTGTACCGCTTCATACGCTGAGGGCGGATATTGATTACGGTTTTGCAGAAGCTAAAACAACCTACGGTTTGATTGGTGTAAAAGTTCTGATATTCAAGGGTGAGATTCTCCCTGGTAAATAGTTTTTAAATTGCAGATTAGGAGTACGTATCAATGTTAATGCCGAAACGGGTAAAGCATAGAAAACAGATGAAAGGGCGCATGAGCGGCAAGCCATGTCGCGGTGTTGATCTGTCATTCGGTGAGTACGGCCTGCAGTCGACCGAATGCGGCTGGCTCGACTCACGACAGATCGAAGCAGCTCGTATTGCCATGACGCGTTACATTAAAAGGGGTGGTAAAATCTGGATTCGTGTGTTCCCGGATAAACCGCTCACTGCGAAACCTGCCGAGACCAGGATGGGAAAAGGCAAAGGGTCACCGGATTCGTGGGTCTGCGTTGTCAAGCCTGGTGTCATTTTGTACGAAATGGAAGGCGTCACTGAAGAGATAGCACGTGAAGCTTTCAGGTTGGCGGCGCACAAACTGCCCCTTACAACAAAGTTTATTGCACGCGGAGAAAATGATGAAGCCAAATGATCTTAGAAAAATAGCATCTGAAGAACTGCTCAAGAAGAAAAATGAAAGTACTCAAGAGATGTTCAATCTGAAATTCCAGTTGCATACGGGCAGGCTTGAGAACACATCCAGACTCAAGAGTATCCGCAGAGATATTGCCAGGATGAATACGATTATCAGCGAGAGCGTGTCAAAGGGAGCTGCGAAATGAGCGAGCGTGGTCACAGAAAAACCCAGACGGGTGTAGTCGTAAGCGACAAGATGGAAAAAACCGTTGTCGTTAAGGTTGACCGGCTTGTTAAGCACAGTGTCTACAACAAGTACATTAAGCGCAGTGTTAAATATAAAGTTCACGACGAGCAGAACAGTTCAAAGGTTGGCGATCGCGTTCAGATAATAGAGTGTCGCCCACTGAGTAAAGATAAGCGCTGGAGCCTCAAGCAGATCATTGAAAGTATCTCTTAGCATAGGAGTATCGTGTAATGATTCAAATGCAGACTATACTGGATGTGGCCGACAATTCCGGTGCAAAGAAACTTTTTTGCATCAAAGTTCTGGGCGGCTCAAAGAGAAAATATGCCGGAGTCGGTGACATTATCGTTGCTTCTGTACGTGAGGCGATGCCGAATTCAAAGGTCAAGAAGGGCGATGTTGTCAAGGCTGTTGTTGTAAGAACAGCAAAAGCGCTGGGGCGTCCTGACGGATCGTATATCCGCTTTGATGATAACTCGGGTGTTGTTATCAACAATGCCAAAGAACCGGTCGGCACCCGCATTTTCGGCCCGGTTGCCAGAGAATTGCGTGCCAAGAAATTTATGAAGATTATTTCTCTTGCACCAGAAGTACTATAAAAGAATCGGAGAATACGAGATGCAAGCCACGAAATCTCACGTTAACAAGGGCGATACGGTGATGGTAATCGCCGGTAAAGAGAAAAGCAAGACCGGTAAGGTTTTGCAGCTTCTGCCTAAAAAGAACGGCGTCATTGTTGAAGGTCTCAATATGGTCAAGCGCCATTTGAAAGCACGCGGCAATGAAGCTGGAGGCATCAAGGAAAAGGAAGCCCATATTCATATTTCCAACGTCATGCCGTTTTGCTCCAAGTGTGCCAAGCCGGTTAGAAGTTCCAGGAAGCTTCTTGAAAATGGCGAAAAGCAGCGTGTCTGCGTTAAGTGCGGCAATTCGCTATAGCAACTACTTTGGAGGAAATGACTCATGTCACGTTTGCACGATATATACAAAAAAGAAGTCGTACCAAAGCTGCAAAATGACTATAACTACAAGTCAAGCATGCAAGTTCCGCAGGTAACCAAGGTTGTAGTCAATATGGGCCTTGGCGAAGCTATTCAGAACATAAAAATACTTGACTCTGCTACTCAGGAACTGGGGCAGATAACCGGCCAGAAAGCGGTGATTACGAAGGCGAAGAAGTCAATAGCAACCTTCAAGCTGCGTGAGGGTATGCCGATCGGTTGCATGGTAACCCTCCGCCGGGACCGCATGTATGAGTTCCTAGATCGTCTGTTGAACGTTTCGCTTGCCAGGGTACGTGACTTCAAGGGAGTTTCCGGCAAAGCTTTTGACGGTAAGGGGAATTACACCCTCGGGATCAAGGAGCAGCTTATATTCCCCGAGATCAGTTATGATACGGTGGATAAGATCAAGGGAATGAACATTACAATAGTGACAAGTGCAAAGACCGACGAAGAGGGGAAAGCACTTCTCAAATATTTGGGTATGCCGTTCAGGAATTAAGATATCTGGAGGAATCCGTGGCAAAAACATCAATGATAATCAAGTCCCAGCGCAAGCCGAAATTCAAGGTTCGCCAACACAACCGCTGCCCGGTATGCGGAAGGCCCAAAGCATTTTATCGCAAATTTGAAATGTGCAGAATATGTTTGCGTAAATATGCATCTTCCGGTCAGATCCCCGGCGTGATCAAATCCAGCTGGTAGCTTTGAGCTACCATTAGAAGAAAGAGACAGGAGCGCACGTACGATGTCCATGACAGACCCGATTGCTGACATGCTTACCAGAATTAGAAACGCGAATATGGTGAAGCACCAGAAGGTTGATATTCCTTCCTCAAACATGAAGGTGAATATTGCCAACGTCCTTAAACAGGAAGGCTTTATCAAAAATTACAAGGTTATTTCGGATAATCTTCAGGGAGTTCTCAGGGTTTATCTGAAGTACATTGATGAGAAAGACAGCGTCATCAATGAAATCAAGCGAGTCAGTAAACCGGGTGGGCGAGTATACGTGAAATCGGAAGATATACCGGTTGTTAAGAGTGGTCTCGGCATTGCCATTTTATCGACGTCCCAGGGCGTTATCACCGACAACACTGCCCGGAAAGCCGGACTTGGCGGAGAGATCCTCTGTACTATCTGGTAACATTTGCGACAAGGAGCAAACAATAGATGTCAAGAATAGGCAAACTTCCCATAGAAATTCCTAAAGGCGTGAAGGTAGCTTTCAGTGACTCGGTCCTGTCGGTTCAGGGGCCTAACGGTAATCTTTCACGCTCCATCATGTCAGTTGTTTCCCTGGAGATCAGCGAAACGACTCTGCTTGTAACGCGTAACGATGAGTCGACTGCTGCCAGGTCCGCCCACGGTCTTACCCGGACTTTGGTCAACAATATGGTTGTCGGCGTTACCAAAGGCTTCCAGACAGATCTGGAAATTAATGGTGTCGGATACCGTGCTGAAGTAAAGGGGCGTGAATTGGTTCTTGCTCTTGGGTATTCCCACCCGGTGAATTTTCAAATCCCTGATGGAATATCAATAGATGTGGAAAAAATGACGAAGCTTTCTGTCAAAGGCTTTGACAAGGAACTGGTGGGGCAGACAGCTGCCAAGATCCGATCATTCCGTGGACCTGAGCCGTATAAGGGCAAAGGGATCAAGTATGCTAACGAGACTATACTGAGAAAAGCTGGCAAGACCGGCAAGAAGTAGTCTTTATAAGGAGATTTTCGTGGCAAAGACAGCAATCAAAAGAGTCACTCGACTCAAACGGCAGGTACGAGTTAGAAAGAAAATCCGTGGGACGACGGAGCGTCCGCGTCTCAATGTATTCAAAAGCGCCCGCCACATCTATGCTCAGATTATCGACGACACGGCCGGTGTGACGTTGGCCTCAGCGTCGACACTTACTGCTCCGGAACTTACCGGAACCGGCAATGTTGCAGCTGCGGTTGTAGTCGGCAAAGAGGTTGCCCGTCTGTCGCTTGAGCGTGGCATCTCATCAGTTGTTTTCGACCGTAACGGTTTTCTCTACCATGGCAGAATCAAGGCGCTTGCTGACGCAGCCCGCGAAGCCGGGTTGAACTTTTAAGCGTACAGGAGGTTTTTCTTGAGCAGAATTAATCCAGCAGAACTCAACCTTACCGATCGGGTTGTTCACATCAACCGGGTTGCGAAAGTCGTAAAAGGTGGACGCAGATTCAGTTTTTCGGCATTGGTCGTTGTTGGCGACGGCGGTGGTCATGTGGGCTATGGTCTGGGTAAGGCGAACGAGGTTCCTGAAGCGATCCGAAAGGGTGTAGAACAGGCCAAGAAAAACCTTATCAAAGTTCCTGTTAACGCCAGCCAGACGATTCCTTTTGAGATAGAGGGCAAATTCGGCGCCGGCAAGCTGTTGATGAAACCGGCTTCCGCTGGTACCGGTGTTATCGCAGGAGGAGCAGCCCGCGCTATTTTCGAAGCTGCCGGAATCAATAACATCCTGTCCAAGTGTCTTGGCTCGAATAATCCTCATAACGTTATCAAGGCAGCCTTTGCCGGTCTTAAGAGGCTGAAGACTCCAGAAGAGATCGCCGAGAGGCGCGGTATTACAGAGTAACAACTTTAATTACGTGTGAGGGTCATCATGGGTAGCATGCTGAAGATAACGTTGGTAAAAAGTATAATCTGCACCCCGAAGAAACACCGCGACGTTGTTGCCGGTCTCGGGCTTACGAAGCTTAACAAGACAGTACAGCGTGTCGATACGCCCCAGATACGTGGGATGATCAACAAAGTATCTCATCTGCTCAGCGTGGAATAGAGTCATAAATATAAGGGGTAGCGTGTGATGGAACTTAACAGTCTCAAGCCTTCGCTTGGATCTACAAAAAATAGAAAACGTATTGGGCGTGGTACCGGTTCAGGCCACGGTAAAACTGCTACCAAGGGGCATAAAGGTCAGAAGGCCCGTTCGGGTGGCAGCATCAAAGCCGGTTTCGAGGGCGGCCAGATGCCGTTGCAACGCAGGTTGCCGAAGCGTGGTTTTACGCCGCTTATTAAAATTGAGTATTCTCTGGTGAACGTGGGTCAGCTGGATGCGTTTGCAGATGGTTCTGTAATTGATGCCGCTGCACTTGTTGCCGGCGGGTTTGTCAAGTCGCTTCGCTCTCCGGTGAAGATACTTGGAAACGGTGACATATCCAAAAAAATTACCATAAGCGCCGCCAGGTTCAGTGAGTCTGCTAAAACGAAAATTATTGCTGCCGGTGGAAAAATCGAGGAGCTTGTATAAGTGTTTGAAGCATTTCAGAACATTTTCAAGATTCCGGAACTGAAGAAAAGGGTTCTGTTTTCGCTTGGCATGCTGGCAGTGTACCGTATCGGATGTCACATTCCCACGCCGGGAATTGACAGGATTGCACTCTCTCATTTTTTTAAGCAGTCTCAAGGAACTCTGCTCGGTCTTTTTGACATGTTTTCCGGCGGAGCTCTTGAGCGTCTTACCGTATTTGCTCTCGGCATTATGCCGTACATTTCTTCTTCAATCATTTTTCAACTGCTCACTGTTGTAGTGCCTGCCATTGAAAAGCTGTCCAAGGAAGGCGAAGCCGGCCGCAAGAAGATTATTCAGTACACCCGCTATGGAACGATAGTTTTGAGTGTCGTCCAGGGCATGGGTATTGCGGTAGGTCTGGAAAGCATGCGTGGCCCGGCGGGCGAAATGGTCGTTCCTGTACCCGGATGGGGTTTCAGAGTTATGACGATCATTACCCTTACGGCAGGTACGGCGTTTATCATGTGGCTGGGAGAGCAGATGTCGGAAAAGGGTATCGGCAACGGTATTTCGCTGATCATTTTTGCCGGTATTGTTGTAAGGATTCCTGCTGCGTTGGGGAACACGGTCAAACTGTTGAATGCCGGCCAGATCTCGCTGTTCATTATTATTTTCGTACTTGCACTCATGTTTGCGGTAATTGCTGCAATAGTCTTTGTTGAAAGAGGGCAACGTCGTTTGCCGATTCATTATGCCAAACGGGTAGTCGGCCTCAAGACGTTTAATACTCAGACATCTCATCTACCGCTTAAAATAAACATGGCTGGTGTCATTCCGCCGATATTTGCTTCATCAATAATCATGTTCCCGGCTACCATTGCCAATTTCATTGATATACCCTGGGTGCAGAGCGCAGCCAAGAGTCTGGCTCCAGGTAACTGGGTATATAACATATTTTTTGTTGCTTTTATCGTTTTCTTTTGCTATTTCTACACGGCTGTGACTTTTAACCCGCTTGATGTGGCTGAGAACATAAAAAAACAGGGTGGATACATACCTGGTATACGTCCCGGCAAAGAGACATCGGATTTTATGGATTCGGTTCTCACTCGTCTTACGTTTGCGGGCGCCATTTACATCTCGGTTGTGTGCGTGCTGCCCACCATACTCATCGGTAAGTTCAATCTCCCCTTCTATTTTGGTGGAACTGCCTTATTGATAGCCGTGGGTGTCGGAATGGATACGGTTGCCCAGATTGAATCTCATCTGATAACGCGCAACTACGAAGGCTTTTTAAAAGGTGTCAGAATTAAGGGGCGTCGGTAAGCGAGATGAATCTGATTTTATTCGGACCGCCGGGTGCCGGCAAAGGAACGCAGGCGAAGTTTATTGTTGAGCGGTTTGCTATTCCCCAGATTTCCACCGGAGATATGTTGCGGGCCGCTGTCAAGGCGGCGACAGCGTTGGGCGTTGCGGCCAAGTCGATTATGGACGCCGGTGGCCTTGTCTCTGACGAAATTGTGCTTGGACTTGTTAAGGAGCGGCTTGTTCAGGATGATTGCGCTGCAGGATTTATTCTCGACGGGTTTCCGCGAACACTCCCTCAGGCGGATGCGCTGCTTCTGCTTTTGGGGGCAATCGGCAAAAACATCGACCATGTAATTTCTCTCGATGTTTCCAACGGTGAAATAGTTCGGCGTCTCTCCGGAAGAAGGTGCTGTTCTTCCTGTGGCAAGGGTTATCACACCGTGTACGACAAGCCTGGCGTCGAAGGTGTGTGTGATCTCTGCGGGGCCCCGTTGATTCAGCGGGATGATGATCAGGAACAGACCGTAATCAGCAGGCTTGAGGTATATCAACGCCAGACGGAGCCGCTTAAGGCCTATTACGAGAGCAAGGGGTTGTTGCGTCACATTGATGGCTCGCAGCCAATTACTGAGATACAGTCGCAGATTTGTTCTTTTATAGATAGTGGGTACGGTGATCGTTCTTAAATCTCCCCGTGAGATTGAAAGAATGAGAGCGGCGTGCAGGATAGTGAGTGATGTTCTCACTGCGTTACGAGAACTTATTCAACCGGGCATTTCGACATACGACCTTGAGAGGGTGGCGGCAGATGAAGCCCGCAAGCGTAAGGCTTCATGTGCATTTAAGGGATACCATAATTACCCGAGTTCACTCTGCTGTTCCCCGAACAGTCAGGTCGTGCATGGTTTGCCAACTAAATCGCCACTTAAATCGGGTGATCTGCTCAGCTTGGACTTCGGTATTCTCTACGATGATTATTACGGAGATGCAGCCATTACCGTGCCGGTAGGTGAGATTTCAACTGCTGCAGCGGCGCTCACTGAAGCTACAGAAGCTTCGTTGTACGCAGGAATAGAAAAGGCCAGAGTTGGCAATCGGCTTGGCGATGTGTGCAGTGCAGTTCAGCAGTATGTTGAGAATCGCGGATATTCAGTAGTTCGGGATTTTGTCGGCCACGGTATCGGTAAAAATCTGCATGAAGATCCTCAGGTACCGAACTACGGGGCGGCAGGTAAGGGTGTCAGGCTGAAACCTGGCATGGTTCTCGCGATTGAACCGATGGTCAACGAAAAAGGGCATGAAGTTAGAGTGCTTGAGGATAACTGGACGGTAGTGACCTGCGACGGTGGTTTGTCGGCGCATTTTGAGCATACAGTAGCCATAACGGCGAATGGACCGGATATATTAACACGCATGTAAAATGTGCATGCTGGGGGAACAGATGAAAGTACGTGCATCAGTAAAAAAAATCTGTGTTAAATGCAAAATTGTCAAACGTAAGGGAATAGTACGTGTAATCTGCGACATTCCCAAGCATTCACAACGTCAGGGATGAGCTAATAAAGGGGGGATTTCCATTGGCACGCATTTCAGGTATTGATTTACCCAAGAACAAACGTATCGTAATCGCATTGACGTACATTTACGGCATCGGCAACTCTGTTGCCGAGCAGATTCTGGAAACTACGAAGATCGATGCTAATACGCGCACTGATAAACTGACCGAGGCCGAAGTTGCCCGACTGCGCGAAGAGATTGACCGCAACTGTAAGGTTGAGGGCGATCTGCGTCGTGAAATATCCATGAATATCAAACGACTCATGGACCTGGGTTGCTACCGTGGACTTCGCCATAGAAAAGGGTTGCCGTGTAACGGGCAGCGCACCAAAACGAACGCCCGCACACGTAAAGGCCCTGCCCGTACGGTTGCCGGCAAAAAGAAATAATTTAACCTAGTTCTGGAGACTACGCATGGCAAGCCCATCAAAGAAGGTTGTACGCAAAAAAAAGGAACGCAAGAATATATCAAACGGCGTTGCTCACATTCAGGCTACATTCAACAACACGATCATCACCATCACTGATCCGGTTGGTAATGTGGTGGCTTGGTCTACGGCTGGAGCCAAAGGCTTCAAGGGCTCCCGTAAGAGTACCCCCTTTGCAGCCCAGATTGCTGCTGAAGACTGTGCGAAAAAGGCTCAGGAGCATGGCATGCGCAGCGTTGAAGTTTATGTCAAGGGCCCGGGTTCCGGCCGTGAGTCTGCTCTGCGTGCTCTTCAGGCTGCAGGGTTTTCGATCAGCTTCATTAAGGACGTAACCCCCATTCCCCACAACGGGTGCCGTCCTCCCAAAAGAAGAAGAGTCTGATTCAGGTTTATAATCGCTGTACCACTATTAAGGAGGTTTTCATTGGCTCGTTATACAGGACCTTCGTGCCGTCTGTGCAGAAGAGAAAACATGGAATTATTTCTGAAGGGCGACCGCTGCTACACGGACAAGTGTGCGATCAAGCGCCGTAATTACCCTCCCGGTCAGCACGGTCAGGGGCGTGCCAAGGTATCAGCCTACGGTACCCAGCTTCGTGAAAAGCAGAAAGTTCGCAGGATTTACTGTATTCTTGAGAAGCAGTTTCGCGGATATTTTCAGCTTGCCGATCGTATGAAGGGTGTAACCGGTGAAAACCTGCTTGCTCTGCTTGAGCGACGCCTTGACAACGTTGTTTACCGACTTGGTTTTGCCTCTTCACGCACGGAGTCTCGTCAGCTTGTGCTTCACGGTCATTTTGTGCTGAACGGTAGACGTATCAATATTCCTTCAATCCAGATGAAGCCGGGCGATGTTTTGGAACTGCGTGAGAACAGCCGTAAAATAGTTACGATAAACGACTCCCTTGATGCCGTCGTTCGTCGTGGAATTCCACAGTGGCTTGAGCTTGAACGCGATGCTTTCAAAGGTACCATGAAAGGTGTTCCGTTACGTGAGGACATTACTACACCAATCCAGGAACAGCTGATTGTCGAGCTTTACTCAAAGTAATTAGAGCTTTGATGTCGCTGCTGCAGGTTCACATTTAATTGTGAGCGAAAACCATGCTTGCTTCCGGAGGAGGTAGTTAATGTACAAAAACTGGCGTGAACTTATCAAACCTAAACAGTTACAGGTAGAGAAGGACTCACTTTCAAATACATATGGAAAGTTTTTTGCGGAGCCATTCGAGCGCGGTTTCGGTACGACCCTGGGTAATTCGCTGCGGAGAATTCTGCTTTCCTCACTGCAGGGGGCCGCGATAACATCGGTCAAAATCAAAGGTGTGCTTCACGAATTTTCGGCGATACAGGGTGTGACGGAAGATGTCACCGATATTATTTTAAACCTGAAAGGTGTGCGGCTCAGGCTGCATACTGCAGAAGGTGCGGTGATACGGATAAAACAAAAAGGCACCGGAGTTATTACGGCCGCTGACATCAGTACAGGGCACAACGTGGAAGTCATGAATCCGGAGCATTATATTGCCACGTGCGGCAAGGATGCGGATCTTGAAGTCGAGATGACAGTCAAGATGGGCAAAGGATATGTGTCTGCCGACCGTAACAGGGATGAGAAAAGTCCGGTTGGTACGATTCCGATCGATTCTATTTACACCCCGATCAAGAAAGTTAATTTTTCAGTTACGAATGCCCGCGTCGGGCAGATGACCGATTATGACAAACTGAACCTTGAAGTATGGACCGACGGTAGTGTGCGTCCTGAAGACGCCGTAGCCTATTCTGCCAAGATTCTGAAGGAACAGTTGTCGATATTTATCAACTTCGACGAGGATTGTGAGCCGGAAGTAAGCGGCGATAACCAGGAAGACAAGGACAAGGTCAACGAAAATCTGTATCGGACGGTTGACGAGTTGGAGCTCTCGGTACGCTCGGCGAACTGCCTCAAGAATGCCGGAATTACGCTTATCGGCGAACTTGTCACCAAGTCGGAATCAGAAATGCTGAAAACACAGAATTTCGGACGCAAGTCACTGAATGAAATCAAGGATATTCTTACCGACATGGGCCTGACGTTCGGCATGAAGATTGACAGCTTTCCGGATCCGGAACTTATGTTGCGACTCCGTGGCGAGCAAAAGGAAGAAGAATAGTACTTCGGATAACCGGTACAAGTATTAGCAGGTTCAGAAAGGAATCAGGGATATGCGTCACAATAAATCAGGCAGAAGACTTGGTAGAAAAACCAGCCACCGTGAGGCTATGTTCAGAAACATGGTGACATCTCTGCTGACTCACGAAAAAATCACAACTACCGATGCAAAGGCGAAGGAGATTCGCGTTGTTGCCGAGCGTATGATTACTCTCGGTAAGCGCGGTGATCTCCATGCCATGCGTCAGGCTGCTTCGGTTATACGGGAGAAATCGGTGGTTACGAAACTTTTTTCGACAATCGCCCCACGCTATCAGGACAGACCTGGCGGGTATACCCGTATTGTCAAACTGGGTGTCCGTCAGGGGGATGCAGCCCCTCTCTCTCTGATTGAGCTTGTGGAGGCAGAAATGAAGCCTGCCAAGGCAAAACAGGTGCCTGTCAAGCCTGCGGTTGTGAAAGCGCCTGTGACAGTGGCAGCACCGGAAGCTGCGCCCGAGGTTTCTGCCGAGTCCTAGAAATTGGCTATTGCTTTTGAAGTACACACAACGGCACGGAGCTCAGGCATCGTGCCGTTTCTGTTTGTACGGAGTCAAACGCGTTCGTAGGGCTCAAACAGTCGCTTGTATTCATCCAGCGCGAATCGGTCGGTCATACCGGCAATGTAGTCACAGACAACCCGCTGGAGTCCAAAACGGTCAACACGGTTTCGGTAGGCGGGGGGGAGCAGGTTCGGGTAACGCAGGTACGTTTCAAACAGGCGGGTAATAAATATCTCCGCCTTTACTCTCATTTTATCGACCTTATAGTGCCGGTAGAGGTTGTGGAACAGGAACTGTTTCAGTTCAAGATTGCGGACGGTTATTTCGTCACTGAAATGTACAACGGTCCGGTTGATGCTCCGCAGATCATCGAGTGATGTTATACCGCAAGCTGCGATGTTTGTTGAAATGGTTGCACAGATATCCGCGATCAGAATCCCTATCAGGGCACTGATGGTCTGATGCGCCAGGCGCCTGTCGTCGATGGCCGGATATTTCTGCCGAACGGAGGCACTGACATCACGCCACAAATCAACCTGTTCAAGCATTTCCCTGGTAATGTAACCGGACTTAAGTCCATCATCGATGTCATGGTTATTGTATGCTATCTCGTCAGCGTAGTTGATGATCTGCCCTTCGATGGTGGGCACGACTCCGGGTAGAAATTCGGCCATGGTCTCAGCCGGTGTGTCATAGGGTGATGCGTGCTTTATGATACCTTCGCGCACCTCCCAGGTCAGGTTGAGCCCATTGAACCCGGGGTAGCGCTCTTCAAGTTCGTCCACCACTCTGAATGACTGCAGGTTGTGCTCAAACCCCCCAAAACCACTCATCAGCCGGTTCAGCACATCTTCTCCGGTATGGCCGAACGGTGTATGTCCCAGATCGTGGGCGAGGGCCAGTGCCTCGGTGAGCTCCTCGTTCAGGTGCAACCTGCGGGCAATAGCCCTTCCTATCTGTGCCACCTCAAGCGAATGAGTCAGGCGGGTGCGGTAGTAATCACCTTCGTGATTGACAAAAACCTGGGTCTTGTATTCCAAGCGGCGAAAAGCTGCGCAGTGGATGATACGATCACGGTCGCGTTCGAATGCAGGGCGACTGTCGCGGAATTCCTCGTCATGTTTGCGGCCACGCGACGTGCTGCTGGTGCAGGCATAAGAAGCCAAGTCGTTACGCTCATAATGCTCCATGTTTTTTTCCTTTTGCATTCCGTGTTTTCTTTCCGCTGAGGCCGGCCAGCGAAAATATATCGGCGAGTTGCATCTTCCACACTCCACCCTCATGGGTCAGTTTGAATTCACGCGTGCTTGAGGACGTTCCATCGAGTGAACCATCAAGTCCCAGTTTAACGTAGACGGTTGCCTCGGTCTTTTTTTCATTCAACACTTTGAAATGTTCCATTTTCTGCCAGCAACAGGCTGGCCGCATACGGGCCCCCTGCATTTTTTTTACGAATGCTTCGCGAGATGTTTTGCCACGGTGTGCCAGGCGTTCAAAAAGGTTTTCATAGCGCCCGTCTCGCCAGATATCAAGAGTTTCTGACATTGACTGCTCCAGTACCGCAGAAGGGGTTTCTGCGGAGTAGAGCGCTGTAGGTGCTGAAGCCGCCAATGTTAAAAATGCTGCCAGTATCCACGCCGGTAATCGCATGAGAACCCACCCCCTGATTTTTTTAGCGCATCGTAATGTAAATGATGATACTCTGCAACGTCAAAAAAAATCACAGGTAAATGCTGTATCTGTCATTTGCCTGCAGAGCAAAACAGGATAGAATGGCAATGGCATTGAAGTGTGGGTGAGGGGAGGGGATACCAATGCAGTGCAGGGAAGAACGATTACGCAAAATCATCGATATCGGCTTTGAAATTTCCCAGATACGGGACATTGACCTACTGCTGGAAAAAATACTGAGCGAAGCCCGACATTTTACAAGTTGCGATGCAGGTTCCATCTATGTCAGGGAACATGAGTCCCTTATGTTCCGTTATGCCCAGAACGATACCATGCAGCGACAGCTTGCGCCCGGCAAAAAACTTCCCTATGCCACATTTTCGGTACTGATAGACAATACATCGATTGCCGGGTATGTAGCGGCAAATGCAGAAATCCTCAATATCGCTGACGTCTATGAGGTCGGCCCGTATTTTCCCTTTACCTTCAATCGTTCATATGACGACAGAACCGGCTATCGGACCTGTTCCATGCTGACCATACCCCTGAAAAATTTCCGGGATGATATCATCGGCGTCCTGCAGTTGATCAATGCCATGAACAGTCAGGGGGAGGTTGTTCCTTTTGCCTACGAGGACGAAGAGGTTATAAGGTATTTCGCCAACAACGCTGCTGTGGCTATCGAACGGGCCAAAATGACCCGCGAAATAATTCTGCGTATGAACAAGATGGCCGAACTGCGTGACCCCAAGGAAACCGGGCCCCATGTCAACAGGGTTGCCGCCTATTCCGTGGCTCTGTATGAGGCCTGGGGAGTAAAGCATGGACTGTCGCAGGCAGAAATCGACAAGAACAGGGATGTGCTGCGCATGTCGGCAATGCTACACGATGTCGGCAAAGTAGCCATCTCTGACAATATCCTGAAAAAGCCGGGGCGATTCACGCCGGAAGAGTTCCAGATCATGAAGCTGCATACGCTGTTTGGAGCCAACCTGTTCTCGGATATCTATTCCGATTTCGATGAATCAGCTGCCATTGTGGCCATCAGTCATCACGAACGCTGGGACGGTAAGGGGTATCCCGGCTATATCGACCCGCTTACGCAGCTACCGTTACCCGGCCATCAGAAAGAAGATGGCACCGCTGTCGGCAAGCAGGGGGAGGAAATCCCTTTCTTCGGCAGGATCGTCGCCTTGGCGGATGTCTATGATGCGCTCTCCTGCCGCCGCTGCTACAAGGAGGCCTGGAGCGAACACGACGTATTGGCGAATATTCTCGAGGAGTCCGGGAGACAGTTCGATCCTGAACTGGTTGAAATATTTGTCGAAAACATTGACACATTCCGCCAGATAGAGAAACTGTATCCCGACCACCCTGAAGAGGGGTGAGTCCTCACGACTTCAGATACCCCCGTGAAAACGATAACCCGCAGTGCCACGTGTCAGAGCGTTCTATCGGCAACACCCGCAAAAAGCCGTAACTTGGCCATCATCCTCTCAAACTTCTCCGGTTTCAGCGACTGCGGCCCATCGGAAGAGGCGTGTTCCGGATCAGGGTGCACTTCAACGATCAAGCCGTCAGCACCCGCTGCAACTGCCGCGTAGCACATCGGTGCCACATAATGGTGATTACCGGTTCCGTGTGATGGATCGATAACAACCGGCAGGTGGGTCTTGTCTTTCAGCACCGGAATTGCGGAAAGGTCAAGGGTATTGCGGGTGGCGGTTTCAAATGTCCTGATGCCGCGTTCGCAGAGGATGACAGACTGGTTCCCCTCACTCATGATGTATTCGGCGCTCATCAGAAATTCCTGGATCGTCATGGCCATTCCACGCTTGAGCAGAACCGGTTTGCCAAGCTGCCCGACTTTTTTGAGCAGGGCGAAGTTTTGTGAATTGCGTGCCCCTATCTGCAGGATGTCCGCATATCCCGCCACCAGTTCCGCCGTTTCCGGATTTATTACCTCGGTGACAAAGGGGAGGCCGGTCAGTTCGCGCGCTTTAGCCAGCAGCTTAAGCCCGTCCTCCTCAAGGCCCTGAAAAGAGTAAGGTGACGTGCGCGGTTTGAATGCCCCACCGCGCAGGACGTGCGCCCCGGCTTTTTTGACGGCGACAGCAGATTCGATGATCTGTTTTTCGCTTTCAACTGAACAGGGTCCGGCCATGATGACAACTTTTTCGCCTCCGATGGAAACGTCATTGCTGATCCGTATCAGGCTGGACTCTTTTCGTACCTCTTTGGAGGCCAGTTTGTAGGGTTGCATGATTGGAACAACACTCTCGACGCCGTGAAGCCCCTCCAGCGCCTGCAGGGCCACTTTGCCGTGGCTTCCTCCGATGGCTCCGATAACGTCGCGCGTTTCGCCGTGGATAACGTGCGGCTTGTAGCCCAGTTCCTTGATTTTTTTAATCACCTCGTCCCGGTCCCGCTTTGCCGCCCCGCTTTTCATTACGATAATCATGTGTCATCCCCTTTCCCACAAACAGGCAGGGCCGGAAGTCTCCCCCCGGCCCTGCCTGTCTGAACCTGCAGACAGCAAAAAACCGGGGAGACTCTCGTCTGCCCCGGTTTATGGTTACGTGTGTGAGCTTTCTATTCTGCTTACACCTTCACCTGGGCAGACGGCCTGAAAAAATAGCCGAACCAGAAGTAAAAGCTGAAAGCGGTGTAGAAGCGGTTTGAATTCATGGACGGCACTAGAGCATACATCAGGAGTCGTTGTCAAGCGGCAAATGCAAGCCGGGCAGAGATTCAGCTAAAACAAAGCCCGCCGGCACACGTGATGCCGGAGGGCTAATTGTAAAGCGAATATGAGGCTGTTTTCAGGCGGCCGAAACGTTCACCTTGATGGTCGCCGTGACTTCGGGATGAATCTTGACCGGTATCGAAAATTCACCGATATGTTTGATGGCTGCGGCCAGAATGATCTTCTTGCGGTCAACTTCCAGGCCCTTTTCATGCAGAAAGGCGGCGATTTCCATATTGGTGACCGAACCGAACAGTTTGCCGTCATCACCAGCCTTGTGGGTAAGGTCAATCGACAGCGCCTCAAGTTTGGCAGCGAAGTTCCTGGCAGCTTCAAGCGCCTTGTTCTTTTTGTACTCCATCTGCCGCTTGGTGTGCTCAAGCGCCTTTGCATTCTGCTCCGTGGCGGCTATGGCCAGTTTCTTGGGAAGCAGGAAGTTGCGGGCGTAGCCGGGGGCTACTTTGACGACATCGCCGATATGCCCCAGGTGTTCAACATTTTCGTTCAAAATCACTTTCATTGTTTGCTTCTCCTTTCAAGCCTGTTTGTAGTTACAGGTTCTCCTGTTGTTTCGGGGTTCGAAAATCGACCCACAGATCGCATAAACCGATTCCGGCAATAACCGCAGCCAGGTAGGGCTGGATCACCAGCATTATGTACAGCCCGGTCCGCAGCATGCCGGAGAAGGACTGTTTTGAAATCAAGGTACTTACAACCGCCATTCCCTGAAGAAAGTACAACAGAGCGACGATCAGCATGATGTTCAGTGCCGGAGTCGTCACCAGCGGTGATGTGAGCAGCAGTGCAAAGCCGGCTGCAATCAGCAGCCAGACCAGCATGTCAGGATTTCTGTATGATGCAAAATCGCCGACATTGAGTTCAATACCGCTTTTGACAGTAGTTCGTTTTAAAAGAGCCAGATTGCAACCCGCCATGACAACAAGCAGCAGCGTAATCAGGGATGGGTAGAGACGATGCAGCATATCGGCCACGGTGTTCATGGTCTGTTTGACCAGCTCCAGATCGTCGCCCTTCACACCACTTTTTTCGTAGATTGCAACAGCCTGGGTCAGGCTGCCGTTAATTTCCGCAGAAAGCAGCTGTTGCAGGTTAATGCCTGACAGCGCGCTGTATCCCAGCACTCCGGCTGCCAGGATGGTTACATTGACCGCCGTCGTCCAGAAGAGGGTACGACCGCCGCCGATTCCACGTGCCAGAAGCTCAGGCATGAAAAGCCCGATGGTCGCACACATCCCCAGGTAGAGGCATCCGGCGAAAATTCCGAACAGGGCACTCACGGCGGTTGCCGCCCCGAGGGTTACGATCAGCGCTGCCGGGCGCCCATGCACCAACCGGGAGTAACCGGCCGGAAACGGAGCGAGTACACCGGAAAAGACGCCGATGGGGGGTACCGCTAGATACGTCGTAAATAAAACAAAGGAGCCGATCATGCCGAGCAGCGACGATTTGAGTCGCGCTGCTGAGTCATGACCGGCAGGGGGTGTCGGCTCCATTCGGGCCTGTCAGCTTACCGCGTGGTTGGCGGCTATGGGCAGCAGTGCGATGTTGCGGGCACGCTTGATTGCTTCGGTGATCTGGCGCTGGTGAGCAGCGCAGTTACCCGAAATACGGCGCGGTACGATTTTGCCGCGCTCAGTTACGAAAAAGCGCAGTGTGCGGGGCTCTTTGTAGTCAATGGCCAGATTCTTTTCGGCGCAGAAGCGGCAGACCTTGCGGCGCTGAAACGGACGACGTTTGCGGGGGCCGCCTGCGGCTCCCGGGCCGCCGGCCGGACGCTGCCCCGGCCCTCCCGTCGGACGCTGGCCACCGGTACCGCCGGGGCGTTGATACGATGATGTGGATGTTCTTTCTTCGCTCATGACGTATATATCCTCCGGAAATTTTTATTGTTCAGCAGCTTCTTCGGTGGCTTCTGCGGACTCGTTCACTACCGCCTCGTCAACCGTTTCAACCGTCTCGACATCTGCCGCTTCAACTTTCTTTTCCGCCACTGCCCGCTCGGGAAGGTCGGTGATATTGACGCTCTGGTAACGGAGTACCTTGTCGTCAAGTCTCAGGCGGCGCTCAAGTTCGGCGATCAGCGCACTGTTCCCGTCGAAGCGCAGGTAGTAATAACGCCCTCTGGCAGACTTCTTGATGGGATATGCCAGTTTCCTGACCCCCCAGTCATCCATCCGGTGACATTCACCCTTATACGACGTGATGATGTCCTGTGCCTTGGTCGTGACGCTTTTGATGTCGTCTTCGGCCAATTCTGGATGGAGGATGAAAATTGTTTCGTACTTCCTCATGTGGTGATTCCTCCTCACGGATTCAAGCCCCGGTCGTGCCCGGAGCAAGGAGATTCGGCACTGATGCCGTCTTTAAAAGAACGAGTCTTATACAACTAATCTGATGCTGATTGCAACCTTTTTATTGGCTTACTCACTGTCCCGGCGAGAAATATGTTGCCCGCGTTTTGCATTCAGTGGTATACCGGATGCGTTTGTGAGCCACAGAGGTCACCCGCCGCTGTGGTTTTTCATTTTCGATAAAGGAGCACCCGATCGGCATGATCTCAGCGTCAAACATCACCCTTTCCTACGGCAAGCGAGTCCTGTTCAAGGATGTCAACATCAAGTTCACCCCCGGCAACTGCTACGGCCTGATCGGCGCCAATGGGGCGGGGAAATCAACCTTTCTCAAGATTCTGGCCGGAGAAGTAAGTGCCGACAAGGGGGATATTATCGTCGGCCCGCGCGAGCGGATTGCCGTTCTGCGGCAGGATCAGTTCGCCTTTGACGAAGAGTCGGTCTTCAACACGGTCATCATGGGGCACCGGCGGCTGTATGACATCATGACCGAACGGGAAGCGATTTACGCCAAAGCGGAATTCAGCGAAGCGGACGGCGTGCGTTCTGCCGAACTGGAAGGTGAGTTTGCCGAGATGAACGGCTACGAAGCCGAATCCGAGGCCGCCGTGCTGCTGAACGGGCTTGGTATTCCGGAAGAGCTGCGTACAAAACAGATGAAGGATCTGGAGGCCGGCGACAAGGTCCGCGTCCTGCTGGCCCAGGCGTTGTTCGGCAACCCGGATGTGCTGCTGCTGGACGAGCCGACCAACAACCTTGACCTCAAGTCAATTTCGTGGCTGGAGGAATTTCTCTACCGTTTTCCCAACACGGTCATCGTGGTGTCCCATGACCGTCACTTCCTGAATCAGGTCTGTACCCACACGGCCGACATCGATTTCGGACGGATCCAGATTTACGTCGGTAACTATGATTTCTGGTATCACGCCAGTCAGCTCAATCTGAGGCAGAAGCAGAACGAGAACCGCAAAGTGTCCGAGAAGGCCGAAGAGCTGAAGGCGTTCATCCAGCGCTTCAGTTCCAACGCATCCAAAGCCAAGCAGGCCACCTCCCGCAAAAAGCTGCTGGATAAACTGACGCTGGAGGATATGCCGACTTCCTCCCGCAAATACCCGCACGTCGTCTTCAAGCCGGAGCGGGCCTGCGGCGACATCATCCTTGAAATCCAGGGGCTGACCAAGATTATTGACGGTGTCAGGGTACTGGACAACCTCGATCTGATCGTGCGCAAGGAAGATAAAATTGCCTTTGTCGGCGGTAACAGTCTTGCCCGCACGACCCTCTTTCAGATTCTGGCCGGCGAGCAGGAGCCGGACAGCGGCAGCTTTCGCTGGGGTGTGACCATCACCAGCGCCTATTTCCCCAAAGAGAACAGCGCCTATTTTGAAAAAGACATGACCCTGATCGAGTGGCTGGGTCAGTATTCGCCCCCCACCGAAGGTGAAACCTTTGCCCGCGGATTCCTCGGCCGGATGCTGTTTTCGGGAGATGAAGCCACGAAGAAAACAACCGTGCTTTCAGGTGGTGAGCGGGTTCGCTGCATGCTGTCGCGGATGATGCTGACCGGAGCCAACGTGCTGATTCTGGACGAGCCGACCAATCACCTGGATCTGGAGTCGATTACTGCCCTGAATGACGGATTGATTGCCTATTCGGAAGTTATTCTGTTTGCCTCGCATGATCACGAGTTTGTTTCGACCGTGGCTAACCGGATCGTGGAAATCACTCCCGGCGGCGTGATTGACCGGGTGATGGGTTTCGAGGAATATCTGGAGAGCGAGGATGTGTCGCGGGAGCGGGATGAGCTGTATCACGGTCATGCGGAGTTGAATCTATAAACTTGAAACGGCAGTTCTTAATAACACGGAGCAACGGAGCAACAGAGAAATCAAGGCATTACAAGAGAAACCACACCTACCACCTGGGTGAGTTACAAAAAGACTTTTTCCAGAAAACTCTTTTTAATCCCTTCGGGTAAATTCCCCGCCGCTTGCGGCGTTGCTTGGTTTTTGGTAGTTTGGCTGTATGAGCGATTACATACACAAAAGCCACAATGTTACGGTTTTGCT
>Ga0194061_1000498_pt1 | contig 23977 bp, 22 predicted proteins | sample SepL2221m_MetaG_FD_163423 | JGI IMG/M metagenome (GOLD analysis project Ga0194061, IMG submission 163423) | Anoxic zone freshwater microbial communities from boreal shield lake in IISD Experimental Lakes Area, Ontario, Canada - Sep2016-L224-21m | ecosystem: Environmental > Aquatic > Freshwater >... | reverse complement strand
CGCTCCACAAGATTGTCCCCCTGATCGGTAATCAGGTAAACGCCCGATATAGCAGTAGTCTGGGCGGTCTTATTGACAACGAGCCGGAACGACCTGGTGGTGTTCATGAAAGGGAAGCCTCCAAAAACCCGGTACAACAGAAATGAAGCTACTATATCGATTCCGTAAAACAGTAAATGATGTTTATATACTTTTGCCGGTAAACTTCAACGTAAAAAATATAAACTGTCGTGAATTTAAGGAATTGGACAAGCTATCTCTTCCTGTTACATTTGCTTACACAATTTATGACAATATAATTCAGAGACAGTACAGATTTAAGATGTTGCCAATTCGAGGTTGCTTACCTATAATCCAACGCTCATAAAAAAACAGGAGTCGGAAACCGCGTGGGTTATTTCATTACGTTCGAAGGGGTAGAGGGATGCGGCAAGACCACCCAGGTCAGTCTGCTTGCTGAGCGGCTGACCGCACACGGTTTCAGCGTTATTCAGACGCGGGAGCCCGGGGGCTGCGCCATTGCCGACAAGATACGGACCATCCTGCTGGATGCCGGGAACAATGACATGTCATCCATGTCCGAACTGCTACTGTATTCGGCTGCCCGCGCCCAACACGTTTCTGAAGTCATTCTACCGGCTCTGTCGTCAGAAAAAGTCGTCATCTGTGACCGATTCAGTGATGCAACCATCGCCTACCAGGGCTATGGGCGAGGCATCAAACGGAGCATCATAGATTCACTCAACTCCCATGCCTGCCAGGGCATTACTGCAGATCTGACCCTGTTGATCGACTGTAACCCTGAAATTGGCCTGCAACGTGCTCGACAGCGGATAGAAGCATCAAGCGGCCCCCGTGAAGAGCGTTTCGAGCTGGAAGAGCTGAAATTCCATCGGCTGGTTCGCACCGGCTACCTGCAACTGGCTGCTGCCGAAGCTCGCCGCATCGCTGTTATTGACGGCAACGACTCAATCGAGGAAATATCGTCTGCTATTGCGGTCCAGGTATTGGCACGGATTCCGGAGGTTCTGCGTGCCGTTTGCTGATATCTGCGGTCACAACCGGATTATCGAGGTGCTCCGAAGGTCGTTGCGTACGCATAAAACAGCCCACTCATATCTCTTCGAAGGGGTTTCCGGCTGTGGCCGAAAAAAAACGGCTCTTGCCCTGATACAGGCCATCTTCTGCAGCGTCAAAAACGATGACGCTTGCGGTGTCTGCCCGTCGTGCCGCAAAGTTGCCGGAGGAAGCCACCCTGACATCCATCTGCTTGAGCCGTTAAAGGATAAGCGTGATATTAGCATCGAACAGGTGCGACAGCTTCAACGAGAGCTGTCGCTGCGCCCGTACGAAGCTCCACGAAAGACGTGTATAATCGACCCGGCGGAACGAATGAATGCAAATTCTGCCAATTCTCTGCTTAAAACTCTGGAGGAACCGCCTGGCCACGCCCTGATCATACTGCTGACTGAAAACGCCGGGATGCTGCTCCCGACGATCCGTTCCCGTTGTCAGCTGATCAGATTTGCTCCACTATCCCCCGAACATCTAGCTGGACTGCTTCAGCAGGGAGGAAGAGACGAAAATACGGCTGCGCTGCTGGCACAGATGGCCTGCGGCAGTATGCAACGGGCCGTTGAGCTTGATAACGAAGTCCTCGTGGCGCGCCGCGATGAGGTGCTTTCACATCTGAGCAGGCTTACTACCGGTCAGATTGCAACAGTTTTTAATGCGGCTGAGGAGTTATCCGGAGATCGGGAGACGACCCTCGAACTTCTTGACATGCTGATCTCTTTTTATCGTGATGCGGTTCACTTAAACAGCGGTGTCAACGACATCATAAATGTCGGCATCAGGAGCGCTATCGAAAAAATCGCTACCCGTCAACCGCTCCCGAAGACTCTTGAGCTTCTGGAAAAAATATGCGACGTCAGGAAAGATGTGGCGCGTAATGCCAATTCAAAGCTGGCTCTCGATCATCTGTTCATGACACTTGGATCGTCACACTATTTAACCGTCCCTTGAAAGATAGCAGGAGGTTTTTTTGTCACACTTAGCAACGGTACAATTTGGGAAAGCCGGTAAACTGTACGATTTTGACCCCGGCAACAATGAACTCACCCCCGGTGACCGGGTTGTAGTGGAAACCGAGCGCGGTCTCAGTATCGCTCAGGTAGTACGCATCAGTAACGTTGAAGAAGCTCCCGCAGCGGGCAAACTGTCCGCCGTTATCCGAAAAGCCGATGAGAACGACATGGCAACCCTTGTGCATCTCGCAGCACGGGAGAAGGAGTCTTTTCAGTTCTGCGTCAAACGGATCATAGAACGCAATCTGCCGATGAAACTGGTACGGGTTGAATACCAGTTTGATGGAAGCAAAGCGGTATTTTTCTTCACTTCTGACGGCAGAGTCGATTTCCGCGATCTTGTTAAAGATCTGGCCCACTACTTTCACACCCGCATTGAAATGCGCCAGATCGGGGTTCGGGATGAATCGAAAATGATTGGTGGCATCGGCATCTGTGGCCGGGAGCTCTGCTGCTGTTCATTTTTGCGCGATTTCCAGCCGGTTTCGGTAAAGATGGCCAAGGAGCAGAACCTGGCACTCAACCCGACTAAAATCTCCGGACAGTGCGGCCGCCTGCTCTGCTGCCTCGATTATGAATACGAGACCTACTGCTGTCTGCGCAAGAATTACCCGAAGGCCGGTAAACGTGTGAGTATAGCCAACACCAGCGGGATTGTTGACAAGGTCAATATTCTTACCGGTAACATCACATTAAAGCTTGACGACAACAAGACCATCGTTATCAGGCGTGAAGAGATTCTGGCTGACGGCACAGCCACTCAACCTGGACACCAGGTTGCACCGGTGATCGTCGAAAAGGGCGATTCCCCATCACCGTCGCACGCTCCCCGTAAAACGCGGGAGCGGAGCTTTGAGCAGCGTCGCAAACAGGATAAGCCAGCCATCAAGACAATCGCGCCATCATCAGAAGTGGAACAGGCCGCCGAAACTGTCACTGAGCATACGGTAGATTCCTCCGTCGGGGAACCGGATACCGCCAGGAACGCTCCGGCACGCAAGAAGAACCGTTCCCGCAAACATGGACAGCGAAGCCGCAAGCAGAATGCACCCTCCGACGGGTCAACGCCGTCACCACCTTCAGGAGTCTGATATGAAACCAACGTTCTATGTGACGACACCTATTTACTACGTGAACGATGTTCCCCACATCGGACATGCCTACACCACCGTCGCCGGTGATGTTCTCGCACGATATAAACGGCTGATGGGCTACGACGTCTATTTTCTGACCGGAAGCGACGAGCATGGCCAGAAAGTAGAAAAGGCGGCAACCACTGCCGGTGAGACCTCGCTGGAACTTGCTGACCGTGTAGTCAAACGCTTCCAGGCATTGTGGGAGCGCCTCGGCATCTCCCATAACGATTTCATCCGCACAACCCAGGAGCGCCATAAAAAAGGGGTCAGTCATATTTTCAAAGATATTCTCGACAAGGGCGACATCTACCTGGGGGAATATGAAGACTGGTACTGCACCCCCTGCGAAACCTTCTGGACGGAACTGCAGCTCATTGAAGGGCGCTGCCCTGACTGCAATCGGCCGGTGGAAAAGTTGAAAGAAGAATCATATTTTTTCCGCATGAGCAAGTATCAGCAGCAACTGCTTGACCATATCGATGCAAACCCTGACTTCATTCAGCCGAAAAGCAAGCGTAACGAAATCGTCTCTTTTGTGAAAGAAGGGTTGCGTGACCTTTCCGTATCCCGGACCACCTTTTCATGGGGCATTCCCGTGCCAGGCAATGAGCGGCACATAATCTATGTCTGGTTCGATGCATTGACCAACTACATAACTGCCCTCGGTTATCCCGATCTGAACTGCAATTACGGCCGCTACTGGCCCGTGAACGTACATCTGATCGGCAAGGACATTCTGAGGTTCCACGCCGTTTATTGGCCAACGTTCCTGATGGCGGCCGGACTGCCGTTACCGGAGAAGGTGTTTGCCCACGGCTGGTGGACGGTCGAGGGACAGAAGATGAGCAAAAGCCTGCAGAACGTAGTCGAACCGAACATGCTGATCGACAAGTATGGGGTGGATGTGGTTCGCTACTTCCTGATGCGTGAGGTTCCCTTCGGGCTTGACGGCGATTTTTCACACAGCGCGCTGGTCAACCGCCTCAACTCGGATCTGGCGAACGACGTCGGCAATCTTCTCTCTCGATCTACTGCCATGGCTGTCAAATATTTTGAGGGAATTCTACCGGCTGTTGCCGTTATGGCTGACCCGGATATTACGCTGCGTGACAAGACACTTGAAATGGTTGCGGCGGTAGATCGGCAGATTGATGAACTGGCCTTCAGCCGGGCATTGCAGTCAATCTGGGATCTCATCTCAGCCTGCAATAAATACATAGATGATACCGCACCCTGGGCCCTGGCGAAAGACCCCGCCAGCAGAGAACGACTGGCGACCGTCATGTACTGTCTGCTTGAATCACAGCGGATCATTCACTGTCTGTTGTCTGCATTTCTACCATCAACGGCCTCGAAAGCTCTGGCTTCGTTGGGTTGGAAGGAAATACCTGATAAATCCGGGTTGGCTTGGGGTGGGTTACAAGAAGGGACAGCAATAACCAAAGTTGAAGCACTGTTCCCGCGGATGGACGCTTGATTCGCGCATAACTATCATTTCAATAAAAATTCAAAACAGGGGCACGGGAATCAAATCCGTGCCCCTGTTTTTTGATGCAGTTGTGAATAAACTCAGCAGTTGACCCGATCCTTAAGATCCTTGCCGGTTTTAAAAAACGGCGTCTTTTTTGACGGTATGCGCACGACCTCACCGCTCTTCGGATTACGTGCTTCACGCCCGAGACGTTCCCTGATAGTGAAACTGCCAAATCCGCGAATTTCGACCTTATCCCCTGCCTTAAGCGCCTCTTCTATCGAGTCAAAAACAGTGTTGACGATAATTTCAGAGGCCTTTGCATTCAGCATTCCGTGCGATTGCAGAACTTTTTCAATTAGTTCACTCTTGGTCACAACATCCTCCTGCCATTTCTGATAAAATTAATTGGTACGGTTATTCTGATTTTGTTTAAGCAGGTCGCCGAGAGTTGACGTTGCTTCGCCCTGGGAGCCCATGTACTGCTCAAATTCAGCTTTCTCTACAGCGACATGCATCGATTTGATCGAAAGCGAAATCCTCCGCTCCTTAGGATCGCAACTGAGAACAACGGCTTCGAGCGATGAACCAACCGACGTGAATTCCTTCGCAGAGGCAACCTTCTCACGGGATAGCTCGGAGACGTGCACCAGTCCTTCAACGCCCTCTTCAAGTTCTACAAACACACCAAAATCAGTTATTGAGGTAACCTTGCCGGTAACCACGGTTCCTGCACGATATTTGCCAGGTGCAAGGCTCCAGGGATCCGGCTCAAGTTGCTTGATACCAAGTGATAGCCGCTCATTCTCAAGATCCACCTTAAGTACGACCGCCTGCACCAGCTGACCTTTTTCATACACGTCACCGGGGTGCTTGATCCGTTTTGTCCATGACATATCGGAAACATGTACGAGACCGTCAATGCCATCCTCAATACCAATGAACATGCCGAAATCGGTCATGTTTTTGATCTGTCCTTCGAGCCTGGTCCCGGCAGGATATTTTTCAGAAATCGTATTCCACGGGTTATCGGTGGTCTGCTTAAGCCCCAGCGATATCTTGCGATTGCCCATGTCAACCCCGAGAACAACAGTCTCTACCGTTTCTCCGATGTTCAGTACGTCAGCCGCACGTCGAACCCGCTTGGTCCATGACATCTCAGAGACATGGATCAGCCCTTCAATACCGGCCTCAAGCTCCACAAATGCTCCGTATTCCATCAGGCTGACGACACGACCGCTTACACGCTCTCCGACTGGAAATTTATTCGGAGCATCCAGCCAGGGATCAGCCAGCGTCTGCTTGACACCGAGAGAAATTTTCCCTTTTGTGCGATCAAATTTAAGAATTTTTGCGGTAATAAGTTGTCCCGGTTTCAGGACGTCAGAAGGTTTTCCAACCCTGCCCCAGGAAAGATCGGAAACATGCAGCAGACCGTCAACCCCCCCTAAATCAACAAAGGCACCGTAATCCGTGACATTTTTTACCGTTCCCTCGACAATCTGGCCTTCTTCAAGTTTTTCCAGAGTTACATCGCGTGCTGAAGCACGCTCTTCCTCAAGAACCACACGGCGCGAGAGAACAATATTGTCACGGCGCTGGTTGATTTTGATGACTTTAAAACGCCCCTTGAGACCGATATAACTGTCGCTGTCTCCCGATGGGCGAATATCCACCTGCGAAGAGGGCAAAAAGGCCTGAACACCAATATCAACGGTATATCCTCCATTTACTTTGCCGGAGATGACACCTTCAACAATCCCACCCTCTTGACCGGCAGCGCCGATTTTGTCCCACGCTGCAAGGTAATCAGCTTTTCTCTTGGAAAGAACATAGCCTTTTTTGCCATCTTCGCGGGTCATCAGCACACGGATTTTATCACCAATCTGAACCGAAACAGCGCCATCGGCATCTCGAAACTCACCGGCCGGCACGTGCCCTTCCGATTTCAACCCTATGTCAACCAGAACCGTGTCCTGATCGACGCGTACAACAGTTCCTTCTATGATTTTATCCCTTTCAGGACGATCTTTAAGACTTTCAGTATACAGAGCCGCAAATTCGCTGCTCTGGTGATCACTATCGAGGTCCTCCTGTTCTTCCTCGACAGAATCAAGCCGTTTGAAATCAACCATTACACCATACCCCCTGGACGTTATATCGTGTTTATCAGTTTCGTTAAGTGCGACAATGTAGCAACAAGATGACAGAAATTCAATCGCTTTTATTCAGTTCATCAATTTTGTTCATGACTTCATCAATGATCCACTTTGGCGTCGAAGCACCGGCGGTCACTCCAACACGGTCTACACCATCAAACCAGGCAACATTTATTTCAGCCGCCGTTTCGATATGGTGAGTTTTAGGCTGCAGTTCAGCGCAGACCTCGGCCAGGCGACGCGTATTGGCACTGTTAAAACCACCCACTACCAGCATGCAGTCAACCTGCCCCGCCAGTTCCTTGGCCTCCTCCTGTCTGACGGCAGTAGCATCACAGATGGTATTGAACACCCGAATTTCACCACCCCGCTGAAGGCATTCCACAACAACATTTTTAAGGTTCTCGAACGATTGGGTTGTCTGGGCGACCACACCTATTTTACTCATCTTGGGAAGTTTTTTTACTTCATCACCGGAACCGACCACGAAAACATTGCTCCCCCCGTAGGAAACGATTCCCTGCACCTCCGGATGGTCGGCATCACCAACCACCACGACGCTGTAGCCGGCCTCGGAAAGTCCCTTTACATGTTCCTGAGCTTTTTTTACAAATGGGCAGGTAGCATCAACGATAACCAGGCGCCTGTTAACGGCTTCATCGATTTCTTCCGAGGCTACGCCATGGGAACGGATAATTATCGTACCAGACTTCATATTATTAAGATCTTTAAGTGCTTTAACTCCCATTTCTTCCAGCTTGTTTACAACTTGCGGAGAATGGATTATCGGACCCAGAGTGTAGGTTTTCTGATCCTTGCCAGCCGCTTCAAATGCCATCTGCGTTGCCCGCTTAACCCCGAAACAGAAGCCGGCCCGCTTAGCGAGTGTGACCTTCATAATGGTTTTCCCCTAGTCACGGTTCTTTTGTTAATGTGTTCCATCATTGTGGCAAGTACGTCCTCAATACCCATACCGGAGGAGTCAATCGATACAGCGTCATCCGCCTTCCTGAGCGGTGCCAGTTCACGCACCGAATCCTGACGGTCGCGCCTGATAACATCGGCAACCGTATCCTCAAGGGTTACCGGCTCACCTTTTGAAGTCAGTTCCTCAAATCGCCTCCGCCCCCGCTCTTCAGGCGAAGCGGAAAGAAAAAACTTGAGCTCTGCATCAGGAAATACAACCGTACCTATATCGCGCCCTTCAAGAACAACCCCCCCCCTGATCCCCATCAAGCGCTGGGATTCCATCAGCGCCTCCCGAACCGGTCCGAATGCGGAAATTCTGGAGGTCAAAAGAGACATTTCCGGAGTGCGGATGCTGTCGGTTACATCACTGCCATTGGCAATGACTACCTGCTTTCCTAGAGCTGACTCCAGCCGGATTGATATTCCACCGCAGAAGCGCTCCAGTTCACCCTCGTCACCGAGGTCAATACCGGCCCGGTCGATCAAGAGCGCAGCAGCACGGTACATAGCCCCGGTGTCAATCTGCAGATAACCGAGCCGCTCTGCAAGCAGACGTGCCAGAGTACTCTTTCCGGCCCCTGAAGGTCCGTCTATGGCGATAACAATGCCGTCGGGACGTGTGCTCATGTCAATCAGCGAGATGCAACCTGGTCAAGCAGGCGGTAAAAGGTCGGAAAGGAGGTAGCTACGCAATCAGTGTCCCTGACGGTAATTTCCTCAGAAGCACGTAAGGCGGCAATGGCCAGGGACATGGCAATGCGGTGGTCACCACAGCTCTCCACAGTCCCCCCACCAAAACGTTCGCAGCCGGTAATGTCCATCCCGTCCTCGGTTTCAGTTATGCTCACGCCCAGCTGTGACAGACTCCGGGCCATGGCAGTGATGCGGTCGGTTTCCTTGACCCGCAACTCTTTGGCATCCCTGACAGTCGTCAGGCCTTCAGCACAGGCGGCGGCTATACAGATCACCGGAAACTCATCGATAGCCCGTGGTACCACGCTGCCGAAAATTGCGATCCCTTTCAGATTTGAAGAACGCACAAGAATATCGGCCACCGTTTCGCCGGAAAGTTCACGCTGGTCGAGCAGCTGTATATCCCCACCCATTGCCTTGAGGATATCGATGACCCCGGTGCGGGTCGGGTTTACCCCTACATTGCGGATAAGCAGTTCCGAGCCGCGTGTGATCAGTGCTGCCACCATAAAAAACGCAGCCGACGAGATGTCTCCCGGAACCGAAACTTCCTGGGCGTTCAGGCTGAAGCCACCTCGTACCTTCACGCCGTTGCTGATGCTTTCAACCGAAGCACCGAACAGTTTGAACATCCGCTCGGAATGATCCCGCGAAAGTGAAGGTTCCCGGACTGAAGTTTCCCCATCGGCATAGAGTGCGGCCAGCATGATCGATGACTTGATCTGGGCACTTGAAACAGGTGATTCGTAGCCTATCGCGTTCAACGATCCGCCCTGGATGGCCAGGGGCGCCAGACTTCCCTGCTTGCGTCCCTGAATACGGGCGCCCATGCTCGAAAGCGGATCAACAATCCGTTTCATGGGACGTTTGCGCAGATACTGATCGCCGGTGACCACTGAGAAAAAAGACTGCCCTGCCAGCAGTCCGGTGATCAGCCGGATGGTGGTTCCGGAGTTGCCACAATCCAGCACATCACCCGGTTCCTGAAGTCCATGAAGGCCGCAGCCGGTTATCCTGATGACCTCACCGTCGTCATCTATGACCACACCCATGGTACGGAACGCGTTCATAGTGGAAAAATTGTCTTCGCCGCGAAGGAAACCGTGGACGGTTGTAACTCCAGTGGCAATCGCGCCGAGCATGATCGAACGGTGCGAAATCGACTTGTCTCCCGGAACGCGTATATCGCCATTAACGGCTGATGCAGGTTTAATAGTAGTTGAGTTCACAGTGTATCCTCCGGAGACCGTTCAGCCTCAAATAATTCCGTCACGAAACTGCTTCGCAATTGTGAAAAACGCCGTCAACCCATCACGATCGCCGGAAGCGATTCGTTGACGCAGTTCATTCAGGCTCGTAGAAAATCCATCAAGGCTGGCCAATAGTGCATCACGGTTCATCAGGGAAATGTCGCGCCACATCACGGGGTCTGACGAGGCGATCCGGGTAAAATCCCTGAAACCGCCAGCCGTGTAGGAAAGCACATTTTCTCCTTCCACATCGGCTATTCCCACGGCATGAACAAGCGCGTACGCCACAGCGTGCGGCAGATGAGAAATTTCGGCAAAAATGCGGTCGTGATGGCCCGCCTCCATGCAGCTTACCACCGCACCCGTCGCACGCCATAACTTTGATACAGTTTCAAGCGCCTGCAGATCGCTGGTTGGTGAAGGCGTCAAAATACAGCGTTTGCCACGATAGAGTGCTGCAAATGCAGCGTCCGCACCCGAGTGTTCAGTGCCGGCTATCGGGTGACCGCCGATAAACGAACGCCCGGGGGGGATAAGCGACTCACATTCCCGCACCAGGGCCGCCTTGACACTTCCGCCGTCGGTTATTATGCAGCCATGCGGCACGGCTGAGGCGATCTCCCTGACACACTCCACAATCGAGCAGACCGGTACCGCAATGAAAACTGCGTCTGCTCTGGCAACTCCATCACCAGGGGAGAAAGCCATTTCATCAATGATTCCCAAAGCACGCGCACGTTCGAGATTGGCACGATCCGCATCGACACCGATAACGTGGTCTACCGCACCGGCCTCACGAAGAGCGAGCGCAAATGATCCGCCAATCAACCCGGTTCCAATAACTGTTAATCGCTGGATAACGGCCGCCATGAATGTTACATTGACCGGGGATAGGAGCCGAGAATCTTGATGAACTGACAGCAGAGACGGAGCTCTGTAAGCGCCTCTTCCACATCCGGATCGGAAACGTGTCCGAACAGATCAAGGAAAAAAATGTACTCCCAGGCCTTCTTCTTGAACGGCCGTGATTCGATCTTGCTCAGGTTAATGCCCCGCTTGGCGAAGGGCTCCAGCATGCGACAGAGGATGCCCGGTTCATCTTTGACCGAGAACATCACCGACGTTTTGTCATTGCCGGAAGCGTCGCACCCCTTGCGGGAGATAACCAGAAAACGGGTGAAATTATTAACCTGATCCTCGATGCGGCTGCGCACCACCTTCAGATCGTACAGTGAAGCGGCCAGTTCGCTGGCAATTGCCGCTGAGGTGTAATCGTCGCTGGCAATCTGCGCAGCCACTGCGGTCGAGGCAACATCGACAGTCGAAACTGTTGACAGATTGTCGTCGAGCCACTGCCTGCATTGGGCTATCGGCTGGGGGTGGGAGTAGATTTTCTTGATATCTTCAATGCGGCCGGTTCGAGACAGAAGGTCGTGATGCACCTCCAGCAGAATCTCGGCGGTAATTTTCAGTTCACTCTCAACGAACATGTCCAAGGTGTGCGAGACAACCCCTTCAGTCGAGTTCTCCACCGGTACCACACCGTAGAGCGATTTCCCTTTTTCAACCTCTTCAAACACCGCCGGAATTGACTTCATAGGTACCAGTTCGGCTGACAGGCCAAACTGCTGCAAAGTCGCCAGGTGACTGAAAGTCGCCTTGGGGCCCAGAAATGACACTTTCATGGGAGATTCCAGCGCCAGGCAGGCTGATATTATTTCGCGATAGATACTTTTGAGTGCATCGTTGGGAAACGGCCCGACATTTTTTCCAAGCAGACGTTCAAAAATCTGCCGCTCGCGACCCGGAACATGGAAATCGAGGTTGCTACCCGTTTTAAGTCTGCCGACCTCCAGAACGATGCGTGCGCGTTCGTTGAGAAGATCAAGTACCGTATCATCGATACTATCTATCCGGGAGCGTAAATCCTGTAGTGTGGACGTAGAATCCTGCACGAAAACCGCCTGGAGGAATGAAATGGTGGCGGATAGTAATAAATCATGAGCGGATAAATTGCAACCGCTTTAAACTCGGTGCTCATGGGTCACAATAATGCTATTTGCGAAAAATGTAGTAAAATTTGACATCCGTCAATTCTGAAAACAGATTCTCCGGCATAATGCCGTATAATTCATGGATACTGATTGACCACTACAAAAATCTTGTAGCTCATTACGAAAGGAGATGCACCATGCTGAAGAAAAAACTGGCTCTGACGGCTGCAGCTATCGGTATCACCGGTTCACTGCTCGTCCTCCCTGCACTGACATCGGCAGTCAACAAGCCGGCCACAAAACTGGCTAATGACGGACGCGCCACATGCTACGAATGCCATGACGAAGTCAAGGCATTGAAGGAGGGTTCCAAGCACGCCAAACTGGCCTGCACGGTCTGTCATGACAAACTGGATGCACATAGCAAGGATCCTGAAAAAAACAAGCCGGTCACCATCATTGATCAGGCGTTGTGCGGAAAATGCCACAAAAACCAGCTGGAAAGTTTTTACAATGTTAACCGTGATGGCGGCGCCCGTAAAGAAAAAGGGGTCCCGACCGGTCGCTCACCCATGCAAGACAAGTTGCTTGCCCCTTACGGTTTTACCTTTGAGCATAACGAACCGCGCGGTCATGCGTTTATGGTTATCGACCAGTTTGCCGTGGATCGCTTCCAGGGTGGCCGCTTCCAGTTCAAGGATGGTTGGAAAGGGATTGATAAAACAGGGAAGACCTGGGACGTGCTAACCGACAAGGGCGCGGACTACAAGCTGAAAGAAACAGCTATGGCTGGCAATCCGACCTGTATCCAGTGCAAAACATCCGACCATATTCTGAAGTGGAAGTTTATGGGTGACAAAGATCCAAAAGCAAAATGGGATCGCACGTCCAATATTGTTGATGTTGCCAAAGACACTAATAACCCGGTTGGCTGTATTCACTGTCACGACCCGCACGGTACACAGCCTCGCGTTGTACGTGACGGCCTGATCCAGGCCATCGAGCGCGACACCAAGGATAATATCTTCTCCAAAGGTGGTAAAACCGATCTTAAAATCATCTCGTTCCGCGACGGTTTCCGTAAAATCGGCGTCATGAGCAAAACCGATTCCCGTATGATGTGTGCACAATGCCACGTAGAATACAACTGCGGCGCCGGTACTCAGTGGAGCGACGGTAAACCGGTTAAATATGATGACCAGCGCACCAACCATTTCCCGCTCAAAAATGCCCTGTCACTGCTGAAGCACTACAAGACACTCGATTTCTTTGACTTTAAACATGCCGTGACCGGAGCCCGTCTGATCAAGTTCCAGCACCCGGAAGCTGAAACATATGCCGGCAGCGTCCACGACAAAGCCGGTGTCCAGTGCCATCAGTGCCACATGCCCAAACAGAAGGGCAAGGACGGCAAAATGTTTTCAAATCACGGAGTCGTCAAGCCGAAGCTGGCTGTCAAAGCATCATGTCTCGGCTGTCATCCGGACAGCACCGTTGAGAAAAAGCAGTATGAGATGGATTCGATCATCAATTACACCAAGGGCAAAATGCGTAAGGCCGAATACTGGCTTGGTCAGTTGATCGACGCCTACGTAGCGGCTCAACGGATGGGAGTTACGGAAAGTGTACTGGCGCAGGCCCGCGAAAAACATGAAGAAGCCCATGTATTGTGGGAGTACTGGACGGCAGAAAATTCGGATGGTTTCCATAATCCGGATCTTGCCAGAGAAAGTCTGACCGGCTCGATTTCGGCGTCTAAAGCCGGCGTCAAGATCCTGAACGACGCAATGGCAGTGGTAAAAAAGGATGTTAATGCGAAGTAAATTGCATGAAATCTCATCAATGAATTGAATACGAAATGAGGCCGCAACCCGTAGTATCAGGGTGGCGGCCTGATTTCTTAGAACCTGATTCGACCTGTTCCGAAATAGCTTCGGCATAAAATCCGGTTACAGGCTTATCTTCACCAGCTGCCACACCCTACCCCACATCGGCAAATTCCCTCACCCGGAACTCAGCCCCCAGCGACTCCGCCAGTTTTCTGCAGGCTTCAACATCCACACCCGGCACGGTCACCGCGCTTGCAGCCACCTGCGGGATATGCCGCCCTGCCTCGCGAATGAAGTCGCAGACTGCTGCAAATCCGGCCTCGCCGAACGGGGTGGAGCACAGACGGTTGTACGTATCACTGTCGGCCGCGTTCAGACTGACCGAGATGCTGTCGATCAGGCCGGCAAGCTCCGGAAGTATATTCCTTCCATGAACAAGATTTGCCTGACCATCAGTATTGATGCGGACAGTGTGCCCGCGTTCCTTTAACTGAACGGCCACCTGCTTCACCAGGTCAAGCCTCAGCAGCGGCTCACCGAAGCCGCAGAAAACCACTTCGTAAATACCATCGGGAATACCGATAGCATCCATCACTTCTTTACATGAAGGCTCACCGTCCAGCATCAGGTTATGCCCCTTAACGCTGAACTCGTCAAATTTTGCGCAGAAACTGCAGCTGTTTGAGCAGCGGTTGGTGATGTTAAGGTAGAGGGAATTCCGGATGCGGTAGGCAATTTTAGACGACTGGTCGCCGACTCCGATGCCGAAAAGGTCACGCACATTTTTAGTAGTTATGCGGGCAACGTCATCAAGGGAGAGCCCTTTGACCTCAGCCAGTTTTTCGGCAGCCAGGCGGGTATAAGCGGGTTCATTGCGTCTGCCGCGATACGGAACAGGAGTCAGGTACGGACAGTCGGTCTCCACCAGTATCCGGTCTATGGATACGTTCCGGACCACATCGCGGAGCGCCTCGTTGGCCGGATAGGTGATAGTGCCCGGAATCGATATATAAAAACCGAGTTCGATGGCTTGATGTGCCAAAGCTGCATCACCTGAGTAGCAGTGCATCACGCCTCGCCGTACCTGTCCTTCGCGAATAATGGCCATGATGCGGTCATGGGCATCCCGGTCGTGGATAATCACCGGTTTTTGCAGCTCATGTGCCATGTGCAGAAAACAGCGGAAAACCGTTTCCTGAACATCGCGCGGCGAACGGTCACGATAAAAATCAAGACCGATCTCACCGATGGCGACAACCTTCGGGCTGGAAAGAGCAAGCGAACGGATCTGATCGTAGCTGCGTTCAGCAACCTGTGCGGCTTCGTGGGGATGAATGCCGACGGCGGCGTACAGGTTGGAATACTTTTCAGCCAGCGTCACGCATGCACGGCTCGATTCCAGATCGGTGCCGACCACCAGGATGGCGGTAACGCCGGCATCTTCAGCACGCTGCAGCATTCCGTCAAAATCTTCGGCATACTCGCGGTAGTAAATGTGAGCATGGGAGTCTACCAATACCGGTCGTGAATCCATGGTCAGGAGCCCTTCAACTCTTCTTTCAGACCTTCGAGTACCGCTTTAACTTCATTCACCATTTCTGCGGCCTGGGGCGAAGTTTCGTGCTTTAGATACCCCTGAAAATACCTGATGGCATCGGCTGTGCGATCCGTATCCATGCAGATTCCACCCAGCGTCAGGTAGGCCATGCTGAAAGATGGATCAAGGCGAACCGCTTCAAGGCACTCCTCCTCAGCCTCCTCCAACTCTTCGAGATCATAGTAGAGTTCCCCCAGGTTGAAGTGAGCGGCCGGGTCGGAAGGATCGATTTCGATACCTTTTTCAAAAGCCTGTATCGCTCCTTCCACGTCTCCCTCTCCGTAGAGCGTGTCCCCCAGAGCGTTCCAGGCAAAAACGTTTTTGTCATCAATCTCAAGCGCCTCCCTGAAAACCTTTTTGGCCTCCTCGCCCCGGTCCTGACTGTTATGCACCAGGCCGATGCTGACGAGCGCATCTGCGTCATGCGGATCGATCACGTGAACCTTCCGGTAGCACTCCAGCGCCCCCTTGTGGTCACCGGATTCAAGCAGCATGTCGCCCAGGGTCGTGAGCGCATCGGTATCGTCGGGTGACAGCTTCAGCCCGCTACGGTAACGCTCCACAGCTTCTTTAAGCTGACCGTTCTCCGCCAGTGCATCACCCAGATAAAACCAGCCGTCGGCGTCACCCTGATGGCCGGCAAGATAAGCCTCAAACAGCACAATGGCCTCGCCGGATTTACCGGCATCCAGCAGCTCAAGCCCTCGTTTAATCGTATCGTCAAGTATGGTGTCGTTCATGTTTTCTCCTGAAACTCATATTATGTCCTGATTCGTTCTAATTCGCCGCTAAACGTAGAAAGTTCTCTGACCGTGAACCTATATGTGTGGCAGCGTAGACCAGACGAGGGAACATAGACTTTAAGTCGAAACGGCGGTTAAATCGGTATTGGCATTCTCCGAGGTATCGATAACCGTACTTTTCAAAGCCAAACGCATGATAACTACCTGAAACGGCGGTCTTTAAATTACCAAGTATTGTGTTGATCCACTTAAAGCACTCCATATCGGTGCTTTTGCGGTTCTTTCCAACAACCTCTTTCTGGTGAATGCAGTTGGCTTCGGTTACCGCCGTAAAACAGCTAAGTCCATCGGAAACCACAACAGTATCAGGGACAAGAGAACGCTTGGCCCAGGAACCGACCTCAGCAAGGCTGAATTTTTTGACCTGTGAAAAAATGGCATATACGGGATTGCCGTTGGCATTGGTCTGGATCGCCGCTATGAATGGAGTCTTATTTTCAGAACCACGTCCAGCCTTACCTCCGGGGAATTCTCCTCCAAGGTAGGCATCGTCAACTTCAACGCGACCAGAAAGCTTTGTTGTCATTTCGCGTTCATACATAACTTGCATAAGCTTGTGCTTTACTCGCCAAGCAGCGGAATAGCCGACTCCGATATGCCTTTTGAGTTCTAAGGCAGAGACGTTGTTCTTATTCTGAGTCATGAAATACATTGCCTGAAACCACTTTACTAAAGGAAGCTTGGTTGAGTGAAATATGGTTCCTTCAGTGAGCGATACTTGTTTGCGGCAGTTGCTGCACTGGAAGACCTTCAGGGTGTTTTTTCGGTAAATGTATGGATGTACACCGCGACATTTCTGACAGATATACCCTTTAGGCCACCGTGACTTTTCTAGTACAGTTTCACACTGCTCCTCAGTGCCGTAAGTGGCTATGAACTCGCTTAAACTAAGGCCTGGCTGAAATTGGAGATTGGGCTTTTTCATGATGTATCCTCCTGATTTTATATATCTGGAGAATATCACACGAGTAAGACACAATAAGTCATTTACAAAAAAAGCGGCGAATTAGAACGAATCAGGATAAGTCATTTACAAAAAAAGCGGCGAATTAGAACGAATCAGGTATTTTTATGGTAGGCGCGGGCGGTCTCGAACCGCCGACCTCTACCGTGTCAAGGTAGCGCTCTCCCCCTGAGCTACGCGCCTACATCGTAAAGCTGGTGATAAATAGCAAGTTGTATCTTCCATGTCAAGCTGATTTGTGCACAAGCTCTGTCATAATGTCCCGTCAACTACCGCATCCACATCACAGATCAACATCGATTGTACCTAACCAACATGACTGAATTTTGCGTTTTTTCTACATGAGTGGCAGCCGACGCCCGCATCCCGGCTATCCAGAATAATTCATCGCCACAGAAAAACAATGGTATGCGTTTACGCTCAAACGGCGGGATTTTTTTCTCGATGAATATCTCCTTGACCTTCTTGCTGCCGCACATACCGTACGGAATCAGCCGATCGCCGGGCTGGAAAGGTCGGACAAGCCAGGGAAACGGGACATCGTACGGATTAAGACAGAGTACATCAGGATGTACGGAAATGTTCCCGTTCAGAGTTTCCTCAACCGTGATAACCGCCCCATCGCTAAGCGTATAAACACCGGGGGCGGTAATCCATAGCTTGTACACATCGACAGGATCTGTGTTCGCAGTATGCATGAAGGTGAGCCTGTCATATTCACGTCGGACGATAACACCGTGCGGCAGAGTAAGAGAGGAATTGGGTTTCGACGAGTAGATCAATTGTCTGACAGATTCGATATGACGGTGGCTCACCGTTTCGTGAGTATCTGCCAGATGATGATAAGCCATACGAAGGATTCGCCGCTGCAGGGAAAGAGATTGCTCAAGAATACTGGCTATCAAGCCATCAATACAGCCGTTGCATGGAGTAAACACAGTTTCAAAGGCCCGGTCAGATAATTCGCGCAGCTGGGTTTCATCGGTTGAAAGCAGTCCGGCCGTCGTCACCAGACTTTCGCAAATTGCGGGATTGTAATCTTCAAGCAGCGGGATGAGTTGGTTCCGAATCCGGTTACGCAAAAAGCTTGAATCCGCATTACTCGAATCCTCACGCCATGCAAGTCCACGTTCTTCGAGATAACCGATGATTTCTTCTCGAGTGACATCCAGCAGCGGCCTGATAAAGCCGCGATGATTGCGGTAGGACATCGCAGACAGTCCGGTCATGCCGGAACCACGTAGGAGGCGCATCAGAAACGTTTCGGCTTGATCATCGGCATGATGAGCGAGAACGACTGCAGAAGCACCGTATTTTTTCCGCATCTCCTCAAGAAAACCAATACGGGCTTGCCTGCCCGCATCTTCGAGATTCATCTGCTTCGAAGATGCCAGTGACTTTACATCAACACGATCAGACTCAAAGGCAACTGTATAGCGTGCTGCGGTTTCACAGCAGAAAGTTTCATCGGCATCTGACTCTTTGCCCCGCAGACAATGATTGAGGTGGGCAGCGACGAGTCGTAGCGACCCGTTTGCATAACCAGAGAGCAGGTCGAGGAGCACGGTTGAATCCGCGCCACCGGAATACGCGACAATCAGAGTGTCACCCGGCTGGAACAAGCCATGATCGCGGACGGTACGATCAAACTTCAGCTGAATTGAAGAGGTGCGGAAAGTCACTCGCTACTGAAACAGGGTGATAATTTCCGGGAGAAGTTTCTGCATTGCATCCTGGAGAGATTTGAGCATGATCTGCTCCTTTTCTTCCTGTGAAGCACTCAAGGCAACCGTCTGGTTGTCACGGGAGGAGATGGTGAGGGTCTTTCGCTTCTCTCCGTTGATAATGACATCGACGTTAAAGGTTAGTTCGTGAGCAGTCTTGGCTGTCACCGCCCCACTGTTGACGTCAAGAAAAACATGTACATCGGTAAGGACAATCCCCTGTCTGGTTCCGGCTGGCAGCGGGACAGCGTATGAGGTCGAATAGCCGGCACGCTTTAATTCAGTCACCAAGGCATCGCTAATCCACTCTCCTGCAAAGCGGTCTGACAGAAGATCCGCCTGACGCACACCATGGACGTTGTTCAGCGTACCGATAACCCACTCTCCTTGCTGGGACAGACGTTTGGGCGCAGAGTCTATTCTTGACACAACTACTGTTCCCGCGTGTTTGCCCACAAGTTTGTCCATCGGAGCATAACGGAGCGCAATTTTCTGGTCAACCGTTGCGCAGGCGCCAAGCATGGCACTCAAGACTGCTACAGTCAGCATAATTAGGCTTTTACGAACATTCATGGCGTCACCTCGTAGCTGCAGAACTGTGAATCATTCTTTCGATCCCAAAAGCAGGTTGAGAAAAAAACTGAAAATACTGAAAAGCAGGGCCGCAATAAAAGCCACTCCAAAACCGGATATGTGGAATCCGCCAACCAGGAGGGCCGCAGTATAGAACATGAAACCGTTTATCACCAGGGTGAAAAGTCCGAGAGTCAGCATCGTTACCGGCAGCGTAAGCAGGATAATGACCGGCCGAAGGAACGTATTCAGTAAAGCGATAACCATCGTAGCCAACAACAGATCCTGAAAATGGTCGATCCGGATGCCGGGAACCAGTTTCATGACAAAGTAAAGCGCAAAACAGTTGAGTACCCATTTAAGAACCAGGCGAGTCATCACAACCACCGTTTTCTGTGAAAGTAGGTTATCAATAGGACAGTGATGCCGATCATCACCCCCCAGAGAATAAAGTAACCGTTTGGCACTTCCAGTTCCGGAATATGTTTGAAGTTCATCCCGTAGACGCCGACCAGAAAAGTCAGCGGCATAAATATTGTGCCGATGACTGTCAGAAATTTCATCACCTCGTTGGTGCGGTTGCTGACGCTGGAAAGGTACAGATCCAGCATGCCGGAAAGCAGGTCACGATATGTTTCCACCGTATCAAGCACCTGCACCGTGTGATCATAGACATCCCGAAAATAGACACGGGTCGAATCATGCAATAGGTGACTGTCACCACGCTCCAGAAATGATACCGCCTCACGGAGCGGCCATACCGCCTTGCGCAGGAAGATAATCTCTTTTTTCAAGAGGCTGATTGCTTGGAGAGTATTCTTCCCAGGAGCAAGGGCAAGTGACTCTTCAACGTCGGCAACGTTCTCCCCCAGCAATTCCAGAACGCCAAAATAGCCGTCTACAACCGCATCCACCAGGGCATACGCCAGGTAGTCGCTCCCCATCCCCCTGATCTTGCCTTTGCCACTCCGGATTCGATCACGGACTGTATCGAAAACATCGCCTGCAATTCCCTCCTGGAAAGTAATTACAACGTCTGGTCCCAATATAAGGCTCAACTGTTCGGAGCCAAAAACATTTTCCGCAGACGGCCGCAACATGCGCAGGACAACAAAGAGGTAACCACCATAATCTTCAATTTTGGGGCGCTGAACAGTATTAACGACGTCTTCCAGTACCAGCGGATGAAGATCATACATTCTGCCGAGACACCTGATCAGTTCAACGTCGTGAACACCCTCCACATTGATCCAGTTCACGCTTCCTTCGCGGTGGAGTTGCCGGAGATCGTCATCCCGATGCAGCGCCAGCTCCAAGACGGCGTCTGGCTTGTACGATATAGAGGTAACCTTGACTGCTCGATCAGTAGAATTTCCGATATGTACCAGACTTCCTGGTGGAAGGCCGTTTTTGATCGAGCGTTTTTTGTGAGAACGGGTCGTGCGCATCAAATTCCCAGAATTTCGGACATGTGCAGCAGATCATCGTTCAGCTTTTTCTGTCCGCCATTGACGACCATCTCCAGCAGTGTGGTAGTCAGCGAGTTGGCTGAAAGCCCGACCATGACGCCTTTTGTTCCGCAGAGGAGCAGTTCCACCGACTTCATACCGAAACGACTCCCTAAAAGACGATCAAAAACCGATGGCGCCCCACCCCGCTGGTAATGTCCCAACACGGTAACACGGGTTTCAAAACCAATCGCGTTCTTGATACCATCTGCAATTTCCTGAGCGTGTCCGGCACCTTCTGCCATAATTATTAAAGCATTAGTTCTCCCCTCATCATAGCGCTGACGAAGCTGGTGACACATCTCGCCAAGATCGAGTTCAACCTCGGGAACAATGGCAAACTCCGCTCCGGTTGCAATGGCAGTGGTTGAGGCCAGGTAACCGGAATTCCGTCCCATTACCTCCACAATAAATGCACGATCGTGGGAACTGGCGGTATCCTTGATACAGTCAACCGCATAGATAATATTGTTCAGCGCCGTATCCACCCCCAACGCCATATCGGTATAGGCTATGTCATTATCAATACTGGCCGGGATGCCAATAACCGGGAAGCCCATTTTATCAAGCGCCAGAGCACCGCTCAAAGAACCATCGCCGCCGATCACGATCAAGCCTTCAACTTTTTCTTTCAGCAGATTATCCAATGCCTTTTTTCGCCCCTCCTCGGTACGGAATTCAGCCGAGCGGGCCGATTGCAGAAACGTGCCTCCTCGTTGCAACGTGCCAGAAACGGCCTGTGAGTTAAGAAGGATGTAATCGTTCTTGAGAAGACCGGCGTATCCCTTACGGTAACCGATCATTTCAACATCATGGGCAATCGCCGTGCGTGCCGCGGCCCGTATGGTGGCGTTCATGCCGGAGCAGTCTCCGCCGCTGGTAAGTACTGCAAGTCGTTTCATCAATAACCTCTCTCTCGTAATATCATCGGGAAAATATATCTTCCAAAACTGTTCGTCGGTAATCGAATATTTTTTTCAAACGCGGAGCAACAAAGAGTCGATCGATAAACCACGTCAGATGCTCATGAGGTAACAGATAGTGAACAATGTCACGCATCTCGACTCCGTTTTCGACTTCGCTGAAGTGATGCTGATGGTGCCAGAAACGATACGGTCCAAAGCGCTGTTCGTCAACAAAGAAATGAGGACTGTCGACGTGAGTGATCTCTGTCGTCCAGTTTACGGTTATTCCCAGCAGCGGCCGTACGGTGTAGGTGATAATCTGGCCGGAATAAATACCGGTTTGCGGTGGCGAGGTAATCCGAAAATCCATGTCTGGAGGGGTAATCCTCTTCAGATTTTCCGGGTCAGAAAAGAAGTCCCAGGCCGTATCAAGCGTGATCGGTAGGGTCATGGTACGGTCGAGAATGTATGGTTTCATTGGATTTCCAGAATCACAACGGGGTCCCACTTTAGCGAGACCCCTATGTGTTTATAATAGCATGGCTAACTCAATTTATTACAACCAGAATTAATTGACAACACCGTGGAACGTTGAATAGCCTGTGTTCAATTGAACTGTACTTAATTTTCTCACTTCTAAATTATTTGAAGTTCGGTAGATCCTATATCACCTTTATGAGCCAACAATTTCAGCCTATCTCACCGCTTCAAAGATCCGCTGACAACAACTCCCTGATCTTTATATGCGTTTGTTGTGACCATGCTCATGCTAAATGAAGCATTTGATGCATCTTCAGGTATCGGTAAAGACAGAGAGAACGATTTGTCAGGATGCTCTCCGGCCGTCACAGCAATGTATTCAAAATTCTTGGTCTGAGATCCAACCGTAATGGAAGCTTTTATATATCCCGGATAGCTTGGGCCCGATATTGTTTGCCCCGTCCACCCTCTGCCAGAAATGGACAACGTATTACCGGTTAGCTTTCCTTCATAGGTATACCGTTCAACTGCTCCTGTTCCAGGGTTTTTTCGAGGCTCCAGAGCGACACCAGATATGGAGTAGGATACGTACCAACCATTTGCATCCCCACCCCATCCTGCAACATCACTGGTGCCACCGCCACCAACTGTCGAACTACCACCGGAAGTCGAACTGGGATAATTAACAGTTACAGTCGTTTCGCTGCCTTCAGCCACGTCCACATCAGAACTTGATATGACAGTATTTTTCTTGTCGCCAGCAGTATTATCGGCAACTACTTTCACGCTCTTTTTTGCAGGTGCCGAAGTCAATGACGATGTTGATTTAATGGCAATATGTGTCTTCGAACGGTCCGTATTCTGAACCACCGTACCGGCAACGTTGCCCGGTGTGGTACCCTTAGTGTCCTTGGCAGTGACCTTGCCAGTACCCCCCTCCTTCAAGATGTCGGATTCGGTTTTGCTACCTGTCCTCTTCTTTGCGTTGTTTACATGCCTCTTTATCTCATTGAGAGCAATACCCACATTCGACGTACTCATTCCGGTCTTGGTTTTGAAGTACTTGTCGGCCCTGTCGGTAATTACACTTGTAGGATCGTTTGCAACCTTGATAATCTTCTGAGCGGTAGCAACACCATCTCCGAAACCAGGCGCGATGGTGCTGGTCGTCGATAAAATTACGTCTGTACCGGCCTTGATACCGTCAGCAGCAACAGTAACTGCAATATTGCTGGGGGTCAGTTTGAGTGCAGATGCTGCATCGCGGTATTGTTCAGAATCGGAGTTGTACATTGCTTTGTTCAATTCAAATGCCTGGTTGTCCAGTTTGCCTTCTTTCAGTCTTTGCTCAAATTCGGCTGGTGAGTTGCCGACAACAGAGGTGCCACCGTATCTGTATACCGCGTCAGCATATGCTTCACTTTTGCCGACAGTATCAAGTTTTCCATAGATGGTAAGTACATTGGTTCGTGCCGTAACGCTGCTGCCTGCAGCCCACCCGAAGAAACCGTAGATACTGCTGACAATTCCATTTACCGTTTTATCTACGGATTTTTCAACGTCTGTTCCTTTACCCGATGACTTGGACGCAGCTGTTTCCAGATAAGTCATCGCATTAATGAATTGATCGTACTTAGCGAGTACCTTCTGCTGTAACTGGTAAATGGTGTCATAATCTTTTGCAGTCAGATTAACACTGGTATCAAATCATATCCGTCCAAAATAAATTTCTGAAACATTGAAGGGGAATACACTCCTGCGGTAAGTTTAGGTTACGAGCCAAAAACAAGCCAAAGGAGGATTCCCCGTGAACAAGTTTAGCAGTATCTTCGGCC
>Ga0194061_1000497_pt1 | contig 23990 bp, 31 predicted proteins | sample SepL2221m_MetaG_FD_163423 | JGI IMG/M metagenome (GOLD analysis project Ga0194061, IMG submission 163423) | Anoxic zone freshwater microbial communities from boreal shield lake in IISD Experimental Lakes Area, Ontario, Canada - Sep2016-L224-21m | ecosystem: Environmental > Aquatic > Freshwater >... | reverse complement strand
GGTTGCTTTTCCTATAGCGCTGTGAGTGGCGCCGAGGCGAATGACTTACCGGGTATGTTGCCTGTCGAACTGCGTGAAGAGCGTCGTGCACGGTTTATGGCAGTGGCCGAGGAGGTGTCTGCGGCAAAACTTCAACGACGTGTTGGTTCAGTCATGCAAATTCTCATTGACTCCGCGCCGGGAATGGGTAAGAAGGGTGGTATTGGTAGAAGCTACGCTGATGCTCCGGAGATTGATGGAGTGGTGCATTTGCTGCCACCGGAAAAGATCAGTAAGACATTGAAGGTGGGAGAGTTCACCAAGGCACGGATCGTGGCTGCAAAAGGACATGATTTGGTGGCCGTGCCGATATGAATTTGTTCGAACATGGACTTTACTCAGAACAAAAAAAAGCCGCTGAATCTCAGCGGCTTTTCATTAACTACATTACTATAGTTGGTGCCCAGGAAGGGACTCGAACCCCCACGAAGTTACTCGCTAGTACCTGAAACTAGTCGAGGGGTATAAGCCTCTCGTTTAGAACAAGTTTTCAGACGAATAAATCCTTATAAAACAAGTACTTATCTATATACCCTCACTAGTCACTTTTAAAAAAATTTGTTCTTTGATGGATTTTTCGACTGGAAATTGCGAGACGAACCTGCAATAATGCGAGATAACGAGACGAAGTTACCAAAATGGTGGTAACTCAGTTACTCGATGGAGGTGGGGGATGGCGAAAAAATCCAAGAATGCGGTGAATCTGACCGACGACTTTGCAGCTTCAGCTACCTGTAAAGAGGGTGAGCGCTATACGATTTATCAGGACATCGGAGCTCCCTGCTTCAGCCTGCGAGTCATGAACACGGGTAGCAAGACCTGGCTCATGCGTAATCGCACTCGTGGGGAGCGCTCGCTTGGACTCACCTCTGAAATCAAAGCGTCCAAAGCCCGTGTACTGGCTGAAGAAACGCTGGAGCAACTGGTCTCCGGACAAATAGGCAGCAAACTGGCCATTCATCAGCGCCCACAAAGTGAGGTTGTGACGCTGCGCTCGGCGTTAGAGATGTTCAAGCGAACCCAACGCCCATCGGACACCTATTTCGACGGAATGAGCACCACGCTGAAAATCTACGCCAAAGACTTGCTCGAGATGCCCATGACCGCCATCTCGCGCGACCTCGCCGTGAAGACCGTTACGAATGCACATGCGCGCTCGGCCAGGCAGGGTGATTTGTTGATGACTTATGCCAGTCGCTTGTATTCAGCGGAGAAACTCGAAACTCCGTTTCATGGCATCAAAAAGATGTGGAAGAACGGAGCCCCCCCGTTCTCCATTCCTGCTGAACGCATGCCACGATTCCTCGACGCGATTGAAGAGCTTAGAAGTATTGGTACGCGTGACATTGTCTGGACGGCCGTGATGACCGGGTTTCGCCCTCTTGCCGTAGTCGGCATGGAGTGGGAACACCTGTGTCTGGACGAAGGCAACGCGTCCTATTTCATCAAGGAGAACGCCCCCGGATTCAAGGCAGGTAAAAGTTGGAAGTATCCAATTCCGGAATTCCTGGCCGAGCGACTGCGCAAGCGTAAAAAGACGCAGCATTACGGAAAATGGGTGTGGCATTCGCCAAGCGATTCTGAGAAGCACGTGACCAGTTACAGAGAGGCAATCCTTCGCATCAGGACGCTCACTGGAATGGCGGAGTTGCAGCCGTATCACCTCCGCGATACCCGAGGAACTTTTTCGGAGCGGTTTTTTGGGCAAACACTCATAACGCAGCGTCTCCTCAATCACCGGCCAGACTATGTACCTGATTCCTGGATAGTCGAAGGCAAGTTGGTGCCAACCAGCGACTCGACTCACAGGTACGTGCTTACCGAAGCAATGGAAATGCGCGATTACGTGGAGCGTTACGCTGCGGTGATATTGCAGCTTGGTGGAAAGCAGCCCATGTCAGCAGTGGTGCGCTCCGTCTTTCTTGACAACCGGGCCATGGCCCTGGCTGAACGTATGGACCAGGTTCCGCCCGATTTTGAGACGAAAGTGCTCGGTTTCGGAGAAGACGAATAATTCACTTGCCGGTCACTTTGATGTCGCCATGCCGGGTCAGATGGTTCGACCAACTAGCGCGACGCCAAATCCTTCTCTGGGCTCTTCCAAGTTCGTTGCAGGTACACGGGTTATGCGCACACAGGTTATAGCGTTGAGCGTCTTGTTGGACAACCTAGTGATGGCACGTGAAAGTGGTCACCTTTTTTCCAGTTCTATCCCATTGGCTTTGCCATAGACTGCTTCCCTCACAAAGTGTCCTATCGGATTGCAGGAAGCAGACACGCAAACGACTTCGTTAGCCCTTGCTGGCTACATCTTCTGGTCCATGACGTTGACACTTGGAATAGCAGGCCTGCGCGGCGTGCTTATACTGACCAAGCATCGTGCCATCAACAGCTTTGGAGCGGACGGCAAGGACGCCGGGGATATTGGCACACGCCTGAGCCGTGCTCATGCGAACTGCTATGAAAGCTTCCCCATTGTCGGTGGCGCCATGTTATTGGCGTTGACAACGGGGCTGACCGAAATCACAGATAGCTTGGCTCTTTGGATTCTTGGCGCCCGGCTTGCACAGTCAATCGTCCATATCGCTTCAACAAGCCCATTTGCGGTCAACTTGCGTTTTCTGTTCTTTGGTGCTCAGATGGGTGTGGTTGGATACTGGCTTTGGATGATGGTGGGCAAGTTCGCGAAGTAGCCACTTCGACAGGGGAATTTGCACCTGACTGATGACAGCCAATCACCCTCAGGCCATCAATGCGCTTTTTTTCTGAAGCAAGGCGCGCAACGTGGAGCGATGACAACGCTATTCGTCTTCGCAATAGCATTTCGACAGAGAAATTGCTCCCTCTTGACAAGGTTGCCAGCTATTCAAGGGAGTGACTGGCGTCGGGTGCCGACATTTCGCTTCGATATTTCTTTGTAAAAACTGCCCATTATTTGGTCGTCTGAGCTTCATGCCCCAGTCTCATAGTCTCAGCGGTTGGAGCCAGATTGGGGTACCACTCTTCGCACCAGTTTTGCGAAGCGAATTCTGTTCTTGGCGCGCCACGAGGAAGCCTGTGCACGGTACCGATTCGCGCACCTTCGCCTTCAGTCCTCTCAGAGCCAAGTCTTCATTTTGTTTCGCCGGGGCATCTTTCAGGCACCCAGAGCGTTGAGACTTCTTAGGATTCAATAGCCTTAAACGGCCTTGCTCAAACCCCCACCCTGGGCTCAATTGGCTCCACTATCAAAGCCATGTCAGCCGCCGCCAGGGCATGGATGGCAGTTGTGTCGAAAAGAGGGATTGCGGAGTGCTTTTGCTGAACAAGTAATGAAATTTCAGTACAACCCAAAATGATGGCCTGCGCACCGGCTTTGGCCAGGTTGTCCATGATTGCTTGGTAAGCGGACGTCGATTCCGGCAGAACCTTTCCAAGGCAAAGCTCTTCGTAAATTATTTTGTGCACAATCTCTCGCTCAACTTCGGTCGGGATGACGACAGCTAAGCCCCATTGCTCCAGTCGTTCACGATAAAAGGCTTGCTCCATCGTGAAGCGGGTTCCCAGGAGACCTACAGTCACATGTCCGGCGTCCCTTATTTGCTGCGCCGTGGGTTCAGCAATATGGAGCAGCGGAATTGACACAGAGCGTTCTATGGCTGCTGCAACCTTGTGCATTGTGTTTGTGCACAAAACGATGAAGTCTGCGCCGGCCAGTTCAAGTGAACGGGCAGCCCGAGCCAGCATCGCACCCGCAGCGTCCCAGTCGCCCGAATGCTGCAGCCTCTCTATGTCATGGAAGTCCACGCTGAAGAGGATGACCTTGGCAGAATGAAGTCCGCCAAGGCGCTCTTTCACCCTTTCGTTGATTGCGCGGTAGTAGGGGATAGTCGATTCCCAGCTCATGCCACCAATGAGTCCAATTGTTTTCATTTAGGGGTAATCAGTTCGTGATGAGCGATATTACTTTGCCGGTGTCAGTGGCGGTGATTGTGGGCTGGCGCGCAGTCAATCCGCGTGCAGGTGGCTGGCGCCCACTCGCCGATGAGGATTTCACATCAATATCTACTTTGAATTGTCATCGTCGGACAGAGCGGATTTACCGGTCCGCAGCATTGGAGCTGGAGAGGACAGCGCCGAACATGGCAGGAACTACTACGTCACCGCCGCAACAACCCTGGTCAGCGACGTACCGGACCCACTTGATGCACGAAAACACGCAAAGCCAACAGCGCCAAGAAGCATAAGAAACGCGATTGCCAGATTGCCCTTGAACGTGACCAGTGTAGGAAGGGCCAACAGAGCGTCGAACGTCGCATGCAGTGCGATAGCGACCCAAATGTTTCCTGTGCGCACATAAATTACGCCTATAGCGACACTCACCAGGAATATCAACACAAACTGCCACCTAGTGTTTTCCACCACGCCATAGTGCCAGGCAGTGAATGCAACGGTTGTAAGTAGCACGGCCTTTGCGAAACCAAACTTGTTTTGAAGCAAATTTTGAATGACGCCGCGAAACAAAAATTCCTCTTTGAGTGCAACTGCAATGCTCCAAATTCCAAAGAGCACCGCAAATGTCGGCGACAGTTTTAGGTGGGGCATTGTGCATGCAGCGCCAAGCATCAACGCGGCACTGATGAGAACTGGAAGCTTCATTAGCCCGCCAGGCCTGACAGCTCTTGATGAAATGACATCGTGCAGCAACCACCAACAAATTAGGGCCGTACAGGAGCGAAGTGCCAGTCTTATGAATTCAGCTTCGAGCGTGTCCCATTTGAAGAACCGAAGTGTCATTCGCGTGGCAATCCAGTAAGTCAATTCCACGACAAATAGGATAATCAACCGGCGGCGCAGAGAAAGGTCCTGCACCCACTGAAAGGACAAATTTCGGCCCAATGGTTTCCCTTGATATGACGCTGTCATGTTCCCTCCCCAGGGCGTAAGAGCATTCCCGAATGTGTCGTGACGTGGTGCTCAATATATTGAATGTGCAGTCATTCTAGGGCGGCCCGTCATAGAAGGAGAGCTTGTCGGCCGACATCTGTGCTCGACGCATTTCGGGGTCAGATTCGTGAAGCAAATGACCTGCGAATTCGGACAGCCGTATTCGGTCGACCTGCCAAACGCATTGCGGTCAATCTAACTCCAGAAAATTGGGCGCCGCATATTCAATTGAAATCTCAGTAATCCGCTTTGAAAGCGAAAATCAACTACGTTGCCGTGCGACCGCAGCCTGCGCGGCATAGAGTCTTGATGCATCTGCCGTTTCATTGGTAACAATCGTCTTGCCGACAGGGGCAAGTGCCAGCAGGGCCAGCTTTAGGTGCTGGATTCCAAAGGGAATGCCAATAATGGTGACGAAGCATGCCAAGGCAGATGCAACATGGCCGATTGCAAGCCAGATGCCGGCGACGATGAACCATAGGACGTTCCCAATTGCGCCCAATGGCCCGGTTCCAACGTCCTCGGTTCCACTCAGCGCGTCACGGCTGATTGCTTCCTTGCCGAATGGCAGAAAAGCGAACTGACCAATGACAAAACACGACTTTGCCCACGGCAGACCAACGATTGTGATGGCGCAAAGAAGTCCTGCAAGCCACCAACCCAGGCCCATGACGAAGCCTCCGAAGATGAACCACAGGATGTTGCCAATAGTGCGCATTCTGAATTCTCCCTTTCGCAGCGGAATTATGTTGGTATTGATATGCTTATACGGTCTATCACGACTCATTCAACGCGAAACTTTGAATTACGTTGGCATGTCTAGGGAAAAAACAACCCCCCGTAGCCAATTTGCAACCTCGTGCTGCCTCGACATACTGGCATCAATCCGGAATATATGACCCACGAACCTCGACTCATGCGTGAACTGCGCAACCTTCTTGAAACTAACCGGGTTGCGGCACTGGGGACCACACAAGACGATGGCACGCCATTTGTATCGATGACTCCTTTCGCAGTCGAGGCGCGCGCGCGTTGTCTGGTGGTCCACGTCAGCGGCCTGGCAGCACATACGCGCAACCTGCTGGCTAGAAGCCAAGTGTCACTTCTTGTCATGGTGGCAGAGACCCCAGGAAATTCGGTTCATGATTTGCCAAGGGTCACCCTCCAAGGGCGTGCCAGCGTACCGGAGCGAGGGAGTACCAATTGGGAAGACTGCAGGGCTGCATACTTGAAACGGTATCCGGACGTTGAACACATGACGGAACTCGCAGACTTCAGATTCGTCACCATCGATATTGATGGTGCCAGACATGTTTCCGGTGTTGGCGCCGCGCGCTCCGTCGATAGAGAAGAACTTGAACAAGTCCTCGGAGGCACATCATGAAATTCGCAGCAATTGCACTCGTTGCCAGTATGGGGTGGTTGGCGGCTGCTGCACAGGCAACAGAGGTTACTTCTGTTCCCCATCCATCTGGCCCGCTGGTCACCGTTTCGTCCCTGGATGTTCAGCGTTACATGGGTACCTGGTACGAAATTGCCAAGTACCCAAACAGATTTCAAAAGAAATGCGTCGCTGAGACCCAGGCGCAATACAAAGTTCAGGCAAGCGGCTCCGTGCAGGTCATCAACCGATGCCGAAAGGAATCTGGCGAGATAGACGAGGCCATTGGCGAGGCTCGGCAGATTGGTGCAGCCAACTCTCCCAAGTTGCAAGTCCGCTTTGCGCCGTCGTGGCTGTCTTTGCTGCCGTTCGTGTGGGGGGACTACTGGGTCATCGACCTTGATGACGGATACCAGTTGGTGGCCGTAAGCGAGCCAAAGCGAGAATACCTGTGGGTGCTGGCACGCACACCGACCGTGAGCGCCCAGTCCTACGATGCGCTATTGGCGCGGTTGAAGGCGCAGGAGTTTGACTTGGGGCGACTGGAGCTTACGAGGCAGGGTAAGTAAAGGCCCGTTGAGGGCCTTTGCAGGAGGACGGTGTCCCTTGGGTTGAGGTTCTAAGTGCAGCCAACAGTTTCAAACTTGGAAGAATTGCTTTGAAATGCATATAGGCATTCTCTGAGACCAGTGCAGTTGACTGCCTGAGCGATTTAGAACGCAGCCCCGGGAAATTGGGCAACTGGTATGTCGCGGCTTCCACCTTTTGGTTAGAGACTAGTTGCGGTGGATTGCTGGAGCTCGACACTGTGCAACTCAGCTATGACTCGCAGCTGACTGACAGCCCGCTTCCCGCTGGCGTATCCAATGCTGCGACCCGATATTTCTACTTCGCACAGCACAAGTTTCTTGCCATCCGAGACGCTTTGGTGGAAAGTCGCCCCACGCTGGGTCATCTCAACGGCCTGTGTTTCGCTGAGGTAGCAGTAAAAGCCGCCTTTGTGGGCGGGCTGGGCTGCCTCGTATCGCCACTGGTGCATCGGGTACTCCGACCCGTCAAACGCACTGACCAGTCGACCGTCGGCGGTTTTGGCCAGCACCTTGTATGCGCTGAACACTTGCGTGGCGGTGGATGCGCATTTGACTGCTTTGCCACCGCTATAGTGCGCAGCCAACTGCCCAAGCTTATTAGTGTTCTTTGCCCGCTTCGCGCAGGTCGCGTTTTCGAGCTCGGTGACCGTGACTGTGTTGCGGGTGCTTGACAACAGGTAGTACGACTTGGTCATCCGCGAACGTGTTTTGCGCAAGTGTTTCCAAAACCATCGGACCTGCACAACAAGTCCGCGGACCTTTCCACGAATAACGACTACGTCATAGATATCGTGGTTGAGGCACTCAAAATCCGTCTTGCTGAACTGACTGTATGTGGGTGGAATGCCGTTCTTCATTGCTGAGGCCCGGTGCAACATCTTTTGTATGTCCTCCAACTGCTGAGGCGACACTTGGGTCTGCAGGAGAAGGGCTCCGTATTCATCACGCAAGAGGGAGGTGTGAGTCTTGGAAGAAGTTGTCTTTTTGCCAGTGAGAGAGCTCATTTCAATGTCCTAGGAGTTGTTGTTCCTAGTACAGCCACGGCCTTTTAAACTTCTGAGAGATTTGTTTGAAAAATCTTTAAATATTTCGCGTGGCCAAAAAACATGTTTTCAAGCACTCTCAGCCGCGCGTCGCCAGAGGTGCGAAAAAAAGCCACCCCGCAGAGGTGGCTTTCGAAATCATCTGTTCCCAATTCTTCTTCGTTGCCGGAATTTTCCTGATGACATCTCCTTCATAGTTGCAGTCAGTCGGACCACCCCGAAAATTGCTCGCAAAGTGGCTCGACTGCCGGCTGTACCTTGTCCTGCTGCACTTGCGCTGGCTTGGACGCTACCGACATCCTTGGCGCTGGCCCGTTCTCGCTTGTTGCTGTCTCCGATAGGGCAACGACTTCGGATGGCTTTTGTACCTTGAATGCTTCGAAAGCAATCACGAGAAGATTGCCTGTTGGTTTGCCTTCCCGATTCAGATAGAAATCTGCTTTGAGTTTGCCCGTTACCCGCACAAAGTCCCCCTTGGCGAGGTTAGGGTTCTCGTCTTTCATGACCCGCACCGTATAGAAGGTCGGCGCAGTGTCTACACCGCGCTGGCTTTCTGCGATTCGAAATTCAAAATATCCGCGCTGGGTCTGTTTTGAGACCCTTCTTTCTGGCAAGGTCGCCAAGTTTCCGAATACCTGCATGGTTATGTCCTCAATGAATGTGATGGCAATGGGAGCCATCTGAAAACGTATAGCTACCTGTGTACGCATGGAATTCCAAATGGGGTTAAGCAATTAGTTGAGACGACTAGTGCTTGGAAGCGAGCATCCATAATGCAGCTCTGGAAAATCACTGTGACCAATCTATTCAATATTCGGACTCCGGTCCACACTCTGGTCATAGCGTTCACTGTCGGCCTGATGGCAAATGCAGCGCACGCATGGGGTGCGCAAGGCCATCAAGTCGTGGCGCTCATTGCACAAGCCCAGCTGACACCAAAAGCCAGAGCTGAAGTCCACCGCCTCTTGGCACTGGAGCCTGGCGAGACCTTGGCATCAATCTCCACCTGGCCCGATGAACATCGCAGCCCCGCTACGGCAGCATGGCACTATGTCAACTTCCCTCGAGAGACCTGCGTGTACGTTCCTGAACGGGACTGTCCAGACGGAAAATGCGTTGTTGGCGCCATTCAGAAGCAGCTCGAGGTCTTGGCATCAACTGCCACGGATGACAAGCGCCTATTGGCACTCAAGTACCTCGTCCACTTTGTTGGAGATGTGCACCAACCTCTGCATGCCGGCTACCTTGACGACAAAGGCGGCAATACGTATCAGCTTCAAGCCTTTTTGCGTGGGACAAATTTGCACGCAGTTTGGGACACAGGACTGATAAAGAACCTGAATCGGTCCTCCGAAGAGCTGGCTGTAGGACTGAGCAGTGGAAGTTTTGTCAGTAGTGAAAGGAATTTGTCACCAGAGGCGGCTGCGGAAGAGTCATGCAAAGTGGTGTCCTCGCCGGGTTACTACCCTGGCCGAAAGCTGGGACAAGACTACATTGACAAATTCACGCCTGTTGCCGAACAGAGACTTCGCGTTGCTGGGGACCGTCTTGCCGGAATGCTCAATCGCGGGCTAGCTAGTAAGTAACAGGGGGAGGAGGCAAGCAGTGGTTTTGACAACATGAGGGCTTGTGCCTTCGAGATATCTAGTGAATCAACTACGCTCAATTGCATATTACATTGCGTTGAAGATTCAGCCACCCATAGCTTTTACGGCATCCGTTCACTCCAATCTTCGACAACAGGGTTGATATCTCCCGCAGCCTTGCGATAGACGATGTCTCCTGACGGTTGGTGCACAACTCGGATTTCCTTGCCGTACGGCCTGGTTTCGCTCTTGGCTGCCATTACGATAGCCATAGCTCGGTCTGCAATATGGAGGGCAGTATTGTTGAGGCCGGAAATCAGAGGACCAACAATTGGGTAGAAGCTTTCAATGCGATAGCTGGGGGTTGTCATTTTGAATATTCTGTTGTTCTTGAACTAAGACCAGAGCCTAACCCGATGCCGTGACGGACGTGTGTCAAGTTGTTTCGCCAAAGTAAACCAGCGCCAGAATCGAGCGGAGCATGCAGTCTCCTTTACACACGTTTACACACTAATCGTAAACGTAGGAGCGGGCTGAGCTGTTATAGGTTGCATGGCAACATCGCCATGACCTGAAAATCTGAAATGTTCAAAAAATCGCTTATCGCTACTGCTTTAGTTATCTCCACTATCGGTGCTTTTGCACAGGCACCCGCGACTCCTGCAGCCCCTGCCTCTGCAGCAGCGCCGGCCAAGCCTGCCGATGTCACGAAGGTAAAGCACGAGGAATTGCGTACTCAGAAGGCTAAGGTCGAGGTGACAAAAACAACGCATGATGAAAAGAAGACGCCGCATGAGGCAGTCAAGACGAAGGAAGTAGACGCTAAGGCTGTAGACGCTAAGGCTGTAGACGCTAAGGCTGTTCCTGTCAAAGATGCTGGCGACAAAACTGCGAAATTGGTCAAGGCTGAAGTTTCTGCAAAATAATTCAACCGTCGCTGTCATTTGACAGTTGAAAGCAGCAGCCACCGTGACCCGGTGGCTGCTTTGTTTTGGGCAGTGTGCCTTGCTGAATACCCTACGGTTTGCCTAGCCTGAAAACAATTTCCGTGCTGAGTCCCTGCCCCCAAACCGTATAGGCCAATGGCCCAGGGTGGAATCCATCAGTCGCTAGGCCACCCGGTAGACGTTCAAGGAACGGGAAGTGCAGTATGCGGCTTCGACAATCGCTCAATGACTGTTGAAGGAGTCGATTCATCTCTCGTGCCCAAGTCCCCATAAACCACCTCAGGGGTTGGGGGAGGGCAGTAAATCTCTCCATCGGTGGAACAGCGCTGTGAACTATGAGTGCCGGTTCAAATCGTGTTTGAATTTCCTTGGCTATTCGAATTTGCAGGCTCAACCACTTGGAAGGTGACATCAGACCAGTAACGTCGTTTACGCCCATCGACATCACGACAACATCGAATTTTGCTGTTTCGGTGTTTGCAAGTAGGTCCAGCATTCCCTTTGAGTCAAGTCCGCTGACAGCAGTGAGCAACCAGGTGACCGTGTATTGTTGAGCTAAGTGCTCGACGAGCTGACCGCTCAATGCAGTTTCTTGCGAGTCGGCCCCGACTCCAGCGGCTGCAGAGTCACCTGTTATCAAGACTCGTAGGTGGGGTCCCGAGCCGGCAACTCCGGAGCGTTCACCTGGAGGCTCTGTAAGGCGTTGAGTTACATTTCGGACGTATGTGCCCTGCAACCACAATATCGGGCCCATGAGAGCTAATAGGCCATAGCGTTGCCACTCACGCATGGTCGCGACGCAGTAGAGTATGTGAGGTCCACTTCTCAGTGGAAGAGTCGTATTTTTTCAAGGTATATCTCAGCAAACGAATTCCGAACGGCCTTTAGCCAGCGTGCAAATAGTCGGAAGTGGACAAAAGCCTTTTCGCTCGGTCGATGGCGTCAAATAGGTATCATAAGGACATAACAACGCCGCTGTCGTTCGGCACACCTCTAAGGAAATTTAGCTATGCAGACTGTTTTGGATGCCGCAAGCCATATTGCAGCGGAAATAGAAAAGACAAGAAAACACCTTGAAAATTTGGAACAGGCGCTTGCTGGTTTGCGTCCGCTCATCACTGTTGAAGTCGCTTCTAACGTACTGACTTATTCGCCCCCCAATGATGTGCAAACTGTCGTTGACGTCTCAATCAACAAGCCAGCTCGAAAGAAAAAGGCTTCTGCAAAGTCCAAAGCGACGCCCAAAGCAATCAAGGCCCCTGCCGGCGAGTCGGTCATTCCAAAGACAGGCAGTGAACTTTGGCTTAAGTGTCTGGGGCGCAAGAAACTGAGCTTGAACGACCTGACTGGTGTTGCTTTGCAAAAATTGGCGCTCGGTGATGAGTCACGCGTCACGATTCGAAATCGTGCTGGTGCCTGGCTGAATAGTGCTGTCAAGAGCAATCAAGTGTCCGTCGCACAAAACAAGGCTGGCCTGAACGTTTATCAAGTCATCAGTGCTTGAGGCTGAACAGTGCTTTGCACTGGTTAAAGCCACCACCATTAATCACCGAACGGGAACGACGAAGTATCTAAACCCTGGTCTCGGTCCTGCAATGAACTATTCCCAATGATGGGGTGAGTTGCTTCAAGGGCGATTGCCCTTCTGCACAACTAGCGCACAGCCCGGCTTCATCAACGCATTTCCACAACGAAGATGGACGCCCGAAGACTTAGCCGGGCTACTTCGGACTGTTGGAAGAGTAATTATTTGCCGGCAGCTTTTGCTTTGCGTGCCGCAGCCTTGGGGTCAACAACAGCTTTGAACTTGGCCCCAGGTGTGAACTTTGGCAGTGTGGCAGCTGCAATCTTGAGTTTTTCCCCAGTGCGCGGGTTTTTGCCGACTCTGGCTGCACGCTTTGCCGACTTGAAGGTTCCGAATCCAATAAGGGCGACGGTGTCCCCTTTTTTGACCGTTGTCTGAATGGTGTCAATCAGCACGTCCAGCGTACGGCCAGCAGAAGCCTTTGAAACTTCAGATTTGGATGCAAGGATTTCAATGAGTTCGGCGCGGTTCATAGTAGTAACGTGATGGAGTTAAAAGCAGATAGTTTACTGAGGATGGAATCTCGCAGCACTTTTCCAGCTCTACCGCCAATCGACTTCAAGATGCGTTGAATAAGAGCATTTCGCGGGAGTTACATCCATGCTGACAATGTCCTTGTCGATTTGGATGTTCATACTTGACATTTGGGCAGCACTTCGTTGAAGCTGATAGTCTTGCTCCAACGTATCAACCGGGAGGAATTACTATGAAATACCGACTTCTGGGCCGCACTGGCTTGTATGTCTCAGAGATGTGCCTGGGGACCATGACGTTCGGTGACCAGGGTTTTTGGAAAATCATGGGGGGACTAGGTCAAGAGTCAGTCACGGCGCTGGTCAAGCAGGCTTTTGATTCAGGGGTCAACTTCATCGACACAGCCAATGTTTATTCGTTGGGAGTGGCCGAAACTCTTACCGGTGCAGCTATCAAGAATCTGGGTCTTCCGCGCGACGAGATTGTGGTGGCTACCAAGGCGTTTGGTCCCATGAGCGAGACCAAAATCAATGCTGGTGGGCAATCTCGCTACCACTTGATGAACGAACTTGATGCCAGTCTCAAGCGCCTTCAACTGGACCATATCGACCTGTACCAGTTGCATGGGTATGACCCTGTGACACACCTGGATGAAGTGCTGTCCACCTTGAATGACATGGTCCGCTCTGGCAAGGTACGTCACATTGGGCTATGCAACATGGCTGCATGGCAAATCATGAAGGGCTTGGCGATTTCAGAGAAGAACCAATTGGCCCGTTTTGAAAGTGTTCAAGCCTATTACACAGTGGCGGGGCGGGACCTGGAGCGGGAGGTTATTCCTCTCATCCAGGACCAACAGCTAGGCCTGATGGTTTGGAGCCCGCTTGCTGGTGGACTACTGAGTGGAAAGTTCTCTCCGGACGGTAAAGGGCCAGAGGGTTCCCGTCGAGCTTCTTTCGATTTTCCGGTTGTCGACAAACCACGTGCATTCAGGGTGGTGGACGCAATGCGGCCTATTGCAGAGCGCCATCAGGTGTCGGTCGCGCGGGTTGCTCTCGCCTGGCTGCTCAGCCGTACACAAGTTAGCACTGTGATTGTCGGTGCCAAGACGCCTGAGCAATTAGCCGACAACCTCGGAGCCAGTGCCCTGACGTTGACCTCAGAAGACTTGCAGGTGCTTGAAGAAGTAAGCCAACTGCCACCGGAGTATCCGGGCTGGATGTTGGAGCGACAAGGCGCTTACAGGTCCAAACCACCGGTCAGGAATTGAATTTGGAACTTGCGAGTTGCGGGCGGCTGGCGCCATAGTGTTCAATGCATCTTTTCCAATTGACATTAGGTCAGGTGCAATGCGCGCACTTGCGACTACTCCCAGCAAGACAGCTGCTTGCCTTCTTGATAAATAGCTAGGCTAACTCTGAAAGATATGAACATGTTCAAAGCAATTTGCATCACCAAAGATGACGCAGGCTACAAGGCTGAGTTACAGAGTCTTGATGACAGCGCTCTTCCTGAAGGTGACGTAACGGTCAAAGTCGATTGGTCCACACTGAATTACAAAGATGGACTCGCGATAACCGGAAAGTCTCCAGTCGTCAGGCGATTTCCCATGGTGCCCGGCATTGACTTCGCCGGCACAGTCACCCAGAGTTCCAACCCTGCGTGGAAAGCCGGAGACTCGGTCATCTTGAACGGTTGGGGCGTTGGCGAAACGCATTGGGGCGGTCTGGCTCAGGTCGCTCGGGTCAAGGGTGATTGGCTAGTTGCTTTGCCAAAAGGACTTACCGCTCGGCAGGCCATGGAAATTGGAACGGCTGGCTACACCGCCATGCTGTGTGTCCTGGCTTTGGAAAAGCATGGTGTGAAGCCCTCAGACGGTGAAATTTTGGTCACCGGCGCGAACGGTGGTGTGGGTAGCGTCGCCATAGCCTTGCTCTCAAAACTTGGGTTTACCGTGGTGACATCAACCGGCCGCACCAACGAGGCTGACTATTTGAAAGCGCTGGGAGCAACTTCGGTGATTGAGCGCGCAGAACTCTCCACTCCTGGCAAACCTATAGGCAAGGAACGCTGGGCAGGAGTTGTAGATTCGGTTGGAAGTCACACTTTGGCCAATGCGTGCGCAACCACCAAATACCGGGGTGCAGTGACTGCTTGCGGCCTTGCCGGCGGCATGGATTTCCCCGGCAGCGTGGCGCCATTTATTTTGCGCGGGGTTACGCTCTATGGCATTGACAGCGTCATGGCACCAATGGATTTGCGTTTTCAAGCATGGACGCGCTTGGCGACGGACCTCGATGTTTCCAAGCTCAACGCCATAACGCGCGAAATTGGCCTATTGCAGTCAATAGCTGTCGCCAAGGACTTACTTGATGGGACTGTGCGGGGGCGCGTAGTGGTGAACGTAAACCAGTAGCCAATTCAAGAAGGGATGCTGTGAGGGTCTACCAGATATTCGCTGTTGGGCGGGGTATGGCCAACGTGGTAGACGAAAGAGGATTGTTCCAATGAAATCAACGCAACGCCCTATTGCGACGCCGGGATGGTTTCGACCAGTAATCCGATGGGCCACCCGAGTTTCACTGAATTCGCCGCAGTGGGTGCCAGGCCCGATTAAGAATGCGCCCTTGAGAACGGCTTCATATTTGTTGCGCGGCTACATTGCATTGCTTCGGTAGGTCGGCGTCCACGTTGCTGGTTCTGCATCCACGCAATGGGCCAGTCTCCTTCTTCAATTCTTGTGTAGAGGCATTTGCGCCTCGCGACCTCCTGGACGGTATCGGTCCATGACTGAATCCAGTGTGTCGCTTGTGATTTTCGGATTGGCCTTTTGAAGGCAAGCTAAAAGAACAGCCTTGTTGGCATGGGTGCGTTCAAACTCTGGTCTTTGACCAGCAGGTGCGGGGGAGACATTGGCAAAGCAGGCTCTGAACTGGTCCGGCTGGATATCCAGGTCCCTGCTAATTTCCATGACGGGGCGCTTAGGGTCATCACGCAATGCGTCGGGCGCAGCAAAGGTCGCATTGCTAATGCAAACTAAGGTACAGGTCACCAGTAGGCAGGTGCGACTCAAATTCATTGGCATATCCATGTCTATTTGAAAGAATCGAAGAAGCATGGTGACGTTCATTCTAGGCCTGCCATACTCCGAATCCAGCGCTTCGCAGGTCGATTCCAATTTCGACCTCCATCTCACGCGCTCTCTCATAAGCCATAGGGTTGAAGCCTTCATATAGGTCTGGCAACAGTCGAAGTCCATATTTTTGAACATATGAATTGGCCTGAATTCCAGCCTTATGCTTATCGAAACGCACATCTGGGTCTAGGCCAGTCATACCCACATATACACACGGCCTTCCATCCTGATAATTCGGATTGCAACGCTTGAATTTGGACTCGTTCAAAACCTCCTTGGAGAGTTCAACGACATAAACGTGATGGTGCTTGCGCCTAGACATGCTGTTGCAGTCGGCTCAGGCCGACCGCATGGAAATCTGGGCCAGAATCTCGTGCCAGAAACCGCTCAAATGCTCCCATTCGCTCATGGCACGCAGGTACTTGAGGGCAGATGCGACGTTCATGAGCTCGTATGCACAATGCTCGGTGTTCACGCTACCAATGTGTGCCGGCAATGCCTCGTCCCAACCGTCAAAGGCAGGCCAAGGCACTAGAAACTGTTTGCCATCAGCGCTTTGAACGCGAACCCACCCGGTGCCATCGGTAAGCCTGATGTAGAGCATCGATGACATTTGCTTCATCCATTGCCAGGGTGGAGACTTCGAATGCGCCATTGCTGGTCCTGTGGACCAGCGCGAGAGTGGAGGTGGAAGGGGCGGGCGCTGTTGTAATTTTCGGAGCTCTTGTTCCCGAGCGGCCGCCACCGCCAAGTCATGGGCGCGTTCATCTTCGAAGCGGGACAGTAGCAGGGCGGTATTGCTAACCAAAAGTTGGCGCTCTTCCGCGGTCAACTGGCGTCCGCTGCCGCCCCCATACTTAGCGGAGCCCAGTGCGGACGCGGAGCCATACCGTTTCTCGAAGCAAGTGGACCCGAGTACGATGAACTCATCACCTTCTCGCACGATGTGAATTCGCGCATACACCGAGTGGCCGCAACCGGGTTGGCCACACTGAACCCGCTCGTCGGGGTCAACGGCGACGATTGCAACCAGTTTATGGTCAGTTTTGGTGTTCATGGCTATGCTGGCTCAATACTACAGTCTGTCGCCGGCTGAAGTGGAAACACCGAAGGATTTTGACGACCTTTGCCGGTGCGCGAACTGTCTATCGGTTATGTTCTCAAGATGTCATCAACACGTTGGGCGAACGCTTTACCACTTCTCGCTGTTCTGGGGTCTGTCACCGCACTGGGTATCGGGACCTCTTTTGCAAAGCAGCTGTTTCCACAAATAGGTTCGCTGGGAACCACATCCCTGCGCGTGGGACTCTCGGCAGTATTGATGCTTGCGTTGTGGCGTCCATGGCGCTGGTCTCTGACAAGAGTGGATGCCGTTTCTATCATCAAATACGGAATAGCACTCGGTTTCATGAACCTGCTGTTCTACATGTCATTGCGTACCATTCCCTTCGGCATTGCCGTGGCGATTGAATTCAGCGGACCTTTGGCTGTGGCAGCAACTTCATCGCGACGTCGTATCGATTTTGTGTGGCTAGGGCTCGCCATCCTTGGCCTAGGGTTGTTGCTTCCGCTAGACGCGGGTTCCGAGCCGCTGGACCCTACAGGCGTCGCGTTTGCGCTGGCGGCCGCCGTTTGTTGGGGCGCCTACATCGTCTTTGGAAAAAGGGTAGGGCATCTTCACTCTGGACAGTCGGTAGCCCTTGGATTGACCGTAGCCGCCATTTCTGTGGTGCCATTTGGAGTCTGGCAAGCCGGAACAGCATTGTTGGACCCTCATATCCTCCTATTTGGCCTTGGTGTGGCAGCGGTTTCCAGTGCTATACCGATATCCTTGGAGATGGTGGCAATGAAACGATTGCCAAGGGAAGCATTTGGGGTGATGACCAGTATGGAGCCAGCAGTTGCCGCCTTGTTAGGCCTGTTGCTGCTCAATGAGCACCTGAATGGCCTCCAGTGGATGGCCATTGCCGCGACCATGCTGGCGGCCGCCGGCAGTGCGGTCACGGCCCGAAAGACAGTGCCCTCGAACGAGCCAGCTGAAGTCGTGACTTAGCGGCCGCCACGACATCTTTGTCGCACGCCCTGACCCAGTAGACCAATGCCAGCATGTCGCGGAGCGAACCGGCTTTCGGTCATGCAGACCCAATGACTCCTGCCTAACGATTCAGTCTCCGCCTCCGAACAGGTCATTGAGCTTCTTGCCTGCATCTGAGTCGCCATTTGACGTCATGGGCACACCCTTCGGGTACTCCTCTGCGATTCGGTCTTCCCAATACGTAGCTGGATAAGGCGCGTTGCAAAGTCGGCGAAAGACCTCCTCCGGTACCTGTTTGTAAGCAAGGATTGTTTTGTTGTCCCAATGCAGGTCCAGTTGCCGCGATGAAGGGTCGTAGTCGGCCTTTTTGATGCGGCCGCTCGTAAACGTCTTTGTTGGCATTTCCTAAAATCTCATTTGGAAGGTTGGCACGGAGCGATGTGGCAAGTTTACGCATTTGCTTTCTTACCCAGCACGTTTGAAGTCCTGAATATCCATCAATGCATCACCTACTTCGGCTTTATCGCGGTCAGAAGAGGGGATGATGGCATTGACCAATTCGGCGCCCCGGGAGGTCTGCGATACGGTAGATAGTTCTCATCGAACCAACCGGCCATTGAGTGCGTGTTGCTTGCATCGATACGAACCTTCGGAAGCCAGATTGGTAGCAATTGAACAATGACGTAACCCACCAACGTGTCTTCAAGCTGGGTGCGGCCATCTCCTACAGGCATATCGACAGCAGTCCAAACGGCGTAGGTACCTGTCTCAATCTCACGAAAGTGGCGACGGCCAACGGTCAGCACCTTATCGTTGCTCTCTGTGGCGAGACCATTGACAACAGCCAGTGCGCGCTTGAATATGCGCTCTGTCTTGCAAAATATTACGACCCTACGCAGGGTGGAGCCATCTTTCAGGAGACGCCCTACCGAGTTTTCTAGCGCGGCCAAATTGGACTCTCTCTCAGACCCGCGCTTGCTGCGGTCTACCTCAAGCCACGTAAGTCCATCAACCTCGTATGCCACAGCGTCCGGTCGGAGCAGAATGTTGCGAGTCATCTGACCACGCGTGGTTGTCACATGCAGCAGGCCTTGAATCAGGGGCTGCCCGAGTTTGACGTCCTTATTCAGAGACTTTAGGAGCTCCTGCTCTGACATCGCCGTCAGCCCGCGGGCCTCGCAGGCGAGAGTCCAAAACTGTGCCCAAAGCCTGTGCTCAGGATTCGTCATGTCGCTCACACGACGGACAGATGATGATGCCTCGTGACCGGCCTCTTCGAGCCAATCTGCACCTTTCTTTGTCAGGCCGTACAACGTTTGAAACCTGTCGGACCGGTAGCGATTCAGCAGCCCCACTCGGACAATGCCACGCATGGCCCGCTGTGCCGCGGTCAGCGCAGCCTTGTAGTTTCTCTCTGCAAAGCAGCACACTGCGACATCGATAGTCCTTATGACACGAAAGCGATTTGCCATCAACAGCGTGCGCAACCAGATTCGGTCCTTCAGCACTTTTGTCGATAGCGTCGTAGCGAGACCGCGGTCGACCTTCTTTGGTGTGGCAGGGACCGCCGGCGATTCGGATGGAACGGCTTCGTGGGCAACTGTTGCACTGGTCGGCAAGTCAGCGTTACCTCGACATTCGTTCACCGTCTCAGCAATCGATGCACCACCGTCGCAAGCGGGTCTTGCCCTAGTGGCATCATCGTTCATGACATCTGGTATTTCGTGTGGTCCACTCGTTTTTTTGTGCATGTCGCAGGCTCCGTTTGTATGGCTTCTCGGGCGCGGATTTCGGCGTTTTAACAATGGCGAAATCCGCGCGTCTTCCAACGTCTAGCGACCTCTAAAAGAGCGTGCAACCAAAGGTCAACATCCAGCACACCACGCGCCCATCAAAGCAAATGTTTGTGTTCGTCTATGCCTGCCTGCACGGCAATAAAAGGGCAGGGGGCAACTGTTCTTTCCCCTTTGATTGCCTCACCCGAAAGAGTTCGGGTGTCAGTCGCGTTTTCGTCGAGACGACCCTCAAGGCCACTGTCTTTTCAGCCGGCTTTCAGCCGGTGCAAAACCGCCGCCGTCCCGATAGACCTCTCATCAAGGTCCTATGTTTCTTCAGGGACGGCTTGCCCAACCGTTCTTCCTGCATGCCGTTCTTTCGTGGCTACCCCAAAACTCGCATCAAATGTTCTTCGGCGAGTCCTGGGGACCCCGAGCCACATGCCGAGTGGTCGCTATCGCGCCTCACTCCTGCTCATCGAAGTCGGCATGCCCAGGGGCGGCGGCGGTTTTGCACCGCCTTCAAGCCGCCCCAGTCTCGACCAACTGTGCTCCCATAGCTGTGCGACCAAGGGCTACTGTGACCCAGTTACGCTGATGATGTACCTACGAGGCACGTGGCTGGACGCCACGCACTCCAACGGCTAGGTAACCGAGTGATACACGTTTGGTGCCATCGGGCCAGGCGTTTCTAAAAACTGTTCGGTGCAACGGAGGGCGTGTGCTCAATCAGCATGGTACGCGCTTGCCCAACGGGTACCTATACAGATTGCGTATCTCACGCAATCAAGGAACCCCATATGTTTCAGTCAAGCCTTAGCGCCTTCCCTTTTCTCAAGCCATCAATCAAGCAGAAGCCACGGCTTCATGCAGCAAAGTTGTTGAACCCATTTCAAGTCGAGAGGGGATTCGAGGACCAACCCGACCATGTGCGTGCCGCGATTCGCGGTAGTTGGATACTTGTTGGTGGCGTTAACGAGGATTCATTTGCAGCGTTGCAAGCCGGTGATGTCCAAGATATACGAGCGACCGCTATTGTCATTCCGACGCAATCGGGCGCACCGTACCTACTCATAACGTTTCAGCTAGCAGCGTTCCAACATCGCTTTGTTCTGCCAATGTTTTATCCAGCGGTTCATTCGTTCCTGGCATCAGTCGTTAATGACCCGTTTCGCGTAAATCTGGAATCAACTGGCACATCATTGGCTTCAATGTTGTACAGCGTCCCGTTGCCGCCAGAGCTATTCATCCCTGCCAAGGAAATTTGTGAACAAGTCGACCAAAGAAGCTGTCAGCAATTCCTCAAGGAGCTACCGCATGTCATTGCTGCGTCCAGCGACCCGGAGTTGATTCCAAGTTTGAACAAGCGACTGGTCGAGGTTGTTGACGTATCAATTCTGCTGCCAACCCAGCTGGGTGCAGGAAAGCCGGATTCGTGGGGTATGGCGGTTGCAAGCAGTACATACGGTCACTAAAGGAAACGTCCTGATTCAAAGAGCCCGCCTTTGCGGGCTCTTTAAGTTGATGTGCAACTGTGCCGCTGGAATCGCCGTATCTCCGGTCTCTCGTTTCGGCATCGCTATACGAAGAGCGGCAACACGCCGCGACCTAGGAAAATACTATGCATAGACCGACAGGATTCAAAGAAACAGGGAGTTCATTCGATGAGGTGGCACTCCACCCAACGGCTCAATATATTGCAAGACTCATGTCACCAACCCAGGTGGCTGAAGCGACAAGCCAAAAGTCAAAGGAGGTTCGGGAATGGACGCGCGGTCATTGGCTACTCTGTGGTGATGTGGCGACGCCGATGTTCAACCTTCTTAAGAGTGTCCAAAGGAGAACCGTGGCTGCCCGTTTAACTGGCTTCACATCGTCTGACGGGTTTTCATATTGTGTTCTGACCCACCAAGTCGAACGGAGTCAGCATCGTTTTTTGCTCAGCTTGAGCGACCCGGCGGTACGAACGCTTTTGGAATCAATTACTACTGATGGAAAATTGGCCTTTATGCTTGGCAATGACGATGGCGCTGATGCACTGCTTCTCGATAATCCTTTGACACCAAGGGGCTTTCTCCCGATTCTTGCGATGGCACACCCGGCAGACCTTGGAACCCAAAGGATGGGCTTGCGCGAACTGGCTGACGTTCAGGGACTAATCGGAAACCCGCACCAGGTGCCAAGTATCTTCCAGCAATACGCGGTGAACCACGCGAGCGTTTCATTGCTGTTGCCAACCATCGTCAATGACATGTTCAAGGACACAATGGAGAAGGCGGTGAAGTTATGACCGAGGCTCCGTTACAAGAGGCAGTGGTCTTTGCGCAGGAGCAATCGGTCTTTGGGGCGTTCGACGCCGAGACCAGTGAGCTAGTCTTCGTTGTCGAGGCCGAATCAGAAGTTGAGGGCTTGTTCAATGTGGACTCAGTGGCTCCGCTGGTTGGTTACAAAGGTGTTTGGGAGCTTGTAGTTGTTGAACTAGATGACCTGCCCTCGGGCGTGCCAAACTTCCTCAAGGCATTTTTTGATTCAAGAAGGACTGACAACAATGTCGTACAGATAGCACCTGGTACCAATACGGTTCAGTAAACACATGACAGTTTGATTTCAATTTGAGCCCTCCTCGTGAGGGCTCAATTGTTTTCAGTCATCAGGGGTATTGATACCAAACGATGAAATAGCTGATACCTATACGTGTTGCGCCAATCCGGTGCATCAATAGGTCACAAAAATGATGAAATCAACAGAGCGCGTACGACAACATTTAGAACGAGAGATTCACGGGCTCCGGTCTGTGCATCACTTGGTTCTTATGCACCCGGGCGAGGTTAGCAAGTTCACTTGGGGATATTCAGAAGCCCAGCAACGGCAGGTTCGGAAGATGTGGGTCGCTCACGGTGTTGTTAACAGGGACATGCTTGAAGTGCTGCGGTCTACGCCAGCAAACGAAGTAAGGCACGAACTAACATCCATTGGAACGTCGAGGGAGGGTACGTACGCTGTGATTTCAACGCAGTTAGGAACGTGGCAGCATCGCTTCATATTGCCCCTCTTTGAACGCCAGGTGATTGAACTGTTCACTGACGTATCTAGCTCTCCATTGGGGTTGAGTTTTTCTACCAATGAAGGGGACCCTGATAGTGTGCTGATTTGCAGTGTTTTTTCTAAGGCCGACCGCTTGACACTGGCAAATAGGTGTCTGGTTCTCAGCGATGACCGGTGTTCGGAATTTGCTGCTGAACATGCCTCTGTCATGTGGGACATGATGCTTCCGCACTTCTTGCCAAGCTTGTTCGAACGGGAGGTCGTCAGTACGGTGGAGCTTTCAGGGCTCGTGCCTGGCGGCGATAGTTTAGGTTACGTTTGTGATTGCGGATACGGTGATGTTTCGTGAGAAGCAGTCCTCATATTCAAGTCCAGTCATCGTCGCAACAACGGGAGTCCATTTTGTTCGGCGGTCATGACCCAGAAACAGGGTGTCTTCGATTGACGGTGGAGGCATCATCAGCAGAGGAGGCCCGAAGGCGAATGGTTGCAGTCGCTCCGATGGTCCACATCGGCGGGGCGGAGTATTTCGATATCGCTACTTTAGAAAGGCCATCACTGACCGTTCCGTTGTTCATGGAAGTGTACTTTGCTGCAACTAGGCTTGGGATGCCAACAGGGCGCATGGCTGTTCCACAGGTTCTATGTGCTGATTTGATTTCAAATTGATTCATATTGAGCCCCCATTTTCGGGGGCTCAATTTCTTCCCCTATCGCGCTGCATTCGCCAGTGGTGGTTACGTCTGCATCAGTGGTGCCTACACATTTGTATCAACTGATACCAACTGGAGTTCACATGCACATCAAACTTCGCGGCGAGCGCGCGGTGCTCTATCGCTCTTCCTGGGTCCCAAAAGGCAGTGCGAGCAACACACACGGCTATTCAAAGCAGAATTTTGTTGGTAGCTTACCTACTGACGCCATTTCAATTCCGCCCGCTCTTGCGTGGAAACTTTCCGATGATGAACTCAAGTTCATTGATGCCAAAATTGTCCAACCGGCAAGGCATGCTGCCGAGGAACGTAGGAGGGCGGCACAACATCGGGAGTCTGACCCCATATGGCGCCTTGACGAAGCCGCTCGGCTCAGTGCGGAGGCTGCTGTCTGCAGCGAGCGGGCTGTTGTTCCGGGCTCGAAAGTCGTTGCGATTCACTCGGCTCTGGCAAATGTCCGAACAATTTCACCAATCCAGCCGGTGTCACCAGTTGTCGTCAAGCCGGCGGCGCCTATTTCGGAGCCTGGACGGTCAGACCCCCTACAGGAGGCTCTGGTGGCCATCAGAGCGGCGCGGGACGCAGTGCTGGTTGGGCGGTATGGTTCAGCGCCGGCAGAGGGCGTGCGGGCCACAAGGCCTTACAAATTGTGGGCAGAGATTTTTGAGGCTATCGAAGGGGCCGGTAGTGGGAGCCTTCTGAGAGCATTGCAGAC
>Ga0194061_1000496_pt1 | contig 24004 bp, 29 predicted proteins | sample SepL2221m_MetaG_FD_163423 | JGI IMG/M metagenome (GOLD analysis project Ga0194061, IMG submission 163423) | Anoxic zone freshwater microbial communities from boreal shield lake in IISD Experimental Lakes Area, Ontario, Canada - Sep2016-L224-21m | ecosystem: Environmental > Aquatic > Freshwater >... | reverse complement strand
GGCCAGGCGGCGTTCTTCGGCCTGCGTGGCGTTGATAAGCATCCGTTTCATGGAGTGCGTCCTTCATCAGTGTTACATGCCCTGTATGGGCAATTGATACCTGGACTGACGAACCGAATTGAGGTGGAATTGCCGGAGAACTTCGACTCAAACGAGGCGTCGAAGCATAGGCGCGTGGATGGGGACGAGGGGATGCGTTTGCGAAACCGCTATCAATTGCATAGCTAGCTGCGCCCGTTTTACGGGGGCTATAGGCTGATTCATGCCAAACAACGGGGCGAATACGCTCCGTAGGCACAATCTAATCAGACACAACAGCACAAACATCTCGTTTCATTCCGTTTACAGACGAAGGGTCTGCAAACTGTGGGTATTCCGTATCAGTATTTCGATTTGTCAGCTTGACCGTGCTATTTGCAGACCATCACAGGCATTTGGCGTGTGATTTATCGGCAGGTAAACCCGGCGGCATCGACCTTCCAGCGCGTCTGTGTATGGCGTGTGGACTAAACTCCAGACAAATCAACCACTTACAGCGCATCGCTAGTGAAACACATTATAGGGGGCATTCCGAATGCCCCGCAGCCTCAAGTAAAAGCCCTGATCATCGACGTGGATGAGGCTGGACAACGGCTGGACAACTACCTGATGCGTCAGCTCAAAGGGGTTCCCAAGACGCATATTTACCGCATCATCCGCAGCGGCGAAGTGCGCATCAACAAGGGGCGTGTCTCCGCTGAAACGCGTCTGAGCGCTGGCGATGTGGTGCGCCTGCCACCGGTGCGGGTGTCCGAACGTGCCACTGAAAAGGCGCAAGCCATGGCGCAACTGGTGTCGGCGCAAGCTGGGAGTCATGCACCGGCACGCGATTTTGCGGTTTTGTTTGAGGACGAACAGTTGCTGGCCATCAATAAGCCGGCGGGTGTGGCGGTACATGGCGGGTCGGGCGTCAGTTTTGGTGTGATTGAGCAGCTGCGCATGGCACGCCCGCAGGCCCAGTTTCTGGAATTGGTGCACCGGCTGGACCGCGAGACCAGTGGAATATTGCTTGTCGCCAAGAAGCGCAGTGCCCTCAAAAACCTGCAGGACCAGTTTCGTGAGCGTGAAACTGGCAAGACATACCTGGCGTTGGTGTCGGGGCAATGGCCGGCCAACAAGAAGGTGCTGGACAAGCCCTTGCACAAATACCTGTTGCCCGATGGCGAACGGCGGGTCAAGGTGGTCACCAAGGACGACCTGGATGGCATGCCCTCGTTGACATTGGTCAAAGTTCGCGCCCTGAGCGCCGTGGCCCCGGACGCTGGCGGTACCAAGCGGGCATTTTCTCTGCTGGAGGTCACCATCAAGACCGGTCGCACGCACCAGATACGGGTGCACCTGGCCAGCGAGGGCATGCCCATCCTGGGTGACGACAAATACGGAGATTTTGAGTACAACAAGACACTTGCGCGCAGTACCCAAGGCGTTGCGCTTAAGCGCATGTTTTTGCACGCCTGGCGTCTGCAGTGCAGGCATCCGTCCACCGGTGCAGTGTTGACCTTGCAGGCAGACCTGCCCGACGAACTTGCGCAGTTTGCAGCCCAGGTGTTGCCCGAGTCCGCGTGACTTTTGATATTTGACGTTCCACACCATGCCATCTTCCAAGTCACTGACACCACCACGACAATTTGACCTGATTGCCTTCGACTGGGATGGCACATTGTTCGACTCCACCGCCATCATTACCCGCTGTATTCAGTTGGCGGTGGTCGATGTGGGCGGACGATTGCCCAGTGAAAAGGATGCCGCCTATGTGATCGGCCTGGGACTGATGCAGGCGCTGGCCCACGCTGCGCCCGATGTGCCAGCCGAGAAATACCCTGAACTGGGCGCGCGCTACAGGCACCACTATCTGGCTCATCAGGACGACATCAGCCTGTTTGACGGCGTGTTGCCCATGCTGGTCGATCTGAAAGCGCGCAACCATGTGCTGACGGTGGCCACGGGCAAGAGTCGGCGTGGACTGAATGACGCGTTGCAGGCATCTGAACTGAAGGGCTTGTTTGATGGTTCACGCACGGCGGATGAAACGGCGGGCAAGCCTCACCCCCTGATGTTGCAAGAGCTGATGCAGGAGTTCGGCGTGGCACCTGATCGCGTGTTGATGGTGGGTGACACCACGCACGATCTGCAAATGGCCGTGAATGCTGGATGCCCCAGCGTGGGTGTGAGCTATGGCGCGCACGAATCGGACACGTTTACGCGGCTGAATCCGCTCTTTGTGGCGCACTCGGTGGCAGACTTGCATGCCTGGTTTTTGACCCATGCCTGATCGTCCGACGCAGCGCATCATGACCAGTACCGAGCGCGCCTTGCCGCTGTGCAACTCCACGGATCTGGTGGATGGCGGGGAAGCCGTACCCTTTGACGTGACGTACTGTGGCCGCGCGTCCCGTGGCTTTGCGATTCGTTTTGAGGGGCAAGCCTATGCCTACCTCAACCAATGCGCCCATGTGCCAATGGAGATGGATTACCAGCCCAACCGGTTTTTTGACAGCACTGGTCAGTGGTTGATGTGTGCCACCCACGGTGCGATCTACCGTCCGCAGACGGGCGAGTGCCGTGGCGGCCCTTGCAGGGGTGGCTTGATAAAGATTGCCCTGACCGAACAGAATGGCGTCGTGCACTGGCATACTGCGTCCAACTTGCAACCTATTGAGTTCTGATATGACCGACCCCCAGATCCCCGGCAACCAAGGTATGGAGTCAAATTCACCTTCAGCCCCCGCAGAATCAGCGCGGGACGCTACAAAAATTGAAGCAAATGGGGCTGCAAGCGCAGCGCCCGGTGCACCGGGGTGGGAGCGAATCACGCTGGAAACGCTCGCCATGGCAGTCATTACCGAGCAGCGTCAGGCGCGCCGCTGGCGCAATGGCATCCGGCTCGGTTGGCTGGTATTTCTTGTCGGGTTGGTGTGGTTTGGCATGGACCGGGGCGGGGCAACCGCCGATACATCGACACCGCACACAGCCCTGGTCAAGATTCAGGGCGAGATTGCATCCGGTGCGGAGGCCAGTGCCGAACTCATCGTGGCGGCCATGCGCGGCGCCTTCGAAGACAAGGGCGCGCAGGCCGTTGTGTTGCTGATCAATTCACCTGGCGGCAGCCCCGTGCAAGCGGGCATCATCAACGATGAAATCCACCGCCTCAAGGCGCTGCACAACAAGCCGGTGTACGCTGTGGTGGAAGAAACCTGCGCGTCTGCGGCCTACTACATTGCCGCTGGTGCCGACAAGATTTTTGTCGACAAGGCCAGCGTTGTGGGCAGTATCGGTGTGTTGATGGATGGCTTTGGTTTTACCGGTTTGATGGACAAACTGGGGGTGGAGCGGCGCCTCATGACGGCGGGTGAAAACAAAGGTTTTATGGACCCGTTCAGCCCCCAGACCGACAAGCAGCGCGTGTTCGCGCAAGCCATGCTGGACCAGATTCACCAGCAGTTCATCGGTGTGGTGAAGGCCGGACGCGGCAACCGCCTAAAAGAGACGCCTGAGACTTTTAGCGGCCTGTTCTGGACTGGCCAACAGGCTATTGATATGGGCTTGGCAGATCAACTGGGAAATCTGGACTTTGTGGCGCGTGAAATCGTCAAGGCCGAAGACCTGATCGACTACACCCGCAAGGACAACGTGGCCGAGCGTCTGGTCAAACGATTCGGAGCGTCCATCGGCGAGGGCGGTGTGCGCGCTTTGCGGGCCTTGCCCGCGTTCCACTAAACAAGGTGGGCTCTGACACCCAGACTCTAGCGACCTATCGCAAAGACCGTGGGCTGGTTGTTTTCCAGCGTCCACGGCTTGTTTTTCCAGTGTTTCACGACATCACTGTGACAACTGGCCTGAGCCAAGGTCAAACCACTGGCGGTGGCCAGGCGGGTGTTGTGTTGCAAAGTTTGCAAAAGCGCCTGCAGCATGGCAGTATTTCGGTAGGGCGTTTCGATAAAGAGTTGCGTCTGTCCGGTTTTCAGCGCCAGTGATTCCAGCTCGCGAATGCGTTGGGTCCGTTCCGTCGGTGTGCTTGGCACGTAACCCACAAAAGCGAAGTTTTGTCCATTGAGGCCACTGGCTGCCATGGCCAACAGTAGCGACACCGGACCGACCAGCGGGACCACGCGTATACCTAGATCATGTGCGGCACGCACGACGGATGAGCCTGGATCCGCAATTGCGGGCATGCCGGCTTCGCTGATCAGGCCCATGTTGTGCCCCTGCAAGGCGGGTTGCAGCAAGGGACGCGCATCAAAATGCCCTAGATGGTCCCCTTTTTTGTGGACCTCGTGGGGCAACTCCTGCAAGTTCATTGCTTGCAAGGGCACGCACAGTGGGTGCGTTGCGTGGATGCGCTTGAGGTAGGCGCGGGTGGACTTGGCGTTTTCGCAGACCCAGTGCTGCAGTGTTGCGGCTACTTGCAGCGTACCCTCCGGCATAACCTGGTTCAGGGGCGATTGTGTGTCGCAACCAAAATCCAGGGGCGCGGGTACCAAATACAGGGTGCCAGGCAAAGGCGTCGACGCGGGGGTAGCCGGACTTTGCAAGTTCATAGGGCAGCAGGCTGTGGGGACAACAGGCGGATGCCGGCCGCGCGCAGCATGCGGCTGGTCCGAATCAGCGGCAAGCCGACCAGTGCGGTAGGGTCATCGCTTTCAATGGCCTCCAGCAGGGCTATGCCAAGCCCCTCACTTTTGGCGCTGCCAGCACAATCGTAGGGTTGCTCAATGCGTAAATAGTTTTCGATTTCATCGTCATCCAGCGCACGAAAGCTGACTTTGACCGCGGCCAGTGCTTGCTGACGAAACTCGCTCTGAAGGCAGACCACGGCAACTGCGGTCTGGAAGGTGACGGTATTCCCCTGCATTTGCTGCAACTGCCGCACCGCGCGTTCATGGGTTTCGGGCTTTCCCAGGGCTAAGCCGTTCAGGTCCGCCACCTGGTCCGAGCCGATGACGACGCAGTCCGGAAACCGCTCAGCCACTGCCCAGGCTTTGGCGAGGGCAAGCCGGGTTGCCAGGTCGGCGGGACGCTCGCCGGGCAAGGGGGTTTCGTCGACGTGAGGCGACTCGACGCTGAAGGGCACCCGCAGACGGCCCAATAGTTCGCGTCGATAAGCGGAAGTGGATCCCAGGATGAGTTTTCGGTGGATTGGGTCAGACATGGACTGATTCTCTTACACTGCGCGCATGAAACACGACTACGACGTCCGGCATCTGAATATTGCGGCCTTTGCAATGGGGCTGGGCAAGCTTGAGGGTACCGAGAACCTGACACGACTGGATCGCTTGGCTGTTGAGGCGCAGGGCTCTATCGATTCGACCGTTGTGCAATACACCGCTCGCGGCATGACACGGGCTGACGGAACTACCGGCGAGCAAGCATGGCTTTCGTTGATCGCCGAAGTGGCCCTGCCACTGATTTGCCAGCGCTGCCTGGGCCCGGTGGATGTGCCGGTGCAGGTTGAGCGTGAGTTCCGTTTTGTGGCGACTGAAGAGATCGCCGAAGCGCAAGATGAAGAATCCGAAGAGGATGTGCTGGTGTTGAGCCGCGACTTCAATATGATGGAATTGATTGAGGACGAACTGCTGATGGCGCTGCCAGTTGTTCCAAAGCACACCGTTTGTCCCGGTGCAGTCAAGTTGCAGGTGGCTGACCCGGACTTCATCGATGAACTGGCTGAAAAGCCTAATCCGTTTGCCGTTCTGGGCCAACTGAAAAACAAGCTGTAGATCTCTTTGCCGCGTTAGGCTATAATTTAAGGCTTCGCGTCAGAATTTGCCGCGCTGTTTACTAACCCCCTGTGTTGCATTTTGCGTGGAGCAATGGCGCAGCACTCTTGCCCAGGAGCGGATCATGGCCGTCCAACAAAATAAAAAATCTCCTTCCAAGCGCGGTATGCACCGCTCGCACAATGCTCTGGTTGTTCCTGGCATTGCTGTGGAATCCACTACGGGTGAAACCCATTTGCGTCACCACATCAGCCCCACTGGTTTTTACCGTGGCCGTAAGGTGCTGAAGACCAAATCTGAAGCCTGATCCAGGTTTTTCATGCAAAGCCCGAAGCTGCAGATTCTGTAGCGTCGGGCTTTCGTCGTTTTTGGCCCGCCGCCGTTATTTGATGTCCCTTTCTTTTTGGGTGCCTGCCCCATGATCACAATCGCTGTCGACTGCATGGGGGGCGACCATGGCCCCCAGGTCACGCTACCTGCTTGCAGGCAATTTCTCGAGAAACACACCGACGCAAGCCTGGTTCTGGTGGGACTGCCCCAGGCCTTGGCGGAGTTTTCCCATCCGCGCGCCCGGGTAGTGTTTGCCAGCGAGGTGGTGACCATGGATGATCCGCTGGAAATAGCCTTGCGCCGAAAGAAGGATTCTTCCATGCGCGTGGCGATCCAACAGGTGAAGGATGGTAGTGCGCAGGCAGCGGTTTCAGCTGGCAATACGGCGGCGCTGATGGCCATTTCGCGCTACATACTCAAGACCATCGATGGCATTGAACGCCCGGCCATCGCTGGTCAGATTCCAAATGCCACCGGCGGTGCGACCACAGTGCTGGATTTGGGTGCCAACGTCGACTGTTCAGCCGAACATTTGTTGCAATTTGCGGTGATGGGTTCGGCCCTGGTTTCTGTGCTGACTGACAAGGAGTCGCCCACAGTCGGGTTGCTCAATATTGGCGAGGAAATCATTAAGGGCAATGAAACTATCAAAAAGGCTGGCGAACTGTTGCGATCTGCTGCTAAGGCGGGCGATTTGAATTTTTATGGGAATGTCGAGGGAAACGATATTTTCAAGGGGAGTGTTGACCTCGTGGTTTGCGATGGCTTTGTCGGCAATGTGGCGTTGAAGACCAGCGAAGGCCTCGCCGCGATGATTGGTAATTTTTTGAAGGCAGAGTTTTCGCGCAATATTTTTACGAAAATGGCTGCAATTGCTGCCTATTCAGTATTAAATGCACTTAAAAACAGGGTTGACCATCGCCGATACAACGGCGCAGCCTTATTGGGTTTGCGCGGACTGGTGTTCAAAAGCCATGGCTCGGCCGACGTAATGGGTTTCGGGTTCGCGCTGAACCGGGCGTATGATGCAGCCCGAAACAACTTGCTTGACCGTGTACAGGTTCGCATCGCACACGCTGCTCCTCTGCTGGTAGCAACCGAGAGTGTGCAATAGCCTGAACAGTGGTTTACACCCCCACCATGAAACGATATTCCCGAATTACTGGTACTGGCAGCTTTCTTCCCCCGCGCAGGCTGACAAATGCCGATTTGGTTGCAGAACTGGCAGCCAGAGGCGTAGAGAGTTCCGACGATTGGATCGTGGAGCGAACCGGTATTCGAGCCCGCCATTTCGCGTCCGATGGGGTTTACAGCAGCGATTTGGGGCTGGAGGCGGCAAAAAAAGCCCTTGAGGCCGCCGGACGCAGCGCGCAGGACATCGACCTCCTCATTGTCGCGACCTCTACACCCGATATGGTGTTTCCGTCGACCGCCTGTATTTTGCAAAACAAATTGGGTGCCAATGGTTGTGCCGCGTTTGACGTGCAAGCCGTCTGTAGTGGTTTTGTTTACGCGCTGGCCGTGGCGGACTCAATGATCCAGACCGGGGCTGCAAAGTGCGCACTGGTGGTGGGTGCCGAAGTGTTTTCCCGCATTCTGGATTTCAAGGACCGAACCACCTGCGTTCTGTTTGGCGATGGTGCCGGCGCGGTTGTGCTGGAAGCGTCAAAATCGCCGGGCATTCTTGCCAGCGATCTGCACGCCGATGGCAAGCACGTGGGTATCCTGTGCGTTCCTGGGCATGTGTCTGGTGGCGCGATTTTGGGCGATCCACTGCTCAAAATGGATGGTCAGGCAGTCTTCAAATTGGCTGTTGGTCTTCTGGAGAGTGCCGCCCGGGCCACATTGGCCAAGGCCAATTTGACAGAAGCCGACATTGACTGGTTGGTCCCACACCAGGCCAATATTCGCATCATGCAAAGCACGGCCCGTAAACTCAAGTTGTCGATGGACAAGGTGGTGGTTACGGTCGACCAGCATGGCAATACGTCTGCGGCTTCCATCCCACTGGCGCTGGACGCTGCAGTGCGTTCCGGACAGGTAACACCTGGCCAAACCCTCTTGCTTGAAGGTGTAGGTGGTGGCTTTACCTGGGGTGCTTTGCTCCTTATTTTATAGCGCTTTACGCCCGTTTTACGGGGCCCCGAGGCAATTTTGTACATAGAGTAGATATTTATGAAACCGTTTGCTTTTGTATTTCCCGGTCAGGGGTCGCAGTCAGTCGGTATGCTCGACGCTTGGGGAGAACACGCCGTCGTTGCCCAGACATTGCAGGAAGCCTCTGACGCCCTGGGCGAAGATGTCGCCAAGCTAATCCACGAAGGGCCGAAGGAAGCGTTGGCCCTGACCACGAATACCCAGCCCGTGATGCTGGTCGCTGGCGTAGCTGCCTATCGGGTCTGGATGGCCGAGGTGGGTGTGGCTCCGACTGCGGTGGCGGGCCACTCGCTGGGGGAGTATTCTGCTCTGGTTGCGGCAGGTGCGCTGACCTTGCAGCAGGCGGCGCCTCTGGTTCGACTGCGTGCGCAGGCCATGCAGGAAGCGGTTCCTGTTGGCGTCGGCGCGATGGCGGCTATTTTGGGTATGGACGCGGCCAAAGTGACGGCAGGTTGTCTGGAAGTGACACAGTCGTTCGGAGCCGACTCTTCGGAAACCGTGGAAGCCGTCAATTTCAATGACCCGGCACAGACAGTGATTGCCGGTAGTAAAGCCGCCGTGGAGAAGGCTTGTGAAGTGCTGAAAGCCAATGGCGCTAAGCGGGCTTTAACCCTGCCGGTATCTGCCCCCTTTCATTCGCGCTTGATGAAGCCTGCCGCAAGAACCCTCAGGGAGCAACTGCTATCGATTGAAATCGCTGCACCACAGATTGCCTTGGTCAACAATATTGACGTGGCGGTTGAAACTGATACCGGCCGTATTCGCGACGCCTTGTATCGCCAGGCTTTTGGTCCTGTGCGCTGGGTGGAGTGTGTTCAGGCTATCAAAGCGCGGGGTGTGACTACACTGGTCGAGTGCGGTCCAGGCAAAGTCTTGGCCGGATTGGTCAAGCGCATCGATCCCGAATTGACGGGCTTTGCGCTTTTTGATCCCACTACATTGCAAGACATCAAAGGTGCATTGGCATGAGCGAGCTGAAATTTGAAGGTCAAGTGGCCTTGGTAACGGGAGCATCCCGCGGAATTGGCGCTGCCATCGCGCTGGAGCTGGCACGCAAAGGTCTGAAAGTTGTTGGCACCGCCACGACAGACGATGGTGCCACGAAGATCCGTGAAGCTTTGTCGGCCTACGCGGACTGCAGTGGTCGCACTCTTGACGTGACGCAAGGTGGCGCTGGTGAAGCGCTGGTGGACGCTATCGTGAAGGAATACGGCGGACTGCAGGTCTTGGTCAACAACGCTGGCATCACCCGTGACAACCTGGCCATGCGCATGAAAGATGACGAGTGGGATGCGGTGATGGAAGCCAACCTCAAAGGCGTTTTCCGAATGAGCCGTGCGGTGATGCGTACCATGATGAAACAACGCTTTGGGCGCATCATCAACATCACTTCGGTGGTGGGCGCATCGGGTAACCCCGGCCAAGCCAACTACGCGGCAGCCAAGGCGGGCGTTGCTGGCATGACGCGTGCCTTGGCACGTGAACTTGGGTCGCGTAACATCACGGTCAATTGCATTGCCCCTGGTTTTATTCAAACCGATATGACTGCCAGCCTGGGCGAAGAGCAGCAAAAAGCGCTTTTGGGTCAAATTCCGCTGGGACATCTGGGCAAGCCGTCTGATATTGCACATGCTGTTGCATACTTGGCGTCTCCGGGAGCGAGTTATGTGACTGGGCAAGAATTGCATGTCAATGGTGGCATGTACATGTAAGCTATTGAAATTCAGCCGATTTGTCCGTTCGGCCACCTGGTTAGAGTTGCGGCTCTAAGCCCGGGTAAAATGACGGATTCTTTTACAACCCTTAGAGGGAAGCCATGAGTGATATCGAAGCCCGCGTCAAAAAAATTATTGCCGAACAACTCGGTGTTGAAGAGTCGCAAGTCACCAATGAAAAAGCCTTCGTGGCCGATCTGGGTGCAGACTCTCTGGACACCGTCGAGCTGGTGATGGCGCTGGAAGACGAGTTTGGAATTGAAATTCCAGACGAAGATGCAGAAAAAATCACCACGGTGCAAAACGCTGTCGATTACGCCAGCACACACAAAAAAGCCTAAATGGGGCTTGCGCGGCGCCATGGTGCTGCGCGGATCAGGGCCCCGCGTGTCCAAAACTGGGCGCACAGGTCCACTGATCCGAGACAGGGCCGTTGAAGACGGCTTTTTTTGACCAAATCTGAAGACTGATTGCTATGGCCCGTCGTCGCGTTGTTGTTACTGGTTTGGGTTGCGTGAGTCCTGTTGGAAATACGGTGGACGAAGCGTGGACCAACATCCTGGCCGGCAAGTCCGGTATCGGAAAAATCTCCCGGTTTGATGCGTCTGCATTTTCATGCCAGATTGCTGGTGAGGTTCGCGATTTCAATTTAGACGTGTACATGACGTCCAAAGAAGCACGCACCATGGATACGTTCATCCATTACGGCATCGCAGCCGCTGTGCAGGCCGTTGTTGATTCGGGTCTGCCGACTGGCGATGCATTGGGTGACGAAGCTGCCACGCGCATCGGCTGTGTGATCGGCTCAGGAATAGGCGGTCTGCCCATGATTGAGGGCATGCACGTTGAGTACACCAACCGTGGGCCCCGCCGAATTTCACCTTTTTTTGTTCCTTCGACCATCATCAATATGACCGCCGGTCATGTGTCAATGCGGTTTGGGTTTAAAGGCCCCAATATTGCTATTGTCACGGCCTGCACAACCGGGTTGCATTGCATTGGCGAGGCCGGTCGCATGATTGAGTATGGTGATGCCGATGTCATGATCGCAGGTGGCTCTGAGGCAACCGTTTCGCCACTGGGGATTGGCGGGTTTGCTGCCATGCGTGCGCTAAGTACTCGCAATGACGACCCCGCCACCGCTTCCCGCCCATGGGATAAGGACAGGGACGGTTTTGTGCTGGGTGAGGGTGCCGGTGTGGTAGTGCTGGAAGAGTACGAGCATGCGGTAGCGCGTGGAGCCAAAATCTACGCTGAACTGGCGGGGTTTGGCATGAGCGCCGACGCTGGTCACATGACTGCTCCCAATATGGATGGGCCTCGCCGTGCCATGCTGGGCGCCATGCGCAACGCCGGTATCAATGCAGACCAGGTGGACTATCTGAACGCACACGGTACCTCCACACCGCTGGGCGATTTGAATGAAACCCATGCCATCAAAGCTGCATTGGGCGACCACGCCAGGAAAGTCGTCGTTAATTCCACCAAGTCCATGACCGGGCATTTGCTCGGTGGTGCCGGTGGCATAGAGTCAGTCTTTACAATTCTGGCCATACACCACCAGAAAAGTCCACCGTCCATCAATATCTTTAACCAGGATCCCGAGTGCGATCTGGACTACTGTGCAAACGTAGCGCGTGACATGCGCATTGATGTGGCACTCAAAAATAATTTTGGTTTTGGTGGCACGAACGGCTCGCTGGTTTTCAAACGCGTCTGAGTAACGTTGTTTACCGCTACGGCACATGCATCAAGCCCCGGCGGTCAGTTTCTCGGCTGACAGGTCGCGCTGGCAATTGCGGTGCATCTTGGCTCTCTTCTTCAACGCAGTTGTGGTTTTAGGGATCTTCGAACTGGGGCAACCACAATCTGGTTTGCAAATTGCTGCTCTTGCGTGGACTCTTTTGGCTTCCGTACTCATTGCCTTGTTAGGCTGGTACCAATCTCCGCGGGGTACCTTGCGTTGGACGGGCGGGCATTGGCATTGGTCCGGATATGCTGAGCAACCCGTGTGCACGGTAGACCTGCGCATGGATTTTCAAAGCAGTTTGCTGCTATCTCTGCAGCGTCAAGGTAAGCGATCGGATTGGTTGTGGCTTGATGCCGCGTCTGACCCTGCAAGTTGGAGAGCTTTTCGCCGAGCTGTAATTTCCGGTCAATGCGGTTTTCCCGACGAGGAAGATGTGCAGACCATGCATTCCCACGGAGAGGTCGCATGACGCCTGCTGGTGCAACCCCCGTGCAGGACAGCGATACGGTGCTGGTGCAGCGCACGGTGGCCGGTGACCAAAAAGCCTACGGCTTGTTGGTTTTGAAGTATCAGCGACGAATTCAACGGCTGATTGGCCGTATGGTGCGTGATGTGGATCTGGTTGAAGACATCGCCCAAGAAACGTTTGTTCGCGCCTATCGCGCGTTGCACCAGTTCCGTGGCGAAGCGCAGTTTTATACCTGGCTTTATCGTATTGCGGTTAACACAGCCAAGAAGTTTCTACTGGAACTCAAGCATGACCCTACCGTTTCCGAAAATATCCATGCAAATGGCGATGACGATGAAACTTCCTGGCGTAAAAGTGAACCAACTACCGATGAGGGGCCTGAATCGATTCTGGCTGCGAAAGAAATAGCGGAAGTGGTGAATGCGGCGATGAACGACCTGCCAGTTGATCTGCGTGAGGCAGTCGTATTGCGGGAAATTGAAGGCTTGAGTTACGAAGAAATCGCCATCGCAATGGATTGCCCCGTTGGGACAGTCCGGTCGCGTATTTTTCGGGCTCGAGAGGCTATTTCACAGCGGGTGCGCCCGTTGCTTGACAAACAAACGGGCAAAAGATGGTGAGGTTTGCAAATGGGTGACCTGAATTCATTTTCCAATGAGCGTATATCTGCCATGGTGGACGGTGACCTGCAATCGGATGAGTGTGGGCAGATTCTGGACCGCCTGCGGGAAGATGCCCAATCCTTAGAAACCTGGCATGTCTATCAGGTCGTTGGTGATGTGTTGCGCAGCCCTGAATTGGCACCTACACGAAGTGACATGGCGTTCTGGGAGAAGCTTGAGCAACGCCTGGCGCTAGAACCAGATCGGCCCAATATCGCGCTCAATAGCGATCGGTCTACTATGGAAAAAAGTACTCCGGTCGTAATGGCGAACATCGGCGAAATTGTCGCCAACGAATCGGTGTTTCACTGGAAGGTTCTGGCGGGCGTAGCCTGCACGGTTTTGGTGTCTGTTGTTGGTTCCGGTTTATGGACTCAAACCAACTCGCGAATCAGCCAGGAACTGGCTTCAGTTAAACCTGCCGCAGCGGTGGTTGTCATGGAGACGCCCGTGGGATCGATGTTGCGTGACCCCCGCCTCGATGAACTGATGGCTGCGCATCGCCAATTGGGTGGCCATTCGGCACTACAGGTACCGGCTGGCTTTCTACGCAATGCCACTTATGAAGGGACTGGTCGGTGAGCCGCAAGCTAGGCCCTTGGATGCTACTGCCCATCGCGTGGTGTTTGTGCGCTATGCAGAGTGCTGCATGGGCTCAGCCTCTTGGGGTAGAAGTGCCCTTGAATGCTTGGTTGATGCGGGTACATCAGGCTGCGCGGCAAAGTGTCTATACGGGTACTTTTGTGGTGTCAGCTGGAGGGGCGATGGCAAGCGCCCGCATCTGGCATGTTTGCGACGGTAGCCAACAATTGGAGCGGGTTGAATCTCTCAGTGGCACGCCGCGGGCTATCTATCGGCGAAATGATCAGGTTGTGACGTTTTTCCCGCAGTCCAGAATCGCTATTGCGGAAGTACGTGAGTCGCTGGGGTTGTTTCCCAGTCTCCTTAAATCCAGCGACTCGGCTATCGGGGATTTTTATCGTTTGAAAGTGATTGGTAATGATCGTATTGCAGGCTTCGATTCTGACGTATTCCAGCTTGTGCCGAATGACGGTTTGCGGTACGGATATCGCGTCTGGAGCGAAAAGAAAGCTGGACTGATCATTCAGTTGCAGACGCTGGGTCTGGACGGCAAGGTTCTGGAGCAGGCTGCGTTCTCCGAGTTGCAACTCGATGCAACGGTGAACGTCAACAAGCTTTCCCGCATGGGCAATACCGATGGCTACCGGGTTCTCCGTCCCGATTTGCAGAAGACGGCGGCGGATGCTCAAGGTTGGGTGTTGCAGAAGGAGGTCGATGGCTTCAAACCCATGGCCTGCTACCAGCGACCAGCGGTCTCTGCGGCAGCAGGCACGGTTGGCGGTGGCCAGAGTACGATGCAATGGACGTTTTCTGATGGGGTGGCAACGGTTTCTCTGTTTGTGGAGGCCTATGACCGTCAGCGGCACGTGCGCGAAGGCATGACAGACATGGGCGGAGCGACCCACACGTTGACTCACCGTATCCATGATTGGTGGGTCACCGTGGTCGGCGAGGTACCCCCCGCTACGTTGCATGCGTTTGCCCAGTCACTTGAACGCAAAAAATAAGCCCTTATTTGGAACCCTGTTGTCCCATCCGGATCAATGACAGGATTGTTTGTTTATACGGAAGAATGAAGATGAAATATTTGTTGCTCAAACCCACGCGCGCAGTTTTTTTGGCACTCACTATGGCTGCTACTGCTTTCATTGCTGCTTCGCCCTTGCAACCTGCCATGGCTCAAGCACGTGCTTTGCCAGATTTCACCGATTTGGTGGACCAGGTGGGCCCTTCGGTGGTGAATATCCGTACCATGGAAAAGGTCAGCTTACGGTCGACCCAAGGTGGGCAGGGAGACGAAGACATGCTGGAGTTTTTTCGGCGCTTTGGGCTTCCGATGCCCAATATTCCGGGAAATCCCAAGCAAGTGCCTCGTCAAAATCGCCAGCAGCAAGAGGAAGAACAGCCCCGCGGTGTTGGGTCAGGTTTTATCCTGACTTCAGACGGATTCATCATGACCAATGCCCATGTCGTTGACGGGGCAGACGAGGTGTTGGTGACTCTGACGGATAAGCGCGAGTTCAAGGCCAAGATCATCGGCGCCGACAAGCGCAGTGATGTAGCTGTTGTAAAAATTGAGGCGACTGGCTTACCTGCAGTCAAAGTGGGCGATGTAGGTCGTTTGCGCGTTGGGGAATGGGTGATGGCCATCGGATCGCCCTTTGGCCTGGAAAACTCGGTTACAGCTGGCATTGTGAGTGCCAAGCAGCGAGACACGGGCGACTTTCTTCCATTTATCCAGACAGACGTCGCCATCAACCCCGGCAACTCGGGGGGGCCCCTTATCAATATGCGCGGTGAGGTAGTTGGTATCAACAGCCAGATTTACTCCCGTTCGGGTGGTTTCATGGGGATTTCGTTTGCGATTCCCATGGATGAAGCTGTTCGCGTGAGTGAACAGTTGCGCAGTTCGGGGCGCGTGTCTCGGGGGCGCATTGGCGTGCAAATCGAGCAGGTCAGCAAAGAGGTCGCTGAGTCCATCGGACTTGGCAAGCCCAGCGGCGCATTGGTACGCAGTGTGGAGGCTGGCGCTCCTGCCGACAAAGCGGGCATAGAAGGGGGTGACATCATCATTCGTTTCGATGGAAAGCCGATCGAAAAATCCAGTGATTTGCCGCGCATCGTTGGTGGAACCAAGCCTGGCAGCAAAAGCACAATTACTGTGTTTCGTCGTGGTTCTACCAAGGACCTGAGTATCGTCATTGCCGAAGTCGAAGCCGATAAGCCGGTCGTCAAGGCGTCCGGGCGCGACGAGAAGCCCAAATCATCTGCGGCGGGTCAGTCCGTTGGCCTGGCGGTGAGTGACTTGTCCGATGCGCAAAAGAAGGAGCTCAAGATCAAGGGTGGTGTGCGGGTAGATGGGGCTGTAGAGTCGGCGGCTCGCGCGGGTTTGCGTGAAGGTGACGTCATCCTGTCGCTGGCCAATGCAGAGGTGCTATCTGTGAAAGAGTTTGAGGTGGCTTTGAGTAAACATGACAAAACCAAGCCGCTGTTGGTGCTCGTGCGCCGTGGTGAACTCGCCCAATATGTACTGATCAAGCCAACCCGCTGACGTCGCGCCTCTGTCAGAAACCCTCAAAATTGCAGGGTTTCTGGGTTCTTTTCGGCGACGGCGCAACTATTTTTTCGAATTGTTTGATCAATTTATTTAGATGTGTGCACTTGCTAACTTATTGGCTTTTTTGGGAATTGGTTAGAATGTAGGCTACTCAAGGTGCCCGATGGGAATATGGATCCTACGTAATTCATCATATGGAATGCCGAGGAGTGCCCCACAGCTGATCCACAGATCACCCACAAGTTGTACAGAACCTTATCCCTGAAATTGTTGATAACCTGTTAATAAAATAACTGTTGCTGAGTCGCAACGACACCGACATGCTGTTTTCCCTGCTTTGTATTTCAAACTTTTTGCCTACAATGAAGCTCCAACCTTCGCAGTTGCCAATGATTGTTGGTTCAGGGCGCGTCAATAACCGACGCGCCCTTTTTTCTTGTGCATCCCAAATTAATTCAATCACTTAAGCGTTCTCGTTGATGAATCACATCAGAAATTTTTCGATCATTGCGCACATTGATCATGGCAAATCCACCCTGGCAGACCGCTTGATACAGCGTTGTGGAGGACTTGAGGCGCGTGAGATGGAGGCACAGGTTCTGGACTCGATGGACATCGAGAAAGAGCGTGGGATAACTATCAAAGCGCAGACCGCCGCGCTGCAATACAAAGCCAAAGATGGGCAGGTGTACAACCTCAATTTGATTGATACGCCAGGGCATGTGGACTTCTCGTATGAAGTCAGTCGCTCACTGTCTGCCTGTGAAGGTGCGCTGTTGGTTGTTGACGCAAGCCAAGGCGTAGAGGCACAAACAGTAGCCAACTGTTACACCGCACTTGAACTGCATGTTGAAGTACTGCCGGTACTTAACAAAATTGATCTGCCCAACGCTGATCCGGATAACGCCCGCAGCGAAATTGAGGATGTAATCGGCATCGACGCGACGGATGCGATCATATGTTCGGCGAAGACCGGTATTGGTATCGACGATATTCTCGAAGCCATCGTTGCCAAGATCCCGGCGCCCAAAGGTAATCCGGATGGGCCATTGCGCGCAATGATCATCGACAGCTGGTTTGATACCTATGTTGGTGTGGTGATGCTGGTTCGTGTGGTTGACGGGCGCCTGGTCAAAGGCGAACGTATCAAGATGATGGCATCGGGTGCCATGTACAACGCCGACAACTTGGGCGTGTTTACGCCAGCCAATCAGCCGCGCCCGTCACTGGAGGCCGGCGAGGTGGGCTACATCATTGCTGGCATCAAGGAACTGCAGGCCGCCAAAGTGGGCGACACCGTTACGCTGATCAAACCCGGAACAGGTGGTGCAGCGGCGACGGCTACCGAGGCTCTGCCTGGCTTCAAGGAAATCCAGCCGCAGGTCTTTGCGGGCTTGTACCCCACCGAGGCCAGCGAGTACGACTCACTGCGCGATGCGCTGGAAAAGCTCAAGCTCAATGACGCCTCCTTGCATTACGAGCCTGAAGTGTCACAGGCACTTGGCTTTGGGTTTCGCTGCGGTTTTCTGGGCCTGTTGCACATGGAAATCGTGCAGGAGCGTCTGGAGCGCGAGTTTGACCAGGACCTTATTACCACAGCCCCCAGCGTGGTCTACCAGGTGGTCAAGAATGATGGTGAGGTCATCATGGTGGAGAACCCATCCAAGATGCCCGAGATCAGCAAGACGGCTGAGATACGTGAGCCCATCGTCACCGTGCATCTCTATATGCCGCAGGAATATGTGGGCGTTGTCATGACGCTGGCCAACCAGAAGCGCGGTGTGCAGATGAACATGGCCTACAAAGGTCGCCAGGTGGTGCTGACGTATGACATGCCGTTGGCTGAAATCGTGCTCGATTTCTTTGACAAACTTAAATCTGTGTCGCGCGGCTATGCGTCGATGGACTATGAGTTCAAGGAATACCGTGCCGCTGATGTAGTCAAGGTGGATATTTTGTTGAACTCTGAAAAGGTCGACGCACTATCCATCATGCTGCACCGTACCCAAAGCATCTATCGTGGCCGCGCGGTGGTGGGCAAGATGCGTGAGATTATTTCTCGCCAGATGTATGACGTAGCCATCCAGGCTGCTATCGGAGCCAACATCATTGCGCGTGAGACAATCAAAGCACTGCGAAAGAACGTGTTGGCCAAATGCTATGGCGGCGATATTTCGCGCAAGAAAAAGCTACTTGAGAAGCAAAAAGCAGGCAAGAAACGCATGAAACAAATCGGATCCGTTGAAGTTCCCCAGGAAGCATTCCTGGCTATTTTGCAGGTGGAAGACTGATGCAAGCGATTACCTCTGCCGTCCTGGCGGCCTTCGTACTGTACGCCGGATCCTGGTATTTTGGGATGGTTGATGGCAACTTTGCCTTGCTGCTTTTTCTCGCGACCGTTGTGACGGGGGCCTATTGGCTGGGGGAACGTTTTTACTTCCTCCCGCAGCGTCAAAATGCGGCAGCTTTGCTCGAAGCCTCCGACCTTAAGCGCCGCCAAGATTTGGGCAAGATGGGAATCAACCAGGTTGATGGCAATATTTCCGAAGCCAAAAGTCTTATCTTGAGGCAGCCATGGTGGCTGGATTGGACTGCCGGTCTGTTCCCCGTCATCATCTCGGTCTTTTTTCTGCGCTCCTTTCTTGTGGAGCCGTTCAAGATCCCCTCGGGCTCAATGATCCCAACCCTGCTGGTGGGCGATCTGATCTTGGTGAACAAATTCACTTATGGTTTGCGTCTGCCGGTGCTCAACACCAAGATAACCGAAGGCACACCGCCTCAGCGCGGTGATGTGATGGTGTTCCGTTACCCGCCTAAACCCAGTCTGGATTACATCAAGCGGGTGGTTGGTTTGCCCGGCGACACGGTGGCCTATATCAACAAGCGGTTGACCATCAACGGGCAACCTGTTGCGACAACCACGCTGCCAGAGTTTTTTGATGATGATGCGATGCGCTACTTCAAGCAGTTTGAAGAAGGGCTGGGTGACAAGAAGCACAAGTTGCTGAATGACGACGAACGCCCCGCCTTTGTACCAGGAGCGGATAATTTTGCTGGGCGTGATGGTTGTCTGTATTCGGTCGAGGGTGTGACCTGCAAGGTGCCGCAAGGGCACTATTTCATGATGGGCGACAATCGCGATAATTCGCTGGATTCAAGGTATTGGGGTTTCGTGCCTGAGAAAAATATTGTCGGCCGAGCCTTCTTCGTTTGGATGAATTTTGGAAATCCCAAACGCATCGGAGCGTTTGACTGAAATGGGAGTTGACACATGAAAGTGCAAAGTAAGTCCGGACAACGCGGCATCACCTTCGTTGGCTTGGTTTTTGTAGGTGCGGTGGTCGCCAGTGCCGGCGTGATCGCGGCACAGGTGTTTCCGACGTTTGTCGAGTATCAATCCGTAATAAAAGCAGTCAATAAAGCTCAGGAAGGTAACTCGGTACCAGAAGTGAGAATGATTTTTGACAAAGCGACCGAAATCGATGCGATTTCGTCTATCTCTGGCAAAGACCTGGAAGTGACGAAGGAGGGAGACAAAGTCGTGGTTCGGTTTGCCTACGAGCGTGAGATTCACTTAGTGGGTCCGGCTTGGCTGACGCTCAAGTACGCCGGCCGTTCCAAATAGCGTGGCAACGGGTCTGGTGGAGTTGCAGCGTCGCCTGCAACATGAATTTTCCAATGCATCATTGCTGACCCAGGCGCTGACCCATCGCAGTTTTTCAAGCGACCACTACGAGCGACTGGAGTTTCTGGGCGACTCGGTGCTCAACCTGGCGGTCTCCGACTTGCTGTATGTCCGTCTGGGCAGCCTGCCAGAAGGCGATTTGTCACGCGTGCGGGCCAATCTGGTCAAACAGGAAACCCTGCACCAACTCGCAGTTGGTCTGGGGCTACCGGATGTCATGCGGCTGGGTGAGGGCGAGGTACGCTCGGGTGGTCAAAAACGTCCCTCAATCCTGGCCGACACGCTGGAGGCCCTCATCGGTGCGGTCTATCTGGACGCAGGATTTGTTGCCGCGCAGGCGCTGGTTCAGCGGCTGTTTGAAGCGGTTGAGATCAACCCCACCATGGAAGCGATTGGCAAAGACCCCAAAACCGAACTGCAGGAATGGCTGCAGGGCCGTAAGATGAAGTTGCCCCAGTACAAGGTGGTTGCTACCATTGGAGCGGCGCATAAGCAGAGCTTCGACGTGGAATGCGAAATCCCGGAAATGCGCCTCACCGAGCGTGGTATCGGCGGTTCTCGTAGAACCGGTGAACAGGCCGCAGCTGCCGCGATGCTGCAAACAATCAAGGCAAAAACTCGTTCATGAACGCTACAAAAAAAATAGCTACTCACACAGATTCCACGGGGGCTAGCGATTCAAATGATCAGCAACCCGATCTCGACAGTATGCTCGAAGGCTTGCTCAAGAGCACTCCCAAAGTGGCGCAGCCCGGCACTGTGGCAGAAGGCCAGCGTTGTGGTCTGGTTGCCATCGTCGGCAAGCCAAATGTGGGCAAGTCCACACTCCTCAACGCCTTGGTGGGTCAGAAAATCAGCATCACTTCGCGCAAGGCACAGACCACCCGCCATCGCATCACCGGCATGCACACGCGCGGCGCGACCCAGTTTGTATTTGTTGACACCCCGGGCTTCCAGACCCTGCACGCCAACGCGCTGAACAAGTCGCTCAATAAGACAGTGCAGGGCGCTGTGGCTGATGTGGACCTGATTCTGTTTGTTGTCGAGGCGGGCAGCTTCACACCGGCAGACGCGCGGGTGCTGGCACTGCTTGGCAAGAACATCCCTACGCTCCTGATTGCCAACAAACTGGACAATATTCACCGCCGGGGCGATATCGCACCGTGGTTGCAGACCATGCAGGACAAACACAAATTTGCCGAATTTGTGCCCATGTCGGCCAAGAGCGCCAAGGACACTGAGCGCTTGTTGGGTATTTGCGAGAAGTACCTGCCCGAGCAGGCCTGGTGGTACGCCGAGGATGAACTGACCGACCGCAGCGAGAAGTTCCTGGCCAGTGAACTGGTGCGTGAGAAGCTTTTTCGCCTGACCGGCGATGAGTTGCCCTACACGTCGACCGTGGTTATCGACAAGTTCGAAGAAGAGCCGCCACAACGCAAAGGCCAGAAGCGCCTGCTGCGTATTGCCGCCACCATCGTGGTGGAGCGCGATAACCACAAGGCCATGGTCATTGGCGACAAAGGCGAACGCATCAAACGCATTGGCATGGAAACCCGGGTCGAGCTGGAGAAGCTGGCCGATGCCAAGGTTTTTATTGAACTTTGGGTCAAGGTGCGCTCTGGCTGGGCTGATGATGAAGCCCGAGTACGTTCATTTGGCTACGAGTAATCCTGTATCGCGTGGCCACCCAGCGTATCTCCGATGAGCCCGCGTATGTGCTGCACCGCTACGACTGGAGCGAGTCCAGCCTGATTCTGGAAGTGCTGACCCGCCACCACGGCCGTATCGCCTTGGTGGCCAAGGGGGCCAAGCGTCCCAGTTCCAGTTTTCGCCCCGTGTTGTTGCCGCTGCAGATGCTCCACGTCGCGTTTGGCGGTGACGCCGAAATCCGCACCCTCAAGAGCGCCGAATGGCAGGGCGGGCACGTCATGCCCACGGGAGATGCGCTCTTGTCGGGTTACTACCTGAACGAGTTGCTGCTGACCCTGCTGGCCCGCGACGACCCGCACCCGGTGTTGTTTGACGTCTATGCGAACGTGGTGCAGGTGTTGGCCAGCGAGCACGGCGAAGTTTTGCAGGCGGCGTTGCGCACCTACGAGTTGCTGTTGTTGCGAGAAATCGGACTTTTGCCACAGCTTGATGTGCAAACCATGACCCTGGGTGCTCTGGCTGCCGATGCGCGCTACTGCCTTGTTCCTGAAGGCGGCTTGCGTCTGGCGCACGCGGACGACCGCGCGAGCCTGAACGGTGCGCAGTGGGGCATTTTGCAAGCTGCATTGGCAGACGGAGCCCCGTTTACCACCACGCTGCGCGCCTGTGCTGCGGTCACCAGTGAACTCAAACCCCAGCTGCGGGCCTTGCTGCACTACCATTGCGGTGTCAGAACGCTGCGCACCCGGCAGATGATGATGGATATTCAAACCCTGTAACCTATGGCACCTAAACTCTCCGTCAATCTCAACAAGGTCGCCCTGGTGCGCAATACGCGCCATCTGGGCATACCCAGCGTCACCTTCGCTGCCACTCTGTGCCTGGAAGCCGGGGCGGCCGGCATTACGGTGCACCCGCGCCCGGACGCGCGACACATCCGGGCAGACGATGTGATTGATCTGGCGCAGCTGTTGCAAGCCTGGCCGGACCGTGAGTTGAACGTCGAAGGCAACCCGTTTCACAATCTGATGGACTGTGTTGCTGACCTGGTTGCACGCAAGCTACCGGTGCACCAGGTGACTTTTGTGCCGGACTCCGAAGGCCAGTTCACCAGCGACCATGGCTGGAGCTTCCCGCAGGATGGTGCGCGACTCACGCCGCTGATTGACCAGGCCCATGCCCTGGGTCTGCGCGTGAGCCTGTTCATGGACGCAGACCCTACCGCGATGGCCGCAGCCAGAGCCGTGGGCGCCGACCGCGTGGAGCTGTACACCGAGCCCTATGCCGCTGCATGGGGTACAGCCGGCCAAGATGAACAGTTGCAGCGCTTTGCCAGCGCCGCTCAAGCGGCACTTGACGCGGGGCTAGGCGTCAATGCCGGGCATGACCTGAATCGGGACAACCTCGGCGTCTTTGTGCGCACCGTGCCAGAGGTGGCCGAGGTCTCTATCGGCCATGCACTGATTGCTGACGCGCTCGAGCTGGGATATGCCGCTACGGTAGAGGCTTACTTGCAATGCCTGTCGCCCCAAGCTTGAGTGTCGATAAGGCATGATCTACGGCATCGGGAATGATATTTGCGACGTGCGCCGCATCCGTGAGAGCCTGGAGCGCCATGGCGAGCGCTTTGCCGCCAAGATTCTGAGCGATGGGGAGCTTGTCACCTGGAGGGTTCGCAGCCAGCGTTGGCCCGAACGCGGTGTGCGTTATCTGGCGACACGTTTTTCGGCCAAGGAAGCCTTCAGCAAGGCCATAGGCCTGGGTATGCGTATGCCGATGACCTGGCGTTTGTGTGAAGTGGCCAATCTACCCAGCGGCGCCCCCACCATCGTGCTGCATGGGGGGCTGAAAGACTGGTTTGACGCGCGCAAGCTCAGTGCGCACGTCAGTGTGACGGACGAGACCGACTACGCGGCCAGTTTTTGCGTCGTCGAGATTAAAGAATAATCTTCATTGAAAACCGCAGGAGCCCGGACCATTGGGGTTTCCACATGAGCCACAGGGCCCAGGCATGACTGGTGTCGCCTTGGCTGAGTCACCCGTTGTCGCAAACACCGACAGCAGCTTCTCAAGCTGGGTCGAATGGCAATTTGGACATTCTGGGGTAGAGCCGGAGCGAACCAGGGTTTCAAACTTGTGGCTGCATTCTTCGCAGGCATATTCGTACATGGGCATGGCAAATCCTTTTCGGTGTTCACTTTACTGGCGCTATGGGGCAATACCCGCTTAAGCAAGGCAATTGCCTCGCTGATGAATGCATAGGTGTGGATCACGGTGTCCATACTTGAAACAAGTTCACCACGAACGAACTTGAGGAAACGCCATGACTACCCGCAGCTCGGATGCATGCATCCACTATACCGTTGAGACCGCTCTTGGTGATCAGGAGCGGGCGCAACTTATCGCAGAAGTCGATCTGAAATGGCTGTTTGCCGGGCAGGGACGCTGGATTGACGGCGCACAACTGCACACCAATCCGCAATATGCGTCACAAGTCTTGCAGTCGGCTATCCATTCGCGTGTGAGGTCGTTGCACGATTGTGCAGTGGCCATGCAAGAGCACAAACTGGCCTCCTATTTTTGCTAGCTGCATCAGTCAGCGGCCGGACGCTTTGCAGTGGAATTGTGGCACGCCATTCGCATTGAAATAGGCCATTAGCCCCCGTACAATATGCGTACGCAGCTATTGAA
>Ga0194061_1000495_pt1 | contig 24008 bp, 26 predicted proteins | sample SepL2221m_MetaG_FD_163423 | JGI IMG/M metagenome (GOLD analysis project Ga0194061, IMG submission 163423) | Anoxic zone freshwater microbial communities from boreal shield lake in IISD Experimental Lakes Area, Ontario, Canada - Sep2016-L224-21m | ecosystem: Environmental > Aquatic > Freshwater >... | reverse complement strand
ATGATGAATATCATCCCAAGCTGGATAAGGTCGCATAGATTCAGGCTTGTTCAACAATCAAAGAACTGTAGTATGACCCGCCTCAATGGGCGGAATTGGAAACGAACGTCTAAAGTCAAGTCAAGTAAAATCATGTTATAAATATTCTATTCTTCCGTTCTTTCATTCCCATAGGGCGTTGATATGCCCCGCTGCACAGGGGGAGTGTCCAGGTGGTGTTCCAGTGCTACTACTTCTTCTTTTGCTTGATTCAGGTCTGACTTCGTGAGGGTGAGTGCTTCGGTGCCGTTACTGCGGACTATGGCAGACAAGACATCATGCATGGTCAGCGTGTAGATGACTACTGAAGGATCAGTGATACGTGAAAGATGAGCGACTATTTCCTGTTGGCGCATGGGGATTCCTTTCTGTTCGGTTGAGTTGTGGACAAAGAAAAGCCCCCAGTATCGTTATGATCGAGGGGGCTTTATGATTATTGACATATTTTTTTGGATAACACTTGTAGCTGGTGATTATTTTGACACACTTTGGATTAATAGGTACGCCGCCTATCACTATGTTTCCTAAAAGGAGTATCTGGTCGTAATCATCGACTAGTTCAGCCGCTACACTCTTGATTTTGGCATAAGTATCACCCTGGAAGCCGACTTCTTCATCGAAACACGTGAGCGAGCTTTGATCAGGGGGAAGCCGGAAATATTCAATAGCGACCAGGGCTCACAATTCACGAGTCCGCGTCATACAAAGATTTTGGAAAGCGCCGGTGTCAGAATCAGCATGGACGGCAAAGGCAGGGCACTTGACAACATCTTTGACGAAAGGCTCTGGAGAATCATTGAAGTATGAGGAGGTCTACCTCAAAGACCAGGGGCTGTTAAACCTGGCTGAACCAAACTTAAATTCCTCATTTATCTGACTTGACAACCGTCAATCCTCATCTATACTGATTCAATCGAGACGATCTACGTTGATCTGGCCATTGCAGAGGGTGCTCCCGTAGCCACGTCGAGGAAGTATGCGATTGCAGCACAACTAGATAGTCCATAGCAATTTAACCGCGGTCCGATCAAATATCGGAAGCTTACCGCGTGCCCCATTGACGTCTACGGATCCATCCCAACCACAGGGAGAAATTCAGACCGCTCCTCAGTCCGGCGACAAAAACTTTACGGATCCGTCCATCAAGTATGTTGACCTGACCTCGCAAGGTGTCCAGTACAATGCCTCCTACAATGCTGGGCTCTTCAAGCAGTTGAGCCTTTCCCCCGCTTTGCAGGACGAGGCTTAGAATTTACGCACCAAAAATTTCAATGGAGGTAGTAGACATGGTAAACGGAAAAATTGCAGTTATTATTGAAGACCACTTTGATGGTACAGAGTATAAAAAATTCAATTCGTTCTTTAATGCAAACGGTTACGAGGTTGAATACATCTCGCATTTGTGGGGCAACGCTGAACTCCATTTTGGCTCAAATCCTGAGAACAATGTCGTAGAAGAAATTGTATCAGTAACTGTAGAAATAAATAGCGTAAAACCTTCTGACTACAAAGGGATATTGTTGATTGGAGGGTACGCTATGGATAGAAGTAGATACCAGGTTGGCATAAAAAAAGGTCAGAAGAATATGGCCCCTGCAGTCGTGTTTATAAGAGCGGCAATGGTGGAGAATATATTAGTCGGTACAATCTGTCATAGTATCTGGCTGTTGTGTGCCGACAAAGATTTGTTAAAGGGGCGAAAAGTTACCTGTGCACATAACATAGTGTGCGATGTAGAAAATGCGGGAGCAGAAATTATATATGAAGGTGATGGAACCACGGATATTGTTATAGACGGTAATTTAATCTCAGGCAAACATCCTGGCATGGTGGATAAATTTAACGAGGTATTCCTAGGAGAAATTAAAAATAAATATGCAGCGAAATAACCGGGAACAACCGGGTTTTAAAATTAAACCAAGTGGAGGTGGTGCTAATGAGAAAAAGAATTAACTATTACAGAGAGTTGTCAGATGATTATTCGCATCCGAATACTGTGCCGGAGGAAGCAAAAGTCAGGTTGATTAATGACGCAATAAGATTTGTCGCAATGAAAGAAGATAAACTGCCAGAAATCAATGCCGGCTACACGTTAACTCAGATTGAAAAAGAAAACAGGGAATGGTGGCCGACGCACTGTGAAGCGTTAAGGCAGGCACGAGGTGATATTTTAACCGGGGAATACAGAGAAGACCTCGTGTATCACTGTCAGGATGGCCCCTATTATGGACTTATTGAACAAAAAGCTCGAGAAAAGCATTGGTGGGCATTGATTGCTCAACCGAACGTAACAATGACGTGGCCTATAGTGATGTTTCACGGAGAGTTTGTCTGGTTTGAATGGGCATGTATGGACGACATGACACATGAAACCATCGCCAAAGGGAGCGTTGCCTGGGTGAGAAGAGGTCATAGAGGCGGATGTCACTATAAAGGGGAGCAGCTTACCTTTTACAGAGACGTTTTTGCGTCTGAAGATTTATTGAAATTATTAAACTAACCCATGCATTTCATCTTGATAAATAAGGAGAACTAAAATGCCGGTAATGAGTCTTGACATCGTTGGTCAAAAAATGGGTGTACTTTATTATCCCACTGCAGCACAAGTTGCAACGCTGCAAAACACAATTACCATCAATATGCTGGAAGTTCTTTCGTCAAATTTTCCCGATCAGTTAGGTTTTATCAGTTATGTTGATCCAAAAGGCAGCGTCAATCAGTATAACGTAGCAAAGCAAGCCGTGCATGACGCCTTTCCAGGATATATTGTCGTATCGGCTGACAATGCAACGTATGCCATTTCAAATTATGCCAAAAGCACCGATAATTCGATCACCGTACAAGCCGATATTCGCATAGTTGAGCTGGCTTTAGATGAGACAATTCAGGACAAGATGGTTCGCGACCTGACCGATTCAATCCAATCTTCTTTAGGCGCCGCGTATCCGAATGTCCCCATCAATGTCAACACCACCATGATTACTGGTAATGTAGAAATCTCCATGCCGGTGGAACGTATTGACGGTGTAATCAGCGCGGCTGCACGCAATTCCTCCGACGTCAGTTTCCATGAAGTGCTTTTTGGTCAAATTCTCGCGGCCACTGATAAGGCCGGTTTGAACGGAGCGCCATTAGATTTGTATTTGGTCGATAAACTTCACAACCTTGATGGTCTTCGTGGAGGAGCCGGTAATGACACCCTCAAAGGAGTTGATGGCGATGACTACCCGCTGATATTAAAAGGCGGGGCCGGTAATGACAAATTATTTGGTGGAGACGGGAATGATTTTCTCAGTGGTGATGATGGGGCAGATATACTCACTGGTGGATTGGGAAAAGACAGTTTCAATTATGCAAAAGCGACTGAATCGGGTTTAACGGCGGCCACCCGCGATATAATTACTGATTTTCATAAAACCGAAGGCGACAAAATTAATTTGTCGGCAATTGACGCCAATGTAAACGTGGCGGGAGATCAGGCCTTCCAATTCATCGGAACTGATGCATTTAGCGCCGATGCTACAGGTCAGCTCCGTTTTGATGCTAAAACCCATATCCTGTACGGCAGTACAAATGCTGATAGTACGGCAGAATTTTCAATATTGTTGCCGGGAGTTAATGAATTAGTTGCTGCGGATTTTGTGCTGTAACGCCGTACATTCATAAATTAAAACTTGGAGGAATGCTGAAATGAGAAAAACCGTTCTTTTAGGATGTGTAATACTGTTGATCGGACTAAGCGGATGTGGTGGAGGGAGCGACCCTGAAACGACATCGAAGCCTGTTAGTAGCACTGCCGACCAGACCACTGGCATGGTTTTGGTGAAAGTTGCCGGCGGCACCTACTCCATGGGAGACACCTTTGGTGACGGGGCAACCGATGAAAAACCCACTCGCCAGGTGTCTGTGGGAGACTTCTACATCGGTAAATATGAAGTGACCCAAGGGGAGTGGCAGAAAGTCATGGGCAGCAACCCGGCGTACTTTAAAGCTTGCGGGGCAAACTGTCCCGTAGAGCAGGTAAGCTGGAATGATATCCAGGCATTTATTAGCAAACTTAACCAGCTCAGCGGTAAGAGCTACCGTCTGCCGACTGAGGCGGAATGGGAATACGCCGCTCGCAGCGGCGGCCAGAGCCAGAAATATAGCGGCGGAAATGTTGATAGTAACTTCGCCTGGAATTCCGGCAACGCTGGATACTCTGTCCATCAGGTGGGTCAGAAGCTGCCCAACAGTCTTGAGCTCTATGACATGAGCGGCAACGTTTGGGAGTGGGTTAACGATGTGTACGGTGGATATGATAGCGCTGCGTTGACGAATCCTGCCGGCCCAACTGCAGGCACAGAGCGGGTCTCGCGGGGCGGGAGCTGGCTTGTCGGTTCCTCCTTTGATCGGGCTTCCTATCGCGCCCGCAATACCCCCGACACGCGCTACTACGACTTGGGTTTCCGCCTTGCAGCCACAAATCTGTAGCATCGCGAACGGAGAAGCCTCTGGAATAAAGAGAAATACTGAAAAATACATTAACTATATATAATCAGGAGGAAAAGATGGGACAGTTGCGCTTCACTTTTTCAGACACAATTTCAGGCTACGTCACCACCTTCAACCGCACCGAACGCTCATTCGGGCTCAAAACATCCGAAGGAAAGGAATACACTCTCTTCCTGACGCCGATGACGTACGCCAAAGTCAGCCAGAATCTTGACGAAGGTTATATAGATGCCACCGGACGTTTGGGGGAATTGCTCGATGAAGGCAACTTCGTCTACGCTTATTGCATCTACTATCCCAAGAGTGACGGCTACCGGATAGAGGCAAAATCGATGATCTTCCCCGGCGACAAAGTTGGCACCTATCGCCATGAAGAGCCGGACTGGTGGATCAAGCAGGTTCGCTCCATCGCCGACAGCTACCTGAAATGGCAGTTTAACTACCCGGAAGCTCCAATTGATTACAAAAACTACCGTACGTTCCTTCATCTGGGAGGCGCCAAAAAGGGGGATTATCTCCAGGAAACTGATACCATTTCCCGCCTGGTGTACGGTTTTGCTTCGGCGTATCTGATGACCGGTGAGGATCGTTTTCTTGAAGGTGCCGAGATCGGTACGGAGTATCTGCGCGAGCATGTCCGCTTTTATGACAACGATGAAGATCTGGTTTATTGGTATCATGGCCTGCAGGTTTCCGGTGACCGTGAGCAGAAACTGCTGACTTCGGAATTCGGCGATGATTACGATTCTCTGCCGATGTATGAGCAGATCTACGCCCTGGCCGGCCCGACCCAGACCTACCGGATCACCGGGGACCCACGCATTATGTCCGACATTGAAAAGACCATCAGCCTGTTCGAGAAGTACTATAAGGATAGCGACAAGGAAGGTTACTTTTCCCATATCGATCCGATCACTCTCGATCCACGTTCCGAGACTCTGGACAAGGGAAACAATCGCGCCAAGAAGAACTGGAATTCGGTAGGAGATCACGCCCCGGCCTATCTGATTAATCTCTGGCTGGCTACGGGAGAGGAAAAATACGCCGATTTCCTTGAATACACCTTTGACACCATTGAGGAGCATTTCAAGGATTACGACAACAGCCCCTTTGTTCAGGAGCGTTTTTTTGAAGACTGGAGCCATGACAAAACATGGGGATGGCAGCAGGACAATGCCGTAGTCGGCCATAACCTGAAGATTGCTTGGAACCTGATGAGGATGAACAGCCTGCGGCCCAAGGATGCCTATGTAGCCTTTGCCCGTAAGATTGCCGAACTGATGCCAGAGGCAGGCAGCGACAGGCAGCGTGGTGGCTGGTATGACGTGGTTGCAAGGACGATCGCACCGGGTGAGGAGTACCACCGTTTTACCTGGCACGACCGTAAAGCATGGTGGCAGCAGGAACAGGCCATCCTGGCCTATATGATCCTTAATGGCGTTCTGAAAGACGACGAATATCTGCGTCATGCCCGTGAAGCGGCAGCCTTCTACAACGCCCATTTCCTTGATCATGATGACGGCGGAGTTTATTTTAACGTTCTGGCAAATGGCGTTCCGTATCTGATGGGGAATGAGCGCTTCAAAGGGAGCCATTCCATGAGCGGCTACCACTCCACCGAACTCTGCTATCTTTCGGCGGTCTATACCAACCTGCTGATCAACAAGATTCCGATGGATTTCTACTTCAAGCCGAAACCGGGTGGGTTCAAGGACAATATCCTGAGAGTCTCTCCCGACATCCTGCCGAAAGGGAGCGTGAAGCTGACAGCTGTCGAAATCGACGGAAAACCATATACCGATTTCAATGCTGATGAATTGTTTGTGACGCTTCCGCGTTCGGATAAGGATGTGAAGGTGAAAGTGACGATTACACCGGTGTGAATTGCACGTTAAATAAGAGGGTTAAGGGAGACATTTCATGGCCATAGAAACAAAAATTGATGGGGTAAACGTAATCGCCACCATCTGCGGTGACATCGACGGTAAGACAGCACCGCAGATACAGGCGGAATTAATGGCTGCTTTACAGGATGGAAACCGGCTTATGGTTGATATGAAGGGTGTCGCGTACCTCTCAAGCGCCGGCCTCAGGATGCTGTTGCTGTTGTACCGGCAGATTGCAGCCAGGAAGGGTAAAGTTGTACTCGTCGGTGTTTCGGAAGAGATACGGGACACCATGTCCATGACCGGATTCATAAATTTTTTCATTCTTGCCGATTCCCAGGAAGCCGGACTCGCGGCGTTGTCCTGAAATTTTGACCCGCACATATCTCTGTTAATCAGGAGCCGGAGGGGCTGACTCATGACAACTTCCACTACCGTGCCAGGAAGAATTGACTCGTTGGATGCACGGATAGATTATTATCCGACCCATGAAATTGCCGGTTTCAGGCTGCGGCCTGGAAAGCCGTTCCCCTTTGGGGCGACTCTCGTTCCAGGTGGAGTTAATTTCTCGGTTTTTTCCAGCCATGCCTTTTCCTGCACTCTTGTACTGTTTGAAAAGGGGGCAGATGTGCCACTGGCCGAGATCCCGTTTCCGGATTCCTTCAGGATTGGGCATGTCTGGAGCATGATGGTTTTTGATTTGGATTGCGAAACTATCGAATACGGCTATCGTATGGATGGCCCGTTTGACGGGGCTCTCGGCCATCGCTTCAATAAAAGCAAGATCCTGCTTGACCCATACGCAAAAGCCGTTGGAGGGCGCGATGTGTGGGGGACGCCTCCTGATTGGGACAATGTGTTCCCCTACCGAGGGCGACTGGTATTCGAGGATTTTGACTGGGAGGACGACCGCCCGCTGGAAATACCGATCGAAGATCTGATTATTTACGAGATGCACGTACGCAGTTTTACGCAGCATTCCTCCGCAGGGGCCAAACATCCGGGAACGTTTGCGGCGATGCGGGATAAAATCCCCTATATCAAAGAGCTGGGTGTCAACTGCGTTGAACTGATGCCGGTGTATGAGTTCGACGAATTTGAAAACAGCCGCCGTCACCCTGATACCGGCGAGATGCTTTACAACTACTGGGGCTACAGCACTGTCAATTTTTTTGCGCCAAAAGCCGGTTTTGCCGCCACCGGTCGTCTCGGTATGCAGGTTGACGAGTTGAAGACGCTGGTGAAAGAGCTGCATAAAAACAATCTTGAGGTAATTCTTGACGTTGTTTTCAATCATACTGCCGAGGGGGATGAGCGGGGGCCGACCTTCTCTTTCCGTGGTATAGATAACAAAACCTACTACATGCTGACTCCTGAAGGCTACTACTACAACTTTTCCGGCTGTGGCAACACCCTTAACTGCAATAATCCTATCGTCCGTAGTATTGTGCTGGACTGCCTGCGTTACTGGGCCTCTGAATACCACATCGACGGTTTTCGCTTCGATCTGGCAGCCATACTTGGACGCGACCCTTGGGGCGCACCTCTTTCCAACCCGCCGTTGCTGGAGTCGCTGGCTTTTGACCCTGTACTTGGTAAGTGCAAGCTGATTGCCGAGGCGTGGGATGCGGGCGGATTGTATCAGGTCGGTTCATTCCCTGCCTTTGGTCGCTGGGCGGAATGGAACGGTAAATACCGTGACGATTTGAGGCAGTTTTTGAAGGGGGACGCCGGGAAAGTAGGCGCGCTGGCTCAGAGAATTCAGGGTTCACCTGACCTGTATGGATGGAACGGCAGGGGGCCAACCGCTTCGATCAACTTCATCACCTGTCACGACGGTTTTACCCTGTACGATATGTTTGCTTACAACGATAAGCACAACGAGGCCAACGGCGAGAACAACAACGACGGTGGAAATGACAACGACAGCTGGAATTGCGGTTGTGAAGGGGAGACCGACAATCCCTGGATCAATGATCTGCGAAAGCGGCTTATCAGAAATGCCTGGACAATCCTGATGGTCAGCCACGGAGTGCCGATGGTGCTGATGGGTGACGAGATGGGCCGAACCCAGTACGGCAACAACAACACCTACTGTCAGGATAACGATCTGAACTGGCTCGACTGGGGGCTGGCGGAGAAGAACGCCGATCTGCTCCGTTTTGCCCAAAACATAATCAAATTCCGCAAGGGTCATCCGTCGCTGCGGAATCGCTACCATCTGAGTAATCAGGATTACATGGGGAGTGGCTATGCCGACATTAGCTGGCATGGTGAAAAAGCCTGGTGTGCCGACTGGTCTGAGGAAAGCCGTGTGCTGGCGTTTTTACTCTGCGGCAAACACGCCAAGAGCGGCACGGTCTGTGACGACTATATCTACGTCGCGATGAACAGCCATTGGGAAACCAAATATTTTGAGATCCCGATGCCTGCGCCCGCAAGCGGAAAGTGGCGTGTGGCGGTTAATACCGGAATGCCGTCTCCGCAGGACATCTTTGAGCCGGGGAACGAACCGGAGTTAGGCGATCAGGGGCATTTCCTCGTGCCCGCTCATTCTGTAATTGTGCTGGTGGCACGATAGCTAAAAACCGGGAGCGATAAAAGCTTCGTCCAAAAACAATCACAACACAAAAAGGAGAATCGTAATGGCATTCGACGCACAACTGGCATTTACCGGAAAAGTAGCAAAAATTACCCTCACCGGCTCACTCGACGCCAGCTCAGCCCCCCGCTTTAAAGATGTTATTGAAGAGGCCGCTGCCCAGACTCCGACACGTCTCGTTCTATTGATGGACAACCTGGAATTCCTGGCCAGTGCCGGTCTGCGGGTACTCATCTTTGCCAAGCAGAAAATGGGCGCAGGTGTTGATATTTACGTTATCGGCAGTCAGGGGCCGGTACTGGGAACCCTGGAGATGAGCGGATTTCATCACAGCGTTTATATTCAGGAAACGTATCAGGATGTCTGATTTTAAGTGTAAAAACACCTCTATCATGGAATTTTTATGACATCACTCTGCCTTCCAGCGACACTGGATTCATTGGACGAGATCGGCAAATATATTGTTGCAGCGGCCACCGTAGCGGGGCTCGATACGAAGCCTGTCTACGGGTTGAGGCTTGCCGTGGACGAGGTCGCTACCAACATTATTACCCACGGCTACGAGGAAGCGGGTAGAACCGGCGATGTCACCGTAAGTGGCGAACTGACTGAATCCACACTGACCATCGTGCTTGAAGACAGCGGTGTCCCGTTCGATCCGTTAAGCAAAAAGCTTCCCAGCGAAGAGGAGTTGAATCTACCACTCGAAGAGCGTGACATTGGCGGACTCGGTATTTACCTGGTGCTTAAAGGTATCGATACCTTCCGTTATGAATATTCCGCAGGTAAAAACAGGAACATCTTTGTTATGAACCGGCCGGGTAAGGGGTAATATGGAAACAGTAGAGGCCATTTTTACTCTTAGAAGTATTCGGAAGTTTTTGGATAAGCCTGTTAACCTGAAAAGATCGAAATGCTGCTAAAAAGCAATGAATGCGCCATCGGCGGTGAGTGGACCGCCGTGGCGCTTTTTGATTATCACCTATAGGATTCTTTTCCAAATCATCATCAAGGTTCACCCCGACGCTGCATTGCTCAAGATACCCCTATGGCGATAATGGTCTGCGGTGACCTGAAGATAGAGACGGTACCGGTAACTGGGTTCCTGCGCTGCGCAGAATATGATTCTTGCCGCATGTGCACTCGGGTTGGGCGTTGTTTGGGTCGGTGTTTATCCCGAGGCGGGGACAAATATCGCTGAATGTTTGAGGAAACGTATATTGAGTAGTAGAGGAGTTGTCTCATGTTGACAAAATTTCTATCCAAAGGAAACATCCGTCCCCGAATTCTCAAAGCACTGCTTGGGGTTGCGTTAATATCGCTGCTATGTTTTGCTACTGTTTCGCTTGACGGAATGAGGCGCTTGGGAGATTTTTCCGTAAAATCAAGTTCGGGGTTGGGACAGGAAGCGCTTAAAATCAGTAAATCTGCCTTGGAAACCCTGACCCAGGATGGTCTGCTCCGAATCACCGTGGACCGAGCTAATCTCTGTAACTCTGAATTTAAAGAGATCGAGGCTACCGTCGGCGTTTTGTCCGAGTATGCAGAAAAACTCTGGAAAAATCCGACCGCTTATCCAAAAAACCGCTCGTTTTCTGTTGCCGAACCCCCAAATAATCCCAATCTCACTTCGGTATACCAGTTTCCAAAAGGGGTTGACTTTAGCCGGACCAAGAACGATCTGGAGATTTCATCTTCCATGGACACACTTTTCAAGCCGTTTCTCGCCAATAACCCTAATATTTCTGACTTCAATATAGGCACTACTGACGGCCTATTTCGACGGTTTCCCTGGGGGCCGGTTTCGCTTGATTACGACGTGCGCAAGCGGGACTGGTTCAAGAGAGCTGTGGATACGGGCAGAGCCGGGTGGAGCGACCCCTATATAGGGGCGATTGCCAAGAATCTTCGGATCAATTATTCCGAACCTGTCTTTATCGATAAGCGCCTGGTATCGGTTGTCGCAATCAACGTGCCGCTCAAGACCATAAACGAGCGTATTATCGGCACCAGGCTGAACAACATGGGGACGGCGGTGCTCGTTGATCGTCACCGCAAGATTATCGCAAGAGAAGGGATGTCTACGGATAGCGAAAACTGGGCAGATCCTCAGAAGGTTGAGCTGTTTAAACTGGACACCGCCGACGGCGATGCTGAAAAAAAGCTTGAGGAGGATCTACTGGCGGCCAGAACAGGTATTAAGCGTGGTGTTTACAAGGGGAAGGATTCCTATATTGCTCATGCGCCGATGGAGGCTACCCGCTGGTCAGTTCTGTTTATTATGCCGGTTGAAGCGGTGTTCGCACCGATCAAACCGACCGAAAATGCCATCATGAAACAGGCGGAAACGGTCAAGTCTCAAGTAATCGATAAGATCCGGCTTTCCCTTTTCATACTGACCGCTGTATTTTTTATCATCATCGCTGCTGTCTATGTTGTCGCTCAGCGCACGGCCAACCTGGTGACCGGACCGATCATGGAACTTGACAAAGGGGTCCGCATTATCGGCAACGGCGATCTTGAACACAAAATCGAGATAGATTCTGGAGACGAAATAGAAGAACTGGCACATAACTTCAACAAGATGACCGCCGACCTGCGTGAGTATATCCGCAACCTGACCGAGACTACCGCTGCCAAGGAGCGTATTCAGAGCGAGCTAAAGGTTGCAACAGACATACAGGCAAGCCTGTTGCCACGTCTTTTTCCTGCGTTCCCAGAGCGTCCCGAGTTCGACGTATTTGCCACTATGGATCCGGCCAAAGAGGTCGGCGGGGATTTCTATGATTTCTTTTTTATTGACGACAATAACCTCTGTTTCATCATTGCTGATGTTGCCGACAAAGGTGTGCCGGCGGCACTGTATATGATGGTATCAAAAACCCTGTTAAAGTCAGAAGGACAGAGGCTTGGTGAACCTGACAAAATACTGAGATATGTAAATAATATTCTTGCTGCGGACAATGAAAACTGCATGTTTGTTACCGTTTTTTGCGCTATTTTGGATACCAGAACCGGTGAAGTCCGTTTTGCTAATGCCGGCCACAATCCGCCGTTGATTATTGAAGCCAACGGAGTACGCTATTTGACGATGAAAGCCGGCTTTGTCTTGGGGCCTATTCCGGATTCAGACTATGAAACAGAGAGGATTACCTTGCAGCCGGGTGATATGATGTTTCTCTACACAGATGGCGTGACAGAAGCAAAAAATCCGGCATCAGAGCTGTATGGGGAACCTCAATTGCTCAATGCCCTGCAAAGTGGCCCAAAAGAGAAACTTTCAGAAATGATCCACAACATCCGTGCCGATGTCACCCGGCACGCCAACGGCGCTGATCAATCCGACGACGTTACCTTACTGGCGATAAAATACAAGGGAGTCGTTGCAGATGTTTAAGCGCGGTTTTACGAAATTTTGTGCGCTCATCATTATATCAGTTTCATTTTTCGCCATCCCGGTTTGGGCAGCGGAGCGAGAGGTCAAACGTGTCGCCATGATTCTTTTTCGGGGCGAAACACCTGCTGAAAGGGGCTTTCGTGACACTCTCTCTTCGTCAAAGGATTTCGATATAAAAATATCGGTTTTTGATGCTAATCAGAGTACCGATAAACTCAAAACTATCATTGCCGGCCTGGATCCTTCTCAATTCGATCTTTTTTATGCATTCGGCACTATGGCCGCTCAGCTGGCGGTAAAAAAAATAAAAGATAAACCGGTTATTTTCAATGTAGTACAACGCCCTGTCGAGGCGAATCTCGTTAAAAGCTGGGAGAGTTCCGGCAATAATGCGACCGGTGCTTCCAACATTGTCTCGATGGAAAGCGCTTTCAGAACGCTCTCTCTGGTTATGAATATCCGCAAGCTGGCCTTTATCTATTACGACAAGGATCCCGCTCCAAAGTTTCAGAAGACAGAGGTTGAAAGTGTCCGCAGAAAATTCGGTTTCAAAGTAATTGATGTGCCGGTCCGAGACGCGGAGGCTATCCCGGAGGCGTTGAAACAGATCGTGAGCGCACGGGTAGATGCCGTGATGTTTCCCTCGGACTCTTTTATCAAGGCAAATGCCAATAGTATTATGAAGGTGCTTAATCAACACCGCATACCTTCGGTAGTTATCATCCCTGAAATGGTAAAAGAAAATGGCGCACTGATTTCTCTTGGCCCTGATTATCACAAGCTGGGAGAGCTTGCCGGAATCAGCGCACTCGATGTGTTAAAAGGGAAAAAACCTACGGATATCCCGATCAAGAGGGTACAAAATCTCACCATCAGCGTGAACCTGAAAACCGCCGATATGCTGGGGCTTAATCTGCCGATACAGCTCCTGTCTCTCTCAACAGTCATTCACTGAAGGATTTTCTGTGACATTAGAGCATGTAGCCTCATTGGTAACGCCTCTCGAAATTTATATGATGTTGCGTGGTTTCATTCCTGTTGTGGTGATTGTCTGCATCGGGATAGTCATCGGTCGTTGGGACGCTGCCAAGCACCAGTTGACCTTGATCAAACTGATAAATTACATATTTCTTCCTTGCCTGGTCTTTTCCGCACTCCACAAACACGCTTTTAATCCTGTCGAAATAGCTCAAATCGCTCTTGCTGTGGCACTGATAGTCGCTGTCACGACATGTGTCAGCGTTGCCGTATTAGGGGAAAAATTGCGGGGTGGATCAAAGAACATCCTTGCTGCCGTTTACATGAGCAGCGGGACTCTGTTGCCCCCCCTTGCTTTTGTACTCTTCGGTAATGAGGGGCTCGCAAAGGCGGTCTATTTTCATTTTTTTATTATTCTTGCCTACCATACTGTTGGACTCTGGATGGTGGAAGGCACGAGTGATCTGAAAGGTTTTTTAAAAACGCCCCTTATCTATCTCATCCTCCTTGGTATTGCAGCACAACTTTTCCCCTTTTCCCTGCCTGATGCCATCGATGAATTTGCCTGGCTTGCAGAAAAAGGGATCGACCTTACCGCAATGGGAGGACTTCCGCTGCTGCTTATCAGTTTCGGCTACCCTCTGGGGCTTTTAAAGTTAACTGATGTGAGAGGAGGCTTGAGAGGCGGGCTTTTGCGAGTACTGATCGGGCCGCTGGTTGCGCTGCTGGTTGTGTACCTGTACCGGAAAACCGGTCTGATAAGTATGGACAGGGGGTATGATGTCCTCGGCTACCTTGATCAACGTACCACTGAAGCCTTACTGGTTCTGGGGGCTGCCATGCCGACCTCAAGCTATGCCATCACTATGGATGGAGATGAAGTATCACCCGAAAAAAATACGGTGGGGACACTGTTAGTCAGTACTACTGCCGGCATCGTGACGATTCCTGCATTCCTGCTGCTGATCCTGCTGCTCATTTTTACAGATTAGAGGCCGGTACTCCATGTCAAGTGAAATGCTTATTATCGTGCGGTCGGTACTCCCTTCTTTCACCATCGCGCTGCTTGGCTTCATGCTCGGCAAGCTCGACAGCAAGCGGGAGATGAATCAGAAAACCATATCCAACATGGTATATTACTTCTTCACACCCTGTCTGGTATTTTCATCCCTCCATAAAAGAAGTTTTGATTTTCAGGAATTCGCTTTAATCGGCGGGGCGGCCTTACTGCTCATCGCTATAATGGCACCCCTGGCTTTTTTCTTTAAAAAGCGGGCTGGTGTTGTTGAAAATGGCTATGTCCTGCCGATCATCTTCATGAACACCGGGAATATTTCGCTGCCGATTGCGCTGCTTATGTTCGGCAACGAGGGACTGGCGAAAGCCATACTGTTCCATATGATGAACATACTGGTACTTTACTCATATGGCGTTTACCTGGTCAGCGGTAAATCGGATCTGATGCAGTTCTTGAAGATACCTGCCCTGTGGGCAACTATTCTCGGTGTTGTGGCAGCAACAAGTAATCCGGCACTTCCCGGAGTTATCAGTAACAGCTACGCTATTCTCAACAAAGGTATTGACATATTAGCACTTGGCGCTATTCCGCTGCTCATCATCAATCTCGGCTATTCCATGAGTGATATAAAGCTTTCAACGTTGAAAGATGGTATCACCGGTGCGACGCTGCGCCTGCTCGTAGGGCCGCTTCTGGCCTTCGGAGTCGTGTACGGATACCGTCTGATTGGCTGGATTCCGGCGTTCACCCCGGGGATGGATCCTCTCGTTTCGCTCGGGTATCGCACCTCTGAAGCGATCATTGTTATCAATGCCGCAATGCCGGGACCGGTAATGGCCTACCTGCTGAACGTGAAGTTTGACAACTGTCCGGGGAAAGCTGCCGCCATGCTTGCCGTTGGAACACTGGGGGGAATTGCGACAATACCGCTAATCCTGAGCCTGATCACCCGTTACATAATGTAATACGTTTGCTTACCGGAGGTATAAATGGAAATCACAGGCCGCGATCAAAATTCTATCCAGATAATTTCAGTTAAAGGCCGGCTTGACGCGAGCACTGCCCCACAACTGCAGGCCTATTTTGAAGACATTGTTTCAACAGAGAAACGGCTCTTTGTTCTCGATCTTCAGGGGGTGGACTACCTATCCAGCGGCGGGTTGCGGGAACTGCTTGTCATGACCAAAAAGGTCAAGGCGGTTCGAGGTGGTCTCGTGCTAGCCAGCTTGCATCCTTTTGTGGAGGATCTGTTGACCATGGCAGGTTTCAATAAACTGATCCCGGTAGCTGCGTCTGAAGAAGATGCAATTCGACTTCTTGAAGAAGGAGCTACCTCATGAAAGTTGCTATAGTTGGCGCAGGCCATATAGGGACAACCCTTGCCTATACGCTGTTTATTAAAGGAGTTGTGTCAGAAATTGCGATTGTCAACAGGACACGGGAGAAGGCCTATGGCGAGGCACTCGACATGACCCATGCGCTGGCAGCTGCAGCCCATTCGGTAAAAATATACTCGGGTGACTATCGGGCCTGCGCAGGCGCAAAGGTTATCGTGGTTACGGCAGGCGCAGCTACCGTCAAAGGACAGTCTCGCCTGGAGATTGTTGCTGAGAATGCAATAATTTTCGCCGAAATGATCCCTGAAATTATCAAACACAATAGTGACGGGTGCATTGTTCTGGTCACCAATCCAGTTGATGTAACCACCTGGCTGACAATGAAATATTCCGGGCTACCATCCGGTAAAGTGATCGGTTCCGGGACTGTTCTGGACTGCCAGCGCTTCCAATCGTTCCTCAGCCGCTATTACAATGTTCATCCCGCCAACGTACAGGCGATGATCATCGGCGAACATGGTGAGTCGATGATTCCTGTCTGGTCCCGCGCCTCGATCTCCGGAATTCCTTTGAAGGAATTTCCGGAATATGACGAGCAGGAGATGGAGGATATCTTTGACATGACCCGGCGCGGCGCGTCAATGGTTAGAGTAACAAAGGACAGCACCCAGTATGCTACGGCAATGTCCGTCTGCCGAACGGTAGAGGCAATCCTGCTTGACAAGAAAGAGGTGCTGACAGTTTCCACTATGATTGAGGGGTATTGCGGCATCGATGGCGTCTGCCTGAGTATGCCGGCAGTGGTGGGCGCAAACGGAGTTGAGCGAATTATAAAGTTGGAGCTAGCCGGGGATGAGCAGGAAAAAATAATGAAATCGGCCGGCATTCTGAAGGAAATACTCTCTTCATGTGGTGGTGAAAGTATATCTGAATCAGCAACAGAGAGTAAAAATGCGTTATCTGCCTGAACAACTGCTGCAGTTGCGGGAACGCTGGAACCTACCGCTGATCGATCCGGTTGGCGGACTACCGATTGTGGTAGATGAGAATAGCACCTTCGGTGAATTATTACGTTTCCGACTCACCGCGATCGGTCTTTTTTCAGGCAATAACACTCCCGGCTTTTCAGATGGTGAAAAACCGGAGGTATGGCGAAATCGCCTGCATGAGGAGTGGGTGGATACATGTGATTCACAGTTTGCCGATATTGTTACTGAGCTGCAAAAATACGGGCTGGCCAAGATTGTCAATATAGAAGCTGCGCGGTACGAAATACGGGATCATTATGATCTGCGCGGCGCGGAATTGAAAGATGTGTATCTGGCCGGTGCTTATCTGGAGAATGCTCACTTCGAAGGTGCAAATCTTACCGGTGCATGTTTTGCCGGGGCACGCTGCTTCGAAACTCATTTTGAAGATGCCCAGTGTGAACAAGCTTCGTTTGTTGGCTCCGAATGCCACTTTGCCAATTTCAAGGTTGCCAACTGCGATCATGCCGATTTTAAACTGGCCGACTGCACCATGGTAAGATTTGACCATGCCCGTCTCCGTCACACATCTTTCGATGCCGCCATCTGCTTTGCCGCTATTTTTGATGGTGCCAGCCTTGCCCATTCCGCACTTGAAACCATGCGTATCAATCATCTGACCCGCTTCGGCAAAACTGACGAACATATCAAGGCGGAGCGAGCCAAGCCACCGCGCAGAGAGGCCAAGAGAGAGGGGGACGATTGGTATATAGTCGAACTGTATCCAGTCTGGTTGCAGGCCGCCGAGATCAACTCGAAAATTCGCTTTCTGCTCAAGTCACATGGCTATTTCTGGGAAGCGGATGAGTATCAGTACCTGGAGATGGTTTGCAGGCGAAATGTCCTGCACCAGAGCAGGATCAACAAATTTCTTGAATGGTTTTTTAAAGATCTGATGTTCGGCTACGGATTGAAATGGAAGCGTCCACTGATCAGTGTGCTGGTCATCATCTTGTTATGGTCGCTCGGCTTCGCACTTCATTTCAGGCTGAGCGGACTACATGACTTTTTTACCAGCATCGGCTACGGACTCTATTATTCTGTAATTAGCTTCACCACGCTGGGCTTTGGCAATGCCCCCGATCTTGAAGGTGGCTGGCCCAAGCTATTGCTCTGCTCCGAAGCTCTGCTTGGCACAATCCTCATGCCGCTGTTTCTGCTGGCATACGCCAGAAAAATTCTTCAGGACTAATTTAACAACGGATTGTGCCATGTTGCACTTTCCCGGATCACATCAATGGCGGATTAATCATGATATTTGATTCTTTGGATAATTTCAGTTTGTATGCAGGCGTGTACGCCGGCTTTGCCGATCTTGGCAAGTTCCTCTCAAAGACTGACCTGTCAACATTGACAGTTGGAAAACACCCGATAAACATCCTCGGCGCATACGCATCGGTAAACGAGTACAAAACCAAGCCAATCGAAGATTGTTTTATCGAATGTCACCTAAAATTCATCGACGTTCAGGTAATCGCCTGGGGCGAAGAGAAAATTGGAGTGACTCATAAACGGTTCTGTGCAGAACAACCATACGATGACGAGAAGGATTTACAAAAACTCTCCGGGAAAGTTGATTTCATTACGTTGCTGCCGGATTTTTTTGCCGTCTTTTTCCCTCACGATGCCCATGAACCAGGAGTTATCAGTGGAACAGCGGCAGTTGCAGTAAAGAAGATAGTGTTTAAAATTCCTGTTTGATCCCTGCCTGAAAAATAGTCCTGTTACTCGAAATCTGATTACGTCGTCTTACAGATATGTTTCGTTTAACACAGCTATTGAAGAGTTCAGATGTCATATCCAATATTTAAATTAACTTAATATAAAAAAATGAGGACGTTCGCCTTCTTCAATCCACTACACGAATATATTATTTTGAATAATTCCCGCTCTTGTCTGGACTCTTAAGGGGCTGATAACTCCTGAAATATGTAGAAACTTCCTGACGTGAACCACTCTAATTACACGAAAACCGGGTTTCGATACACGGTCGGCTGTTTTTGCTGATAGATTGGTATTGCGGTCCTCAATTGCCGTGTTTGCGGCATTTGTGGTGACTTTATACGCATACAATGGTAGCCCTTAACGGCTATAAAATATGTAGATTATGTGTATGTAAAGCTCTGAAATGGACCAAAGTAGCACGGATTTTATTTAGTTTCATCGGGGCAGGGTGGCTGGGGCCTGAATTGAAAAGGGGCACGAGGCCCCTTTGCTTTTTGAATCTTTGCGGAAATGTTTTATGTACGGTGTCGCAGGTTACCAAACAGAATCTTTTATCTCTGAATGATAGATGTCTTCTGTCTGGAACGCACTGTTTGCGTAGATCAGGTTCACAAGCCAAATCGGCGCCTCTGAGATTTCGGTTGCGTCCATTACATAGGACTTCCCGTCTATTGTTGACGGCTCTGCTAGGATATATCCGGAGTAAGCGCGTATATCGAGTCCTTCTCCAGGACAATTTATCATTGATGGAACGATGATATTCCTAGTTTTATAGATATAGTGCAGTCCACCGCTTGGGGTGTTTTGTGTTTTGGTCTCCGGTAGCTTACCAAACGTTTTTTCTAAAGAGTTGATGGTTTTCAGGCCATCAACACCATTTTTGCAGTCAACATCCAGAACCAGCAGGTCTCTTGTCTGAATAGCCACGTTAGCCTGCGGGCATCTTTCCCACCAATAGTCGATTAGGTTGAGATCTTTAGTTGCGTCACTGAAACCGTTTGGTGTTAGTGGCTTTTTTGAGTCTGGCCAGCAGGGCAATACCCAGAATCCTTCTTTAGCATAGTTGCGCGCGCACTGATGATTATTGGCGATTTCAAGTAGCCCTTCGCATTTAGTAGGCTTTTTATTGCAACCGGGCGTGTCTTCGTCATCGTCACTATTCAGTTCAGATTGATCGTGTTCACTGTCATCAGTCTGCTCTGAATAAGCACCCATCTGTTTCAATAAATCCAATTTGGAAATATTGTCGGGGAATGATAGTCCACTCTCTGTGGCAATTTGTTTAAGCTTGTACAAGGAATGCGTATCAAGATTATCGACTGTCATTTTGTCCCCCTTTTAGGCAGGCACAGGACAGACATGGCACTAAACAATGGCAATGTTTATGATCATCTAACATGTTGCTATTACACGGCATTTGTGGCACACTCAAAATACATTGATCAGCTGTATCCTGAAGCCCTTCCGGTTTGCCCCCGGCGGGGTTTCGTCTTTTAATCATGGCTCGCAACCCCCTTTACTAATGGCTTGCGACCGCGTTTGCAACCGGGAGCAACGGGCTTGCCATTAGCAATAGGAAACTCCGACATCTTTTGTTCCAACTCATGCCTTAACCAAGCTTTTCTGTTTGGCCCTATCTGCCGTGGTTGCGGCAGTATCCCCGCCTGAACATAACGCCAGACTGTCGATGAGCTAATGTCTCCCATCATTTGCTGGAGCCGTTTTTCACTTACATACTCAATGTTACAGATGCTTGCATCCATTTTTTACTCCTTTCGGGCGGCACAAAAAAAGCACGAGTAGCCGCCGGTTAAAAAACCAGTTGCCACTCGTGCTTTCAGTTCTTCTCCTGCCCTAGTCAGAAGAAACAGCAAAACTCGAATGAGGTTATGATTCTAAAAGTAGTTCCCGTACCGTGTCAAATACCGGACTTAAAAGCCATGATGACTTTCGTACTCTCTGGGCCTCTCGTTGAATCGCTAATTACTTAATTCATCCCATCCACATTTAATATATACCCGTCATTGAAATGAAACGTCGCTTTACCAGAATAATATCTGTCGACTTTATGTATATGCTGTTCAAGTGGACACACAACCTTTTTGTCCCAGTCAATCTGTGTAATCTCAAATTCAGCACGTTTAGGACGAGTCATGCCTCCCAAGTGCCAGCTTGTTTCAAGTGTGCCGGTGTTACTAGGCATCGGAATAATGAACGAAGTATCTGGAATTTTAAGACCCAATAAAGGTACTTTATCATCCTGTGTTCGCCGTTCTGGTACTCCAAAATTCTGGCGATGGGGAGGTAATAAAACAGAATAATGACCAATTGAATGTTGTTTCTTTTCTGGTTGAACCATAAACTACACTCACAAAATTTGTACAATTTCAATATGTGACGGATATTACCCTGCACATTAATGTTATGTCAAGCGCGTACATTGCACGTCATATTTATGCCGCTGCGTTCATTACAGGTTCCACCGTCAAGCGTAACCCCATGCCATGCAACAGCTTAGAAATACTGTTGAACTCTGGATTACCTTTCTTTGATAGTGTTTTGTAAAGACTCGAACGGCTCACATGGGTCTTTTCTGCAATAGCAGTCATTCCACCTTGTGCCTGCGCAACTTCTTTCAATGCCAGAAGAAAAGCTTCTCTGTCGCTATCTTCGATCACTGCATTAATAAAGGCTGCAGCGTTCTGAGGGTCTTTCAGCCATTCAAGATGATACTCGTCATAATTTCCTGATTTGCGTGCCATGCAATTATCCTCCCTGTTGATGTTTCCAATATGCTTTAGCAGTCTTGATATCCTTTGTCTGAGTGGTTTTGTCTCCTCCGATCAGGAGCAACACCACGGTTTTTCCATTCATTGCATAATAAACACGATAGCCGGGGCCATAATCAATTTTCAGCTCAACAACTCCATCACCCAGGGCTTTGATGATTCCGAAGTTACCGAGCTTCACACGGTTTAGTCTCGCGCTGATTCTGGCGTGTGCATCACGATCTCGAAGATGTGATAGCCATTCAATGAACGGCGCACGCCCATCATCTTCAAGATAAAATTCCAAGCGATAGGGTGTATCAGTCATGACAAATTGTATCCTTTGGAAGACTTATTTTCAAGAAGATAATGTGCTATTGCTTCATGCAGCCTTACGGGTAATAGGCACAACATTGTCTTTCTTCTGAGAATCGGTGACGATTGATAAAAGTTTGCGTTCCCAGGCTTCGAGTGCCTGCTGTTTCTCAATATCGTAGCGATTGACGTTATAGGTTCGGATAATCCCCTGCTTTGTGTGATTTAGGACGGCATCAATAATTTCATCCATAAAACCTATCTTGGACATAAAAGTTGCAGCAGTTCGGCGTAAATCGTGTGGCGTGAACTCTGCAACGCCTAGTTTGTTCTCTGTGACCGGCTTGCCATCGTCATCGAATACCTGCTTCCCATCGGCCAAGACAGGCGCGGCAAGATTACGCCGGACTACCTGCGCCGGTACGGTGTTCTCGATATGTTGAATTTTCTTGGCCAGTGGAGTCGGGAAAATAAACCCCTTCGGTTTCATTTCGTTGGTTTTTTTATCCAACACTTTCAACGGCCCAATCAATTCTAGTGCCGTATCAATCAGATACACTCTGTGAGCTTTTTTGTTCTTGGAGCGTTCGACAGGAATTGTCCACCATTTTCCGTCTATCTCGTCAGTGTGCATACCAATCACTTCGCCGGGGCGTTGTCCGGTAAGAAGTATCAATTTCAGAGCACGGCGTACATCATCTGAAACATGACAATTGTCGATGTTGTTCCAAAAGCTGCGGATTTCGTTTTCGTCAAGATACCTGTCTTTACGGATAAGCGGTGCAGGCATTTTTACACCAATGCAAGGAGACTGCTGAAGAATGTCACGCTCTACTGCAAACGTGAACATCTTGCGGATGATTTTAAAATTGTTATTAGCGCTGCCGGGGCTTCCTCGCTCTACAATACGCTCCAAAAGAAGCACGACATCTCTTTTGGTAATATCTGCCGCCTTACGCTTTCCCCATACCGAAAGTGCATCATGGTCGAGGATTCGCTTATCTTCCTTCCATCCACGCTTATTAGGCTTAGCGTGTTTATCAATATACTCTGTTATCAATTCTGACACGGTAAACTGCTGTGATTGTGCAGCAGCCTCTGCAATTCGTTGTTGTTTATCTCGTTTGATCTTGGCAACAGGATCAACTCCATCGGCACTACCACGGCGAAAATCCTTCACCCGCAAGGATGCTTTCAGGTATTCGGCTCTTAGATGTGCCAGTTTTTCTTTTGGGTATTCTCCCAGCTTCAAAAGCTTTTGTTTGCCGTCAATCTTGTATTTGAAGACAAACGTCATACTCCCAGTTGGATAAACCAGTACGCCGAAACCCTTCTCATTTTTATCATCTGACATACAATAATAAGGATTGTCAGCCAATGGCAGATTTCTAACTACACTGTCGCTACTCAGATTTGCTTTCACAGAATGCCTCCTTATATACATTCATACTTTATTCATACTTATAAACTTGATTTTTGATTAAAAGCAATGAAATGTGCTGAGGAATTATTACAGAAAATAATTGCATAAGTCAATGATTTATAGGTTTATTATTGAAATATTATTGGATGGAAAGAAAAGGTATGAATACGTAATATAAGCTTACTTCTAAGCCGTAGGTCGTACGTTCGAGTCGTACTGGGCGCGCCATAAAATAAAGGGGTTACGAGATTTCGCAGCCCCTTTTTACTGGATAGTCCGGAGTTACGCGTTAATCTCTTCGGGTAAATTCCTCGAAGCATGCTTCGTTGAAAAAATCAATTACAGCTGTGATACCCCGTAGCTTGCTGCGGGGTAGTTCATTATCAATCGACGCCATCGAAAATTCTCTCAATTGCTTCTGCTAATGTCCTATATCGGTGCTTCAGCTAGTTTAGTTTCACAAACAGATAACCGTTCTTTCAGCTCCTTCTCCTTTTTCCATCTTTCAGTAACATCCCGCATTATCGATGCACAGCCCTGCATATTGCCTGCTTCGTCGTGCAGTAACACCATGCTGAACTCCAAGGAAATACGGGAACCGTCTTTGCGAATTCCAGGTGATGAGAGGAGACCTGTCTTATATTTTGTCTCTCCAGTCGCCATTACCCGGTGATATCCATCCCAGTGTCGGCTTCGTAGATTTTCAGGAATGATCAGATCAAGTGATTTGCCTACAGCTTCAGCCACTGAGTGCCCAAACATCAGCTCAGCACCTCTGTTCCAAAAGCAGATGATTCCTTCCTTGTCTGAAATAACAATCGCATCCGAAGCATCATTAACTGCTTGAATCAATAGCTTTTCCATAATCCCGCCTAAATGTATGATTTCTTTGGTCTCCACCTAGGCCGTTTTGAAGACGCGCCATAGCGCCAGTATTGTGTCAAAACCGCAGAAGAATTTATTATCAGATACTCACCCGTCGCATTTTTCACCATCAC